>Ga0163109_10000300_pt1 | contig 40017 bp, 29 predicted proteins | sample CRUFie1St13metaG_FD_108704 | JGI IMG/M metagenome (GOLD analysis project Ga0163109, IMG submission 108704) | Marine microbial communities from the Costa Rica Dome - CRUD Field 142mm St13 metaG | ecosystem: Environmental > Aquatic > Marine > Oceanic > Photic zone | place: Costa Rica: the Eastern...
CACAAAAAGGCTCCATACGGAGCCTTTTTTTACGCTCCAATATCTACCAAAACGCGGAATAGATCAGAACCAAGATAAGCCCCACAGCGATAGCAGCGACGTTAAAGCCCTGCGTCGTGGCAAATTCAATATCGCTGAGCAATACAGGCTGTCCCGCCTCGGGATTTCGCGTTAGCTTAGCAACCAGAAGACCCAAAACAATGTTGGCGAGGAAAACGAGCCATATACGCAATACGAAGGGCATATCCGGCATCATTACCTTTAGCGCCAGACTTGCGATCACCGAACCAATCAAAACAGCATAGGCGCTGACCTCATTGGCTCGCTGATAGAAGAAGCCCAATAGAAAGATCGTCACCACACCCGGGGCAATAAAGCCCGTGTATTCCTGAATGGTTTGGAATGCGCTCTCCATGCCACCCAAAAACGGTCTAGCAAGCACAAGGGCGATCAACATGGCGGCGAATGCGACTACCCGTCCAACCATCACGTAATGCGACTCATCACCATCTCTCCCCGCGTATTGACGGTAGATATCCATGGTGAAGATGGTGGCAATCGAGTTCATCATTGATGCTAGCGAGGACACAATCGCCGCTATCAAAGCCGCAAAAACAAGACCCCGCAAGCCGGATGGCGCCAGCTTCATTAGCTCACCGTAGGTGCGATCTGATTTGTCATTTAAAACTTCTGCCGCAAGTGCACCATCTTGTGCAAGCACAAGGGCCGCAATACCTGGTAAAACAACAATGACGGGGATCAACAACTTCAGAAACGCAGCAAATGCCAAACCCTTCTGTGCCTCGGCAAGGCTTTCCGCGCCCAGAGCGCGCTGAATGATGTACTGATTAAAGCCCCAGTAGGAGAAATGCAGCACCCAGAGACCGCCCAAAAGTGTCCAAATACCCGGAAGATCGTCGTAGTTAGAGTGCGATTGATCAAGAATCATTATGAAGTGGCCCGGGACCTCTTTGCCCAGCCGAGCCAATCCTGACAGTGCCCCCTGGCCCGCCCCGACGGCGTCCAGTGCAAGCCAAGTGATGGCAAAACCACCCAAGATGAGAATTACAACCTGAATGATGTCGGTTAAAGCAACGGCCTTTAGACCCCCGTAAACCGAATACAGCACTGCGAAAGTAGCAAGCCCAATCATGGCTGATATCACGCTAATGCCCGTCAAGCTCTCAATTGCGAGACCACCCAACCACAGTACTGCCGTCAGGTTGACCGCGGTGTAGAGCACGATCCAATAAAAAGACATTAAGGACTTGACCCCCGTGCCATATCGGGTCTGCAGGAACTGCGGCATGGTGTAGATTTCGCGCTTGAGAAATATGGGCAGGAAATACTTGGCCACCACCAATAAGACGATAGCGGCCTGCCATTCATAGGCGGCGATCGCCAAGCCAACCACATAGCCCTGACCCGACTGCCCAATAATCTGCTCTGCTGAGATATTAGCCGCTATCAAAGAGGCACCGATTGCCCACCACGGCAAGGCTCTCCCGGCAAGAAAGTAGTCTTCAGTCGTTTTGGTTTGACCCGAGTCGCGAGACACCCACTGTGCCAAGCCAAACAATCCGATGGCGTACAGCGCCACAATCACCAGATCAATGGTTGTCATATCGATTTCCTTCTTATTGTTCTGTTTATGTTAGTTCAACAACTCTGTGTCGTTGACTAAATCTGCACACGATACAATCGAGCGAATCGCCGGCATTGTGGTTAGTTTGATCTCCGCGATATCGAGCGTTATATCACCTTCAGTTCCGAGCACAAAAGCCGTGTTCACTCGAGCGAGTTGCAAGCCGTCGTCCGCAAAACAGGCTGTTGGTACCGACTTCTGAGTCCACTCCCCTAGAGGCGCATCCAGTAATACCTTGGTGAACCGGACTGACCCAGAGCACGGGTACTTGCAATCCATGCGCAAATTGACCGGGCCTGTCGGCTTTTTCACTACCCTGAAATCGACAACGAGCGCACCGCCCGCCTCATCCAAGTCAGTGAGATCGGTCGGATATTCAGACTGCATGTAGACGACCGAGAGCCTCTTATCAGCGCCCGTGAAGGTCACGCGCCGTGCATCTTCTTGAACCACACGGTCAATGGCTTCGACGATAACGCTGCCAGTCGAAGACTGTGACTCACTGCCCGTGACCTCGACCGCCCAGTCACTGGGATCGCCAATGAAGAGCTGCCAGTTCCCTCTGGGACCACCCTTGAAGACCTCTTGATCCAAGCTGTTGTCGGCACCAATTACTTGTTCGGACAACTCCGACCAGGCGTACTCATCATTCACCGACAGGCCATAACCGATCGGGAAAATAAATTCGTCAACCGGTAAATCGCGATCGGTCGCATTCACGTCAAGCGCTGGCCACGGCATGGGTAGCTTGCCCACAAAATCGAACTGTAACTTACCTTGCGCGTCAGCCAGTAAGACATCAGCAACGCCTTGGCCTTCACTACCCGGCAGCCAGGACACGACAAACGCATCACTATCATTCAGGATGTCATTGACCCACATCGGGCGACCCGTCAAGAAGACCGCTACAACAGGAATACCGCGTGCCTTGAGCGACTTTATCAGAGCCCGTTCTCCCCGCTGGTCGTACCAGCCAACGGAATAAACATCACCCTGCATTTCCGCATAAGGAGACTCACCAAAGACGACGATCGCGATATCAGCATCCGCATCCGTATCTGACGTCACAGATCCCCCAGCAGCTTCAATTTGCGCCGTCAGCCCGCCCGCAATAGAGGTGCCACCAGGAAAGTCCTGATTGGTATTACCCGTTCCCTGCCAACTCACAGTCCAGCCGCCACTCTGCTGGCCAATATTGTCGGCTCCCGGACCGGCAATGATGAACTTCCCTTTGGGCGATGCTGGGAGAACGCCACCTTGATTTTTCAGCAACACCTGCGACTTTCTCACAGCTTCACGCGCTATAGCACGATGATCTGCGTGGCCGATTTGATCTGAGAAGTCATCTGCAAATTCGGAGGGAAGTCCACGGTTGAATAACCCAGCCCGCATTTTCATGACCAAAATGCGCTCGACCGCCTGATCAATTCGCTCTATCGAAATTTCACCGGTCGCGACTTGATCGAGCGTATTGTAGTAAAGGGGCTTCCAGTTGCCTGGCGCCATCACCATATCGACACCGGCATTGATCGCCTGAGCACAGTTATCATTTGTGCAGCCAAGCACCTCGCCAACACCGTTCCAGTCACTGACGACCATGCCTTCGAACCCCATGTCGTCACGAAGGAGGTCGGTCAGGATGGCTTTACTACCGTGAATCTTCTCGCCATACCAGCTATTGAATGACGACATGACGCTCATCACGTCTTTGTCGATAGCTTCTACATAACCCTGCCCGTGGATGGCCACCAAGTCCTCGAGTGGCAAGCTTGTCTCGCCCCGGTCATCACCGCGTAATGTACCGCCGTCCCCAATAAAGTGCTTCGCCGTTGAGGCAACGCCTTCATCCTGCATAGCCTCGACAATCGGCGCAACGAAACTGGCTGCGATATCTGGGTCGGAACTGAAGGACTCATAGGTACGCCCCCACCGCGCATCTTTGGCAACGGCCACGGTTGGCGCAAAGATCCAATCGATTCCCGTAGCCTTAACTTCCCTCGCGGTCGCACCGATGATCTTGGCCACTAGCTCTGGATCACGCGTCGCTCCCAGACCGATGTTGTGCGGAAACAGCGTCGCACCCATGACATTATTGTGTCCGTGCACCGCATCAGTTCCCCAAACGATCGGTATGCCTGCGCTTCCGTCAGAAGCGTCAACCGAAGCACTGTAGTAGGCGTCTGCGAGATCAACCCAATCCTGAGGGGTGGCGTACTTGTCCCCTCCCGGAAACGAGCCACCACCGTTCAGAACACTCCCTAGACCGTATTTCTTTACATCGTCTACTGCGAGACCACGAATCTCCCCCTGAATCATTTGCGCGACTTTCTGCTCGACCAACAATTGCTCAACAATAGATGTTGCACACGCAACCATTGCCTCCCGATTTGAGGCTTCCGATGCACAGCCCAGATCAACGTAGTTGCTGGGCTTCGGGCCTAGGCATCCGGACAAGACGCCAGTCGATAAAAGCAAGCTCACCAATGTGTAGTGTGATCGCACGTATTCCCCCGCACCGTTTTCTTTGTGTTCTTTTTCATATCCCCTCATCCCCAACGCTGCAGTAGTTAAGCCATCTTGCAGTCGATCCCAAAGAGACTCCGCCAATCCGTCAGCGAGCGAGAAGCTAAACCAGACGACACGGGCAAGCCATGAAAATACTGCTTCGACTCTCTTAGATCCACGATGTTTGCGACGGTAGGGTCGCTAGAGAAGGTCAAATGGATACCATCTCGGATCGCAGTTGTCCTTGTTTTATGACTCCTAAAATATCGACAGTTCACCCGCAATAGCGCCAGCGTTGCGCCCCAAATTTGTATGCGAAGCAGGAGCTTCCCATTTACCGCACCGATATCCCGACTTGTCTCATGCCACCTGTCTTACCACTGGCGCTCGTGGGATGTTAGCGTCTGCAAAATATTTCTAACCAATAACTAGTCGGGGTTACTCCAAACATGGATCGTCACTTGTTTGTTAAAAAACGCGTATCGCTCGCAGTGTCTGTTGCGCTGGGTGCGGTTGCTGCTGCACCAGTCGCTGCGCAGCAAAGCGAAAACGCTAATGATCAGGTAATGGAAGAAGTCGTAGTCACAGGCATCCGATCGAGCCTGAAGCGTGCGATGGACACCAAGCGAGACGCAACTGGTGTTGTGGACGCGATCACCGCTGAGGACATCGGTGATTTCCCCGATACTAACCTCGCAGAAGCACTGCAGCGAATCACGGGTGTTGCTATTGACCGGGATCGCGGTGAAGGTGCTCGCGTAACTGTCCGTGGCTTCGGCGCCGATTTTAACCTGGTGACACTGAATGGTCGCCAGATGCCAACCCACAGCGGCTTTGGCCGTTCGTTTGACTTCGGTGACATCGCCTCAGAAAGCGTCTCAGGCGTTGAGGTCTACAAGACCGCTCAAGCAAGCATCCCGACGGGTGGTATTGGTGCCACCATTAATGTCCTAACCGCAAAGCCTTTGGATAACCCTGGCCTGCGCACATCAATAAGTGCAAAGGGTGTGAAAGATCAGAGCTCCTTTACGGGCGACGAGTGGACACCTGAAGTTGCATTCCTAGTCTCTCAGACGTTGATGGATGACACCGTTGGCATTTCGGTTACTGGTAGTTTCCAAGAGCGTCAGTCAGGTCAGGCATCCGCGTCTAACGGTAACTGGCTGGAGCGCGATGGCATCGGCATCCCCGATAATGGACAGCAAATCAATGGGCCCTCCGAGGGAGATATTGTTGGCCTCCCCCAACAGCAAACTTACTCGCTTGACGAGTGGGATCGTGAGCGAACAAACGCTCAGGTCACCATGCAGTGGAGCCCTATTGAGACGCTGACAGCCACCCTTGACTACACCTACGCGGAACTCGATCTGCGTCATACTGGAAACAGCATGTCGGTCTGGTTCAGCCCAACAGGTCAGTCAGGCAACTGGATCAATGAAGACGGTGTTGTCAGCCCTCTGGTTTACACAGAAACGAACAACCAGCCTGACTTTTCAATGGGAGCCTTTGTTGATGCTTCGATCAATGAGCGAAAATCTACAGGCTTCAATCTTAAGTGGGATCCAACAGATCAATTAAGCCTCGAGCTTGATTACCATGACTCTGAAGCAACCCGAACGCCCAACAGCCCGTTCGGCAGTTCAGGTCAGATCTCAATGTCTATCTTTGGGCGTGAACTGACTTCGGTTGATTACCGCAATGAATTACCAATCTTGACCCTGGGTATGGCCGAGCCGATTTCACCGGACGATCTGCAAATCTCTGGTTCGGTCTTTGGCAATAGCTGGGCTGACATGGGTATCGAGCAGGTACAGTTCGATGGCAGCTTCCAACTGACAGACACCCTCACGATCGACTTTGGCGCTGCTCAAACAGAAGTCGATAACTACACCGCAGGATCAAATGTTCAGCGAAATACCTGGGGCCAAAACCAGACGTCAGCGTTTGGTAGTGTTTCGGACCTTGTTATTCCAGCCTCACTTGCCGGTGTCTACAGCGAATTGGCGGGCGGCGATCAGGTAAACAACAATTTCTTCATGGCGAATATGGAAGATCTCGCACGACGTGCGGAATTTCTCCAGAGCCTGCCCGAAAGCGATCCAATGCACCTCGCGCAAGCCAGCGACGGTGGTGACTGCGGAACTGGATTCTGTGCTAGTTCAACACCAGATAGCGAAGATTTCTTCCAAGAAGACAGTGTAGCCGCCTACCTGCAACTCAACTTCACGGGTGAAATTATCAATCGCCCATTCAACGTTCGCGCTGGCGTTCGTTACGAGGAAACCGAAGTGGTTTCTAGCACCGCGGCACAGGCTTATGACCGTGTAGAATGGCGCTCTACCAACGAATTCGAAATCATTCGTGCCGAGGGAAGCGTTCCTTCGGCTCTGGCAGGTGAGTATGACTTCACCCTTCCTTCGATAGACTTCGATATGGAGTTAACGGACGACCTAGTACTTCGGGCGTCTGCGAGCCAAACCATTGCGCGTGCGGGTTACGGATCGCTGGTTGGCACATTGAATCTGCCCACCATTACTCGTGTCGATCAAGGCATTCCCGGCGAGGCGATCGCGTCTGTGGGTAACCCCGGTCTACTCCCTTACGAGTCTGATAACTTCGATCTCTCACTTGAGTACTACTACGGCGATGCAAGCTACATCTCTGCTGGCTACTTCGATAAGGAAGTCCGCAACTGGATCGCAGGTGGCGTTCTTGAAGATGTCATCCTCAATGACCAGCTAGCAAGCCCAGGTCTCGGGCCGCTGTATCAAGAAGCCGCTGCTGCACTGCAGGCACAAAATGGTGAGTACCCTGGCAACGCTGAGATTCGCGATTACATTTTCGCGAACTTTGCTGACCAACCAGGCGTTGACGCCGCGAACCAAGTCATTACCGGTGTTGTTGGCCGGGATGACCCTGTTCCATTTAACGTCAACACGCTCACGAACAGTGACCGTGATGAAAGTATCGACGGATGGGAGCTGGCTTGGCAGCACAACTTCTGGGATACCGGTGTTGGTTTCATCGCCAACATGACCCTGGCTGACGGCTCAGCGACCTATGTTAATGAGCAAACCGGTAGCCAGTTCGCACTTTCAGGCCTGTCTGATACGCGAAACTTCGTGCTCTTCTACGATAAGTACGGTATTCAGGCCCGTGTCGCGTACAACTGGCGTGATGGCTACTACACTGGCGGCGACATCAAGCCCGGCTACCAGACAGAGTACGAGCAGTGGGACGGCAATATCACCTACGAAGTCTCTGATGGCTTGGTGGTTTATGTTGAAGGTATCAACATCACAAACGAAACGTTCCGTTCACACGGTCGTAGCGTCTACCAGACGTATGGCGTAGGACAAATCGGTGCTCGCTATAACGTTGGCTTCCGCTACAACCTTTAATAGCGAACGAATGCCTCTCTTAGAAAACCGCCCTCTGGGCGGTTTTTTGTTTTTGTAGGAACAACAAAGTCTTACACTCGATATCGAAACCAAAGTAACCATTTAATATGAGCGAGCGAATGCAAAAAGTTGTTATTGTGGGAGGCGGGTCAGCCGGTTGGCTAACAGCCAATATCCTCGCCGCGCGTTTCCAGACAGGCAACAGTGGCATCGCCATCACCCTCGTCGAATCACCTAATGTACCAACAGTGGGCGTAGGTGAAGGCACCTGGCCCTCTATGAGAACTACGCTTAAGAATATTGGTTTAGACGAAGCAGACTTCATCAGACAGTGCGACGCGTCAATGAAGCAAGGAACGTGGTTCAAGGACTGGCTCAACCTAGCCGATGAGCCCTACTACCACCCCTTCTCGCTGCCTGAGGGCTTTGAGACGGTGAATCTTGCTGAATATTGGCTAAGCGGTGAAGCCGGCAACCTGTCGTTCGCACAAGCGGTCACTCCTCAATATGCGGTCTGCGAGCTCGGACGTGCACCAAAACAAATTGGCATTCCAGGTTACGCCTACACCGTCAATTATGGGTACCACCTCGACGCAGGCAAGTTTGCCGCGTTATTGACAGAGAATGCCGTGTCGAGGCTCGGTGTAACCCATATCGAAGCCGATGTATCTGCGGTTCTCTGTGATGATCATGGTTACATTAGTGCGATACAAACAGAACAAGCCGGCGACATAGAGGGTGACCTGTTTATTGACTGCACAGGTTTTAAAAGCGTGCTACTTGGCGAACACTTTGGTGTTTCACTTAAGTCCCAGCGCCAATATCTCTTCAATAACGCCGCCCTGGCCGTTCAAGTGCCCTACGACAATGACGACGCGCCAATCGCTGCAACAACGCACTCCACAGCCCAGCGCAATGGATGGGTGTGGGATATTGGGCTCCAGCATCGGCGAGGTGTAGGACACGTATTTTCAACCGACTATCAGTCGGCCACCGACACGGAGGAGGTTCTTGATCAGTACCTAAAGTCTACCGGACGAGCGGCAGGGCTGGATGGATTAGCTCCTCGGCTACTCAGCTTTGAGCCCGGCTATCGCGAACGGTTTTGGGTCAAAAATTGCGTGGGAGTTGGCCTATCAGCAGGCTTTATTGAGCCGCTCGAAGCCTCAGCGCTAGTTCTGATCGAACTCAGCGCATCAGCGATAGCAGAGCAGTTACCAAATGACAGAGCGACAATGGCGGTAGTAGCTAAGCGCTTCAATCGTGAGTTCTCCAGTCGCTGGGAGCAAATTATCGACTTCCTGAAGCTTCACTATGCGCTATCTCAGCGAACCGACTCTCAGTATTGGCAGGATAACCGAGACGCGGAATCTATGCCGGAAACATTGGCGGAGAATCTTCTACTGTGGCGATCACGGGCGCCTTGGTATTATGACGACAGGCGAAGCGATGAAATGTTTCCGTCTGCAAGTTACCAATACGTTCTTTACGGTATGGGTTTCGAATCAGCGGTGACCGCCTCGCAGCTTAGGAATAACCAACACCAGAGGGAAGCGGCGCTACGATTCTTTGCCGAGGCAAAAAAGAAAGCACAGCGATATAGCCAGCACCTTCCTCCTAATCGATTTTTAATGAATCAAGTGCAAGAGAAGAACTTCGCAGCGATTTAAGGGACAGGCATTGAGTAATATTCAAAAGTTAAACAATGTGCAGCACGCGCAAGTTCGCATAAAACAAACCCCCTGCATCTCGGATGAGATCATGTTCTCTCCCGTTTACACCAGTGAGATGCGTGCGTTGCAAAGCAACTTTCCGCTCATGTTTTACAAAAATCCGGAGGAGAACACTTTCCAGCCCATTGCTCTCTTCGGATTTGAGCAGGGAGAAAACCTCTTCATTGACGATGCGCAATGGCACAGCCTGTACATCCCCATGCTGGTTCAGCGGGGCCCCCTGATGATAGCTGTTGACGACCAGACCGACACAGGAGAGCCTGCCCGCGTGGTGGCCATCGACATGGACCACCCCAACATTAGTGAAACTGAGGGGGAGCCACTTTTTCTAGAATTTGGGGGAAACACTGAGTATCTTGACCGCTTGGCTACGATGCTCGAAGGAATTCACGTAGGGCATACAACGACGCCCCCGTTCGCTAAGGCACTAGCGCAGCACGGCCTCATCACGCCGATAACACTCAAAATCACCCTGCGTAACGGACAGGATCACGCTCTGGAAGGGTTTTATGCAGTGGATGATGAAAAACTGCAGGTGCTCAATGAGGAAGCAATGACAGACTTACATCGTAGTGGTCATCTGCTCCCCGCCTATATGATGGTTGCATCCCAATCACAGCTCAAGCGCCTGATCGACCTCAAAAATCAGAAAGTTATGGGTTAACGCGTTATGCCCGCCTGTAACAACGCGCCTCCGATTACCGAAGTAAATCTACCAGCCGGATCGCCGCCCTCAGAAGCCTTGCTGACTTCGGATACGCCGTGGGTTGCGCGAGGTTATCTAAAGGAATGGCCCGTTGTTCAACACGCTGCCGAGAGTGCTGAAAAAGCGCTCGAATATCTGGCTAGCTTCTATCAGGGCAGGCCTATTAGTGCCTTTCTTGCAGAATCGGAGTCCAAAGGTCGTTTCTTCTACAATGAAGACGTCTCCGGTTTTAATTTCGTGCAGGTAAATACCCGGCTTGATCAGGTATTTAGCAAGCTACTGTCACTCGAGGAGGAACCAGACCCACCATCGCTTTACGTGGGTTCAACGCAGACCAGCGTCTGGCTACCTGGCTTTAACGAATCACATCCACTGCCGATGACCCTTCCAGCCGTCATGACTAGCCTGTGGATTGGCAACCAGTCCAGAGTTGCTGCGCACTTTGACTTCCCACGTAATATTGCAGGCTGTGTCATCGGGCAGCGCAGATTCACCTTATTTCCACCTGAGCAGGTGGCCAACCTGTACGTTGGTCCCTGGGATCTTACCCCCGCAGGCCAACCCATCAGCATGGTGGACTTCGAAAACCCTGACTACGAGCAATTTCCGCGATTTGCCGAGGCGGAGCGTCATGCGTTTGTAACCACGCTACAGCCAGGCGATGTTATCTACATACCCAATATGTGGTGGCATCAGGTCGAATCGCTGTCAGCCATCAATGGACTAGTGAATTTCTGGTGGCAGGAGACGCCGGGAGTTTATGGCTCACCCACTGAGGCCTTAAAACATGCTTTTCTAAGCATCCGCTCCCTGCCACTTCATCAGCGCAACGCGTTAAAATCAATGTTTGATCACTATGTATTTGCCGAGGACACGCAACACCTCGAGCATCTGCCAGAGGCTAGCTGGGGCCGGCTAGATAAGGTCTCAGATTCGCTAGCCCGGCAATTGCGGGCGGAACTGACAAATTCATTGAAACGGTAAGAGTGCAATGTCTGAACGGAAAGTAGAGCGCGTAGTCATTGCCGGTGGCGGCACCGCCGGCTGGATGGCGGCGGCTGCCCTATCGCGTCTCGTTGGCCGAAAACTCTCCGTTACCCTGGTGGAGTCTGAAGAGATTGGCACTGTCGGAGTTGGTGAGGCGACCATCCCCACGATACTAACTATAAATCGACTGCTTCAGATACCCGAACCCGATTTCATCAAGCTGACCAGCGGTACCTTCAAGTTGGGTATTCGCTTTGAGAACTGGCGAACAGAGGGCGAAGATTACTTTCACTCATTTGGTGATACCGGGAAAGGCTCATGGGCGGCAGGATTTCATCATTTCTGGCTGCGAGCAAAAGAACTGGGGCTTGCCGAGCATTACGGAGAGTACTGTCCCGAACTCAAAGCTGCCGAGGCAGAGCGCTTTGCCATCACCAGAGAGAACAAGCTCAACTACGCCTATCATCTAGACGCGTCGAAATATGGCATGTACCTGCGCAAAATGGCAGAGGCCTCCAGTGTTACGCGTGTTGAAGGAAAGATCAACGAAGTCGACACCTGCCCTCGAGATGGTTTTATTGAGGCGCTAGTCCTCGACAATGGGCGTCGTATCGAGGGCGATCTCTTCATTGACTGTACGGGATTCAGAGCACTGCTGTCTGAGGGTGCATTGAAGACCGGTTTCGATGACTGGAGCCACTGGTTACCTGCGAACCGGGCATGGGCAGTCCAGAGTGAACTGTCAGAGCACCCCAAGCCTTACACCAGGGCGATTGCCCATAAAGTGGGCTGGCAGTGGCGAATACCGTTGCAGCATCGTGCCGGCAACGGTTTGGTATATTCTAATGACTTCATGGATGAGGAGACGGCCCGGGAGCTGCTGCTCCAGAACGTACCGGAGAAAACCCTCGTTGAGCCACGCCCGATACGCTTTACAACAGGCCAAAGAAAGCAGTACTGGAATAAAAACTGTATCGCCATTGGCTTGTCGAGTGGGTTCATCGAGCCTTTGGAATCGACCAGCATTCATTTTATTCAGAATGGCATTATGTGGTTATTACTCATGTTTCCCGATCTTTGCATCGAAGAGAGTACAGTGCGCGAGTACAACACGAAAATGCGGTCTGAAGCTGAGCACATTAGAGACTTTATTGTCCTACATTACGCGCTCAATGAGCGTTATGGTGATCCGTTCTGGGATCACTGTCGAAACATGAGTTTACCAGAGTCGCTGACACACCGGATGGAGCTGTTTGAGCGCTCCGCCCGTGTCTTCAAGCCCCAAGACGATGTCTTTGCAGAGAACTCATGGGTGCAGGTCATGATGGGCCAAGGCCTCATGCCGCAGGGATACCACAACATCGCACAGGCAATGTCGTCCGAGCAAATGACTGCATTCCTGAAAGGCATTCAGCACGAAGTTGCTCAAACCGTCGCGAAGCTGCCGCAGCATGGCGCGTTCGTAAAAACGTTGATTCAGCACGCAAAAGCCTGATCCTCTGTCGTCATTTCAACAATTATCACAGCGTCTTTTCTGTGGCACTGGATAACATGCCCCGTCTTACTCTCATCGTTCAAAGCCCCGTTCCTGAGGCGTTAAGGTAACTCACACCGGAAGGCCGTGGTGAAAATTGCTGGGCAAAAAAAGCCGGGCAGTTGCCCGGCTTTTCAGTCAGTCTGCGTTTTAGCGTGTCAGTAGGTAGTTCCACCAAACGCCGTCACCTGCTTCAACGGTTACCGACATTGTGCCGTCCTCGTTGAGGTAGGCATTGTAGGTGATGCTGGCTGGTACAGACGCCGCAGAGTCAATCTCAGCACCGTTTATAGCCTTTGGAAGCCCGATGTACGCACCTGCACCGTTGAGAGTCAGAGTTTGCGCATCGCCGTCATAGACGAACGTCGCATCAGCAGAACCATCATGGGGCGCTGCGGGAGCGCCGCAGCCTTCAGCTTCCACGCCCTGCCATGGCTCAAGCCATGTCTCATCTCCTTGGACATTATCAAACGAGCCGTTGTCACCGAACACATAAGCGTCATCGAAGTAGCAAGCTCTCAGGGCCGTCACACCCTCATCGTTACTCCACCATGAGACGTCGAACTCGGCAGGCCCCACACCTAAGGACCCGTCAGAAACCGCCACGTACCAGGTACCAGCGATGGGTGACGGACCCGCGGGCTCTGCGATCTTGACGATCTTGTAGTTCCACCACACGCCTTCACCCGCTTCGACGGTGACGTACATCGAGCCGTCTTCCTGTGGATGCGCGTTGTAGGTAATGCTCGCTGGCACATCGGCAATGGAGCTGATTTCTGCACCATTAATCGCCTTTGGCAGTCCCACAAATGAACCCTCGCCAGAGATCGTCAGCGTACCCGAGTCTTGATCATGGCTCCATGAACCAGGCACTGAGCTGTCATGCGGTGCTACTGGCGCGCCACACTCCTCACCGCCGCCCGACTGCCAAGGCTCGAGCCATGTCTCACCTTGGTACTCGATACGGAAGCTGCCATCTGGGTTAAAGATGTACTCGTCATCGTAGTAGCAGTCTCGCAGTGCAATCACACCGTCATCACCGCTCCACCAGGAGACATCAAACTCAGCAGGACCTACCCCCAGTGAACCCGCTTCGGGCGCCATCACCCAAGTACCCTGGAATGGCGATGGGGGTGGTGGCTCAGCTGTCTTGATGAACTTGTAGTTCCACCAAACACCGGCTCCGGCCTCAACAGTCACCAGCATCGAGCCATCGTCTTGCTCGTAGGCGTTATAGACAATGCTGCCAGGCGCATCACCGACCGATGCAATCTCAGCTCCATTTACAGCCTTAGGTAAACCCATGTAGGAGCCCTGACCGTTAATAGTCAGAGTCTGTGCAACTTCATCGTACTCAAAAGTTGCGTCGATAGAGCTGTCATGTGGTGCAACTGGGGCCCCGCAACCATCGGCTTCGACGCCCTGCCATGTTTCTAACCAAGTTTCGTCACCCAAAACATTTCGGAATGAACCATCACGACCAAAGACATACTCATCGTCGTAGGAGCACGCACGCAATGCGATCACACCGTCGTCACCGTTCCACCATGAGACATCGAATTCCGCAGGGCCCACACCGAGTGAACCAGCCTCTGGCGCAAGCATCCATGTTCCGAGAATGCCAGTGTCTTCGACTTCCTCACCGGCTAATCGCTCCAAACGGACGTTTGCCACTTTTATCGACTTCCCACCCTGCTCTCCATTTGGAGAGAGAACTAGGAAGGCCTTCACGGCAGCGAGACTCAACCGACCACCCGGCGGATTGTTTTGCTCCGCGTTAGTGGAAGCAAGCAGATCAGCGATTGGGATTTCGAAGCTCTTCCAGGTGCCAGGAATGTATCCTTCCAAGTCAAGCGACATAGCACCTGTGCCCTGCGGATATTCATTCTCCACCTTGAAAATGACGCCATCAGTGACTGTTTCCGGGGGCAACTGAATATCAAACTTCAATGTGCCGCCCGCCGAATCGCTGAGATCGAGGCCCTGATCATCTTTGATGAACCATGCACCACCAACGCCGTCACCGAAGTTTATTCTTACGGCATTGACGCCAATATCATCATCGCCAGTGGGAACCACCGACCAAGTCACTTGGTTAGACGTATTTCCATCGCAATAATCTTCTGCGAACGCATTCTCAGCAGATACCGCGCAAATCCCAGGCGACCACGCAGACCCCGCTTCTCCATTCTCATCCAGAACCGTTATCACGAGGTCATCAGTAGACTGTGCAGGCGCCGCGATTCCACAATCGCCATTTGGCGTACCACATACCAGTCGGATGTTATCCAACTGAACGTGTGCAGCAGCACTGGGCTCAATGACTACGAGGTTCTGAACGGCACCCAGAGCGAGAGGTCGCTCGCCGCGGCCACGGGTGGCTAGAATCTGATTAATGGACGCGCTATATGAGAACCACTCGTTCTTTGGAAGATCTGCAACGCTAAGGGAAACACTACCAAGTGCTGGATATCCGCTGTCGATTTTGACCGAGATAGTGCTGTCTGGCGCGGTCATCGAACTGTCGATATACATATCGAACTTCAGCTCACCACCACCGCGATGACCGTAGATATCAATAATGTTGCCATCAGTTGCATTAATAACCACGTTTCCGCCGCCGTCACTAGTGACATCGAGCACGTTACCTCGACCTTCAACAGCCACTTCCGACACACTGATGTCGATCGCGCCCTCGTTGTTGTAGCCAACCGTCGCCTGTAAGTCGCGTGTCACGTCGCCTGTAAGGAAGGTCCATGTTAGTGGACCCACAGCATCCGTGTAGATATCAGTCGTTACAACTTCAGGGCTCTGCGCATCCGGCGACTCTATCGAACGGTCTGCTAGGCTATTACAACCGACACCGTTCCCTGTGTCGTAGTTACACTCATAAACGCGGATGTAATCGACCACCATCTCACCAGGAGCCGAAGATGGATCGAGCTCAACACCTGGCCCAATGCCACCTACTGCAAGGTTCACAATAAGGTGGAAATCACGGTCAAACGGCGCAGAGGGGTCGCTTGCAAGCTGATAGCCGTCTGTGTTGTCCTTGAAGTAATAGCTGTAGTAAACGTTTTTGCTTACGGTTCTCAGGTGCTCACCGTCGACAAACCAACGAAGGTAGTCGCCAGACCACTCGAGCGAGTATGTGTGCCAATCGCTGGCATCGCTGACGTCAGCAGCCTCACTTGTAACCTGGTTCAACGGCCACTCGAAACCGTAGTGAGCGGCCATGAATACGCCCTGATTATCGGTACCCGCATTCACCACTTCCATGATATCGATCTCACCACCGGCAGCCCATGTGCCGTAGCTCGTGTCGGTCGGCATCATCCATACCGCTGACCACATACCGTCACCGGGCGCAGCCTTGGCGCGGATCTCAACGCGCCCGTATTTGAAATCGAACTTATTAACCGAACGCATACGTGCTGATGTGTAAGCACTGCTACCCGCGCTCTCCTCACGAGCTTCAATCACAAGCGCAGTCGTATCGTCGACCTCTTGGATAGAAGCATTCTCTGCCTGATAGTACTGCTGTTCGTAGTTACCCCAACCTGGCAGTCCGTTATCGCTGCCGTCTCCAAGTTGAAACGTCCAGTTACTAGGATCTACGGCGCTACCGTTAAATTCATCAGACCAGACCAAGCTCCACTCTTCCTCTTCCTCCAGATAGAACGGCTCAGCGTCCGGAGCAGTTGCACTGCCTCCGCCACAGGCGTTTAGAAGAGCTGCCGCAAGGCCGATGCCAACGAGACGGCCATGACGATACAAGCGATCAAACATGAGTAACCCCAATTAATTGAATATTTAGTTAGATTTAGCAGAGTGCTTTATCCCACATAGAAGAACAGCACTTAATACAAACGCGACGATAGGGACTTACAGCAAGACAAGTGGGAAAGCGCTTAAATACGCCCTATCCCATGAGGTCTTGGACAGCAGATCGGTAGTTTCGACTGACTTTCAAACTGACGTCATCATCAAGGTGGAGCAGGCACTCGCCCTTGGGAATAGCATCGACCGAGCGAACCTTGTTGAGATTCACAATGGTGGATCGGTGAATTCTTACAAACTCAGATGTGAGCTTCTTTTCGAGCTCCTTCATGGTGGACCGGAGAATGTAGGTTTCATTACCAGCGTGCACACACATGTAGTCCCCAGCAGCATCGATCCAATCGATCGTCTCGAGTTCAACTAAATGGGTATGGGGTCCGTCTTTGATCGGTAGCCGCGTCGGTCGCTCCTGGATATCACTTGCAAGCAACTCACTACCGCCTTCAAGACCTGCAATGGCTGCGACGGCCGCCTCCTTTCCGCTCTGCAGCGCGACAGAAAGCAAACGGTCCCGCGCGCGCAGGACGGCTTCATGAACCCGCTCCGCCTCGAATGGTTTCAACAGATAATCAACCGCATTGGCTTCAAACGCCCGAACTGCGTATTCATCGTAAGCGGTGGCAAAAACCACGACGGGCATCACGTCACTTTGACAGCGCTTGACCACATCTAGGCCATTTAGGCCCGGCATTTGGATGTCCAAGAACATGAGATCGACCGACTGCTTTTGAAGCTCAGCCAACGCCTCTCGTCCACTACGACAGCGCCCCACCAACTGCACATCTGGCACCGATGCCAGCAGAGTCTCTAGGTAATCGAGTGCCAGTGGCTCATCATCGACGATTAAGACTCGCAGCGGTTGCGTCATTTTTGTTGACCCCTGGTAGGCAAGTGTAGTGCAAGTTTCAATCCACCTAGTCGAGAGGTTGATGCGTTGAAGCTGAAGCCATCGCCGTATAAGTTTTGTAGACGCTCCGCCGTGCTACGAAGTCCAAATCCTGGTGTCTCGAACAAATCTGAGAGTTCTGGTTGTTTTTCATTTTCCCCTGAGCCGCTATCTTCAACACTTAACACCAATTGTTGATCCGTGAGCCTTGCCGTAATGAGAATATGCCCCCCCTCTTCGGCCCGGCCGATGGCGTGCTTGATTGCATTCTCCACTAACGGCTGCAGAAGCAGGCTGGGGACCTGTATTGGGAGCGCACGAGGATCGATCTCTTGCTCAACGATCAAGCGGTCAGAGAAGCGTACTTGCTCGATCCTCAAATAGAGATCGAGCGCTTCGATTTCATCCCGCAGCGGGATTGTGATGTTTCTATCAGACTCGAGAGAGAATCGAAGAAAGGTCGACAACTCCGCAATCATGCTCTGCGCATCCCGACTACGGTTAGTGCTCACCAGCGATGCGATTGAGTTAAGAGTGTTGAATAGAAAGTGTGGATTCAACTGATAACGGAGCAATTTCAACTGCGCTTCTCGCGCGGCTGACTCAGCCGAGACCAACTTAAACGCCTCTTTTCGTCGACCTGCCTCAAGTACCAGCAGCGACTCCTTCTCTCCCTGTAGTAGCTGTGCAAACTTTACGAGGTGGTACAGCAGAACCCACGCGAGAAAAACGAAAAGTGATGCGAAAAACCAACCGCCAAAATCACCCCACAAGCCTGTCTCATCGGTCAATATCATGAGCAATTGTAGGCGGAAAGCCGTCCACAACGCGGCGCCAACAATTGTAAGTGCGCTTGCTGTAAGCACCCTGTTCCAGGGACTCCATGTCCATGACCGCTTAATGGCTGTCCGCAGAGGCGCACACAGGAGAAAGCCACCCACGGACTGGATAAGATTGTGTGCAATGTAAGCGAATTCCAGCTGATCATACGGCAGAGACAGACTCACCAGTGTAACGACCGACAGAGCAATCCAGCCTCCCGCATTAAGTAGCCAGAATAAACGATCCGAGTCCGTCACCGTTCGTGAGAAGAACTGCGTGAATGATCCGGTTTGAGTCTGAGCTTGGTTCACACTATGGCTACCTCAAGGAGATCGGCGCCGCGCCTAAACCTTCAGTCCACCGGTATCGATATCAACGAATCGACCACCGGTGGAGACGAGCTCTTCAAGTAACGGTGATACACGAATGGACTCATCATTAGCGGCTAGATCTTTCATGACAGCGAGCACTTTCTCGGCACCCAACATATCGGCGTAATACATGACGCCACCCTTGTCCAAAGGCCAGCCATAGCCATTGACCCAGACAACATCAATGTCGCTAGGCCTCTGCGCTTTGTTCTCTTCCAGAATAGCGAGGGCCTCATTGATCATTGGTATCACGCAACGGTCGATAATGGCGTCCGATGACAGGGTCGCATCACCCGCACCGGTGATTTCACGAATGATTCCTGCAGTGATTTCCGAGGGTAAATTTTTTCGATTTTCGTCGTAATCATAATAGCCAGCTCCCGTCTTCTGACCACGCCGATCGAGCTCACAGAGCGCATCGCGAATAGGGTTATCGGTCTTCGCGCCTTTCTTCCAGCCAATATCCAAACCGGCTAGATCCGACATTTGGAAAGGTCCCATCTTGAATCCAAACTCGTTGAAGGCGGCGTCAATATCCCACGGCATGATGCCCTCATAGATTAGGGCGTTTGCCTGGTATTGACGCGCAAATAAGATTCGATTGCCTACGAAACCTGGGCACACCCCAACCAAGGTCGCCACTTTACCAATGTGACGAGCGAGGTCCACCGAGGTCGCAACGACATCGTCTGCAGTCTTTTCGGCCCGCACAATTTCAAGTAGGCGCATGACGTTCGCCGGAGAAAAAAAGTGTAGCCCAATAACATCCCCTGGTCGCGTCGTGACCGAAGCGATTTCGTCGATATTGAGCGCTGACGTATTGGTGGCGAGTATGGCACCAGTTTTAGCGATCTTATCGAGTTGAATGAACACAGACTTCTTAATGTCCATATCTTCGAATACCGCCTCGATAATGAGATCGCAGTCAGCCAAAGCAGATAGGTTCAACGAGGGGGTGTAGCAGTTCATACAAATATCGACTTCTTCCTGCGGGAAGCGTCCACGATCAGCGCTGCGCTGATAGTTTTTGCGAATCGTTGTTAGTCCGCGATCAAGCGCCTCCTGCTTTGTCTCAACGATAGTCACCGGAAGACCGACCGATGCGAAGTTCATTGAAATACCGCCGCCCATCGTCCCGGCGCCAATGATGCCGACTCGCTCGATTTTGCGGCGAGTAAGTTCGTCCCCTATTCCCTTAATATTCCATGCTTCCTGAGCCGCTTGTTGCAAATAGGCGGCGACGCGAGCGTCTGAATCCGTCATCGAAATAACCTCTTATTGTTGGCTTGCGTTGTTGATTGCCTCTTCATGAGGGTTTACACGTTAGGTAAAACGATCGCGATACGCCCCCGTCTGGTGACGCATCATACCGTCCCCAGTTTCTAATGCCAGCGGGTTGAACGCCCCGGATCCATGTCGTAATGCAGTCCGCCCTCTGCAATCTCGACCCAAGCGTGTTTGGTTATCGTCCACCCCTGAATCTTTGGGCCTAAGTCCGATGTCTGTTTGAGCAACCCTGCAAATGCAGAAGCGTCCGTTTCCGCTGTCCCCCTTGATCGTCGCTATGGTTTGAGTTTTTAGGATACTCAGGACCTTCCGAAGCTCACAGAAGACCCGAATAACACTGAGTCGGGCATTGTCGAAGGTTCTGGCTCAGCAGATGGAACCGGAGGCGGTAATCCAAATGCGGATCCTTTCTGGGTATTCGAGAATGGTAGCTTCACCGCAACCTCTGACTTAGGTACGCGAGCCTTTGATTGCGCAATTAACTACGACCTGTGTATCAACGACGATGGCGAGGCCTGCCCAAGCATCAGTTGGTCTTATCTGAGTGATCAGGAACGCGGACCCGTACTCGAAATAAGACATGAGCCTGCAGCTGCCTACGCTGCACTGTTCACAGAGTCATCAGCGGGTCTCGATCTGAGCGATTACGCGGGCGGTCATTTTTTTCTGGACTTGAAGCACATTGAGGGACCCAATGATTACCGCGTCAAGCTTGATTGCTTCTGTCCCTGCACGTCAGCGCAAATCGACTTAACCGTGCAACCGGGAAATAACTGGCAAACCTTGAAAGTCCCCATGTCTGCCTTTATGTCAACGGGGCTGGTGATCTCTAACGTGAACACGGGCATTGTCATCTGGGCTCGGGACCACAATGGGGCCCACTTTCGGATCGATAACGTGAGATTCGAAGCAGAATAAATCAACGGGACGGGCGATTGATCGGTGGGCTGTTATGCCAGCCCGCCCATCAGCACGTATTTAATTTCGAGGTAGTCCTCAATTCCGTACTTAGAGCCCTCACGACCGGAACCGGATTCTTTTACGCCACCAAAGGGTGCCATTTCGTTTGAAATGATGCCCTCGTTGACGCCCACAATGCCGTAGTCCAGCGCTTCGCTGACTCGCCATACGCGGCCAATGTCACGCGTGTAAAAATAACTCGCCAGCCCAAACTCCGTGTCGTTCGCCAAAGCAATGGCCTCTTTCTCCGTCTGGAACACAGTTACGGGTGCTACGGGACCAAATATCTCATTCCGGAACACAACCATGTCTGGCGTGACATGAGTGAGAATGGTCGGCTGATAGAAATTCCCACCCAGTTCACTGGGTGCCCCACCAAGGGCGACCGTAGCACCGGCCTCTACAGTGGCTCTCACTAGGGCATCGACGTCATGAACGGCGCGATTATTGACCAATGGGCCCAAGTCGACACCGTCGGCAAGACCGTTACCGAGACTCAGTGCCGACGTCGCAGAAACCAGTTTTTCAATAAATGCGTCTGCAACAGACGCCTGCACCAAAATCCGGTTGGAGCAGACACAGGTCTGACCACTGTTACGGTACTTAGAAATAAGCGCGCCCTGGACCGCCGAGTCGAGATCCGCATCCTCAAAGACAATAAACGGCGCGTTTCCGCCTAACTCCATCGACGTTTTCTTCAAGGTCGGGACGCACTGAGCTTCAAGTAATTTCCCGACCTCCGTTGACCCGGTGAACGAGAGTTTCCGCACGATAGGATTTGAAGTCAGCTCACTTCCGATATCGCCAGAGCTGCCTACAACGACGTTCAATACACCATCGGGAATACCTGCTCGCTTGGCGAGCTCAGCAAGGGCCAGAGCCGATAAGGGCGTTTCACTCGCAGGCTTAATCACAATCGAGCACCCAGCTGCCAGCGCAGGCGCTGCCTTGCGCGTAATCATGGCATTGGGGAAGTTCCAAGGGGTAATGGCAGCACAGACCCCCACGGGCTGCTTGATGCACACAATCCGCTTATCTGGGCTGGGGCCAGGTATCACGTCACCATCGATGCGTTTCGCCTGCTCGGCAAACCACTCAATATAGGATGCACCGTACGCCACCTCACCGCGGCTCTCAGCAATGACCTTGCCCTGTTCAAGGGTCATGATCTTCGCAAGATCTTCCTGATGGGCCATAATGATATTGAACCAGTCTCGGAGAACGTTAGCGCGAGCCTTGGCCGACAAATTCCGCCAGCTCTCCATTGCCTTCTCGGCAGCCTCAATAGCCTGCGCAGTTTCAGCAGCTCCAACTTTAGCGACACTGGCGAGGACCTCACCGGTCGCTGGATTCGTTACATCAATAGTTGCTCCATCATGGGCATCAATCCAATGACCATTGATGAAGGCCTGTGCCTTTACAAGCCCCTGATCCGACAGTTGTTCCTTCAATAGAATCTCCCCCACCAGCACGCAAATCCCGCCGTTATTTTGTTAACCAACCAGCCTCTTAAGTGTCTCAGAATCGAGATCTAAAGCCTCCAACACTTCAGCGGTATGCGTCCCTGGTGTCGGTACTGTGCCGGCAGCACCCGGCGTGGCACTGAGTTTCGGCGCGGGGCTTGGTTGCGCAATGCCGTCTCGGGTAAAAAAGGTCTCACGAGCGACGTTATGCGGATGTTCGAGCGCCTCTGAAAAGTTAAGAACGGGTGCAAAACAAACATCGGTTCCTTCGAATTGATCACACCACTCTTGCCGGGTCTTAGCAGCGAAAATACTTCGGAACGTTTCCTTACCTGCCTGCCATTGCTCTTTGTCCCATTGATTGGTAAACATTGGATCATCATTGAGATTCAAGCCATCAATGAGCAACGCATAAAATTGAGGCTCGAGCGCGCACACCGTGATGTATTCTCCATCCGAGCACCGATAGGTATCGTGCCAAGGGGAGCCAAAGTCAGCCCACCCCGAACCCGGAACATCCGTCATTTGCCCGGAGTTATGCATCCCCCACAACAGTGTCGAAATATAGGCGGCGCCATCAGTAATCGCTGCGTCCACTACCTGACCTTCGCCGGTTTTTTGCGCGTGGATAATGGCGCTCAAGACACCAAATACCAACATCATGGTACCACCGCCCAGGTCACCGATAAGGGTCAGTGGCGCTGTCGGTCTGTGCTCATGACTGCCCCCTGCCCAAAGCGCGCCGGTGAGGGCAATGTAGTTCGGGTCATGCCCTGCCGCATGCGATAGCGGACCGGTTTGTCCCCACCCTGTCATGCGGCCGTAGACAAGCTTTGGATTCCGCTCGCAGCACACCTCAGGTCCGAGGCCGAGCCGCTCCATGACACCGGGGCGAAACCCCTCGATCAGCACGTCTGCGTTATCGATTAACTTAAGAAGTGCATCGACGGCATCAGGGTCCTTTAAATTCAATGCAACTGACTTTTTGCCGCGGTTAAAGAGAGCATATTTCGCAAAGGCGGCTGCCGTTTCGGGGTCGGCAACTGGACGATCTATGACCGCTACCTCTGCCCCCATATCTGCCAACATCATTCCCGCGCAAGGACCTGGCCCAATCCCAGCTATTTCGACCACTTTGATTCCGTCTAACGCACCCTTACTCATCACCTGCCCCTTACTTGCGAAGGCCACGATGCTCGCACCAAGAGTGACCTGATGCAATCCGTAAACAGGGTATAGGGATGCGTTTATCACTAGACTGCATCCCATAGAGTCAGGTCCAATGCCACTCATAGACTGACCAACACTTGGGACAAGTATCGCTATAACCATTTGGCCCTAGCGGCGACCCGCGTTATGCTGTGATGGTGATGAGGCAGTTACCCTTTTTGGTGATTAAATTGTCTATCTCGTCGACAAACAAAGCGACTCACAACGATAAAAGGAATCATCATGAGCTTTATCATCAATCTCGCTAGAACCAGTCTTGCGCTAGTATTGATCGTCGCTACGTCTACCGGAACAGCGGATGAATGCGTTTCCTCGCCTTGAGGCGCCGATGACCAAATTGGCGTTGCAAATTGCGTGCCCCCTGAACGCACAGCGGCGGCTGTAAAACGCGTCAAAAAAGGAATTAGCCACCCACTCGGTATCATTATCGAGCCAGGTGTGCCAGCCTCTTCACCCCGTTATACCCAACTCCAGGTTGTTCAACCAAACCAGCAGTTCAACGCGGACTAAAGTGTGGGCTGGGAAGCCAGCTCAAAAAATGACGTCTTGCAAATGTGGCTTGGTACGGGGCCATAGCTCGACGGCTTGGGGCACATGGGTGAGGTCGGCGAGTTATTCAAATGTAACCAAGGCAAGGCTTGTTCCATTATCACCGGTCTTACGAGAATCGACATTAGCGACATCCCAACCATGGTCGGGCGCGGTGTCATGATCGATATCTCCAAGCAAATGGGTGTTGATTCGCTTCAAGCTGGACAACCCATCACGTCAGACTACATCAAAGCTGCCATGCAGTCCCAGGGAATCACAGTTGCTGAAGCAGACCTTATCATACTGCACGCCGGCTACACCGATGCGACATTCAAACAAAGTCCCTCCGTGTGGGCGTGAAGTATCCTAGGTATTACCAACGAAGCCTGAGTTTTTTTAGCTGGGCTCAAACCCATGGCCGTGGTTGCTACCACCTGGGGCTTGGGCGCAGTATCACCGTGTGCGGGTGACAAAATATTCTACGACCACGTCGTTCTCCTGAAACAGCACGGCATTTACATCCTCGAGACGATTAATACAGGTCGATTGGCCAATGAAGGCGTTCACGAGTTCATGTTTGTTCTTGGCCAGGCGCGTCTGAAAGGGGCAGTTCAAATGATCATTAACCCCGTGGCAATGCGGTAGCGCTCTTCAACACCCCAAAAAAAAGTGCAGCTTAGGCTGCCCTTTTTTGTTTGCTATCTATCCGTTAATCGGACAGTAAGTCTCGACCAATAATTAGCTTCATCACTTCACTGGTGCCACCGTAGATACGTTGAATTCGTGCATCCGCGTAGGCACGCGTCACTGGGTATTCCCACATGTAACCGTAACCACCGTGCAGCTGAACACACTGATCTGTGACTTTTCCCTGAAGTTCCGTGGCCAACAATTTTGCTTTGGACGCATCGACCGTCGTCAATTCCTTCTCGAGCAACAGCTCGGCGCATCGGTCAATGAAGACGCGCATAGAAGTTACCTCAGCCTGCAACTGCGCTAGCGTAAACTGTGTGTTCTGAAATTCAGCAATGCTTTTACCGAAGGCTTTGCGCTCTTTCACGTAGTTGACCGTCTGCTCTATGACCGCCTCGCAACTCGCCATGGCCGATACAGCAATACTCAGACGCTCTTGAGGCAATTCCCGCATGAGGTAGATAAAACCCATGCCCTCTTCGCCCAGCAAATTCGCTTTCGGCACTTTGACATCATTGAAAAAGAGTTCGGACGTGTCCTGCGCCTTCTGACCCAACTTATCGAGATTACGACCGCGCTCAAAACCCGGCATGCCATCTTCAACAATTAGAATACTGAATGCCTTAGCACCTGCTGACGGATCCGGATTGGTTCGGCACACAACCAGCACGATATCGGCTTGTTGACCGCAGGTGATGAAGGTCTTTGATCCATTCAGTAGGTAATGATCGCCTTTATCAACAGCCGACGTCTTAATGCCTTGCAAGTCGGAGCCTGTACCCGGTTCGGTCATTGCAATAGCGACAACGCAATCCCCTGAGACACAGCGGGGCAGAAATTTTTCCTTTTGCGCCTCATTGGCAACGTTGGTTAGGTAGGGTGTTGTCACGTCGTTGTGTAGCGAAAACCCGATCCCAGTTAAACCCAAACGGGATACCTCTTCCGCAATCACCATGTTGTAACGGAAGTCCGCACCAACACCGCCGTACTCCTCCGAGACACCCGGGCACAACATGCCCTGCTCTCCCGCCTTGTACCAAAAGTTGCGATCGATCTGCCCTTCTTTTTCCCAATCCGCGTGCTGCTCGTAGGCTTCATCCATTAAGAACTTTCGCACTGCATCACGGAACACATCGTGATCAGAATCAAAAATATGACGTGCAATCATTTTGTTACCTGTTTGGTTTTGTGTGTGCTTTATTTTTTTGTTCTTACTGTGACGCCGGCGATGGAGTGTTCACCGTAAGCCCGCGGAAATTGGGGAGATTTTAGCGACTGCACACAAAAGTAACCACTGTTAAATACGACTGCCGAATACCGCTCTCGCTGATGTATTTCTCAAACATCGAGTGTGTTTACTTGGTGAGACTAGCGTCGGCAAGATTCAATCTGTTTCGCTCAGTGAGCGATGCCGAATGGCGAAAATAGGCATACAAACGAGATATAGGAGACTCATCACCGTGAGCGTCTCCCACGGGTAAATCAACAGGCTTGCCATGTGCATGATCATCATGGGCACGACAATAAACATGTAAGCCGATGGGATTTTGAACGATTTGAGTGAAACCGTTGGCACCTGTGACACAGCAAGAAAGCCGCAAAAAATGAGGTAGGCCGATATCAAGCCCGGTGATTGCGTCACAAAACTGAACTCAAGCAGGTAAAGATAAACCGGCATCAGCGTCAGTAAGGCGAGTGTTGGTGCCGGCACCCCCTCGAAAGTTTTGGCTGGGTCCGAGCCCTCGTTGGCATTGAAGCGCGCCAACCGGTACGCGCAGCAGGCGGCAACAACCATGATCGCAACCCATGTGAAGTCAACTCGGGTTGAATCACTGAACAAAGCCAAATGCAGGATCAGGCCAGGTGCAATACCGAAATTGAAAAAGTCAGCCAACGTATCCAATTCCTTACCTATGCGCGAAGTCGAGTTAAGCGCACGCGCTAGACGGCCATCGAGACCATCAAGAATCATGGCGACCACGAGTGCAATTACCGCCATGTCTATTCGACCATCCAGTGCGAAGCGCACCGAAGTCAGACCCACGCATACCGCGCCCAACGTCATAAAGTTAGGCAAGAGTGCCAACGGCCGCACACGCCCCTTGGCTTGAGTCAGATCACGGTCAAGTGGCTCGGTCACTTGGCAGCCCCACGGCGAGCCTGTGGTTGGTCTAAGTGGGCCAAGACGGTTTCACCCGCCACAGTTTTCTGGCCGAGACATACGGCCGGGCCCACGCCTTTCGGAAGATAAATATCGAGTCGGCTACCAAAGCGAATCAGTCCAAAGCGGTCACCGGCGCTTAGTTTGGCGCCTTCTTCAACAAAACAGACAATGCGTCGAGCTACGAGCCCCGCAATCTGTGTAATACCGATAGAAAGACCGTCATCTCTTGAAATCGTGATGGAATTGCGCTCGTTGTGCTCAGACGCCTTATCGAGAGAAGCGTTTAAAAACTTCCCGTGGTGATAAGTTACGTTTGTCACGGTTCCATCAATACACGCTCGGTTTACGTGACAATTGAAGACATTCATAAACACTGACACACGGGTCAGTGGTTCGTCACCCAACCCCATCTCAGCGGGCGGAGTCACCTCTTGAATGAGTGATACCACGCCATCCGCAGGCGAGATGATAAAATTCTCGCCTTGAGGCACGACCCGCTCGGGATCTCGGAAAAAGTAATAACACCAGACCGTGATACCCAGTCCCACCCAAAACAAGGGCTCCCAGATCTGACCCATAACAAGAGCAATCACGGCAAAAATTGCCACAAATTTCCGCCCTTCTGGGTGCATTGGCAGAATGACTGCATCCATCATGTTCATCGGTTCGTTTACCTTTCTATTCGTTTAACGCGTTCTGCGTAATTCAGAGCTGGTCCAGATGGTTACGCTCTGGGTTGCTCGCTTCCTATTTATCACCCAGGCTATGGCTGCCTGAGTTATTTTTCGTTCCGCGCTACAGGCTGACATTCTTTGCATCGTATCCGTCGCGCCCATATTTGCCGGTGCTGAAGTATAAGAGGAAACACCACGGTGTCGAGTTTAACCGATGGCAAACGCGCTGAAACGGAAGGAGCGTAGCGTTAGCCGCCTCATAGCTCGCGTCGTTGATTCGTCCCTGCACCCTGTTTCAACGCTCGCCATCCTTTATTGACACTATTTATGCCATAACCTATGGTCGAGACTCGCTCGAGCAATCCGTAACCATCGCTATGACTAACTCAGCCTACACACTTTCTCTCGATATCGACGATTTCCGACAGTCGCGTGTTGAAGTGCAGCCCAAGCCGAATACGGACCTAATCGACGGCGAGATCCGTATCCGAATAGACAAGATTGCGATGACAGCGAACTCCATCAGCTATGGCTTCGCGGGCAAGTCAGGGTTAATCCGCTACCTCGATATTTATCCTGCCAGTGATGGCTATGCAAACCTGCCCTGCTGGGGCTATGGAGACATTGTTCAGTCGAACCATCCGGGTATCACCGCCGGCGACCGGATCTACGGATTCCTACCCATCGCCTCTCATATAAAAATGATGCCCGGCGACATCAGTCACAGCGGATTTACTGATACCCGTGAATGCCGGGCAGTTGTACCACCGTTTTATAACGAATACGCCTTCACCAAAGTTGAGCCGGGCTATAGCGCGGAGTTTGAAGAGGCCATCATGCTGTTCAGGCCCTTATTTGGTACTTCATTCCTGATGCAAAGCTACTGCGAGGATCATGACTTTTATGGCGCAAAGCGCATTGTGGTTACCTCTGCGTCCGCAAAGACAGCCATGGGCTTTGGGTATCTGATGCGTAAGCACTTCTCGGGAACAATCGAAACGATTGGCCTTACGTCCTCGAAGAACAAGGCATTTTTGGAAGGCTTGGACTGCTATGACACGGTTCTCACCTACGATGAAGTACCCCTCATACCCGTGGGACCCGACACCCTCATTTTTGATGTCGCCGGTAACGCCAATGTTGTTGCCGCATTGCACACACGCCTGGGCAATACGATCCCTTACTCGGGCGCCGTAGGTAAAACGCACTGGGACGCGGGCGCCTTCGGAGCAAACCGCGATCTACCGGGCGCGAAACCGGTATTCTGGTCAGCGCCCGATCAAATTGCCGTGTTGCGCGAGCGCATTGGTTCAGGCGCAATGATGCGCCAAATGGGGGCTGCCATGATTGACTTTATGATGGCTGCCAGTGGTTGGATTCGTTTGTCGGAGTCGCATGGACCAGAAGCCATGACAGAAAAAATCCGTGACATGCTCGACGGTAAAGTGGGTGCCGAAGAAGGCATCATCCTACGACCCTAAGCGCCTGCCCCCCCGGAGATAGTCACGTTATGTTCCGCGTCCTCAAATACACACTCGGTGGCTTTTTGCTTATTATTGCGGCTCTGTTCTGGCTCGCCTACTTGTCGCCGCGCCCACCGCTGACGACCGACCCCGCCACATTGGCGGGTGATGGCTCACCGATCAACTACTGTGAACTTCCGATATTAGATGGCAGTGGTTTGACTGCGAGCGATATTCCCAAAGGCAATACCCCAGACTGCGGCTACTCACAGTTCCCGCTACCCGTCCTCAGGGACTGCACGGAACCGCTGTCAGAGGATGCGGATGATATCCGTGGGCTGTGGCGGGCGATAGAGGGCGCGAGAACAGGCCATATCGAGCGCGTGGAGCAGTGTGGCGAGCGCGTCGTCGTAACAGCTGCTGGCATTATTCATGACTATGGACCAAACAGTACGAGTGGGCTAAACACGAACGACACAGAGGGCAGCGTACTGTTTACGGCCGGTGGTAAAGATTTTTGCATGCGGACCTCTGCCTCGATGATTTGGGAAGACAAAACTTTAAATTTTTATGTATTCGGCTGGGGACCGAGGGTGGTGAGGCGCTACCGTGACGGTGAGTTCCTCATTTGGGAATACGCGGACGGAAGCATCAACAAAATGGAGCGCTTGTGCCAGTTACCCGAGACACACATCATCCCCAAGCCTCGCGGCCCTCGACACAAGCTGTTTTAGGCTGACTTGCACTATCCAGCGAGTGCCTGATGCACCAGCGGTAACTGGTCGTTACCAAAATAAAGCTTTGTATCGTTGACGATCATGGTAGGCGAGCCATAGGCGCCCTTTGCGATGGCCTCCTCTGTGTTGGCTCGCAACCGATCCTTAATCGCAGGCTCGACCGCCCTACTCAACAACGCTTCACCATCAAGGCCGATACTTTTTGCAACATCAGCCATCACGAGCGGATCATCAATATTCCGACCGTCAGCAAAATAGGCGTCGAACGCGGCTTGCGTGAAAACCTTGAGTATTTCCTGATCGTCCTCGAGCGCACAGCACATGCGCATCGGTAACACGGACTTCACTGGATGGTGTTCCGTCGGGAAATCCAGCGGTAAGTTCGCGAGACGCGCCCACTCGTGAAGCCAAGTGAAGTTATGGATAACTTTGGGGTCCTTTGGGTTAGAGCGCGCAGCATAAACACTTTGATTGACCGCATTGAACACACCACCTACCAGAAATGGACGCCATGACACAGTGGCCTGCGTCTCTGCAATGACCTCTTGAACATTGTTAAATGCAAGGTAGGTCCAAGGGGAAGAAAGATCGTAAAAGAAGGTCAGTTGCGCCACGGAAGCATCCTCAAAACTTAATACGGAAATAAAGCCATACAATGCTCATCGCTGCACTCAATCGATGCAAGCCCTGAGGCCGCTTCATCTGCTCGTTAAAAATGCTACATTTTGTAAGCGGACAGCGCATCAGCGATAATAATAAGAGATGAGGCATTCATGTTAAAAGTCCACGGCGTTCACGGCTCTCCATTTGTCAGAAAAGTATTGATTACCCTTGAGTTCAAAGGCCTTGACTATGAAATGGTCACGCAAATGCCTTTTACCGGTGATGAGGACTACAAAAAGCTCAATCCGCTGGGAAAGATCCCAACGCTCGTGGACGGCGATCTGACGCTTGGCGATTCCAAAGTAATCTGCCGCTACCTCGAGTCCGCCTATCCGGAAGTCCCCTTTTACCCCGTCGATCACGCAGATAAAGCTATGGCCGATTGGTACGATGATTTTGCGTCCGGACCTGTCGCCGAACTTGCTGCGGGAATCTTTTTTCAGCGCTTTATGCGCCCGCGCGCCCTCAAGCAAGAGCCTGATGAAGCATTAATCGCCACGATCGTAGATAAGAAACTGCCGCCCCTGTTAACATACATCGAGGGACAGTTGTCGAGTGAGGCTTACCTATTTGGTGCGTTCTCTATCGCCGACTTGACGTTAGTAACACCCTTCGTGAACGCGAGCTACGCAGGCTATGAGGTGTGCAGCGACACCTACCCTAAGTTCGCCGCGCTCATTAAGGCCGTTCGGGGTGAGCCTGCTGTAGTCACTATTTTGGCAAAAGAAGTAAAAGCGCTGGGCTTCGGGTAACCCCACAGTAAGGTGGCAACGCTGCTCCGGCGCTGAGTTACCGCCAGTGAGGCTTCTTACATCAATGCTGCCATTGATCCGCTAGCTCGCGCTATGAAGCCGACGAATTTCTCTGGCCACTAACCAAAGCCGGTCTTGACCCCAAATTTCTAAGTGGGTTTGTCCTTGGGCATCGATGAGCCGATAGCTGGGAACACCCCACAAACCGCCCTCGTACATTGAGAGACGATTAGTTTCGAGCAATGCCTCCCACTCGGTCTCGCCCAGGTGTGTTTTCGCCTCGCTCCAGCTAAGGCCTGCAGACTCGACAACCCGCTTGAGACCGCGGTTGTTATTGGTGTTAATACCCAGCGCGAATGCATGCTTTAAGAAGCTAGATAAGAGCGCATTCCCCTTTCCTTGACTCTCGGCCCAGGGATACAGCGAGTAGCACCGCCTCACCGGCTTACCAATGGGGTCATACATCTTTCCGTAGGCAACGCCCCGCCTGCGGGCCTCTCGGGCGGTATCGGAGAAGATATACATGCCCTTTTCACGGGTAGCCGGGACACCGCGCATCACCATAGGTAGGACAGGTCGCGTAACCAACTTGATACCTGCCTTGTGCGCGAGCTCTACTGTTTCATCAAACACAATCGAGGTGTACGGGCTGCGTAGAGAGGGAAAAAACTCGAGTGTCAGATCAGATGCGTTGTCCACGCCCTCAACCGACACTTGCGGACATTGCGTGATGTAAGGCTGATCCGACTGGCGGTCTGCACCAAGCTCGGCTAGGCGTGCCTCGAGGTAATGAAGCCTATCGACCCCCCAATACCACTCACCTTCATAGTGGAACATAGCACCGGAATAGTGTTTCAGCTTTGCGCGCAAGGCCGTGGCTACATTCAACCGCGCCTCGATACCCTCGGGTGAGGCACAACCATGCTGATCAACCAGTGTTGCGAGTGCCGCCGCATCACCAGACCACAGCGCGTCGCCCACTGTTGCCACAAGCGTTGGGAGCTCCGCTTGAGGCGCTTTTGCTAAGAGCGCGTTTGCTTGGCTTACGGCCTCTAAACTCGGAGGATTACTGCCTCTTGGAAAGTTCAGTCCGTACTCATCGGCGATGAGCGCCGAATCGTATTGCGATAGCTTCAGCAGCAACGCAGCGTCTGGCGCATTCTTACCTTCAGGGCCACGAACGATATGGCATCGCAATTCAATGTCATAGCGCTGGGCAAGCTGTTCCAGCACCTGACTCGCTAGGTGACTGTAGCCATCTTCCACTTGATGAAAGTAATCAACAACATGGGGTCGACCATCCTTCTTCCTCGCCTTTTCGGCTTTCAGTCGACGTTTTATTAGCCTTTTTTCACTGTTCAAGTAACTGGCAAGATTGGAGGTCAGACGACGCGCCAATGGCGATGGATCCATTGTCGCGGCTCCACCTTGATCCGTAAATTGCTGACCCATATCGCCCCCGGGGTAGTGTTATTTTTGGCCTCAGTGTCGCTAGAAACACTATGTAAGTCATACCGAAAAAGATATGGCACACAATATGTCAAATCAAGTCACTTTCATGTCTTTGCGACGTCAGTGAGAGTACTGCTGCAATTTCAGGCTTTAGCCACCAAGAGATTTTTTAGGGCTTTAAAGATCAAGGTCTCGGTGGACTCACAAGACAAGCCCTGTATATCGCGCAGACGATGCCACATCTCGAACGACAAATACGCATCGGCCAACTCTCTTTCGTCCAAAGGAAGTTGCCTTATCTCGGGCACCCACTGCTCTTTGTTGGCTCTGGAAATTTGTTGATATCGCTCGTAATTCTCCTTGAGAACCCGAGAACTCCAGCGCAGAGACTTTGTGGCAAGCAACAGTGAGCGATGCTCTTCAAATGCCTTGCCGTAGGTCTTTACAATCGAATCAAGGCGGTCAGTCAGCGTCCCGTCTCTGTTGCCCTCATGAAGAAAACTGTCCCAAAAAGATCTAACGGTCTGCGCATCCACGGCGGCAAAAAACTGGTCCATGTCCTCGAATTGTCGAAAGAATGAACGAATACCGACGCCGGCGCGCGCAGAGATCTGCTTAGCCGTGGGCGCATAGTTACCGTCCTCGATAAGTTCAAGGGCAGCATCAATCATGGCTTTTCGGCTTCTCTCACTTCTGAGGCGACGACCATCGTGAAGCTGAGTTACGGATGTCATGCGTTACAGTGTCTCAAGAAATTACTCGGCTTTTCTTTTATCACAACTGTGCTAACTCTCGCCAAGATCAACTCAAGGATAAGATCAATTCGCAGATGAACCCAGAGAGCTGTCTAATTAGGAATAGAGGGCGTGCCGGCCGTTTGATGCAAACGCGATGAGCTTGAGGTTAGCGGCCTTCGCTGTCTCTATGGCCATAGAGGTCGGTGCCGAAACCGCCGCAAGAACGCCAATACCGGCCGTTGCGGCTTTGGCCACCATCTCATAGCTTGCACGACTACTCACCAATACGAACCCGTCAGCCGGTTTCAAACTATGCCAGCCAATGAGTTTATCGAGCGCATTGTGCCGCCCCACGTCTTCTCTCAGTGACACGATATTGCCGTCCATATCGCACCAGACCGCCGCGTGAGCGCCTGATGTGGATTGAGACACCACTTGTCTGTGTCGCATATCGCTGAGTGCTTTGTCGAGTACAGCCTGACTCGGCAGATTGGCAGCTTCGAGGGGCACTATGTCTCTCGTCATGTGCTCTATCGACTCAATACCGCAGAGACCACATCCACTGGGTCCAGCCATAGATCGTCGCCTAGACTTCAACCGGTGCGCAGTTTCGTTAGAGACCGTGGCATTTACGGCGACGCCAACGTCACCGAACTCTAGGTCAATGTCTAAAATCGCTCGCGCATTGTCAACGATACCCTCGCCAATGGCGAACCCACGAATGAAGTCTTCCAAGTCACAAGGGGTGGCCATCATTACGGCATAGGAAATACCGTTGAATGACATTGCAACGGGCACTTCGGCGACAACCGCGTCAAAGTTGTCGACGTAGGTGCCATCCTCTTGCAGTCGGCGACTCACCGATACCACAGAGGGATCGGCCTCGCTCACATCACTGTGCGCATGTTCAGCCAAGGGCAGAGTCCTTCGCCAAGCGCTGCTGTTTCACATCAAAGTGCTTCTGACGCTCTTGCCAGTCAGACGGCTGAGTAACACGAGTCACCTGAACGGCTGTCACCTTGTACTCTGGGCAGTTCGTTGCCCAATCCGAGCTGTCGGTAGTGATTACGTTTGCACCAGAAACAGGATGATGGAAGGTCGTGTAAACAACACCGGGTCGGACACGCTGCGACAGTCTGGCGTGAAGAACCGTATCGCCCATTCGACTCGAAATCCCGACCCAGTCGCCCTCGGAAATACCCCGCTCCCGCGCATCTTCCGGATGAATTTCCAGAACATCCTCCTCGTGCCAAGCGGAATTCTCGGTACGACGAGTCTGGGCACCCACGTTGTACTGACTGAGTATCCGGCCCGTTGTCATAATGAGTGGGAAACGACGTGAGCATCGCTCATCCGTTGGTACGTACTCTGTGACAATGAATTGTCCTAAACCGCGCGTGAACGATTCCTCGTGCATGGTCGGTGTTCCCTCGGATTCCGCATCCCAACACGGCCACTGAATGCTACCCAAGCGCTCAATTTTCTCGTAGGTGACACCTGCAAACGTAGGCGTCAGTGCGGATATCTCGCGCATGATCTGTTCTGGACTCTCGTAGTCCCAATCGCAGCCAAGCGCCTGAGCCAAACCCAGCGTCGACTGCCAATCGGCTTTTCCGGCAATAGGCTCCATCGCCTTTCTCACACGCGAAATACGTCTTTCCGCGTTGGTGAAGGTCCCGTCCTTTTCCAAGAATGAAGATCCTGGCAAGAACACGTGCGCGAACTTCGCGGTCTCGTTAAGGAAGATGTCCTGAACAATCAGGCATTCCATCGACTCAAGCGCGGCTTCGACATGCTGTGTATTGGGGTCTGACTGCGCAATGTCTTCGCCTTGGCAGTACAAGCCTTTAAAGGCTCCAGACAAGGCTTCTTCGAACATGTTAGGAATGCGGTGCCCAGGTTCAGGATCCAATGTCACGCCCCAGGCGGCTTCAAAACTCCCACGAACAGCGTCATCGCTCACTGGTCGATAGCCCGGCAGCTCGTGCGGGAATGAGCCCATGTCGCAGGAGCCTTGAACATTGTTCTGCCCGCGAAGTGGGTTCACACCGACACCTCGTCGGCCAATATTCCCAGTCAACATCGCCAGGTTTGCAATAGCCATAACGGTCGTTGAGCCCTGACTGTGCTCGGTAACACCCAACCCGTAGTAGATGGCGGCATTTCCGCCTGTGGCATAAAGACGAGCCGCCACACGCACATCATTCGCATGTACCCCGGTATGGGGCTCCATGGCCTCTGGCGAGTTCTCCGGCTGTTGAATGAATGTCAGCCAGTTGCTGAACGCCACCTTGTCACAACGCGAATCAATAAAGCGTTGATCCATTAGCCCCTCATCCACGATGGTATGCGCCATAGCATTCAACAGCGCCACGTTCGCCCCGGGACGGACCGGTAGGTGGAGATCGGATCGCACGTGCGGCGCACCGACGATTTCAATCCGACGAGGATCAATAACGATGAGGTGAGCACCTTCTCGCAGTCGTTTTTTCAAGCGCGACCCAAAGACCGGATGAGCCTCTGTGGGGTTGGCTCCCATCACGACAATCACGTCAGCATCGGCAACGGACGCAAAATCCTGTGTTCCCGCGGACTCACCCAAGGTCTGCTTTAGACCATAACCCGTCGGGGAGTGGCAGACGCGAGCGCAGGTATCGACGTTGTTGTTGCCAAATCCAGTCCTAACCATCTTTTGGACCAGCCACACTTCCTCATTTGTGCAGCGTGAAGACGAAATAGCGCCAATGCTCTTGGTGCCGTATTTTTCTTGAATAGAACGCAACCGACTGGCCGCAAACGTCAGTGCTTCATCCCAGCTAACACGCTTCCACGGATCATCGATCGAATCCCGTATCATGGGTTCGGTCATGCGATCTTTGTGGGTCGCATAGCCAAAGGCAAAACGACCTTTTACGCAGGCATGGCCCTCATTCGCTTTGCCATCTTTCCACGGCGTCATACGAATCACTTCTTGGCCTCGCATTTCAGCCTTGAAGCCACAGCCGACACCACAGTAAGCACAGGTTGTTGTCACCGAGTGCTCAGGTATTCCGCTCTCGATGATGCTGTTTTCGGTCAACGTAGCCGTTGGACAGGCGGCGACGCAGGCACCGCAACTAACACAGTCTGACTCTAAAAAGTTCGTCTCAGGTCCTACACTGACGCGAGAATCAAAGCCACGCCCTGAAATGGTCAGCGCAAATGTTCCCTGAGTCTCTTCGCAGGCGCGCACACAACGTGAGCAAACAATGCATTTGGACGAATCGAACGTGAAATACGGACTGCTCTCGTCTTTCTCAAGCTGGGTGTGATTTTCACCTGCGAACCCATAACGCACATCGCGTAAGCCCACCTCTCCTGCCGTCGACTGTAGCTCACAGTCGCCATTCGTCGGGCAAGTGAGGCAATCCAGTGGATGATCGCTGATGTAGAGCTCCATCACACCGCGCCGAATTTTTGCCAACTGATCGCTCTGAGTCGTGACGGTCATACCCGCCTCTACCGGCGTGGTACACGACGAGGGGTAGCCCCGTCTTCCCTCAATTTCGACCAGGCAGACCCGACAGGATCCAAAGGACTCAAGTGTATCGGTAGCGCAGAGCTTCGGGACCTTAATGCCAGCCTCAAAGGCAGCACGCATGACTGAAGTACCCGCGGGGACTGCAACGTCTCGCCCATCGATGGATAAGGTCACAAGCTCAGTGGACTTTGAACTCGGTGTGCCAAAGTCTGCTTGTGGCTGGTAAAACTCGACCATACTGTTCACACGGCCACCTCATATTGGTTGTCTGTTACCCCAAAGTCCTCGGGGAAGTTATCAATAGCGCTTTTCACAGGTAAAGGTGTCAAACCGCCCATGGCACAGAGCGATGCTTGCTCCATCGTCTCGCAGAGATCACGCAATAAAATTAAATCGTTCGATGAAGCCGTGCTATTAACCACCCGGTCCATTACTTCTCTACCGCGGACCGCTCCGATCCGGCAGGGCGTGCACTTACCGCAGGACTCTTTTGCACAAAAATCCATCGCGAAGTGAGCCTGTTTGGCCATATCAACCGTGTCGTCAAAAACAACAATACCGCCGTGTCCTAGCATTCCACCAAGCTCGGCCAGAGCCTCGTAGGTCAGGGGCACCTCCAGCTGATCAGCAGACAGGTAAGCACCGAGCGGGCCACCCACCTGTACCGCACGGACCGGACGCCCTGAGCGGGTGCCACCGCCCCATTCGTGAATAACTTTATGCAGCGAAACGCCAAAGGGGACCTCAATCAGACCGCCGTTTTTGATGTTACCAGCAAGCTGTAACGGCATTGTTCCCTTTGAACGATCAACACCGTGCCGCGCGTATTCAGCGCCGCCATCGGCCAAAATCGAGCTAACAGACGCCAGGGTCAGGACATTGTTCACCACCGTGGGCTTACCAAAAAGGCCTTCAATGGCAGGCAAAGGTGGCTTTGCTCTCACAACCCCACGTTTCCCCTCGAGGCTATTAAGCAAGGCCGTTTCCTCACCGCAAATGTAAGAGCCCGCACCCATTCGGACCTCTAACTCGAATCGTTGTCCGCTACCGCAGAGGTCTGCTCCCAAGTAGCCCTCTGCCATTGCAACATCGATCGCTTTCTCCAGCATTTTCAGTGCACGCGGGTATTCAGATCGTAGATAGATAAACCCCTTGGTGGCACCAACCGCCAACCCTGAGATCGTCATTCCCTCAATGAGCTGGTACGGGTCCGCTTCCATCAGTAATCGATCAGCAAAGGTGCCGGAGTCGCCCTCATCGGCATTACAAACAATGTATTTTTGTTCGCCCTCGGCATCGAGAACTGTCTGCCACTTAATGCCCGTTGGAAACGCGGCACCACCTCGTCCTCGCAGGCCCGACACTTTAATCTCATCGACAATGACTTGCGGCGAAAGTGTTAGCGCACGCTCAAGGCCCCGGTATCCGCCAAGTGCGCGATAGTTATCGAGGTCAGCAGGATCACCCTCTCCACAGCGCTTGAAAGTAATGCGGGTCTGGTTTTCCAGCCAGGAAATATCGTTCACCGGGCCCACGTAATTTGAATGACGCTCGTACTCACCATCGGTAATAGCAGTAACAAGTGAAGGAACGTCAGCCACAGAGACAGGACCAAAAGCCAATCGCCTATGCGTACCTATCTCGATCTCGACCAGAGGCTCCAAACCAAAGGCACCGCGCGATCCATTTCTCACCAGCGTGTAACTTAACTCTGCGTCGAGCGCCGCCTGAACGAAGGCTGTCGCAACACGCTCCGCACCGACGGAGACCGCTGTCGTATCTTGCGAGATATAAACCGTGATCGTCATGACTGCACCGCCTCACTCACTAGCTGAGGCAGGCTTCCGAGATCAACACGCCCGTAAACGTCGTCATTGATGCGTACTGAGGGGCCGCAGGCACAATTACCAAGACAATAGACTCGCTCGAGGCGGTAGTTATCCGTAGGGTGCGTTTCATCAAACTCAACACCCAAAACACCTGCAACGCCAGCCTCCAATTCCCGTGATCCGGACGCCTGACAGGCTTCGGCGCAACAAATCTGGATGCTCTGTTGGGCTGAGGGTGACGTTCTAAAGTCATGGTAGAAACTGACAACCCCGTGAACCTCTGCCGTCGAGAGTGAAAAAGCGGTGGCGATATTTTCCAAGTGCTCATTGGGGATGTAACCCAACTCTGCCTGAATTTCATGCAGACACGGCAGCAAGCCACCTTGCAATGAGGCGTGCTTGGCTGCGGTCTGCTCTACTGTTTTGTCTGTTGTTTTCTCGAAAGAGGCTGTCATCGCTGTGATCGGTACTGAGTGCTCGCTTAGCACCGATTTCCCCCCTGTTTTTCTGCCGACTTACAAGCGCGGCTTGTTATCCATTATTGGCGCGATGGTATCAACCCTAAACCCCCGCTACCACAACGTTTTTGTGGTAGTTCTCCCTGAAATTTAGAGTTCTTGAGGGTTGCTATCTCCACCGCTCTTTACACCATCTCGAGACAGCATTTCACTGAAGTTCACTCAACGCCAACTTAAGGTAAAAAGCTGCGCTACAAAAGCGCTGAAAAGCCCTACTAAAACAGTGCGCCCTGCTCTGGTTCGCTGATCGACTCATACAGCGGGTGAGCAAGGCTAGGATCATCCACCTTGGCATTGTTAACGGCCGAACTGACCCGGTGAAAATCGACGGTGATATCCGTGATGCAGTCACCCACAGGGGCTCCGTTTAACCACTGATCAGATGAATCTGCAGATAATAGGAATGGCTGTCGGTGGTGGATATGGGCGATCGAGGGCTGCGCAGACATCGTCACAATGGCGCAGCCACTCGCTGGCTCGTAAACACCCGCAAAGCGCAGAAGCTCGCCGTCAGCGTGGTGATACCAAGGCCGGCTAGGAGACACCACCCGCTGCCACTCATACCAACTGTCAGCGATGAATACACAGCGCTGAGCAGCTTTGAAGGAAGGCTTTTCAGTCAAGGTCTCAGCTCTGGCATTGAAAAGATTCATCGGCGTTTTGGCCCATGCGGGCGAGAAAGACCATGACATGATGGTAAATTCCGATCGATCTGTTTCCACCAACACGTCGGCTTGTGGCGCGATATTGTAACGATCAGGAATTTCCAGGCTCAGGTGCGCCAGATCAGGCTTGTTAGAGGCTGTCAGCGCGTACCGTCCACACATGGCTAGGCGAGCTCGACCGGTCTCTCTATAAGCTCAGGGTCGTAACTAAAGCGCACGATCAAATAATGCTAGCGTTTTAGACCAAGC
>Ga0163109_10000301_pt1 | contig 39944 bp, 30 predicted proteins | sample CRUFie1St13metaG_FD_108704 | JGI IMG/M metagenome (GOLD analysis project Ga0163109, IMG submission 108704) | Marine microbial communities from the Costa Rica Dome - CRUD Field 142mm St13 metaG | ecosystem: Environmental > Aquatic > Marine > Oceanic > Photic zone | place: Costa Rica: the Eastern...
CCAGTATTTAGTGATGGTAAGATTTGAATGATTTTAAGTTTACGCATCTAAAGAGTTTACTCTGATTCTGCCATAGGTTGTGTTTTCAAAGTTTACATTTAGTGAAGTTAAAGCCTTAGAAACTAATGAAATCATTTTTGCAGAATTTCCACAAATTATAATCAAAGGAGTCTTATCTTGATTCATAAGTACAAAATCCTCTACAACCTCTTTTACTTGGAAGTGCCTAGTACCATGAAGGTCTAGGGTAAATATTTGATTTTCTAGAAATGTCTTCAAAGCTCTATCTGCTTATTCATAAATAGAAACTTCTTCGTCTCCATTTGAGTTTTTATAGGCTCTTGCCATAGCAGGTGTATTATAAATCATTGCTGCGCTTCCATATTGGTCGATGACGATAACCCCAGCATCTGCGCCCAATAATTTTAATTCACTGATTACGGAATTTGCTGCATCAGACACTGAAAGCCCGCCACTTAAAACTCGGGTACAAATTTCTTTTGCAACGTTGTATCTAATGAAGAATTCTCCGTGTCCAGTTCCTGACACGCCACACCCATTTGTTGCCCAGGTCCCAGCCCCAATTACAGGGGAATCTCCAATTCGTCCTTTAAGTTTATTAGTCATGCCGCCTGTTGAAGTTCCTGCAACTATTATTCCTCTTTTGTCTACTGCAACAACTCCAACGGTTCCTAACTTTTCGTCTTTGCTTTGTTGATTTTTTAGACGTTTAAGGTTTTTCTCTGAGTGAAAATAAGAGGGATCTACAAGATCCAGTTGAGCCTCTTTTGCTATAATTTCAGCTCCCTCACCACTAAACATAACATGTTTGGTTTTTTCCATGACATGTCTTGCAAGACTGATTGGGTTTTTTACTGTAGTAACACCCGTTATTGCTCCTGCATTATGATCATTACTTTGCATGATTGAAGCATCAAGTTCTTGAATACCTTCTGCATTATAAACAGCTCCTCTTCCTGCATTAAAAAGAGGATTATCTTCAAGAATTTTTATTGCTTCTTCAACTGCGTCAATGCTTGATCCATCTTTAGCTAAAATTTCATAACCTGTATCTAGAGCTTGCTTTAATCCTTTTTTGATTCCTTCGACTTCATCTTGAGGCAGATTAGAGAACCATCCCGCACCACCATGAATTACGATGGCATAATCGTCCTTAAGGTTTTCTGAGTTAATGTTAAAAAAATAAAAAAGAAGAAGTAATGGGATGTAGTTATTTAGAGCTCTCATAATAAGCAATATAATCGATAATCATTTTTTTTACATCTGGGCAATTCAATCTTGAGGCGCAAAATTCATCGCTATTTGGATTGCCTGGAAAATTACCACCAACAGCCACGTTAATCAAACTATGGAATTCTTCAACAAATGGGTTGGGCTCCAAGGCTTCGATATTATTAAATTCAATTCTGTAAATAGAAGAGTTATTTAAAAGCCATTCAATGGATTCTTCATCCCACAAAATGCTTACTATATTTTGGTCATCTGGATTTGTAAGTTTTGAGAGTTGAGATAAATACGTTGTTTTCCCAACCAATCTATGAAAGTCATGACCATAGTGGATTGTAGTAACAAGCTCGTCTGATGCTTTATTTTTTGTCTCCATTAAATCTATTTCCCCACTTGCTGGCCAATTTCCATACCTCTTGTATTCGGGCAACATCCAAATAGCAGGCCAAACTCCCGTGAGTTCTGGGACAGAAAACGCAACATCAATTCTGCCAAACAAAAATGTACGTTTTTGGGATGAATTTATTCTTGCACTTTCAAATCCAACACCCTCGTTAAATGTAGGCACTATAAATAAGCATCCATTTGAGATATAAATATTTTCTTCACTATCGACATATGTTTGATCCTCATTGTTACCCCATCCAGGTATACCGTACAAAGAGCCGTCGCCATACATATAATTCCAATTATTGATATCAAGAGAGAGAGAATTAAAACTGTCTGACCAGACAAGATCGTAATCCGAATATTCAAGTGGTTCATTATTTGGGCAGTAATCATAGGTTTCAGGGTTACTAGCTTCGATAATTTCATTGTGGTTTTCAACAAAATTTCCATTTGAACAACTGGCTAAGATAGAAAAAAGAATAATGCCTGCAAAATATCTTAAACGTATTGATTTTATAAGCATTTGGTTAAATATTTGTATGTGACATTTTATTGACTTTTCTATGTGTCAAAATTATAGTTTCTATTATCTCATATTAACAACAGTGGGGAGTTTATGAAAATAATTGAAAAATTATTCCAAACGCTGATGCTGCTTGCATTAGCTTTACCTTTTTATGCCCAAGAATCAGACGATGATGAAGGGATTGAAGTCGTTATAACAACAGCAACGAAAACTGAGAAAGATATCCTTGATACATCTCAAGCTGTAAGCGCATTATCTGGAGATGAAATTGTTCAATTAGGTCTTACAAGTATAAAAGATCTGAACAACATGGTCCCAGGATTATATGTTCAAGGAGCAGTTGGTCCTGCGGGAGAACATAATGCACCAGTAATAACACTTAGAGGCGTAAGAACATCAAACGTGACCGAGCTTGGAGATCCAGCTGTAGGTACACACGTTGATGGAATATACGTTACAAGAGGACAAGCTGCAAATGCTTTGATGTTTGACGTTGAGCGTGTTGAACTTTCAAGAGGCCCTCAAGGTACACTATTTGGTGCGAATTCAGTTGTGGGAACACTTAATATTGTTACAGCTAAACCAAACTTTGAGATTCAAGGTGGATCATTAACGTTAAATGCTGGTAGATATAATGAAGCAGGTGTTCAAGCTCATTACAATCTTCCTGTAACTGATAATCTTGCTTTAAGATTTGCATACGCAGAAAACAGAAAGGATTCTTACCTTACAGGATACTATTCAGGTTCTCAGTTGGATTGGAGAGCTTTGCCTCAAAATATTAGAGATCAATTTCAACCTATATCAAGTCAATCTGAAAAAACATTTCTAGATGACTATGCGTGGTATCTGGGTTGCCAAGTATGGCAAACAGATTGCTGGGCTGATCCAGGCTGGCAGTTCTCAGTTCCTTACAATGAAGTATTAGCCGATCCTAAAGACTTCTACAATAATGTTGATAATATGGCTTGGAGAGTAAGTGCTACATACAAATTTGATGATGACGTATCAACATTAAATGTACAGTATGAGCAATATCAAGACAGTGGTGCAGGCTCAGTAGGAGCTCCAGCATGTGAGTTGATGAAAAACAGGACTGGAACATTAGTAGGTGATCCGGCGGTTTATCCAAAAAATACGTGTACAGACATTCTTGGTTCTGAAAATAGATACCAAGCATTTGTTAACGTTCCAGGAGAAGCAAACTTAGATATTGAATCATTTAGAGCAGTTTTTAAATCCAAACTGGGTGACTTAGACCTCACTGTTAATTATGGTTACCAAGGTTTAAAACAGTCTTCTCAATACGATATCGATCAAGGCTATAACTACGCATATGGCATGTCCTTTAATTGGAATGATTTAGATGTGAAAACAAATGTAGTTGATGCTTTTGTAAACGGTTCCACAGATAAAATGGCTTATGTTGTAGGAGCATTTATTTTCAATGAGGATATGTATGCTCTAGCAAACTTCCATGCTGACTTGCAAGGAACAACTTATTTCTGGCAACCAGAAAGAGTCAAAGATCACTTAGCTCTTTATGGTCAAGGAACTTACCAGCTGAGTGATGACCTTTTCTTTACCTTCGGTGGTAGATTCAACTATGACGAAAGATATGATGAAGGCGGCAGAAACTTAGACTGCTCACAGTGGGTAGGTTGTCATCCATACATAGACAAGTTTGGTGACAGATTTAACGTTTGGAATTCTGGAAGTAACATCAATTCTTATGCATATGACTTCTGGGTACAATATGGTAAGCAGGTTGATGGTGTTGACTGTGTAGCTCCAGCAATTGGATGTGCAACAGTTCAAACAGAAAATGATGTTTCCGAGTCATGGGAGAATTTCTCCTGGAGAATTGGGCTTGATTGGGATATGAGTGATTTAGCTTTCATGTATACATACCTTGCTACTGCCTACAAGACAGGGAGTTTAGGTGATGTCTACGTTAGACCTTCAAACTCAATAGGAACGCCAGGCGAAAGAATTTCTTTAGCTTATGATCCTGAATATGTAACAACATTTGAATGGGGTATTAAGGGTAAGAATGAAGCTAATACTGTAAATGCTTCTTTTAACGTTTTCTTTACAGAATACGATGGAAAACAATTTACAGGTAACTTACCAGTAGATACAGTTTTAGTAGAGCGTTACGTAGGAAATCCAAGTGACCCTAACTTTGGCCAAACTATTCTTGAAGAGCAAGGAGTAACTGTATGGGCCACAGAAAATTTTGGAGTTCAAGAAATCTTTGGAGCTGAATTTGAATATACTTGGTTACCTTATGATGGAGGAAGAATTTCTGGTTTTGTAACTAGCTATCACTCAGAGATCACAGAAGATTTTGTGACTATGTGGAGATATGGTCAGGATTATTTGTTTGCTAGAGATTACGCAGCATCAATTGATCCAAGAAATCCTAATAACTTTGTTAACCTTAGAGGTAATGAAGCTCCATATACACCGAGACTGTCATTATCAATACGTGGTGAACATACCTACAGATTTGCTAATGGTATGGAGTTAAAGCCAGGATTTAGTTACAGATGGGAAGACTCATCATACACCTCCATTTGGAATGCTGATAAGCATATCAATGATGCTGGTGGTTTTGATGGACCAGGATACTTCTCACAACCAATCGAAACATTTACTGATAGAAGACCTGCTTGGGAAATGTGGGATTACTTCCTAACGCTGGATTCTAAACAAGGTTGGTACCTTCAAGGGTATTCATATAATGCGCACAGTGAAATTGTTCCTTACGCACTATGGATCGAAGCAGGGTTCCCTAGAGGAGCTTACTCAGCGCCTGCACAGAAAGGTATTAGATTTGGATACTATTGGTAAACAATAAATTCCTGTAAAATAAAAAGGAGGGTTCGCCCTCCTTTTTTTATGAATACACCAGATATATCAGATCAGTATCCCGAAATTCCTTTTTTACACGGCTATAAATCATTTGGAAAATACCATTCCTTAGCAGGTAAGATTGAAACTATCTCATGCCCAGATGATAACTCGTTGGTTAGACCCTTATTGAGTTCTGAAGGAAATGGCAAAATTCTTTTTATTGATGGTCAAGGTTCACAAAATGTTGCACTGCTTGGAGACAATCTTGCAAAGATTGCTAACAATAATAATTGGGGTGGAATTATCATTAACGGTTTTGTAAGAGATGTCCAAATTTTGAGAGATCTTCCCATAGCTATATTCGCACTTGGTTCTTGTCCAAAGAAAAGCAAAAAGAATCAGCTCGGTGAAGTTGGAGCAAAACTCAAAGTACAAGGACTCGAAATTCAAAAAGGATATTGGGCTTATGCCGACCTAAACGGTATTCTGATATCAAAACATCAACTAAACATTTAATTACAATTTAAGGTCTTGCCCTTCTTGCCTTTTGTAAAATCAATCCTTTTGAAATCAATCTCCAGTGGTCCCTCACCCATAAGAATAAATGGTATATTTACTTTAGAAAGATCCACACCTTGATCAGTTAAACATTTAAGTGGAATGCTGTACTCTCTAAAGCTTTGGGATTTTTCTATGAAGTCTGTAAAATTCAAAGTTCCCATACAATCGAAACCACACATAAATATAAGATAGAGTGGTTTATCTTTTTCTAAAGTTCTGATACTGAGATTGAGATAGCCATTCTCTAAATTATTTAGAGTCAGGATAGATTTTGAAATAATTATAAAACTATTAGGCGAACTTGAATCTTCAAAAATAAGTTTTAGTGTGTCGTCTTGTTTTTCAACATCGATTAGTTCAGTCTTTACAACACCTGTTTGAGATACCGTGGTGCCTGAAAGCACTTGAATCTGTTGAAGATTGTTTTCTTGGATATATCCTTCAAACTCTTGAGCGACGCTTCCATTTAGTAAATTCAATTCGTTTAATTCAAATTTTGATTCATCAAGGTCATCCAGAAATAAACCAAGGTTTACTGAACTTTGAGAATTTAGCCCATAGTCATATGCAAATAAAGGGTCACTTGCAGGATCATAATAATTTAGATTTGCCTGAAATGGGGTTTTTGGCCAACTGAAGGGTAACTTTCCAGTAAAATCATAGTTGACTTCATCGTCACTATTTCTAAATATCACATCTGTCATCCCTCTTGATTCTGTTCCTGGCAACCACGCTGCAATGAATGCATCTGATAAATTGATTTCCTTTGTCATCCAAAGCGGTCTTCCTGAAAAGAAAACTGAAACTGTAGGGATGCCTTGTTTTGATAATTTTTGTAAATAAATTTGTTGTCTGGTTTGAGAAAATCTTAAATTTCTTCTATCGCCTACCCCCTCTGCATAAGGTTGCTCGCCGTAAACCACTATTGCGACATCATATAGCTCATCAATTTCTCCAAGACTGTTAACGTAGGTTACATTTTCTGGGCTCACAATTTCCTCGATCGCTTGAAGAAACGTTATTGATCCAGGAAAATCACTGTTTTCATTATTGGTCCCTTGCCAATCTAATGTCCAACCGCCAGTCTGAGTTCTTAAAGAATTTGCATCTTTCCCTACAACTAATAGTTTTATATCTCTAGAAAGGGGTAATAGTTTATTGTTATTTTTTAAAAGCACTAAAGATTCTCTAACTGCCTGTCTGGCAATGTCTCTGTTTTTTTGAGTGCCCACTTTAGAAAAGGGAGTATTGCTAGGCTGCTTGTCATCAAACATGCCCAATCTTTCTTTTACTAATAAAATCCTTTTGACTGCATCGTCTAATCTTTCTTTAGAAATTTCTCCAGACTTAACTTGTCTTAAGGTGTTTCTATATAGATCCTTCCAATTTTCTGGAACCATGAACATATCAACCCCTGCATTTAATGATTGAGCACAGCTTGCATTTGAACAACCAGGAACTTGGCCATGCCCATTCCAATCGCCAACAACAAAACCATTGAAATTCATTCGGTTTTTTAAGACCTCTGTAAGTAAATAGTCATTCCCATGGAGTTTAGAGCCATTCCAGGAATTGAAGCTGGCCATAACAGTTTGAATACAACTATCAAGTGCTCCAAAGTAAGAGGTGCCGTGGATTCGTTTTAAAGCTTCTTCTGTTGTTTTAGTATCGCCTTGATCTCTGCCTAAAAACGTCCCTCCATCACCTAAAAAGTGTTTGGCAGTTCCAATAATTTTTTTATCAGATAAAAAGTCGTCCCCTGTGCCTTGAAGTCCTTCTATGAATGCTTGACCAAGAAGATTTACAAGTTCTGGGCTTTCAGAGTATCCCTCATATGTTCTACCCCACCTATAATCTTGTGGGACGGTTACTGTTGGAGCAAAGGTCCAAAAGAGTCCTGTTGCAAGAACTTCTTCAGCAACTGCAGAGCCAATTTCTCTTAAAAGATTTGTATTTTGTGTAGCACCAAGTCCTATATTGTGTGGATAGATAGTTGCACCAAATACATTGCTATGTCCGTGAACAGCATCAGTTCCCCACAACACTGGAATGTTTGCTCCTCCCCTACTAATTGAGTTGTTATGAAAATCCTGAGCTAAAGCTCTCCACTCTTGTGGTGTTGATCTTAATTTGCCGTTGGGTGAGGTATTTCCTCCATTGAGTATGCCTCCCAAAGGATACTTTTTTAGATCCGAGGGTTTTACAAAATCCAGATCAGCCATAATCACCTGTCCTACCTTTTCTTCGATAGTCATTGTTGACATGATTTTAAGAACTCGTTCAACATCACCCGATGGGCAAAAGTTTTCTCTACTCCAGTCAATTGCATAAACTGCTGAATTTAGTGTAAAAAGCGCAACAAAAAATAATTTTTTCATAAATTTCTCCAAGGCCCAAACAGTGTTATAAGATAATTACATTTGTTCACTGCAGTAGTTAAATTTTATTAAAAACTTCCATCGAAATAAATATAAATGGATGCAATAACAGCCAAGATCGTAATAGAACCAAAGTTAAATAGTTTTGAGGTTTTAAAATCGCTTGCGTCTAATTTAAAAATTTTAGAGTTATCATCCTTTGGTGACAGGATGGCACTTGTTAAAAATGCTAGAACAAATGAAATTGCCATTTGATGCATAAATGGTTCTATCAGAGATTCACTGGTATTTGCAACGTATAATTTCATTATTACTCCAGCAACTAACGCAACAAACGATCCCCATAAGACTGATTTTGAATTTGATTGTTTAAAAAATATTGCTGAGAGAAATACGAATAAAATTACAGGACTAAACAAACCCATATACTCCTGAACATACTGAAATGCTGAATCTAAACTTCCAAGGAAAATTGGGGCTACAATAATCGACACAACTAAGCCAACTAAACTTACCACTCGTCCAACTGAAACTAATTTATCATCAGCTACATTATTGTAGTTCCTGTAAATGTCCATTGTGAAAATTGTGCTTAAACTATTAGATAGAGAGGCCAATGATGAAACAATAGCTGCAACTAACGCTGCAAATGTAAGCCCTAATATCCCATTAGGTAACAGAGACAGCATTGTTGGATATGCTTTAGATCTATCTCCACCTAATGAATCTATTACACTGCCTTCAAGAGCAACAGCAATCAGGCCTGGCAATACAACTACAACTGGCATTAGGAGTTTTAAGAAACCTGCGAACATTAAGCCATTTTGTGCCTCATTCAAACTCTTTCCTCCAAGAGCTCTTTGAGTAATGTACTGATTGGTGCCCCAATAATAGAAATGTGCGATCCACATTCCCCCAATTAGAACCCAGATTCCAGGAAGTTTTACATAATTACTATAAGCCTCTGGATCCTCTGTCTTTGAAACATAAGGTAACAATGCATCAAATTTTTGTGGATAATCATTAATTAAAATTGAAAATCCTTCTACAACTCCATTGCCTTCGGAAATTGCATTTAAGCCAACATATGAAACAAATAATCCTGCAAATATTAAAAGTGTTACTTGAATAATATCTGTAAATGCAACTGCTTTTAAACCACCATAGAGAGAATATGCTAATGACAGAGCACCTAAGAGAATCATTGATAAAATTAAATCTAAGCCGGTGAGGTTGTTTACTGCTTTAGCTCCCAACCACAATATAGTAGGTAAAATTACCATCACGTACATTATTAACATTAGTGTAGCGAGCAAAGTGCTGACATTTTGGTCATATCTCTGGGAGAGCAATTGAGGCATGGTGAAAACTTTTTGTTTTAAATAAACAGGAAGTAAAAATTTACCTACAACAATCAATGCAATTGCAGCCGTCCACTCATATGTTGCTATAGCAATTCCCATTGCATAAGCATCGCCATTCATACCGATAATTTGATCAGCAGCAATATTCGCAGCTATTAAAGAAGTTCCAATGGCCCACCAGGGCAAAGAACGTCCGGCAAGAAAATAGTCCTCAGCAGTTTTCTTCTCACCTTTTTTTGTTCTGGAAATATAGGTAGCTATTCCAATCAGCATTACTGCGTAAAATCCAACGATTATATAGTCAAGACTATTCATGCATCCTCCTTACAATTGAATAATTAAGATTACCATACAATGGTGTATGTTCTTTTGTTATGAGATTTATTGATGTATTTTTTAATAAATCTTTGTGATGTTTCGAATTATGGCTATCAAATTCTTGAAATAGATATTCTATAGCCTCCAATTTATGAATTCTTCTCATTAACCCTCCTGCGAAATATATGCCACCCTTGGCGAGAATAGTGAGGTTTAAATCTGCAAGAATTCGACCAAAAGCTCCACAAAAGTTATTTAGCAACTGTGTTGCTTTTTTGTTATCTCCATATGAATCTACGATATCTTCTGAGGAAACATCTTCTCCAGAGATGGATCTATAGATTTTTTGAATACCTGTGCCTGATAAGAAACTTTCCAAAACAGAAAAGTCATTGGAAGGCTCCAACTCAAATCTCTCGAATAAGTAGTCATTAAAGCTTTTGGTATTTCCAAGCTCAGTTGCGAAAACATATGGAGTATCATTTAGATACCTCAGAATTGAGAAACCAAGCCCTGTACCAGGACCAATAGCAATGCTCGTCTCTTCAGGGTTTCTTTGGCCTACCTTGAGTTGAATAAAATCTTTATCATTCAATAGCGGAAGACAGTAGCCTATTGATTCCCAGTCATTGAGCATATCACAGCGAGATACCTTAAACTCATCTTCTATAGAGGTTCCATTAATTTCAAGTGATCTATTTGTCATTGAAACTTTGTTGGTGCTTCGCGGGCCGGCTGCAGAAAAAATAATTTCTTTAATATTATCCTTTTCAATATAGCTTCTTATTACCTCAAAAATTTCTTCATTTTTATCAACTCTAGTTTTAGAAATATCATCTATAAGAAATGTATCAGTACTTCCGAGACCCGCTCGTAAGTTTGTTCCACCAAGATCTAAAAGAAGTTTTCTGTCAGACAATTTTTCCCCTCTGTAGAGTTAAAATTATATTAGATTAATTGCTTTAACTATAGTAAAAACACCAATTAAGAGAGATCAATTAAAAAATAGTCCGCATTAAACTGTACTAGTTTCATATATAGTTTTATTCTTGAGTTTTAAAAATTATTCATAGTAAATTTGAAAAATAATTGGAAAAATAAAATCATTTATCAGATATATCCAAGAAGCTTCTTTGACTCGAGTGGAAATGGAATTGGAGATCTTAAAGGAATTGCAAAAAAAATCGATTATCTTAAGAGACTAGGTGTAGAGTATATTTGGATTTCACCCTTCTTTAAATCTCCCCAGAAAGATTTCGGATATGATGTATCAAATTATCGTGAAGTTGATCCTATTTTCGGCACAAACGATGATTTGAAGAATCTTATTGAAATATTCCATAAAAACAATCTCAAAATAATAATTGACCTTGTATTAAGCCACACCTCTGATCAACATCCTTGGTTTCAAAAAAGCCTTTTAAGAAAGGATAATTATGACGATTGGTATGTGTGGGTAGATGGGACAAAAGATGAACCACCTAATAACTGGCTTTCTGTTTTTGGGGGATCGTCATGGAAGTGGTCAGAAAATAGGAACGCTTTCTATCTACATAACTTTCTAGAATCACAACCAGATTTAAACTTTCATAATACTGAAGTACAAAATCAAATGCTTGATGAAATTAAATTTTGGTTGGATTTTGGTATTGATGGGTTTCGCTTTGATGTAATTAATTTTCTATTTCATGATAAGAATTTAAGAAATAATCCTTATAAAGACCCATCTGAAATACGTCCCCTTGGATTTAATAAAGATAATCCTTATGGATCTCAAATACATAAATTCGATAATACCCGTCCTGAAACTGAATCCTTTATGAAAAAAATACGTTCTTTATTGGATGGCTATGGGGCAATTTCTATAGGGGAAATAGTTGCAGATAATCCTATGGATGTAATAGCTCGATATACCTCAGAAGATAAACTACATATGGCCTATTGTTTTGAATTTTTATCAGACGAATTTGAATTTGATAAAGTGGAAGGAATTGTTGACGATTTTTTTCAAAAAAATAAAAATTCCTGGCCATGTTGGGCGTTTAGTAACCATGATGCAAAAAGAATTGCCTCAAGATCTTCAATAGAACCTAAAGAATTAATGAGGAAACTTTTATCTTTAAAAGGTAATGTCTGTATCTATCAAGGGGAAGAGCTTGGTTTGCATGAAACCAATGTTGATTTTGATGATATCCAAGATCCATTTGGTAAAGCATTCTGGCCAGAGTTCAAGGGCCGCGATGGTTGTAGGACGCCCATGCCATGGAAAAAAAATCAAAAAAATTTAGGCTTCACAAGATCTACTCCATGGCTCAAAGCAAATAAAAATTATAAAAATTATGCAGTAGATGTTCAGGAGAATGACCCTAAATCGATGTTAAATTTAACAAGAAAATTAATAATGGAAAGAAAAATCGCTACCTAAATTCAAACAGAATGGAAGTTGGGCCAGACATTCTGAGGGAGTGGATTCAGGCAGCGATATCTTTTGTTAATAAATTAATTTTGATGTAGTTAGTTAAGTCAATCATTCTATTTGCAAAACCCCATTCATTGTCATACCATGCTAAAACTTTCGTTGTATTGCCAATGACTTGTGTATGCGAGCTGTCATATATTGATGAGTGTATGTTTCCTTTGAAATCACTACTCACTAATGGTAATGAATTAATGTCTAATATCCCTCTAAGCTCGTTATTTGCTGCTTTTTCAATTTCTTCGTTGAGCTCATTTATCGTAAATCCTACTTCAGTATGGAAAGTAAAATCTAGAAGAGAAACATTTGGTAGGGGGATTCTTGTTGCTAAACCATTAAGCTTACCAGCAAGCTCTGGTATAACTAATCCCACTGCACTTGCAGCACCTGTTTTTGTTGGAATCATGGATTGTGTTGCTGCACGAGCTCTGTAAGGATCAGTATGCTGTACGTCTAACAAGTTTTGATCATTAGTGTAGGAATGAATTGTATTAACAAGTCCCTCCTTAATATTAAATTTTTCGTGAATTACCTTAGCTAAAGGTGCAAGACAATTAGTTGTGCATGAAGCATTCGAGATAATTTTATCTTCAAATTTTAAATTATTTTGATTAACACCATACACAATTGTCTGATCAGCATTTTTGGATGGAGCTGAGATAATCACTCTTGAAGCACCAGCATCTATGTGAGATTTTGCAGCTTCTTTATCAGTAAAAAACCCTGTGCATTCAAATACAATGTCAATATTTAGTTCTTCCCATGGAAGGTTTTTAGGGTCCCTTTCACTAAAACATTTAATTTTATGCTCCCCTACAATAATTTGATTTGGTGAACATTTTACATCTTCTTTTAGTGTACCTTGGTTTGAATCGTATTTGAGAAGATGTGCGTTAAAGGCTGTTTCAGCAAGATCATTTATTGCAACAACTTTAAAATCCGATATTTTTCGGTCTAAATATGCTCTTAGTATATTTCTTCCAATTCTGCCAAATCCGTTAATTGCAATATTCATATTTGGTATTGTATTTGAAAAATTACAAAAATAAAGTTTTTTTATGTGAAAAAAGCATTTATGTAAACTTTTTTAGTGTTTTTATGATTTATATGCGTTATTTAATTTGCTTTATCCGAAATTTGTATATTTTTTTTAAATTAATTTCTTGACTTATAATGTGTTCATGTCTATTTGGTTTAAAAATTATAAGATTGAAGATTTCAAAGATTCTTCAATAAATATTGATGCACACTTGGGTATTGAATTTTTAGAAATTGGTAAAGATTTTTTCAAAGCTAAAATGCCTGTCGACAAAAGAACCAAACAACCACTAGGGCTTCTTCATGGCGGAGCCTCATGTGTCCTTGCAGAGAGTACAGCAAGCTTTGCTGCCTTTCTCACGATTGACCCAAGAAAAAAAACAGTAGTAGGACTCAATCTAAATGCAAATCATATCAAAACCACTACCTCAGGATATGTATTTGCCTGTGCAAAGCCACTTCATATTGGTAAATCAACATCAATATGGGATGTAAAAATTACTAATGATAAGGATGAATTGGTTTCAAACATCACGTTCACTGCAATGCACAAAGATTTGTGAAAAAAAAATAACCACAAAAAGTAGAAAAAATAACAAAAAAGTGCTAATTTCAACAGCATGAAAAGACTAATCTTTGCATTTCTCGTTACATTTGCATTCTTTTTTAACGCTCAAGAGGAAAACGACTACGAAGAGGTAGTAGTGACCGCGAATAAGAAAGAAGAAACGGTACAAGAAATTCCTATGAATATTTCGGTAATATCTGAGGGGGATATCGAAGAAAGAGGAATTACTACGCCTGAAGACTTCCTTAGAACACTTGCTGGAGTTACTACTCCTGGTGGATCTAGATTTTTTACATTCAGAGGACTAAACACAAGTTCTGCTCAAAGATCACCTGGCACCTCAACAACTTATGTTGATGAGATCAAAGGGATAAATATGAACATCTTTGATATTGAAAGAATTGAAGTTTTAAGAGGACCACAGGGAACACTTTATGGTTCGAATGCTATTGGTGGAACCATCAGGTACATAACTAAAAAACCTAATGCAGATGCTTTTGAGTCAAGTTTCTCAGTAGAACATGGTTCAAAGGTTTATGCTGAAGAAGATATTAGTAACTATAATGCTATGGTTAACGTACCGTTAATGGATGGTGTTGCAGTGAGAGCTGTATTTTCATCTCAAGTTGATCCTGGTATTTATCAAAACGTAATGACTGGAAGGAAAGGCGTTGGTACACAAAACGACGACTTAATGAGAATTACACTTGGCTTTAATTTTGACAAAGTTAGTGGATTTTTAAGATACAACCTTGTTGATAGGGTTGACGTGGGGATGAAGGAAAAAGGTAACGGAGATAAACCTGGTAATGCTGACTTAGTAGTTTCAGGTTGTAATACTGCTGGAGCTGGATGGTGGTATAACTGGGACGGTTATGAAAATTGCGCTCGAGTTGCAGGTCTTGCCGCCGAGCTTTCTGATTATACCGACTTGCCTGGACTTTCAAGCTACAATCCAATGGCTTTTGCAGACTTTTCAGATGAGATTCATAGAGTCAGAACAAAAGTAATTAGCTCGATGGTTAATTACTCTGGTGACGCATTTAATATAACAGCAGTAGCAGCAAAATATGAAACCAGAGAAGATTCTGATACAGAATGGAGTCGTATTGATATGGATGATATCTATGCAGCACCATTGGTTGTTACTTCTGATACTGAAGAAACTAGTTTTGAATTTAGAGTGGCCTCAAACCCAGGCACACTGGAATGGACTGTAGGGTACTACTATGAGGATTTTAGTGGCAAACCAAATCAAATAGTTGAGAACCAATACGGATCGAGTGCAGATGCATTTGACTACGTCGTAGGAATCATAGGGGTGCCAGGTTATGATGGTAGCGTATATTGCCCTCCTTATTGTAATGACTTAGATGGCTATCCATATATGTATTATGGAAGTTGGAGATACCACAGCAACTCAAGAGAAGAGTCTTTCTTTGGACAAGTTGCTTACAACTGGAATGACTTTACATTTACATATGGTCTGAGAAGATACATGTTAGATGATAGCTACAGAGGTTCAGAATTTGGACTATTCTATGTTGGCGATAACTTTGGTTGTGATAATGATGGCGATGGCCGTGGGGATTTTGCAGATGGTGTTACCTGTACTGAATTAGCAGGTGCTGAATCAGATACAAGACCAAAATTCACAGCTTCTTATACACCTAACGATAATCTAACTCTATTTGCAGTTCAGTCAGCAGGTTACAGACCTGGTGGTAATAATGCTGCATTGCCATATTTCTGTGAAAATGATCCTGAAGCAGCTTCTTTCGAAAGAAGATATACTTCAGATAATGCCCAAAATACAGAATTTGGCTTCAAATACAGACAATCTGGGTTATCACTGAACGCAACTTACTTCAATATTGACTGGCAAGATATTCAGATTGGTATTGCGCCTGCCTGTGGATGGTCATTCACTTATAATGGTGGCCAAGCTGAAACTTCAGGTATGGAGATTGACTTTAGCTATGATCTAGGGAATAACCTGTATCTAGATTTTGCTGGTGCATTTATGAGTGCTGAAACAACGGTTGCACTTCCAAGTTTTGGTGCAGAAGCTGGTGACAGACTTCCTGGTACAGTTGAATCACAATTTAATGTTGGTCTTGCTTACGAGACATCTGTGATGAATTATCCAGCCTTTGCGAGAGTTGACTTTTTATCTTATGGTGAAAGTTATGCTACTTTTGCAGAATCAGATAATATGATGGCTCCGGATTACAGCAAGTTGAATTTCAATGCAGGAGTTAATTTTGGTCAATCAGCAATTGGATTATCAATTGATAATCTTACCGATGAGAGAACAGAAGCATTTAGATATGCTGTTGATTCTCCAAGCTGGAGACCAAGAGATTATGTTCAATGGATACCACCTAGATCTGTTAGCATAAAATACTCATATAAATTCTAGTCTTGATTGGGCGGGTAAACCCGCCCTTTTTTTTATGCGATTAAGTTTCTTTTTATTATTTATATCTTTGCCAATTCTTTCTGATTCCCTCTGTGAATATCACTCAATTGAAGAGGAAGTATCAAAAGTTCAAACTGTTGGCGAAGACCTGCCTGATATTGAATCTGTTGTATCTGTAACATCCTATGAGGAGAGATTAGAATTTGAAGGCTTACCTGGAGAGCCAGCGTACCATGAAGGCATTGACTATATTCATGAAAACGAATCAGTATCCGATATACCAATCCTTTCAGCGTTTGATGGTGAAGTTGTATACGTAAGATCAGGTTGTCCAGAGACTGGACAGTTCGAGAGAAATGAAGCCCAAAGAGAATGTGGTGCAGGCTGGGGTAATCATATCGTTATTAAACATGAAAACTTCTTTACAAGGTATGCCCATCTTAGGGCAAATTCTATTGCAGTTGGTATAGGTGAGAAAGTTAAATCTGCTGACTTAATTGGTTTAATGGGAAATTCTGGAAGAAGCAATAAGAGACATTTGCATTTTGAAGTCGGTGTTTACGATGGTGACTTTAAATCATGCAAGTCGTCTCAATCATTTGATTATGTAGTGGATCCTCTGAAGTTAGGTTTTTAGTCTAAATTTAATCCAATAAGATTGGTAAACAATCAAGCAAAAATATAAAAAAGTTAATACTATGAATGTTTTCTGAAGTATTGGGTCGAAAATACTTTGTGCGATAGGATTTCCAGGTGGTAACCTTGTGAAAACCTCAGACATGCCAGGGATTAAGCTAAAAAGCAATGTTGCAGAATATGAAAATGCTTGCAAGTGTCTCGAAATCCCAAAAAATTCTCTATTTTCAAAAATAAACCCTACTAATAAAGCCATTAATGTAAATAGGCCCAAAAGGTGAGCAAGGTTAAATCCACCATTATTAAAAATTAATAAAGATGTTGCTGCGGAAATTCCTGTCAAAAAAATATATATTTTACCTGAATAAAGACTAAATTCTATTAACTTATATTTGCATAGAATATAAACACCAATGAAAATTGCTGCAGTACCAGCAATGGTGTGAATCCATCCAATAAAACTTATCGAGCTCATAATCTGTATAAATTATAACCATTTTAAAGAAAATGCTTGCAAATTTTTAATAAAGAAATATAAAGTCACTTCAATGAAAGAAAGTAATTATGTTGGTTGGGAGGAATGGGTAAGTTTACCTGAACTTAACCTTCCCGCTCTTATTGCAAAAACTGATACTGGAGCAGAAACTTCTGCGTTACATGCATTTAATATTCAAATTTTTGGTAAGGAAAATAATCAGATGGTGCGCTTTGGCATAAATCCTATTCAAAGCGATGATAGATACTCTGTATTCTGTTCTGCAAAACTAGTTGATCAAAGGAACGTAACTTCATCAAATGGCATCACTGAGCTTAGATATGTTATTGAAACTGATTTAGTAATTGGTGGTGTAAAAAGAAAAATTCCCGTCACTCTAACTAACAGAGAAAATATGAAATACAAAATGATAATTGGGAGAAGTGCTTTGGATGGCTTCAATATTTCTCCAGATAAAAGCTTTCTACAAGAAAAATTGACATATGAGCTTTATAAGAAAGCTAAAAATTATAATTACAGAAGAGCTCTTAGAATTGGTATTTTAAGCCTTGAGCCAAAAAATTACTCAAATCAACGCATAATACAAGCTGCCGAAGAAAACGGGCATTTTTGTGAAATTTTGAATACAAAGCGTTGCTATTTAAATATTGAATCAGATAATCCTGAAGTTCATTATGATGGAAAAATTCTTCCTCACTATGACGTTATTATTCCAAGAATTGGCTCATCTATTACAAAATATGGTATGGCAGTAGTACGACAATTTGAAGCAATCGGTACTTTTTGTTTAAATTCATCTTCCTCCATTGGGTTGTCACGAGATAAGCTTGCAGCACACCAAGTTTTAGCCCTACATAAAATTCCTATGCCAGATACAGCATTTGCGAACTCCCCCAAAGATACAAAACATATTGTGGAAATGACCACTGGGGCTCCTTTGGTGGTAAAGCTACTCGAAAGCTCTCAAGGAAAGGGAGTTATACTTGCAGAAACAAAAAAAGCTGCCTCAAGTGTAATTAGCGCCTTCCAGAAACTACAAGCTCCATTCATTGTGCAGGACTTCATCAAAGATTCAGGTGGAGCCGATCTAAGATTATTTGTTATAGGCGGAAAGGTAGTAGCAAGCATGATGCGCTTAGCCACAGATGGTGACTTTCGATCAAACTTACATGCTGGGGGATCTGCATCAAAAGTAAAAATTTCAAAAGAAGAGAGACAAATAGCTAAGTTAGCTGCAAAATCTATGGGCCTTAATATTGCTGGCGTTGATATCTTAAGGTCACTGGAGGGCCCTAAAGTCCTGGAGGTTAATAGCTCACCAGGCTTACAAGGTATTGAAGAAGTAAACAAAGTAAATGTATCCGGGAAGATCATTGACTACATCGAAAGAAGATTAGGTCTCGCAAAAAAAATCTCTTAAAATGGTGGAGCCAAGGGGGATCGAACCCCTGACCTCAACACTGCCAGTGTTGCGCTCTCCCAGCTGAGCTATGGCCCCAAAATGACATAATTTTATCCGAACTTTACAAAAAGCCAAAACATGTCTAAAAACTTGAAAAATAAACGTTTTTCTAGTTAAATAACTTAAATAATGAGGGGGATCTCAAAATGATTTCAAAATTAAAGTATTTAATTTTATTACTCGCTGTTTCTTTTGTATTTAATGCACAGGAATCAGGGAGCAACGATGTAGAGGAAGTGGTAACCGTTGGTACACAAATAAAGGGTGCTAAGATTAATGAAGCACTTCCTGTAACAGTCATCAGCGCTCAAGATATTGAGGACTTAGGTGTCGACTCTGGTGATGATTTACTTTCAAGCTTGCCTGAACAAGGTATAAACCAATTTGGTGAAACTGGTGATACTGGAGGGATTAATGGTGCTCGAGGTGATGTAGGTTCTTTTGATATTAGATCACTTGGAACAGGGAACACTTTGGTACTACTTAATGGGCGTAGAATGGTAGCAGGAGCAAGTTACCAAACAGAAGAAATTGGTGGTAGTTTTGTGCCAGTTGAAAGTCCAAATACTCAGGTTCTACCATTAGGGTTGATAGAAAGGGTTGAAATCCTAAGGGACGGAGCTGCTGCTTTATATGGTTCAGATGCAGTTGCAGCTGTTGTTAATAATGTCTTAGATTCAAGCTTTCAAGGGTTTGAAATGAGAGTAAGATACAAGAATTTCGAACACTATGATAGAGATGATCATACAGTAACACTTAAATGGGGTGAAAGCTTTAACAGCGGAAGAACTCAGGTTTCTACATATGCTTCATTTTATGACAGAGATCGAATAAGGTCTGTTGAAGATGAGGTAATGGGCTTCTGCGACAGAAATGTTTTTGATGCTTCCCTAGGAGGAAGAACAGACTGTTCAGGTAATTCAGCATGGGCACAATTTGATATGTCAGGGAGAGCAAGTTATACCGATAGTTCTGGAGAATTTTTAATTTATCCTGCAACTGATCCAAGATGTCTACTACAATTAGGCGATGGGGTTTGTGCAGCAAGCGATTCTTCAGGAAACATTAATTTTAACTGGTATGCTGACAAGGACTATCTTGGTGCTTTGGAAAGAAGAAATGTTTTCACATTTGTAAATCATGACTTAGGAAACTCTAGCGAGATGTATATGGAGTTTGGTTACTATGATTCTGATTACACAGCAAGAAGAGAGCAAGCAAGTGCATTGACTGCTCAAAAATTTATAGTTCCAGCTAGTCATCCAAATAACTTTACAGGCAAGACTTTGCAATTAGACAACTATAGATTTAATGACTTTGGTCCTAGAGAGACTACTTCTGAGAAAACCAACATCAGAGTATTGTTAGGCTTTAGAGGAGAATTAACTAATGGATGGGATTGGGATTCTGCTTATGTCTTTAATGAAGAATTATCAGATAATACTATCTACAATAGAATCAATGCTACTGTGATGGATGAATTGCTTCAGGCTGGACTTTATAATCCATTCAATGGTGGTGGATATCTAGGGAGACCTGATTCAGATGGAGATCCAACAGCATGGGGTGACTGGACACCAGGTGCCTCTGAGAGCATTATGGACCTTGCTAGAATCGATGTGATTAGAAATAACGGAAGAACACTTCAAACGTTTGATTTTAAACTTTCAAAACCAGATCTCTTCAACCTTCCTGGTGGAGATGTTAGCGCATTAATTGGTTTTGAGTGGAGAGGTGATAGCTTCTTTGATGATCGAGATGATAATCTTGACGGAACTAATGTTTACGTTAGGAGAGCATCGAATGGAAATTTAAGTTCAAACCCTTCATATACTTATCCATACATATCTAATGTTGTTGGGTCCTCCCCTACTCCTGATAACAGTGGAGATAGGACTGTTAATTCAGTATTTGTAGAACTTGGCGTTCCTGTTGTTGGCCCAGAAATGAATGTGCCACTAGTTCAAGCATTTGATTTACAGCTTGCTTGGAGAAATGAAGCATATTCAGACTTCGAGGGTGAAGATGTATCTAGATATGCGTTTGGTTGGAGAGTTTCTGATGGAATATTACTTAGAGGGTCCTCACAAGAAACATTTAGAGCTCCAAACCTCTATACAATGAATGAATTAAACGTTTCACGTGTAAATACCAGATGGGACTGGGCTGCAAAATATGTTGACCTAGCAGCAACTGCAGCTGGACTAGGGAGCTCAACTCTTTGGGATTCTGATGGTAGATATGGAGTAATAAGAAATACAATTGGAAGTAGAGATTTGTTAGCAGAGATAGCTACAAACGAAACACTTGGTGTTGTCTTAGAATATAACAATTTTGTAATAACTTATGACCTTTGGGAAGTATCTTCAGATAGAACAGTTGGTTTGCTTGGCGAAGAAAACTCAATGCTCATTGACCTTGTAAGAAGATTGCAAGGAAATTGTGATGGTTATGCAGGTGTTAGAAGAGTTGACCCTGATGCTGGCGAATTAGCAACAATGGAAGCTCTTGGTTTCCCATGTCCATTTGGTCAAGCAGAGAGTGTCTTTAACCAATATGTAAACCTTGGGCCAAGAAATGTTGCAGGCTGGGATGGAGCATTTATATATGACCTTGACTTTGATTGGGGCTCTATGGAAGTAAAACATCTTGTATCCTTCACAAGAGAAAAGGAGCAAGCTAAAGGTGGACTTGTTGATGAAGTTGATGCTGCATATGCATCAGGTTTAATTGATCAAACTGTTTATCCATTAGTTGGGCTAGGTAATCTCTTGAAGATTGAACAAGCTCCAAAAAGGAAAACTAAATCAACTGTAAGATTTAGATGGAATTCCTACGCTCTTGGATTCACTCATACTACTAGATCAGAGGTATTGGAACCTGATGTAGGTCTACGACCAGTTGGCGCTGCATCTAGAACTAATGCATACTTTGATTACAACTTTAGTTTAAATGATAACGATGCAAGAATGCGTTTTGGGGTTAACAACCTTCACGATAGAAGACCTCCATTAGCTGACTATAGATATGGTTTCCTTGGAGATCTTGATATAGGTACTAGAAGAGACTTCTACTTCGATTTCAGAGTTAGATATTAATCTAGCTTAGATGTCTTTAACCAGCCCAAAATCTATTGGTTTTTGGGCTGGTTTTTTTTTATTTCTTTTAATTTGCACAATTCCCGGAAGTGAATCACTTTCAAAAGAAGCTATTTATGTAACAGCTGTCGTTGTTCTCATGGCTACATGGTGGGCTACAGAAGCAATTCCTCTTCCAGCAACAGCTCTCTTGCCCTTGGCATTATTTCCAATGCTTGGTATTTTTGGGGATATCCCGTCAAAAGATGCATTTCAACTCTCAGCTAATCCTTATGCACACAACAATGTTTTTTTATTTTTAGGTGGTTTTATACTTGCATTAGCAATTGAGAAAGTAAATCTTCATAAAAGAATGGCTTTAAAAATGCTTTTACTTGTTGGAACGGACTCAAAGTATTTAATCGGTGGCTTTATGCTTGTTAGTGGGCTCCTGAGTATGTGGATCTTTAATACTTCAACCACGCTTATGCTTTTACCTGTTGGTCTAGCTGTCGCTGCAGTGGTTAAAACAACAACAAATCAAAAAAATGAATTAGAATTCCAAAATTTTCAGGTTTCATTATTGTTGGGTATTGCTTATGCAGCAACGATTGGTGGGATGGCAACCATTGTTGGAACAGGACCAAATGTAATGGTAGTTGGGCTGCTAAGTGACGAAGGTATTGAAGTTGATTTTCTTGACTGGATGTTACTAGCAACACCAATTTCATTGATTATGCTTGTGACTGGGTGGCTGCTATTAACTAATATTATTTTCCCAAGTAATCTAAGTGGTACAAATAAAACTAAAGAAGAATTAAATAAAATGTATAGTAAGCTCGGGAAAATGAGTGAAGATGAACGAAGAGTCTTCATTATTTTTTGTATAACAGCTTTCTGTTGGATATTTAGAAAACTAATAATATTAATTCCTGGATTTGGTGGTCTAACGGACTATGGTATTGCAATATTTGCAGCTTTAGCACTTTTCATTACACCCTCAGCTAAATCAGGAGGACTATTAGAATGGAGTGCAACCAAAAACTTGCCCTGGGGAATATTGATTCTATTTGGTGGAGGATTATCCATTGCTGCCCAAATTAAAGCTACTGGTTTAGGCGCATGGATAGGATCATTCTTCTCAGTACTGGGCAGTGTAGAGCCGATCATTTTAATATTTATTATTGTCACAATAGTTGTATTCATTACTGAAATTACATCAAATAATGCAACCACAGCAACCTTTGTTCCAATCATGTTTGCAATTGCATTGGGCTTAGGCTTCGATAAAGCTCAGCTAGCAATACCTGTTGCTCTTGCAGCAAGTTGTGCATTTATGTTGCCAGTTGCAACTCCTCCAAATGCAATCGTTTATGGAAGTGAAAAATTTACTATATCGCAAATGATGAGAGCAGGATTATATATAAACCTAATAGGAATTTTAGTAGTCACAATTTTTGCAACCTTTGTACTTCCTGGAATAATAAGATGAAACCTTTAGTGACATTCTTCATTTCATTAAACCTTTTGACTCAAAGTTATTTAGATTATCCACATCCATATCATCCAACATCAACTAAACAAGGTATGGTTGTAAGTCAAAATTATCTTTCTTCTGACATTGGAGCGGAAGTTCTTTCAAAAGGAGGAAATGCAGTTGATGCTGCAGTAGCTGTTGGATTTTCACTAGCAGCAACTTTACCAAGAGCAGGCAATTTGGGTGGCGGTGGATTCATGTTGATCTACGATGCTGAATCAAATGCAATTGCGAGTTTGGATTTTAGATCTATGTCCCCAGAATTAGCAAAACCAGAGAGATACAGAAGCGTCTTTAAGGATGACGGTGCTCATGATTATGAGCTTACAAGAAAGGGTTATAAAGCCATAGCAGTGCCTGGAACTGTTGCTGGCTTACTTAAAGCACATGAAGTTTATGGAACGATGGATTTAATTCAACTTATACAACCAACAATTGAACTCTTAAAAAAGGGAGTCCCGGTAACAGAAGATCTCTATGGGGCAATTCAGGATACAGAATATTTAACACTTGATGAAGAATCAAAAAAAATCTATCTAAATTCAGAGGTTGTAATTGGTGGAAAGCTTTTTATAGATGATCTCATTAAAACTTTAGAACTAATATCTGTGAGTGGTGCAAAAGGTTTTTATGAAGGTGAAACTGCTGAAAAAATTGAAGCAGCAATGATTAAAAATGGGGGATTTATTAGAAAATCAGACTTAGCTAAATATAAGCCAAGATTTATTCCTGCTATTTCCACCAGCTATAGGGGAAATACCGTATTTACTCAGGGTCCACCAAGTGGTGGTGGAGTTGCTATCCTTTCCGCCTTAAATGTATTAGAAAATTTTAATCTTTCAGAAATGGATCATGACAGCGGCAAATATCTGCATTTGCTTGCTGAAGCAATGAAGTTTGGACATCAAAGTCGTTCAAGATATGTTGGAGATCCAAAATTTTATAACGTTCCTCTCGAAGAGCTTTTATCAAAAGATTTTGCAAAATTAAAAAGTCGTACTATTAATCTTAAACGTGCATCAAAACCAGATAGATTTAATAAAAATGCAAGAAATCTAGAAAGACAATTTATAGAATCTAAAGATACTACACACTACTCCATAATTGATGACAGCGGGAATGCTGTTTCTGTTACATACACTCTAGGCTATTCTTTTGGGTCTGGTGTTACGATTGAAGGCACAGGGATACTTGGCAATAATCAAATGAATAACTTTGCACATGAATATGGAAATAATTCATACAGGCGAAGTGCATCTCCTGCCAATAAGCTGGAATCTCTTAAACGTCCAATGAGTACGATGGCTCCAGTAATGGTGTTCAACGATGATGGTAAATTAGCTTTGATAACTGGATCTCCTGGAGGTTCACAAATTCCCAATATAAATTTGCAGCTTTTAGTCAATATACTTGATTTCAATTTAGATATTGGTGAGGCAACAATGCTACCAAGAATACATCAAGACTCTCAAGAACCAGAACTTCTTGTTGAGAAAACAGTAAACTTTGATACTCGAAGACTACTTGAAGTATTAGGACACAACGTTGAAATTTCAGATACAATCGGGAGCACACAGAGCATTCATATTGTAGAGGGGGTAAGGTATGGCTATGCCGACTTAAGGCGCCCTAACGCTAAGGTAAGTATTAAGAAATAGTATTTATCGCTGAATTAAGCCTCTCTATCGCCTTTTCTTTTGTTAAGAGATACAAAGTTGAGTTAAGAGGGGGAGATTTTGCCTTTCCAAGCAATGCAACTCTTAGCGGCAATCCTATTTTTGGCATTGGTAAGCCTAAATCATTTTTTGCTTGCTCAATTACCTCATCAAATGCTGACTCAGTCCAACTTTTTATATTCTCAATTGATCTACAGAAATACTCCAATACTTTCCTACTTTCAGGGAGGTGTTTTTTAAAATCTTCATCATTGTATTCCTTAAAATCACATAAAAAAGGTTTAATAAAAACTGATACTTCCGAAAGATTATTGCCACTACCTATGCACAGTCTTACTAATCTATTTGGATCATGATGTGATGATAAAGAAAAATTATTTTTTTTATTAAATGGCTCAAGAAGTGATATTAACTCTTCATCTTGCTTCATAGCTAAATGGCTTTGATTTATAAAATTTAACCTCTCTTTATCAAATACAGCTCCCGCACGCTGAATATCATTTACTTCAAATAGTTTAATTAGATCTTCTATGGAAAAAATATCTTCTGTTGTATTTGACCACCCTAATTTAGCAAGCATATTTAAAAGTGCCTCAGGAAGATATCCCTCCTCTTTGTAGGACATTAAATCAGTAGCAACATGTCTTTTAGATAATCTTTTTCTATCTTCACCAAGCACCAATGGTAAATGAACATATTGAAAGCCACTATAATTTAGTGCCTTAACAATTTGAATTTGTTTGGGAGTATTTGGTAGATGGTCCTCTCCTCTAATTATGTGTGTGACATTTTGAAACTCATCATCAATTACATTGCAAAAATGATACGTTGGTGAGCCATCACTTCTAAGTATTACTAAATCATCTAATTCTTTGTTGAGAAATTCAATTTCACCGTATACTTTATCATCAACTAAAGTGTAGCCCTCTTTATCTACTTTCAGTCTTATTGCCCCCTCATCTTTGTAGGCTTTGCCCTCCTCTACCAATCTATCCGCCTCTTTCTGATAAACGTCATACCTATCACTTTGTTTTATTGGTTCTAGATCAGGCTTAATGCCAACCCAATTAAGGCCATCCATAATTGCTTTAATGTATTCTTCTTTGGAACGCTCTTTATCTGTATCTTCAATTCTTACTAAAAATTTTCCCTTAAATTTTTTTGCAAACACATAATTAAATAGGGCGGTTCGGACACCCCCAATGTGTAAATATCCTGTCGGGCTTGGTGCAAACCTTGTAACTACATCTACCACTTAATTTTCTCTCCAGATTTTTGTGATAGCTTTTCAAGAAATTTATTATGTGCGTCAAGATCATCAGAACTTACAGATGCTTGAACTACTTTAAAATTTTTTGATTTTGAAATTGCATTGTCATTTTGGGGTAAAAATTCATCATCTGTTCTTAAGTTTAATTTTACTTGGCCGCCTGTGAGGTTTAAATATACATCGGATAAAATTTGTGCATCAAGCAATGCACCATGAAACTCTCTGTCATAACCAGTTATATTTAGTCTCTGCGTTAATGCATCTAAAGAGTTTTTTTGCCCTGGAAAAGTTTTTCTTGCATGTATTAATGTATCGAATATTTTGCAAATTTGTGTAATATCTTCCACCTGATGTCCAATTAATCTCAATTCGTTGTTTAGAAAACCGACATCAAATTCTGCATTATGAATTATAAGCTCCGCTCCACTAACAAATTCTATAAATTCATCAGCTATATCCTTAAATTTAGGTTTATCATTTAATTGTTCATCAGTGATATTTGTGATTGATTTAGCACCCTCACTAATAAGCTTTCCCTCTGGATTTAGGTATGTTTGAAATGATTTTTTAGTTTTATTTCTACCAATAATTTCAACAGCACCAATCTCGATCACCCTGTCACCAGATTTAAAATCTAATCCTGTTGTTTCAGTATCTAAAGATATATATCTAGCTGACACTATCAACTCCTAAATTCGCCAGTTGATCTGCCCGCTCATTTCCTGGATCTCCTGAATGACCTTTAACCCAATTCCAAACAATATTCATGTTAGTTGCTAACTCATCTAGCTCAATCCATAAATCTCTATTTGCCACAGGTTTTTTTGAAGCTGTTCGCCAATTGTTTATTTTCCATTTATTTATCCATTCCGTAATCCCTTGTCTGACGTAATTAGAATCTGTAAATAAATGTATTTCTTCATTATGATCTTTTAAGTGTTTTAGAGCTTCAATAGCAGCTTTTAGCTCCATCTGATTATTGGTTGTGTCTTTCAGTCCATCAAATAATTCTTTTTCTTCATTATTTAAAAGTATAAGAACTCCCCAACCTCCTGGTCCAGGATTTCCCCTACATGCTCCATCTGTATATACTTTAATAGACATAATTTAAGATTATAAAGTAATGAGAATTTTTCACATCCCTGCCTTTTCAGATAATTATATCTGGGCAATTCAAAAAGAAAATTATATCTCTGTAATTGATCCAGGTGATCCTGAAGCAGTAAAAAGGATTATTGATAATAAGAATCTTAAATTAAAGGACATTTTAATTACTCATCACCATTTTGATCATACTGGCGGCATAGCAGCTTTAAAAGAAATAATGGAGGGGCAAGTATATGGTCCGGATAATCAAAGTATTAAAGGTATTGATAGATCTTTAATTGAAGGTCAGAAAATTAATACTCTTGGTATAGATTTCTCAGTTATAGAGACTCCTGGACATACTCTAGATCATATAAGTTACTTTTCAAAAAAAGAAAACATTCTTTTTTGTGGGGATACTTTATTTTCAGGCGGATGCGGGCGTTTATTTGAAGGAACATATACACAGATGCACAAATCGTTATCAAAACTAAGCAAATTGCCTAATACAACATTAGTTTACTGTACTCATGAATATACATTATCAAATTTAAAGTTTGCTTTAACTCAGATAGATGATCTAGATATTAAAGAAGAGGTAAAAAGCTTAAATGAAATACTAGCAAATGGTGGTATTTCATTGCCAAGTACAATTTTAAAAGAAAAGAAAATAAATCTTTTCTTGGGATTTAAAATTCCGGATGATTTAAGACCATTAAATGCCGAGGATCGATTTAAAGAATTAAGAATTAGAAAAGATAATTTCTGAGAAAAGGAGGCAAAGCCTCCTTTTCTATTAATTCTATTAATTAGTAATCGACACTAAAACCGAATATAACAACTCTTCCATAGTTATTATGCAATTCCCTATCGTAGTTACCATTTGAGAAAAACACTGGATCAGAATCATCTAAATTTCTCACAACCAATCTCAATCCAACATTATCAAATACTTGATAACTGGCTCTTAGATTAATTTGTTCCCATGAATCAACTTCACCCTCAGGCATATAATCTGCAGTAGTGTTGTTAGCATAAGAATCGATGTACTCATACTCAAGGCCTAATCGCAAACCATTTACAAATGGTACATCCATACCAAGATCTGCCTTATACCTAAATTCAGGTCTACTTGGTAGACCAACTTGATCGACTATAGGTCCATTAAAGAAAGCCTCACTTTCGTCATCTAGCATCTGTGTGTAAATTAAACCTGCATCGAGATCGCCTACTGGGGTGTTGAATGTACCTCTGTATTTCATATCGAATCCACCTACAGTTATATCGTTCCCATTTATTGGGTTATAAAAACACTCTTCTAAAGGTCCAGTGTCGCTACCTGATCTAGTGCAAAATGCTCCTTGAGAAGTCAATTGTGCAGATAGGCCCAACAAAGAAGCGTCAATAATATCTTGCACGGATATAGTCGTAATTATTCCCATTACTGTAGTTTTAAAAAAATCAAAAGCTACTGAGTGTGATCCAGCTAGATTAAAATCATAAATCAATCCAAAATTCATTGATTCTGATTCCTCAGGACCAAGATTAGGGTTTGCACTGATGTATGTATTAACTTGGTTATCTTGGCAGTCCGCCCTGGAAATCCCATTCGCTTCGCAGTAGACATAATCCACATGAGATTCAGCACTAAATGTAGTTGCTCCAAACATTGAACCCAATCCTGGAGCCTTAAATCCTGTTCCAACTGAAGTTCTTAATGTTAAGTTATCCATTAACTGATAAAGCGCTTTCGCAGTATATGCAAAGTTTGTTCCAAAATCAGAATAATCATCTTGCCTTACAGCAAATTGAATCTCGCCTCTACCACCAGAAAATGGTGTTGCAGTTTCAAAATAGATAGCTGAGTAATCTCTGGATCCGCCATCAGAGTTACCAGACGATCCTCCAACATTTCCAACTTCACTTTGTTTGTCAAACAGGTTTTCATATGAAAACTCTGACTGTTCAAAGCCCAATACAAATTGGGTTTCACCCAATAACTCACCACTAACAAAGCCTCCAAGAGATTTAAAATCGGATGTTGCTGTTTCAGTTGGTGAAGCCGTATAGTAAGCAACTGCATCAGGTTCAAATGGATTTGTCCATCCGTTAAATACTCCATTTTCTTTAATCCCCACGGAAACTGCAGTAAATTCAGGCTTCTGAAGATAACAACAGTCATAATCATCGTAATCTGTTTTGTTATATTGCATTGAAATATCCCACTCCAAGCCATTAAATGTGCCTCTAAAACCTGCTACTGCATCTGCAGTCCAATCAGTCCAGAAGCTTTCTCTGGGACCTATTTCTATAAACCTTTTTCTGAGCTGTGCAGGAACACCCAGTGTTGCAACAGTTCCATCCGGTAATCTTGCTTCTCCAACTCCAGCAGGGAAAACACTAATAAAGGCAGCTGGAGGAGCATATCTCCCATAAGCTTGGTTTCTTGATGCAACAACTCTTGTATAAAAATTTGCCCAATTAAGGTTGGAGTCTGCACTTACAGTAAATGCATCAAATTTCTTTCCAGCATTCTGAGCCATGATTTGGGTATAGTCGAATAAGCAAACTGTATTTTTTACTCCCTCAGTTGGTGAGTTACCCCAGGTATAAGTTTCTCCATTGTTAACAAATCTTGAATCACCCTGACAAGATGCATCAGGAAAATAAGTTCCCTTTTTATATGTCACTCCGTTGGGTGCAAGCCAATCTTCATTTAACCTGTAATTGTATGCATATGTAGACACATTGAAAGATGATGCATAGTCTCCATCTGTAGGCGCTCTACCAGCATCATAAGGCCTATCAGCTAAGAAAATAATTCCTCGCTCCTGGTGTTCATATGTGAATGTTACAGAAGCTTGATCAGAAACAACTCCTCCTACAAAAGAAAATGTTTCCTCACCACCCCCAGGTTGTTCGGGCGATGACACTGTGCCAGAAAAACTCATTCCCTCAAAACCTTTTTTAGTAATTACATTCACAACACCGCCTATTGCATCAGATCCATAAACTGCAGAAGCACCATCAGCTAAAATTTCCACTCTTTCAATTGCTGATGTGGGAATTAAATTTAGATTTGCAGAATTTCCACCAAGTTTTGGTGACCCAGGTAGGCGTTTGCCATCAATTAGAACTAAAGTCCTGGAGCTTCCTAAGCCTCTCAATGAGAGTGTTGACTGGGACCCAGAAGAACTACCAGACCTCTCGTAAAAGGATCCATAAGTATTTATTGGAGTTTCTCTTAATACATCAGAAATGCTCATTTCACCCGTAGCTTGAATAGCTTCTTGATCAATAACTATTACTGGTTGTGCGCCTGTGAATTCACTTGTTGATATACGTGATCCAGTTACAACTACTTCTTCTATATCCTCCTCTTCTTCAATCTCTTCTTGAGAAAAAATATTTTCAGAAAAAAACATGAAAATGGTGAATGTAAGCAGATATCTCAAATTTTTCATAATTACCCCTTTAGTTAATTAATTGTTTTGTATTAATTTCATAAATTTTACTTTATTTGTTGCTTTGTTGAATAATTAGCGAGAAAAAACTATATTTTTTACTTTGATAATCCCTTTTTTCGTATAATGCAATCATGGTAAAAGGTAAAAAGATCCTGGTTGTTGGTCTGGCAAATAAGTATTCAATCGCCGCATCAATATGCGATTCTCTTTATGATAATGGTGCAGAATTAGCTTTTAGCTATCAAAACGAGCGATTCGAAAAATTTATTTCTGACTTTGCAAAATCACATGGCAACGCACAAACTCATGTCTGTGATCTGTCAGTTGATGAAGACATTAGAAATTTAATTAAGAGTGTAGTGGAGAAATGGGGAAAACTTGATGGGATTGTTCATTCAGTGGGGTTTGCTCCTGCCGATCAAATTTCTGGAAACATTGAAGATTGTATTACTCGAGAAGGATTTTCAATTACACACGACATAAGCTCATACAGCTTGGCAGGAATCATTAAAGAGGCAGTTCCATATATGTCTGAGTCATCGTCAATTATTACATTAACTTATATCGGTTCGCAGGAAGCAACTCCAAATTACAATGTTATGGGAATGGCAAAAGCAAGCCTGGAGGCAAGTGTTCGTTATTTTTCTGCAACACTTGGTCAAAAAGGTATAAGAGTAAATGCTGTTTCGGCTGGACCAATAAAAACTCTAGCAGCTTCAGGTATTAAAGGGTTTAAATCTATGCTAAATAAGCACGGAAAAGAAACTCCTCTTGGTAGAAACATTACTGCAAAAGAAGTTGGAAATGCTTCTATGTTTTTACTAAGTGATCTTTCAAGCGGTATAACTGGTCAGACTGTCTATGTGGATGGTGGATATAGTATTCAAGCTATGAAGTTTGATTAACAATAAGTTCATTTTCTGAATACTTACTGTCAAGACCATATTCAGTTCTTAAGGTATTAAAAAGGTATTGAAGTTGACTTGACCTTGACTGAGATATGATTGACGCTCTGTCTTCCTCACTTACAGAACTAGGATCCCCTGGTGACCTCTCAATTACATCATAAATAAATAGTTTATTGTTGATAAGTTCTTTAGATATTTTGCCAGTGTTTGGTTGGCTAAATACGATATTTACTAAATCATTTGATAAAAGAGATGTGGTTCTATTAATATTTTGAAATTCTTCTACCTTAAAATTGTCTATTGAAAATTTATCTTTAAGAAAGTCATCTTCAAGCATTATATCTTCCTCAGAAGCGTAGACTCTTTCCAAAATGCTTAGTTTGTTAGCCTCAAGAAGAGTCTGATTAATTTCATCTTTTACCAACTCATAATCTTTAATACTCTCCTCTTCTTTTGAAATTGGCTGAACTATCTGGAAGTTATTTCTATTTATGTTTAGCGGATCCGACCATGTATTAAGGTTTACTCCAAAAATAATTTCCTCTTCATTGGAATTAAAGCCTGTTGAACCTTTTGATACTAACGGAATAAGTGTAGCGCTAGTCTTGAACTGCTCCTCGATTTGCTCAAGAGCTATAGCAGAACCAGAAATTGAATTTTGTACATTAAGAATTAAGTCCTCAAATTTTATGTCTAAAATTTCATCCAATAGTTCACCTGATTTCTCTTCAAAAGTTTCAATTTGTGCCTGATTAACTTCCGTAACCTTTAGAAAGTGTACGTTGTTTTCAAAAGTAATTTTTTCTGAGATATCGCCTTCATTCAATTTTGCAATCTCAAGCTCAAACTCATCGGGAAAAACTTGCCCATCTGTAAAGCCTAAATCGCCCTCAATTTCAATCGTACCATCGTCGTCAGAAAAGGTTTTAACTATTTCACTAAATTCAGTGGTTCCAAAAGCTTTCTCTACAGAAGAAATTTTATTATTAAAGATTTCATCAGATTCGTAATTGTCTCTTATTATCATTACGTGAGAAATTCGTTTCTCACCTTCAGGAATTGAATCTAAATATAGATTATATGCTTCTGCTAATTCATCATTGCTTGCAGTCAATTCCAAATCGTTTTTGTCTATGGACACTAAATTGAATGAAATCTTCTCAGGTACAAGAAAGTTTGATTTGTTTGAATTATAATTTTCAATTAATTCCACATCCTCGGGTTGATAATCTGAAATTACATTTGAGGAATCTAAAGTTACAAATCTAATTGTTCTTTGTTCAGTTAAAAGATCTAGGTATTGATCAAGTGTTGAATCAAATATATTTACCAATGAATCTAGCAATGCAACAGAAAGATTTAGTTTTAAATCACTAGAGTAATCTCTTATGAGTTGCTCTTTAGACAAGTTAAAATTGATTAAGTAATTTTTAAATGCCTCTTGGTCAAAAACACCGTCAATTTGAAATGCCTCATTTCTAGAAAGTTCAGTTTCAATATAATTTTGTGGAATTATTAAATTTAATTCATCAAAAAATTGAATAATTGAATATTTTTCTATAAGTGAAGTTTTAGCCTGTTCTTCAATGAATGAAGCCAAAGGCACAAGGTCAATCTGTTGTCCAAATTGATCTCTTATATTTTGCTCTATCTGGTTTTTTGTTCTGAAGTATTCAGATTGTGAAATTCCGTACTTGCCAATTTTTGCATAGTCATTATTAGTAAAAGTTTGACTAAAAGTAGGTAGCCCCAAGAACATAAATGTTAGGGCAACTATTCCTAGAAAAGAAAAGGCTACAATTCCTTGTAGCCTCTCTCGTAAGAAACTGATCAACTCAGTTATTGATTAGTTTACTGAAGCTTTTAGTGCTTTACCTGCTTTAAACACTGGCACGGTTGCTGCAGGAATATGAATCTTCTGTGAAGGATTCTGTGGGTTTATACCCTCTCTAGCAGCTCTCTGTCTTACAGAAAATGTTCCAAAGCCTACCAATGAAACAGAGTCACCTTTTGCAAGTGCACCTGTTACAGCGTTAACAACAGCATCTAATGCTTTAGCAGCATCGACTTTTGTGCTACCAGTTTCACTGGCAACGACATCAATTAAATCAGCCTTATTCATAAAATCTCCTCAAAACGCCTAGTTAAAGGCTTTTAATAACATTAGACCCTAAAAATCAATAAATCAAGCAAAACAAGACAAAAAATCAAACTTTATTAATTTGTGTATTCTTGACTTTGGAAGCTTTGAATGGTTTAAATAAGGGCTTCTTTTAAAACTTCATTAATGTTTTCAACTGGTGTGATGTTGAGATTCTTTAAAACGTTAGCCTCAATTTCTTCAACGTCACCTAAATTCTCCTTTGGTATAAGAACATTTGTAATACCGCTTCTTTTAGCGGCAATTAATTTCTCTTTAAGGCCTCCAATTTTTAAAACTTTTCCTGCAAGTGTGATTTCCCCGGTCATAGCTAGATTTGCTTTAATGTCTTTTGACAAAACAACAGAAGCTATTGCTGTACACATTGTAATACCCGCTGAGGGACCATCTTTCGGGGTAGCTCCTTCAGGGACATGAATGTGTAAATCGTGTGTTTCAAAAAAATCTTTTTTAATCTTTTCTTTATTTGCAATATTTTTTGCTACCGTAAGAGCCGCTTGGATTGACTCCTGCATTACATCTCCAAGTGATCCTGTTTTTATAATTCTCCCCTTTCCAGCAATAAGTGCAGCTTCTATTTTTAATAATTCCCCTCCAACAGAAGTCCACGCTAACCCATTAACTTGACCTTTTTGATTTTCCTCATCAAATTGACCAAACTTGAATGGTTCTGAACCTAAAATATTTCTTATTGCTCTGTTGTCAATTTTTGTAGAAGAAGGTTTCTTCATTGAAATATCCTTAACTTTTTTTCTACAAATTTTATTGAGTTGCCTGTCAAGGCTTCTAACACCTGCCTCTCTTGTGTAGTTTCTTATTATTTTCAATATTGAATTGGTGCTAAATGAAACTTCTTTGCTTGTTAAGCCATTTTTATCTAAATTTCTTGGAACAAGGTAATTTTTTGCAATATTTAATTTCTCATCTTCTATATATCCAGGCAATCGTATTATCTCCATTCTGTCTAGAAGTGGTGGTGGTATATTTAAAGAGTTAGCAGTACATATAAACATTACCTCTGATAAGTCATAGTCAACTTCTAAATAATGATCATTAAAACTATTATTTTGCTCAGGGTCTAATACTTCTAATAAAGCTGAACTAGGATCACCCCTATGATCCATTCCTACTTTATCAATCTCATCCAATAGGAATAGTGGATTTTTTACTTTTGCTTTTGAAAGTTTTTGAATAATCTTTCCTGGCATCGAGCCTATGTAAGTTTTTCTATGGCCCCTTATTTCTGCTTCATCTCTTACCCCACCAAGAGAAAGTCTTGTAAATTCACGATTAACAGATCTTGCAATTGATTCGCCTAGAGATGTTTTACCGACACCTGGAGGCCCAACAAAACACAAAACAGGTGCTTTCATTTTTTTAACCCTTTTCTGCACTGCTAAATATTCTAAAATTCTTTCTTTTACCTCTTTTAATCCGTAATGATCCTCATCTAATATCTTTTTGGCTTTAGCAAGGTCAACATTTATTTTTGTGGTTTTATCCCAGGGAACATCTAGCAGAGTATCAATGTAGGTTCTTACTACAGTAGCCTCTGCTGACATTGGTGACATTTGTCTAAGTTTAGAAAATTCAGAATTTACCTTCTCCAAAGCTTCTTTGGAAAGTTTTGTTTCTTCAATTTTTACTTGAAGTTCATCAAGCTCACTCTTCTCCTCTCCAATCTCACCAAGTTCTTTTTGAGCCGCTTTAATTTGCTCATTCAGAAAGTATTCTTTTTGTGATTTCTCCATCTGTTTTCTTACTCTCCCGCGTATCCTTTGTTCAACCTCAATCAAATCTATTTGTGATTCAAGTAAACTTGACAGGAACTCTGCTCTTTCAGAAATTTTTCCTTTTTCTAAAATCTCTTGTTTGTCTTTTATTGACAAGTGTATATTTGATGAAATTACATCAACAACTTTTGAAAGGCTTGCCATAGATTGGACCTGATTAATAATTTCAAAGGATACTTTTTTAGATACTGATACAAATTCTGTAAACTGATTCTTAATGGTTGCCAATAAATCTCTTTCATATTTGGAATCTTCTATTTGTTCTTCAATTTTCTGAATATGTGCAAAATAACCTTTATCGATAATTACCTCTTCCAGAGATGCTCTTTGCAGACCTTCAACAAGAATCTTCACTGTTCCATCTGGTAACTTTATCATCTGAAGTAATGTTGAAATCGTCCCCACAGTCGGTAAATCCTCAATAGTAGGCTCTTCATTAGATGGTGAATTTTGCGCAACTAAAAATATTTTTTTATTTGTTCGTAACGCATCTTCTAGAGAGAAAATAGATTTTTCTCTGCCTACAAAGAGTGTAGAAACAGTATTTGGAAATATAACCACATCTCTCAATGGGATCATTGGCATTTTTACTTTAACGTTGATTTTATCTGACATCTAATTGGCAGCTTTTTTAACAATTAGCTTAAATGGGTTTTCTCTTTTTTTGACAACATTTTTATCAATTAGAATTTTATCGACTTTTGTAGTTGATGAAGGGAGCTCAAACATTGATTCCTGAAGAATATCTTCAAATATTGATCTCAAAGCCCTTGCTCCAGATGCACTTTGTTTTGCCTCTCTAGCAATTTCTTTAAACGCATCCTTTGAAAAATCGAGATTTATACCATCAAGCTGAAATAGGTATTGATACTGTTTTGAAATTGAGTTTTTTGTTTCTGACATTACTGCAATTAACTCTTGTTCGCTCAATTCTTCTAGGGCAGCAATTACTGGAAACCTTCCAATAAATTCTGGAATGATTCCGTACTTTATTAAATCTTGGCTTTTTGCCTTTTTAAAGAGACTGCCCTTGTTGTGCTCAACCTGAGCAGTTTCTTTTGATTTGAATCCTATGGATGTATTAGAAATTCTTTTTTGTATTTGATCCTCAAGCCCATTGAATGCTCCGCCACATATAAACAATATATTTCTTGTTTCGATTTGAAGAAACTCCTGTTGAGGATGCTTCCTGCCACCTTGTGGAGGTATCGAAGCAGTTGTTCCTTCAATTATTTTTAATAAAGCCTGCTGAACTCCCTCTCCGGAAACATCTCTAGTTATAGATACGTTTTCACCTTTCTTTGAAATTTTGTCTATTTCATCGATGTAGATTATTCCTTTTTGTGCCCTTTCAATGTCATAGTCACAATTAATTAAGAGCTTCTGGATAATGTTCTCAACATCCTCTCCAACATAGCCGGCTTCAGTCAGTGATGTTGCATCGGCAATTGCAAAAGGTACATCAAGATAATCTGCAAGAGTTTGAGCCAGCAAAGTTTTGCCGGAACCAGTTGGCCCCAATAACAGGACGTTACTTTTTTGGACATCAATATCATCCTTCTTGCCAGATAAAACACGTTTGTAATGGTTATACACAGCAACAGAAAGTTTCTTTTTTGCGTCATCCTGTCCAACGATAATGTTATTTAAATACTCATAAATTTCCTTAGGTTTTGAGACTTTAATTTCCTTGTCTGACTCTGCAATATCTTCTTCTCTCAAAATGTCGTTACATAAATCTACACACTCATTACAAATATATATATTTGGCCCAGCAATAAGCTTTTTAACTTTTACTTGTTCTTTGCCACAAAACGAACAATTAAGTTTTGATTTTTCAATTTCCATTACTTTCTATTTTTTAATATTTCATCGACCAGACCATATTTCACGGCCTCTTGTGCGTTCATAAAATAATCTCTTTCTGTGTCAGCCTGAATTTTTTTAATTGATTGATTTGTTGTGTCTGAAAGAATTTTATTTAACTTTTCCTTAAGAGTAAGTATTTCTTTTGCCTGTATCTCTATATCTGTTGCTTGACCTCTTGCTCCACCCAAAGGCTGGTGGATCATTACTCTGCTATTAGGTAATGCAAATCTTTTGCCTTTTGCCCCACACGAAAGAAGAACTGCGCCCATACTCGCAGCCTGACCGAAGCAAACTGTTGAAACATCACACTTTAGATAGTTCATTGTATCCAGAATAGAGAGTCCAGAAGTAATAACACCCCCAGGCGAGTTAATATACATATAAATATCTTTTTTAGGATCCTCAGACTCTAAAAAGAGTAATTGAGCGACAACAAGATTTGCTACGTAATCGTCAATACCTCCAACAATAAAAATTATTCTGTCTTTTAAAAGTCTTGAAAAAATATCAAAAGCTCTTTCACCTCTAGAGGTTTGTTCGACGACCATTGGGACCAAATTATTTTCAAACATATATTAAATATAGAGCAGTTTTTCTATAAAACAATAAAAAATAATTAAACTTGGCGTATTTTTATTAAAACTTAAGAGGAAGTTTATAAAACTTCATTAAATGGGGTGGACGAAGGGGGTTGAACCCTCGACCTCCGGTGCCACAAACCGGCGCTCTAACCAACTGAGCTACGCCCACCATTTTTTTTATGACCTTTGAGAAAAAAAATTATATCATTATGCAATTAACTAGGGGGAAAAATGGGTGCAGATAATCTATTTTTAAAAAGTGTCTCAAAAATGTTTGATGATGCTGTTGAGATACTTGGTGTAGAGCCAGGGCTGGCAAAACAAATAAAATCTTGTAACAGTACACATACAATTAGATTTGGGGTGAAGCTAAAGAAGGGAATAAAGGTCTTTACTGGATGGAGATCTGTACACTCTGAACATCTTGAGCCAGTAAAGGGTGGTATTAGATATAGCCCTGCAGTAAATGCATCAGAAGTAGAAGCAATGGCAGCATTGATGACTTTTAAAAATGCTGTGATTGATGTTCCGTTCGGAGGCTCAAAAGGTGGTTTAAAAATTACCCCTAGCAAATACGATGATGAAGATTTAGAAAAAATTACAAGAAGATTTACCGAAGAATTGGTTAAAAGAGGTTTGATTTCTCCAAGTCTAAATGTACCTGCTCCAGATATGGGCACCGGAAAAAAGGAAATGGCTTGGATTGCTGATGAATATAAGCGACTAAATCCCCAAGATATAAATGCATACGCATGTGTAACCGGAAAGCCAGAAAATATGGGTGGCGTGGATGGTAGAACAGAAGCAACAGGAAGAGGTATTTTCTATGCCTTATCCTCTTTCTTTAATTCACCAGACATTAAAAAAACAAGCCTTAAAGGCAAGCTTTCTTCTCAAAGCATAATTATAGAAGGATTGGGCAAGGTTGGTTATTATGCTGCAAGAGCATTACAAGATCATGGTTGTAAGGTTATTGGTGTTATTGAAAAGAAAACTTCTTTTTACAATCAAAAGGGGCTTGATATAGATCAAATAGATTCATGGATAAGAGGTTCCAGAGATCCAAAAGATTATCCTAATCATAATGAAATTAAATCACGTGAAGAGTTGCTATCTGTGGGTTGTGATATTTTTATACCAGCAGCACGTGAAGGAACAATAACTGAGGAAAATCAAAAAATTTTAAATACCAAACTGATATGTGAGGGTGCAAATGGACCTCTTACTTCAAGAGCTGATCATTATCTTAACAAAAGAGGAATTCAAATAATTCCTGATCTTTATGCTAATGCAGGAGGGGTAGCAGTAAGTTATTTTGAGTGGGTCAGAAATTTATCTCATATGCGTTTTGGAAGAATGGAGAAACGTAGAAAAGAGCACGAGACGACTTCAATTTTAAGTGTCATCGAAAGCTCAACAGGAAAGAGAGTTTCAAGCAAAACAAAAAGTATGTTGAATCAGGGGCCAACAGAATTAGACCTGGTAAGATCTGGACTTGAGGATATGATGGCTGAGGCTTATGAAAACATGAGTATTATTTGGAATGAAAATAGTTACCCAACTTTAAGAAGTACAGCGTACATTTATTCAATTAAAAAGCTTATAGAATCATATAAGTCGATTGGGATTTAGTGAGTAGATTCAATGCCTAAGTAATTGGCGCGCCAGGGAGGATTCGAACCCCCGACCAATAGCTTAGAAGGCTACTGCTCTATCCAGCTGAGCTACTGGCGCTGGTCGGGGCAGCAGGATTTGAACCTGCGACCACCTGGTCCCA
>Ga0163109_10000302_pt1 | contig 39897 bp, 31 predicted proteins | sample CRUFie1St13metaG_FD_108704 | JGI IMG/M metagenome (GOLD analysis project Ga0163109, IMG submission 108704) | Marine microbial communities from the Costa Rica Dome - CRUD Field 142mm St13 metaG | ecosystem: Environmental > Aquatic > Marine > Oceanic > Photic zone | place: Costa Rica: the Eastern...
TAACACTGGCTCTCCTATCCCAAACGACATTGAGCAGACCTTGATGGGACGTTAAGGTATTGAACGACACCATACACTACTGCTCTCAAAAAATTGCATGAGCACGCTTTAATAAGTTCGGCACTCGAAGCTTGAAGCCATTTGTAGCTCGGTTAGCTCGCACTCTAGTGCCGACCGCGCCAGCGGTCCAAAAATACTGCCAAAATGATTACAAGGCCAGTGATTAATCGCTTGAATGGTTCTGAGACGCCGAGCTGAGCGAGGCCGTTTTGCAGTACCGAAATAATCAGCACACCGATGAAGGCGCCGATGATCGAACCACGTCCGCCCATGAGGCTGGTACCTCCGATAACAGCAGCGGCGATCGCTGATAGTTCTAAGCCTGTTGCAGCATTCGGATCAGAAGCGCCCAGGTACGCTGCGTTAATCAGCCCACCCAGGCCCGCTAGCAACCCAGAAATCAGAAGCACGGCATTAAGGTAGAGTTCGGTACGAATACCCGAGATTTTGGCCGCTAGTTCATTGGTGCCAATAGCAATCAGGTAACGTCCAAACACTGTTCTAGTCAGAACCAGCTGAGATACAACGACCAGCCCAAGGGCAATCAGGAAAGCAGGCGAAATCCCGATACCCAGCAGTGGCATTGAAAGCGCTTGAATACTGGGGCCGATATAGATGGTCTGAGACTCGGTCACCAAGTAGGCCAGACCTCGACCAGCTTCTAGCATACCAAGTGTGACGATAAATATGGGCAAGCGGAAAAAGCTGCCTAGCACACCATTTAACAGACCGGCGCAGCCGCCGGCTGCGATTCCCATAAGGGCCGCTACAGGCAACGTTAATTCAAAGACAGTCAGTGCGACACCGATAACCGCAGAACTTAAGGCTACTATCGAGCCGACCGATAAATCGATACCACCGCTTATCAGCACCAGAGTCATGCCAATAGTGACAATAGTCAGTCCCGGTAGCTGAGTTAGAATGGCGGTCAGTGTTCTGGTTGTGAAAAAGTTTTCTGTAGTTAATGAAAAAATCACGACCAGCACCAACAACGCGAAAACAATAAACAGCTCCTCGAAGACGAGACTAATCCGGCTGAGCAAATTGCTTCGATTAATTGAGATTTTCATTGTTTTCCAACACAACGTCCTCAGTGATTGACTACCCGCTCACCCCGGTGTGCACTGAACATTTCCACCAACAACTGCTCGTTACTCCACTGCCCACGCTCAAATGTCGCTACCGCTTTGCGATTCGACAAGACCAGAATTCGATCGCTTAGCGCAGTCAACTCCTCTAGCTCACTGGAGACGATGAGTAGGCATGCACCCAGATCTCTAAGTTCTCGCAATTTCGCATGAATAGCCAGCTTCGACGCCACATCTACCCCTCGGGTAGGCTCATCCAGCAACCAGACATCAGATTCGGTTTGCAACCACCGGGCAATCAGAGCTTTCTGCTGGTTACCACCGCTGAGCCGGTCAATGGATTGGCGGGGGCCTTCACATTTAATTTGCAGCCGATCAATCAATTCTTCACTGATACGCTGCTCACGACGGGGCAGCAGGAATGCCAGCGCAGCAGCGAGCTTGCCTAAGGCCGCGATGGTGGTATTTAAAGAGACAGGTTTATCAGCAAAGTTTCCCTGAGTCTTGCGATCCTCGGCGATCAAAGCCATACCCAATTTCACCCCCTCGCTCGGTGATCGCACTTCGACTTCTGCGCCTTCGTTTAACAACACCACCCGCCCTTGGCGATCCGGAGCCAGACCAAAGATTGTGTGCAACAACTCCGAACGGCCAGCGCCAGCTAAGCCGGCAAGACCGAATATTTCACCGCGGCGACAATTAAATGAGACAGGCTGTGGGAAGATAGCGCTGGACAATTGCTCCACTTTGAGGCGCAGGCCTCCGGCTTGCCGAAGACTGCACTCGCTATGTTCAAGCAAATCCTGACCGCACATGTCAGTGATAAGATCATCAACGGTTTGAGAAGTAGTAGGCGCAGTCGAAACGATAATTCCATCACGTAATACTGAGACGTCATCACAAACTGACAGCACATCATCTAGCCGGTGGGACACATAAAGGATACTCAAGCCATTCGCGACGCGTTCCCTGATAATCTGATGTATTTGCTCCGCCTGGGGCGCGGTCAGAGCAGAAGTAGGTTCGTCCAGAATCAGTAACTGGCAATTCTCAGGCGACATGGACAGCGCTTTTGCAAGTTCGACAAGTTGTTTGTCCGCCAAATTTAATTTCGAAAGTGGAGTTTGCGAGGACATGGCGTTCAGACCTACCTGTTCCATCAATTCCTCTGCATGCTTTCCCAGCCTGGCACGATCAACAGTCATAGAATGTTGCGGAAGCGCTGAAAGGAAAATATTTTCAGCAACAGTAAGAGTGTCAATCAGGCTTAGTTCTTGGGCCGCCAGTGCTATTCCCTTCTGTAGCGCTTCACGCCTGCTTGGGACACTGTAGATCTGGCCGTTGAGTTCCAGTGTGCCGGAATCTGCAGCAAGCAGACCGCTAATGATATTGATGAGCGTGGATTTCCCGGCGCCGTTCTCGCCCACCAGTCCATGAATACTGCCAGGCATTATCTCGAGTTCTGCTCCCTTTAGGACCGGGGCAGCAAAACTCTTACAGAGCCCTTCAATACGGATTCGGGCAGTCACGTTGATTTCTTTTCAATTAGTCTGAAGGGATTGAGCAGTAATTAGCTCCAAGGGTGTTTCACGATCCTGAGGAACCACGCCGGTAGCCAACACCTCCAGCGCATATTCGATACCAAACACTGCAAGGTGATCGCCAAACTGATCGACGGTTGCTACAACCGCGCCAGATTCGATTAGGGGGTGAATAGCCGTGATGTTATCGAAACCGGCAATTGTAATGTCATGGTCTAGTGCAGCCAGGGCGACTGCCGAAGCCGCGCCCAGTGCCATGCTGTCATTTGCAGCAAGAATGACGTCGAGTTCTGGAAACTGAGAGAGTATTGCCGAAGTAACCTGAGCGGCCTTAGTCTGATCCCACTCACCGCTTTGCAGGGTGACGACTTCCATGCCAGCTTCGGCAACTGCTTGCTCTAATCCAGTACGACGTTGAATGGAATTAATCGCAGACGTAACACCTTCGAGAATTGCAACTTCGCTATCACTCGCCAGTCCTTGCAACGCAAAGTCACCAACCATCTTCGCACCAGTCAAATTGCTTGGACCTATAAAAGGTATTCGCAAATCGTACTCAGCCAGTGTCTCAGGCTCGAGGCGATTATCGATATTGATAATGACAATACCTGCAGAATCGGCACGAGCCAATGCGGGAACTAATGCTCTGGAATCTGCCGGAGCGACGACGATGGCATCCACGCCAGAGCTAATCATCTGATCTATAAGTGCAACTTGCTGCGCCAGATCAGTTTCATTGCGAATACCATTAACTATCAATTCGTAATTCGGAGAGTTCTCAGCATGATGAGCTTCCGCGCCCGCTGCCATATTGACAAAAAACTCATTAGCTAAAGATTTCATTACCAGCGCAACTGTAGGTATCTCGCTAGCATTTCCATCATCACTTGGCTCGGTAGTTAACTCTGAAGGGCCGCAGCTCGATAACAGTCCAGCTAATAGAAACACCACAATTATTTTTTTCATTTTCGCCCCAGTCCTAAAACGTAAAGGTCAAGAGTAACATGTTGATTAGCAATTCCGCTCACCTTTAGGAAATAACTAAATTTCTACTCCATAAGCAAACGGCATTGCGTCTTTAACCTCGGCCCCTAGTGTCGCTGCCGCTACTGCCCGATTGCCTCCTTTGCCTTCCGCTGCAACAAAGAAACTGCCGCCCATCACTGATTCCTCTGCAGCAGAAATAGGCGCAGTAGCTACCATATCGGGACTACTGCTTCCAATTACTATTATCGGCCCGAATTTCCTTGAAATCACCGAACATATCTAATTAGTATCAACTGTTAACTTAAGCTACTGCAAGAAATGCTCAACGACAACAAGAAGAATCATAATGACTAGGTATTGTACAAAGATATTACAACTCGCTCTTTTAGTGATTGCGTTACTGCTATTTTCAATTAACGCGACGAGTCAAGAAACCGTTACCATGCCAACAGCTACGTTGCGCGATAAAATCAAAGGCGCATGGGCTGCACAAACAATTGGCGTTACTTACGGATTCCCAGTCGAATTTCGATTCAACAGTGCCCGTGTCCCGGAAGAACGTGAGATTCCCTGGTATGACGGTTACTTGCTGAAAACTATGACTGATAGCCCTGGCGCCTATGATGATATCTACATGGATCTTGCATTTGTGCAGGTTTTTGAAGATGAGGGCTTGGATGCGCCGATACAATCTTTTGCAAATTCATTTGCCGAAGCTGAATACAGCCTTTGGTTCGCTAATCAAGTAGCGCGATACAACGTGTTAAACGGACTCATACCTCCAGAATCAGGCCATTGGTTGAATAATCCCGCTGCTGACGATATCGATTTTCAGATTGAAGCTGACTTCGCCGGACTGATGACTCCCGGGATGGTGAATTCGTCAATAGAAATCAGTGACAAAATCGGTCATATCATGAACTACGGTGATGGCTGGTACGGCGGCGTATTCATAGCTGCAATGTATTCAACGGCATTCGTTGAAAATGACATTGAAGCCATTGTTCAAACCGCAATTGATGTGATCCCTGAGGAAAGCAACTTCCATAAGATCATTGATGATGTGATTGCACTGCACAATGAAAACCCAAACGACTGGAACTACGCCTGGGAACTTATAAACCAGAAATGGGCTTTCACTGATTTAGGCCCCCGAGGCTTACTGAGTGACTTCAATATCGACGCGAAGATTAACGCGGCGTGGGTAGTTCTCGGTTTACTGTATGGTGATGGTGACTTCGGGAAGACCATGGAGATAGCTGCAAGAGCAGGTGATGATGCAGATTGTAATCCCGGATCAGCCGCGGGTATTCTTGGCACAATTTACGGATATGAAGGAATTCCGGACTACTGGAAGCAGGGACTAGATGACATTGAAAGTATGGACTTCGCGTATACTACCATTTCACTTAATGACGCTTATGACATGTCTTTTAATCATGCATTGCAAATGATTCGCAGAGAAGGAGGCCTGGTAAGTACTGCAAGTGTGACCATACCGGTACAAACGCCGGAAGTGGTGCCTTTTGAAGAGTCCTTTGTCGGTCATTTTGCCAAGGAAAGGAGACAATTAGGCATTGGCAACGGTAGGGAACGCCAAATTTTTGAGATGGGCAATTCCTACAGTTTTGACTTTCACGGCGTTGGCTTTGCCGTCATGGGGACTGCGCAATCAACGAATGACGAAGACTATGTGTTTGAAGCAGAACTCCATGTAGACGGAAAACTTATTGAAACCGCAACATGGCCCACTGATTTTGTTACGCGACGCTTTTATTTGTTTTGGGAGTATGCCCTTCCTGACGGACAACATAGTGTTGAAGTAAAGATTCTCAATCCGTCCGAAGACGCTAATGTGCTTCTGGATGGAATTACCATCTATGGCGCTGAAGAACTTTCATCTGACTAATTGTTGAATCCAAGAAATGAACAGAATTTTTAATTGTCTTGCTATTGCACCGCTAATTCTCTCTGCTGTCGTCTTAGCCGATCCGGTAAAGATTATCTATGACACTGATATGGGAAACGATGTGGACGATGCTCTTGCCTTGGCGATGTTACATTCACTACAAAATCGGGGCGAAAGTGAACTGTTGGCGATAACAGCAAGTAAAGATCACGATGAGGTCGCCCCCTATCTGGATGCTATCAATACATTCTATGGAAGAGGTTCGATTCCCATAGGCGTCACAGATAGTGATGTTACTCCCGAGAGAAGCAGATTTACCGGTGTTACTCTTGAGAGAAAAGGTGATGAGTATCTATACCCCCACGATTTAAACATAGGGGTGCCTGTGCCTTTGGCGGTAGACCTTTTAAGACAGAGCTTAGCAGCGCAGCCTGATAATTCAGTGGTGATTGTACAGGTTGGGTTCTCAACTAATTTGGCCGAGCTCTTGCAAACAGATGGAGATAATTTTTCCAGTCTTTCAGGGTTAGAGTTAGTTGAGCGGAAGGTCAAGCATATCTCAATCATGGCTGGCTCCTTTGCGCCCATTGAGGGTCAAGTTCACCTTGAATACAACGTTGTGCAAGATATTCCTTCCGCTCAATATTTGGCGGAGAATTGGCCGACGCCAATTTACTGGAGTGGTTTCGAAGTAGGGTTAGCAATTCGCTATCCCGCAATCAGTATAGAGAATGATTTTAATTATCTGGATCGTCATCCGATTCCAGAATCCTATCAGGCTTATATACCGACACCGCATGAGAGGCCCACCTGGGATCTAACAAGTGTTTTGGTAGCAGTGAGAGAAGACAGGAACTACTTTGGTATATCTGAGTCAGGTACAGTTGCCGTCTTGGAAGACGGTGAAACTATTTTTGAGGCAGATCCTGGCGGGAATCACTTCTACCTGAATATAACTGATTCTGATACCCGCCTGGTGCAAGAGTTAATGGCTGCCCTAGTCAGCGAGCCGCCCAAGAATTAGTTAATGTATTCTCAATAATCTCCGCCTACAGCCCGTCACGTTTTTCCCTTTAAACGGTGTGCTATGCATCTCGCCAGAAAGCGACTGCCTCCAGGCGCGCCTAGAACGTTAATCCGCAGGCGGCGCGAATGGTGAACCAAAACAGAACTTTGGAGAAGATACGTTAAAGGTCAATTAACTATGATTAAAACGGTAGGTAAGAAAGGTTTCATTGGACTAGTATTTTATTCGGCAGTTGCCGGAGCACAGATCGCTCCCTCTGCCAACCTAGCCTTTAACGGGCTGAAGATAACTCTTTGCGGGACGTCCTCTCCCCTGCCAGCGCCGGGTCGCGCTCAGGCTTGCGTAGCGGTGGAAACACCCGATCATCTTTATGTTGTCGATGCGGGTTCCGGTTCTGCTGCTACAGCTCAGCTAAGCGGCATTCCTTTAAACAAAATGCGCGGTATTTTAGTAACCCACTATCACTCTGATCACATATCCGACATCGGCGATTTTAATTTAAATTCATGGGTAGCAGGCAGACCAGCACCATTGCAAATTATTGGGCCAGAAGGTGTCGACCGTATTGTTGAGGGCCTTAATATCACGTACGAATTGGACAGAGGCTACCGCGTGGCTCATCACGGTGCAGAACTACTCGATCCGGAACTTGGCATCCTTCAGTCTCGCACAATAGGAGAAGGAGTGATCGTTAATGAAGATGGATTGCAGATCACCGCATTCGAAGTTTCTCATCCACCGATTGAGCCGGCTTATGGTTATCGGTTGGATTACGGTGGTCGCTCTGTAGTTATCAGTGGCGATAGCCTGGTGACCGAAAAAATTGTAGAACTGTCCGATGGCGCTGATGTGGTAATTCATGACGCGATGGCTTTGCAGCTAGTGCGAGGTATGGAGGCTATGTCCCGCACTGCTGGCAATACCCGAATTGCAACCGTGCTCCACGATATTCAGGATTATCATGCATCCTCCGCAGATTTAGCGCGCTTGGCAACTGAGGCGGAGATTGGACTACTAGCTTTATATCACCTTGTACCTGCCCCAAGAAATGCCATGGCAATTGCGGCATTCAACGGTGGTTTACCCGACGGCGCTCTCATTACTGAAGACGGCATGGTGATCTCCTTGCCAGCTAATTCAAAAGAGATATCGGTGGAGTGAATATCAGCTCGAAGCCAAAGTGAAGATACGGCGAAAAATATAGGAAGCCTCTCCATGACACCTTTCACTCAATTTACTTTCGTTGTGGTTTCTTTCACATTGCTGCCCAGCGCGTGGGCACAGAGACATCTTGCTCCTAGTGATCTTTGCAAGGAAAGCCCTGCGGCTGACATTGTGACGTTTGCCGACGCTGTGCTGGAGAGCGAAGTGCGCGAGGCTCTGTCCATCGGACCGCAAGAGACACTGACTTGCCAATTGGCCGCATCGTTAAGCCACCTTGATGCTTCAGGCCCAGGCGCCAGAAGGTCGGTATCCGGATCACCAGAATGGCAGGATGTGGACCACAGCTTTAACGACCTGTCTGGTATCCAGAATCTCACGGGACTGACTGACCTTGCCCTGAGAAACCGAGGGCTTCCAGATATCTCACCACTGGCAGAGCTGACCGGGCTGATCAATCTCAATCTACACACCAACTGGATCACCGACATCAGCCCGCTAGCCGGCTTAAGCAATTTGATGCGCTTGCGTATTGCAGAAAACCCCTTAACAGACATTACTGCACTGAGTGATCTCACCGAGCTGAGAGTTCTGCGCATGCACCGCCATGGCGACTTTATTGGAGGCCAGGTTCCGCGAACACATATGGGAGCAACCGGCATTCTGTTTACCAACGCCGTGGCAGACATCAGCGCTCTGGCCAATCTCACTAAGCTCGTCGACCTGAATATACATACCCAGGATATAAGCGATCTCTCGCCCTTAAGTGGATTGACCTCTCTTGTTGAGCTGAGACTGGCGGGCAACTCGTTTACTGACCTCAGTCCACTGCGCGGATTGTATTCACTCGAGTATCTTGAGCTCACCGGCAATAGTATTACAGACATCTCTCCTTTAAGTGGCATGACCAAGCTGGTTGCGCTGGATTTACGATTCAATCCAGACCTGACCAATATGAACGCGCTAATGGAAAATGCAGGAATCGGTGCTGGTGACGTTGTGGAGCTCAGACACACCAACGTGTCCTGCACGGATCAGGCCCGCCTGGCTGAAAAAGGTGTTGAGGTCCGCACGGAGCTGTTTTCCTCTTGCGCCACAGCGACCAGACAACGATAAGGAATCAAGCAGATGAATACGCCCAAATTGATCATTGGACTCTGGCTCTCGTACTTTGCGCTGGGCAGTTTTTCGTATGGAGCGGAATCAGCGGAGGTCACTGTCACGCGCCTGGCTGGCGGCCCGATCATCACTCCGGATATGGATGACCGGATGGGCGGCAACATTCAAGGGCCCTCCCTGATCAAGGTACCGGACTGGGTGGACAATCCGTTAGGGAAGTATTACCTGTATTTTGCGGACCACCGCGGCACCTACATTCGCATGGCCTATGCCGATGAGGTCACGGGCCCCTGGACTATCCACGCGCCGGGAACACTTAAACTGGAAAACTCATTCTTTCCCACCACCTGCCCACCCTGCTCGTTGGCACCGGGACAGGTTGCCGCTCTCTACCCGCATATTGCTTCACCGGACGTGCTAGTGCGCGAAGATCTCAGACAAATTGTTATGTACTACCACGGTCGCGGTGTGGAAAGACAGTTTACCCGCGCAGCAGTCTCGAGTGACGGCATTCGGTTTGAAGGCCGAGAAGAAGATTTGGGGCGCGCTTACTTTCGAGTCATTGAACATGAAGGGTACTACTATGCCATGAGCATGCCCGGAGGTTTGTATCGCTCTCGCGATGGACTGACTGGCTTTGAGGCTGGACCGCAGTTCTTTACTGCAGACATGCGTCACTCTGCCTTGCTGATTCGGGATGATCTGCTTTACGTGTTTTTTACAAACCGGGGTGACGCACCAGAGCGCATCATGCTCTCAACCATCGAACTTACTGAGGATTGGCGCGAATGGCGTGCGAGCGAGCCAGGCGAGGTTATGAGACCAGAGCTACATTACGAAGGTTCCGACCTGCCTGTCGAGGCTTCCAGAGGCGGTTACATCGATGAGCGCGTGCATCAGCTAAGAGATCCGGCCATTTTCCAAGAAGGAGATAAAACCTATTTGCTGTATTCGGTAGCAGGAGAGAGCGGAATAGCCATCGCCGAAATCAACCTTCCATAGTCTATCGAGTATTTTGTCCGCAGAGAGCCCAAGGAAATCTCAGCATGAGGAATTAACCATGAATCGAAGCGCCACATCCGTGCTCGTTACGCTGCTCATTGTTTCGGGCACACTATCTTTAGGGCTTATCAATTCAGCCGGCGCTCAAGCTCCCACTCTGGCGCCTTCGGATCATTGCCGGGATTTCCCGCCTGAAGCAATCATAAGCTTTGCCGACTCAGATCTGGCTGAAGTTGTGAACGACGCACTTGGTCTGGGTCCAGGCGACGCGCTCACCTGCGAACACGCAGCAAGTCTCGAGGAATTGATTGTTGGCACCACCATCGAGCGAGTTGTCTACGGCGGCACCTTGCGCCCTTCACCGGAAAAACCCTTCGAAAGCCTAGAAGGCATTCAGAATCTTACCGGCCTCACCCGACTCAACCTCATCAATCGACTGATCACTGACATCAGCCCGTTAAGAAGTCTCAGCAATTTAGTCCGACTCAACCTGCACACCAACTGGTTCAGCGACATCAGCCCGCTCAGTGGATTAACCAAACTGGAGCAACTCATCATCAGTGAAAATCCGATTTCAGACATAAGCCCACTGGCAGGGCTCACTATGCTGCGGCAACTCCATGTTCACGGCCTCTATCCTTATCAGCAGCAGCATTATCTCAATATGCAAGATGGCCGCGACCCTAACGTAATATTTAACGGCATCACCGACATCAGTGCACTGACGAATCTGACCGAAATGCGTTTACTGCGCATTCACCTCAATGCCATTTCAGACATCGGCCCGCTAGCCAACCTTACTCGACTCACGCACCTGCGCATCTATGACAGCCAGATAAAAGACATCAGCCCTCTCTCTGGTCTAGATGACCTGGTCTTGCTGTGGGCGCACAACAATCAGATAGAAGACATCAGCGCCCTCAGCGGAAAAACCCGAATGAAACAGCTGAGTCTCAACGACAACGCCATATCCGACATCATTCCACTGCGCGACATGATCAATATGGAGCATTTGTTTTTAAGCAATAACCAAATAGAAAGAATTGATGCCCTGAGGCGCTTGCACAAACTCAAAGTCTTGAGGCTGGAAAACAATGACATCTCTGATCTTAGTGCGCTGGCATCTTTGGATCAGCTCGAAGAGTTAAGCCTGGCCCAGAACTGGTCACTTTATGATGTCCAACCACTTCTGATGAATGCCGGATTAGGCGAAGGCGATGAACTAGATCTGCGATTCACCTATGTTCGCTGCGCCGACATGGATGCTCTTGCTGACAAAGGGATCAATTTGCTGAGAGTCACAGCAATTAACGGGTCTGCCTGTCCGGGCCGTCGATTAATCGACCCATAGTGCGTTCCGCGTGAGCGCTGAGTAATTCTCGAGCCCGGCATCAATAACTTAAGCGCCAACCATTCAGCTGGGCCAATAGCTTGGGTACGTCCACACGGAAGCGGCGATAGGCACTGGCAGACCCACTAAATACCGCCGACTGACAAGAGCGGAGCCAATCAAGCCTTATGCTTGTCTTGTTCCTCATTCGCCGTCTACCGGCGGTTCCACTGCCCACCACCATCCACTACCAATTCCGCGCCAGAGATGTATTTGCCTGTTTCCCCGGCCAAAAACACCACTGCATTGGCAATATCGTCTCCTTCTCCAAACATGCCAAGTGGAATACTCTTTGTGGCCTTTTCTGCCATGCCCTGCTGAATAATTAACCGATCAACACCCTCGGTTCCTTTTATCGGGCCGGGTGAAATCCAGTTGCAGCGAATTCCATAACCCCCCCATTCTGCGGCCAGCGATTTCATCAGGTTCTGGATGCCTGCTTTGGCCGCTCCGGCGTGTGCAGCTCCCGGCCAGCCGAAGTTGGCTCCGGTGGTGCTGATGGAAATGATACGGCCACCGTCACCGGCATCTTTCAGATAGGGCAGTGCCGCCTGGCAACAGTTGAAAGTGCCATTAAGGTCGATTTCAATGACCGTTCGCCAGCCATTCCAGGAAAGCTCTTCTGTCGGGCAGATAAAATTACCCGCAGCGTTGCAGACCAGTATATCCAGGCCGGCATTTTCATTGGCCAATTCATCGATAGCTTTCTTGATGCCATCAGGATCCCGCACGTCACCGGTACGCCAGGCAACTTCAATTCCGTCTTCTTCTTTGAATTGTGCTGAAGCTCTTACAAGATTCTCTTCCTTGCGGCTGACGATGCCGACATTAGCGCCCAGTCGGCCAAGCATACGCACAATGTACCGGCCGATCCCTGTAGCACCACCGGTGACTACTGCGCTTCTTCCTGCCAAGATATTCGGGGCAAAATTCATAGCTACTCCTGCTTCCTGTTTCTCGTTATATAGTGATCTGATTTGCCCGGGCTCGCCAACGCTGGACATGCCAGTAGCACGGAAGCTGCCATCTGAGACAGCTTCATTACCAGCTTAACTCAACCAGCACCGGCAGGTGATCAGAAGGATAGCTGCCGTCCCACTGATCGCTCAGCGCCGCGTAGCGCAGAACCTTAAAAGTCGAGTCGACGAACACATAGTCAATGCGTAGCTCGTTGGCTGTACTGCCCACTTCAAACCCGCCGAAAGTGCCTACCGGCCCGTGTGGTGCTGTAGCGGTTTTGATATAGCTGTCATCCAAAGCACTGGTCATCGTATCGTAAGCTGGCGCAGTCGGGGGTACGTTAAAATCCCCGCTGACCAGAACCGGCCTGCCCTGGGCAAGGTTTTTAAGGCGCGCAACAATCAGCGCTGCACTGTTGGTGCGGGCCGCTTCACCGCGATGATCAAAATGCGTGTTGAGATAGAGAAACTCCTGATTCGACTGCAGATCAAACAGGATTACCCAATTTGCAATACGGGTGATAGCGGCATCCCAACTCTTACTGCCGGTGACTTCCGGCGTATCCGACAGCCAGAATGTCCCCGAGTCCAATACGGTAAAACGGTCTTTCCTGTAAAAAATTGGCGAAAACTCTCCGCCGTCCTTCCCATCATCTCTGCCCACACCGACCCAGCCGTACTGGGGCAGCAGGGTTTCCAGATCACTGATCTGATCGCGCAGCACTTCCTGCATACCGATCAGGTCAGCTTTGTGAAACCGAATAACACTGGCGACTCTCTCCCTACGGTTTGGCCAAGCATGCTCCCCATCCCTTGGATTGTTGTAGCGGACATTAAACGACATGACATTTAGCGTCGGGTCCAACTGGCGGCAAGCCGGCAGTGAAACGATGAGCACCAGCAGACTCAGTAAGGGAATCTTGTGAACCTTTGAAGAGACCATAAAGCTTTTCCAATCTTACCGACCGAACCAGCTGTGGCGCGGCCCTAACTAATCTACAATTATAAGAGCTCTCTTCCAAAGAAAAAGCATGGGAATCGAATGAAGAATGAGGAACTTCCAATCACCTTTCTAGTTGTGTGATCACCGCATTAGACTCTAGGTGCGACAATGACTTAAAAAAATAGTCAGCGCCACGTAAACCGACAGGGTGTCTGTATCTATCAGGGTTCACTTGGATATATCCGGGCAGGGAGAATGGATGCTGGTTTGCGAGAACGGACAACAGAGGATGATTGACTCCTCGGCGGCCGCAAACAGCACAGCCGCCTCAATTGGCCTGTGCGCCTGGCAAAACTGAGACACGTTTTCAGGGCAGGCGGCCTTACCGCAGCGCCGATGCCCTCAGGCAGGCCCGCAGGTTTCTGCGCCAGATCACCGTGAAGTGCTGACATAGCCGTGGGTGGCTGTTTATTCTTAGGGAGCACCGCACAACCCCGAACAACCGCTGTTGGCCATCTCCGGCGTACTCTTCAGCAACAATAATGAGAGAACCCCCTGTCAGAGCATGTCCCCACGCTGCCAGACAGGCCCGTTTGCCAGAAGAAGGGCGCGCCTGGCAGAACCTTATCGCTGTTACTCACTTTACTGTTTTCGTTCACCAACACAGCCATGGCAGCCACCGTCGACAGCCTGGAACCACTACCGGAGAGCGAATGGTCCTATGACCACGCGGCACATCTGTTAGAGCGAGCCGGATTCGGAGGGGCTCCCGAAGAAATTGCACGTTTTGCGGCACTGACGCCAGAGGCGGCTGTGGACCTCATAGTCAACTACGAGCAGATTGCAGACACCCTGACGCCCTTTTAACATTCCGGAATCTGGGATGAAGCTATGCTGGCCGATGTAGACCTGCATCTTCGCTTCGATGACGTCATGGCGAAGGCTGCAGAAGTCGGTGAAGTTTATGGTGAGGTCATAAGAGAAGAGGGACCAAGAAAACTACAGGACATCACTGACGCGCTGTACTACACATATCTCTCGTCTAATCGTGAGTGGCAACGCGTTGCCCAGTGGTGGGCGGAGCGTATGCTGACAACGCAGAGACCGCTTGAAGAAAAAATGGCTCTGTTCTGGCACGGACATTTCGCCACCGAGGAATTGAAAAACGACGATTATCGACTGAGGCTACAACAGAACATCACGCTAAGACAGCTCGCAACCAGCGACGTGAGCTCGCTACTGGTCGCCATGTCCAAAGATCCAGCCATGCTGCTGTATCTCGACAACAGGCTGAACGTAAAAGGCAATGTCAATGAAAACTACGCCAGAGAAATTCTGGAATTATTCTCATTAGGCATCGGCAACTACACCGAGAATGACATCAAGGAAGCAGCCCGGGCATTTACTGGCTGGCGAAAACAGGGGCTTACCTTCATTGATGACAAAGAACAGCACGATGAGGGGATGAAAACCGTCTTCGGGCAGACCGGCAACTGGGACGGAGGAGACATTGTTGATCTTATCCTCCAACAAGAAGCAGCGGGTGAGTTTGTCGCCGGCAAAATGTACCGCTTTTTCGTCAGAGACGAGATCTCTGATCAGATGCTCGACGAAATTGCAGCCAGACTTAGGGACAACAACTACGCACTCAAACCCTTCCTGCGTACCTTGTTTCTGTCTCAGGATTTTTACAGCGAACCTTCTCTGGGCACGCAAATCAAAAGCCCGGTTCAGTTTCTGGTCTCTACATATCGGAAGCTCGGTCTGGAAAAAATCCCGGGTACCCCGTACTTCCCTGCCGCCACAAATCTGCTCGGACAGGCACTGGGCAATCCGCCGAACGTCAAGGGCTGGGACGGCGGGCGGGCCTGGCTGAATCCGTCAACGATTCTGCTGCGCAACAATCTTATCGGACATTTATTGTTCCCTGAAACAGCGGCAGGCGCCTACCCGCGCTTTGCCTATTCAACGCGCTATTCCAACGCCCCCGCAGAAGCCAGGCAGCGTGACCGAGACGAAGCGCTCGCATTCAGCTCTGAAAGCGGGTCCGCGCAATTTTCAGCCTCGGCCGCCTCGGAGAATGCTCAGGGTATGAGTGCTGAAATTACCATAATGGCCTCAATCGCACCCTCAGCGGCGCGGCACAATGCTCGAGCAGATTATGACCTCAAACTGGGGCTGTATCGCGGCATCACCAAAAGTTATGAGCGCGTCAGGCCAATCCCGCCCACTCCTGCCCCGTTTGATCTCAGTGGCATGCTGCAGAATGCAAACATCGACAGCGCCGAAGATGCAGTCATTTATTTGGAACGACGTTTCCTCCGGTTAAGGCTGTTTGACGAAGACAGGCAGGACATCGTGGAATTTCTTCAGGGCAGAATGCCCGACGGATTTCGTCTGGGTGATTCGGGTGACGGCGAAACTGAACGCAGCCTGCGCCTGACCTTGCAACTCATTCTCAGCACACCTGAATACCAGCTAGGATAGACTGATGACAAAGCAAACCAAGACAATAAATACAAAATCGTTCAGCCGCCGCCAGTTTCTAGAATTAAACCTTGGGGCTGCAGTTGCGGCCGGAGTGGGCATGTCGCCCCTATTCAGCAGCAACGCGGCAGCGAGGGATATTGCTGACAGCGGTCGCATTCTCGTGGTGCTGGAACTGTCCGGTGGCAATGACGGCCTGAACACCGTTGTGCCCTACACTCAGGACGAATACTACCGGGCCAGACCCACTATCGGTATTCAACCCGATGCGGTGCTGAAACTATCTGATGACTTTGGCCTGCATCCCAACTTACTCGGCTGGGAGCGTCTTTATAAGGATGGCAAAATGGCCATTGTGCACGGATGCGGCTATCCCAATCCGAATCGCTCTCATTTCGAAGCCATGAAATTTTGGCACACCGGTGTCCCCAACGCACCAGAGTCCAGAGGTTGGGTGGGGCGACTTGCCGATACGCTGATTCCGAATGAAGCCAGCGGCATGATAATGAACATCGCCAAAGAGCAGTCTCAGGCAGTCTCATCGACCTACCATCCTCCGGTTGTTTTCAGCGACCCTGCGGCCTATCGCCTTGACAACGACGAATCCCAGACCGACGCGTTTGCCAGCATCATGTCAAACAGATCACGATCAGCAAAAAACAACCTGGATTTTGTGCGCAGAGTGACTTCAACGGCAGCCGACAGCTCTGAATTTGTGCGCAGAACCTGCGCCGAGTATCGGACCAATTCAGACTATGGTTATGGCTCAGTGGGCACCTCACTTCGCAACATCGCTGCGCTGATTGAGGCGAGGGCCGGAGCCCGGTTCTACTACACAAACTTCGCTGGCTTTGATACCCATGTTTCTCAGGCGCCCAATCAGGCCGGCCTATTCAATCAGGTTGGTGATGCCGTCCTAGCATTTCAGGCGGATCTCAAAAAAATGGGCCGGGAAGGTGATGTCGTCATGCTGGTATTCACCGAATTTGGACGTCGGATGAAGGAGAATGCCTCACTCGGCACAGACCACGGCGTTGCCGGGCCGGTGTATATCTTCGGCAATCAGGTCAAGGGAGGCTTCCATGGTGAGCACCCCAGTCTCTCGGTTCTCGACCAGGGCGATCTGATCATGACAACCGACTTCCGCTCTGTGTACAGCAGCATGATCGGAGAATGGATGGGCGTGCAAAATGTTGGCTCTGTTCTCGGTGGCGATTTTGAGCAATTGTCACTCATCAGTTAAGCAACAGGAAAAGGGGGCTGCCCTATGTCAGAAACGTCACCAAAGGCACCGGCCAGTGTTACTGCGGCAACGTTCAGGTAACCGTGACAGGGCCATCAGCAGTCTGCGGCTCTTGTCACTGCCTGGAATATCGCAAGTGGCATGGCGCGCCTACCAATGCTTTCAGTGTCTGGCCTTCCACCAGCGTAACCATTGAGGGCGAGACCCTGATGAGCGAGCAAAACCGATGCCAGTGGAAGACTAGCCTGTCGCCTATGCAGTGGCTGTGTAGCGAATCTGAAGCCCGCTCTCGGGATGAATGTCTACCCAATGACTCTGGCTAGCGCAGAGGATTCCTAATCCTTCGAGCCGAGCTCCCATATCGTCTACGGTGAAAATGTAATAGATCTGGCCGAAGGGATGCCTGATTTTGTTGCGCTTCCACCAGACTTTAGCCGCACCGGTGAGACTGCTGCCGAGGCCGGTCACGCAGTCTTGCGCGCTTGATCAGACGGGTTTTAAAGTAGTCTGTACCGGTAACATAAATCAGACCTCGAGCCATTCCGAGCGGATCTCATCCGCTAATTTGAGAGTCGCCGGCGTACCTTCATAAACAATTTGGCCATGGCCCATCACATATAACCGATGGGAGATCCGCAGAGCAACATTCAGCTTCTGCTCCACCAGCAGAATGGCCACACCGCGAGACGCAATTTCCTCAAGCAAACGGGAAACCTGCTCAACCACTTTTGGGGCAAGTCCTTCCGTGGGTTCATCAATAATAATCATTTCGGGGTCGCCCATGAGCGTGCGGCACATGCTCAGCATCTGCTGTTCTCCGCCGCTCAGCACACCGCCGGCAACATCAGCGCGCTCCGCCAGATTGGGAAACATCTCGAAAATCTCGGACATCGTCCAGCGCGGTTTGCTTTGGCCGTTCTTAATGCCGAGCATCAGATTTTGTCTAACAGTGAGAGTCGGAAAGACCTCCCTGTTCTCCGGCACGTATCCCAACCCCCGATGGGCAATCTCGAAGCTGGGCATGCCTGCAATTTCCTCACCCTTGAATTTGATCGAGCCTCGCGGGCTGACTTCCCCGATAATTGCCTTCACTGTGGTAGAGCGCCCGACCCCGTTGCGCCCGAGAAGACTGACGATCTCGCCTTCCTGAACGTTGAATTCCACGCCCCGGAGGATATGACTTTTTCCGTAATAGGCGTCAAGCTCAGTCACCTCAAGCATCATTGCCTCCAGCGTCTGCCAGTGCCGCCTCACCGAGGTAGGCCTCCTGCACCTTGGGGTTTGCCCTGATCGCCTGCGGAGAATCACTCGCAATGATCTCGCCATAGACCAATACTGAAATTCTGTCCGCAACATCGAAAACAATGTTCATATCGTGCTCAACCATCACCAGAGTTTTGCCTTCAGTAATTTTCCGGATTAATGACACCGCGGCTTCCGCCTCGCTGAGGCTCATTCCGGCGACTGGCTCATCAAGCATGATAAGGTCGGCACCGCTGGCAATGGCGACGCCGAGCTCAAGCGCGCGCTGCTGTGCGTAGGCCAGCTCCCCGGCCGGAAAATCAGCACGATCGGCCAGGTTGATCTCTTCAAGCAGGTGCATTGCCCGCGCATTGAGCTCCGTCTGGCTGCCAAGCAAATGCCTGAACGAGTAGCCAAGACCCTGCTTCCACAGCATGCCGCAGCGCACGTTTTCAAAAACCGAAAGCCGCGAGAAGATATTGGTCACCTGAAAACTTCTGGACAACCCGAGGCGGGCAATCTCATAGGACGGGCGATTATGAATCTCTATATCACGAAAGGTAATCCGACCTGAGCTGAGCTGATATTTGCCGCTGATCAAGTGAAACAGGGTGGATTTGCCCGCACCGTTCGGCCCGATGATGGCATGGCGCTCTCCGGCCTGGATGTCGAGATTCACGCCACGAATAATCTCAGTCTTTCCGAAAGACTTGCTCACATCGTGCAGAGACAGAATGCTCATCAGCCTAGACCATCTTCGGTCGTTTCACCCACCCGGTTCGCTTCTTCCCAGGCGGCATTGAGCTGCCTGAGAGAACGCCAGCAGGCTAAATACGAGGCAGCTCCAACGGCAGTCAGTGCCAACCAGTGCAGCGTGCTCCCGGAATCCAAAGTAAGAAACAAAAACCCGAATGGCTCGCCATCATGGTGTAGCATTTCGATAGCAGCCAGAATCGAGCCGCCAAACATGACCGCCGGCATGCCAGTAATCAGGTAAGGCAGAAATAATGAAGACAGTTTGCCCCGCAGCCAAGCGGTCTGATGCATCATGATGAAACCGGCAAACCCCCTCGGCAGAAACAACACAGTCAGCACAAACATAATGCCGAGGTATAGCATCCACAGCTCGGTGTAGTTGCTGAGTAGGGAGTTCATCAGCGTCAGCACAACAGCGCCGATGATGGGTCCGATAAAGTAACCAAGGCCACCGATATAGGCCATCAGCAGGACCCGGCCTGAGGTCACCGCATTCAGGTTTTCTTCAGTAATGAACTCATAGTTCAGCGCGAACAGCCCACCTGCCACGCCCGCAAAAAACCCTGAAGTGCAAAAGGAGATAAAGCGCACACGCCGGGCGCTGTATCCGATGAACTCGGCGCGCTCGGGATTGTCGCGAACCGCATTGGCCATGCGCCCGGCAGGCGTCTGAGTAAACAGGTACATGAACACGGTGGAAACAAAAACCCAGCCGGCACTCAGGTAGTAGATCTCCACATCCTGAAAGAATTCGATTCCAAAAAAGGGCGGACCAAAGGTGCGATCCGCGCTGACCCCCGCCTCCCCGCCAAAAAAACTGACAAAGATTAATGACGAAGCGGCCACCAGTTCACCAATACCCAGCGAAATCATCGCAAAAACGGTCCCGGCTTTGTGCGTAGAGAAACTGCCGACGAAAATCGCAGCGATCAGCCCGATCAGCCCGCCCACCAGCGGGATCAGGGTTATAGAGAGATACACCATCTCAAACTCAATCATGATCAGCGCGTGGACAGCCATAAATCCGCCCAGACCGAAATACACAGCATGACCGAATGAAAGCATCCCGCCCTGACCCAGCAGCATGTTGTAGCTGAGCGCAAAGACAATTGCGATCGCCATCTGATTGAAGATAGTAATGGCCAGCACTGAGTCGAACATCTCTGGCAGGCCAAGCAGAACAATGAGATAGCCGACCCATGCGACGAATCTGCCCATCAGCACATCACTCCTCTCGCTTTCCAGCAAGACCCGTCGGCCGGAAGATCAGCACCAGCACCAGCAGCAGAAAAGGTAGGACGGGCGCAATCTGCGGCAGCGTCAGCGTCCAGAGGTCGTTGAGCGGATGATCTCGTGAGAACTCAAGACCAAGCACATTCAGCAGGTCAGGCATCCCCAGATTCGAGGCAATGGCATAACTTTGCAGCAGGCCGATCATAAGAGACGCGACGAAGGCCCCTCCCAAGGAGCCGAGCCCGCCAATCACCACAATCACAAATACGATGCTGCCCAGGACCACAGCCATACCGGGAAAAGTCGTCAATACCGGCCCTGCAATGACGCCGGCAACTCCTGCCAGAGCAGTACCAACGCCAAAAACCGCCATAAAAATAAGTGGAACATTATGCCCTAGATTGGCTACGGTGTGTGGATGAGTGATTGCCGCCTGAATGATGATGCCAATACGACTGCGCGTTAGTACATAATACAGCGCAAGGAAAATCCCAACTGAAATGCTAATCATGAACCCCCGATAGGCCGGAAATTCCTGGCCAAACAAGGTGAACAGCGGGAAGTCCAGCAGGTCGGGAGATTGATAGTTTTTGGTATCAGCCCCCCAGAAGAACTGCACTGCTTCCTCGATCAGAAAAGCGAGCCCAAAGGTAAACACCAACTCTGCCACATGACCATGGCCATGCACCCGCCGTAAAGCGTAACGCTCTACCAAAGCGCCTAATGTCCCAACCAGAAGTGGCGCAAAAAGAAGGCCTGCCCAGAATCCAACCTTTAGGGAAATCGAATACGCAAAATAGGCACCCAGCATATAAAAGCTGGCGTGAGCGAAATTTAGCACACCCATCATACTGAAAATCAGCGTCAGACCGCTGGCTAGCATGAACAGGAGCAGGCCTGTGACCAGACCATTCAGCGTTGAGAAGACGAAAACTTCCAGCATGATACGCCGCCGCCAGGAGCTATTTGCCTCAGCGGCGTGGTCTGCGCATGCGGCAGCTGTGATCGACCACCGTCTCGTCTCCGGCCACCGAGAAATCCCGGTAGAGACCAAATCCGGAGTTATCGGCATCCACGACAATATTCTGGTCCGTGTGCACGGAAATGTGCAGCGGCTGAATAATCTGATGGTCCTCGCCGCGCATCCACAGTTCTTCACCACTCATGTTGGTAAATCGCATGTCTTCAAGGGCCAGGGCGATGTCATAGGGATCTGTGCTCTGGGACGCTTCCATAGCCTGCACCAGCATCTGCAGTGCATTGGTGATACGAAACTGCGTCATGTCATTGTTCGGATTGAGCAGCTTGAAATTTCTGGTGTATGCCAACCGCTCTTCTGTGGGCAGCGGGTTCCCCGCATCGTTGTGTACCAGATAAATTTTATCGACGCCGTCCGCGCCTAGTGTTGCGGTAATTCCGTCATAGGCCGCATAAAACGTATAGATGGGAATATCGAGCCCGCTGTCGATTATCGATCGTGCCAGGGCGACCATGTCAGCACCGAAGTTGCCGGTAATGACCGCATCGGCATCAGAGGAAACGATTTTCGTGACGTAGGGAGTAAAGTCCTTAACCTGTCCGATTGGATGAAACTCATTGCCCACGATCTCAATGTCCGGACGTTTTCTCCTCAGCAATTCAATAGATGTGTCCGACACCACCTGCCCGAAGGAATAGTCCTGCCCGATGATGTAAATCTTTTTAATGTCGCGGTTCATAGCAATGTAATCGGTCAGCACATTCAGCTTCATCACCGCATGGGCATCAAACCTGAAATGCCAGAAGCTGCATTGCTCATTGGTCAGAATCGGGTCAACCGCGGAATAGTTGATCTGCAGAATCTCCTGCCCCGGATTTCTACGGTTGTGTCTGCTGATGGTAGAGTTTAGCGTGTTGGCTACTGCGGAACTGTTACCTTGAAAAATAATCCGTAGCCCTTCACTTACCGCTCGTCTGAACTGAATTTGGGTATCCGTAGGACTCTGCTTATTGTCCAACGGGACAATCTCGATCAAGCGACCACCTAGAATGCCACCCTTGGAGTTGAAGAGCTCATCTGCCGCGTACTGCAATTGCTTGAGACCGCTGGTGCCGATGGAAGCGAATGTTCCCGACAAAGGGTCAATAAACGCGATACGCACAGGCTCTTGGGCAGAAATGGAACTGAAGAGTGTCAGCACGAGGCCGGCAACAAGGGGTCTGAGGGTAATTCTGAAGGTTATGCTGCGGTGTAGTCTTTTCATTTTTAACACTTCTTTTTTATCAGATTACTCGACCATCATACCGAGAATACCTGCACTTCCCTATTGTTTTATCCGCTCTTCCTTTCAGGGATCGAACTCTCAGCTGTTGTCATCTGAGAGCCCTGGGCTCCCCACCGCCATACTCAGGCACATTTCTCTGAAACAGGCGCCAGTAGTGCCATTCTTCGGTAATATACTCGTTTCCCTCAGCATCGACGGTCTTCACAATTGGCGACGCACCGCCCCGCAGCCGGGCCACTTCGTCTCGATCCTGAACCAACACGGCAGTCATGTCATACAACTTACCGTCAATCTTCAGGCGTACCCTTGGGTCACGCTCCACGTGCGCCCACCAGGCCTTACCATGCGGAAAGTCCCGGTTCAGCCTGAAGGTCTGTGCACTGGACTGTAAATACAGCGCCTCACCACGTGGCACGAGCAAGACCCGAACAGAGTGGGGAATTCCGTACCAGGTGCGGGTCTCCATCGCCGTGGCATTTTCTCCGAAGGGATCATCGAACTGATTGACCCAGTCCCAGTGCATCACCGGCTCGCGAACCCGCTTACCGGTCAACCACAATCCCGGTCGTGCTGAGCGCCCAGCTTCGGCGTATTCATCAAAGCTCGGATGCCCCGGGTCCAGACCCGTGATCCTGAGCACAATGAGCGTGCCCGCCAGCAGCGTGACGACTGTCAGGACAGCAATCTTGAACCACTTCATCACGAAGACCTGCCTCCCGCGCTTCACTCATTAGTGCTGGCTTGGTCAGCCACGCGGGCACCGCGCAAAATATTGACCATACCATAGTTGCCTTCGTGACAAGCATATTCGTAAACCTGGCCCGCCACCTTATAAAACGGAATCAGGCCGACAACCTGATCCGTGAAGGTATCAGAGTCAATGACAGTAAATTCATAGTCGATTCTGTCAACAGCGACCCGCGTGAATTTTTCCACAAGCAATTTGTTTTCTGAACTTCCCAGCCCGGAAAAAGAATTGGTTAGTCCGTTGAAATTCTGGGTCTCAACGACCAAAGTATCCCCTTCCCAGTGGCCCCTTGAATCACCGCTCCACAACCCGATAGCTTCATCAGCGTGCGGTCGACCGTCCAAAGGCACCATACGGGCGTCGTGGACCATTTCCGTCAGAATTACCACGTGATCCTGATTTTGCACGATCTGCACGTTGTTATTGTAGAAGCTCGGATTGACTGGTGGCCCAGCATTAAAGCCCATGATGCAGCGGTCTGACAGAGGGCGATCCTCAGGGCCATCTGTCGCGAACGTGACGCCCAATGCGCTGCGCACAGGTCGAATCGGAGCCTGACCAAGAACTGGCCGGTACGCGTTTTCCTGCAAAGCGGGCAGCCTGCCATTGCCCGGATAAATGATGTGGGATGTCAGTCTCTCTTGGCCGAGACCAGCACTCTCTATCCAGAAATCATTATAGGCCTCATCGACGCCGGTGCCGGGAATCGCAGCATCAGAGGCTTCGTCTTTCGCCTCAGATCTGGCTTCAAGCTCTGCAATTTCTTCCGAATTCAGAAACTGTCTGTTGCCATATTGAAGCGGGCGCTGCATGGGCGTGTTGGAGGAAAAATTCCAGACCCCCTGCAGATCAGGCACACCCCACTCCGTTCGGGGCGCGGTATAGGTCTCAGCCGCTACCCCGGCACCGCAGATCAGAGTTAGGGTCAGAATAGAAAAAATTCGACAGTACTGCATGGAAATTGCCTTCAGTTAGCCAGTTCAGGAAAGAAAAGGGGTTTGAACTGACAATATGAACACGCCGCAGGCATTACTGCAAAAATTTCGGCGCGACCGCCACCGCCTCAGGAAGCACCAAAACCTGTCGGAGATTTGTAATGATAGACACGGCTGAAGATCACTCCGTAAAGAAACAGACCAAGCGATAGCAGCATGGCCGGCAGCAGCGCATTGAGTGTACCGAATGCTTCAATCATAAATCCCAGAACAATCGCACCAATAGGTGCACTGCCGAGCAGGCCTAAGGTGAAAACCGACATTATCCGGCCGCGAAATTCCTCAGTGGCGGATTCTTGGACGATAGTTCTGGCAAGAGTCAGAGTGACACCCATATTAATTCCCCACAGGACCGCTGCAATCGCGAATACCCACAAAACAGGCTGCAGCCACATAATTCCCAGGATGAACATTCTGGACAGCTGCATCAGAAGGAATAGCCGGCCTGGTCGCTCAAGCGGCATAAAGCGCATCATGGAGAGACTGGAAGTTGTGGCGCCACAATAGAAAATTACCATCATCATGGAGAGCAGGAACGCGTCACCTTCGTAGATTCTGCGCACAATAAACGGAAATACCGTCATGAAAGATCCGGCGTTGAAAATACTGGAAATAAAATTGATGGAAAGTGTCTGCGCGATGACCGGGCTCGCCGCTATCGCCGCCAGGCCCTTCTTGAGCTGGAGCAGCGTAGATTCTCTGGCCGTTGTCTTTGGCTTGCTCGGACTGATTCGCGCGACCATCAACGATGCCAGAGCAAAGCAGATCAACTGAATCAGCAGTACCGGAATCAGCCCGAGCATTTCCAACGTGCCGGCCACAGCCAGCCCCATGATCTGCACAATAAATCCGATCGCAGAGGCGGCTGAGACCGACTTCTGCACCTCGCCTCTCGCGACCCGATTCAGCAGAGCCTGTTGTGCCGGGCTGGTGTAAGAAATGACGAAGCTCATACCTAGTCCCCAGAGCAGAATGTTCCAGAGCGCGATCTGTGAAAAAATCAGCATGGCCACCAGAAACAGCGGCAGGACTGGCGCGCAGACATAGACTTTTATCAGCAGAGCGCGGGGATCCATGCCATCGGCTTTGGCTCCCCCCAGCAAGATCAGGATGATTCCTGGAATACCCACAACCGCCTGAACCAGACCGACTTCACTGGCAGGAAGCTCGAGGATGCCAATCAAAATCCAGGCGAGCAGCAATTGCTGCATCGCAATAGCGATACCCGACAGACCGGTGGACGTCAGATAAGGTCTAAACTCTGACGAGACACTCTCTGAACGAGGTTGCGCGGCTTCTGGTGGCTTCATCCTGTGTTCCGGCAGCTGCGATGGGTATAGATGGCTAAATGGTCTGATCTAACGAATAGGTATCTTCTAGCACGCCAATCAGCCGACAGGGTCTGGCATTTCAGAGGGGTCAATACTCAACGACGTTTCTCTGGGTCACGCGCCAGTAGTACCACTTTGCCATGACTTCCTCTGAGCCGTCCTCATTCAGGCGGGTCGTCACCGGCGCTCTGCCCAGAATACTTTCCAGCTCATCCGGATCATGGACCAGTGCCGCCGTCATCTCATAAATTTTACCGTCAATTTTGAGACGCACTCTGGGATCACGCTCTACATTTGCCCACCACTGCTTGTAGTTGGGGAAGGTTCTGCTCAGGCGCTCACCTCGCGCGCTCCCACCGATATATAGATTTTCTCCCCTGGGCGTCGGGAGTATCGTTACCGAGTAGGGAATACCATACCAAGTTCTTGTCTCAAGCATGATAGTGTTTCCTCTTACAGGGTGCTCAACGTCCTGAACCCAATCCCAATTACCGACAGGCTCCCGTACACGCTCTCCCTTAAGCCAAAGACCAGGGTATGTCATTCGGCCCCGCTGGTTGTATGCCTCAGTGGTATAGTCCATATACTCCGGCTCTAATCCTGTAATACGGAGTGTGGCGATAGAACAAATTAGCAAGAGTAAGACTGCTGTTATTCCAATCCGTAATTTATTCATATTCGCTCTCCCATTTCGGCTGGCTCTCGATGCCTGACAAGCAATTTCGTCAAAACCACAAGCAACTGTTACAGCAAACTGGTGTTCCGGTGAATTCCATGTATTCCGAGCACTTCTTTAGTGTTGCATGCCGGTCAGGTCAATTTTTACTTGGAATCAAAATCGATAATTGAAGAAAACTCGAGCGGATCTGGGCTCGAACACATGATAGTGATTGTCAGCGACAAGCTGCTGTTCTCCCAGCAATTGAGATTCGTAGAAATACTCTATGTCGTGGTCATCAGAATCGAATATATTCAAGAGATCAAGTGAAATCTGTATGGATTCACTTATATCAAAGCCAAAGCGAAGATTGGTCATACTACTGCCCTCAGCCCTCTTTTCGCTTCCAATTGGATAGTCACTGAATTGCCTGAGGCGTAAGTGGGCAAAAAATATATCATTTGGCTGGTAATTAATTCCTGCGCTTACAACCTGATCAAGCGCACCGGGAATCTCTTTACTTCCGTCGACAGGTTCAGAGAAAGTCGAGTCTGTGTATGCATATTCAAAATCCAGCACTACCGCATCACTCATTTGATAATAGGACGTTAATTCAAAACCATATCGCTCACTCCCGAACCCCGTATCTTCAGTGCTACCGGCGTCACCTTCGAACAAAAGCTCTGAATCTACTTCAAGTTGCCAGAGAGCGAGGGTAGTATTTAACTTATCAGTATAATAAATACGCCACCCCAGCTCAGCACCGAGAGTGGACACAAGCGGGTCAGCAGGATCAGCCTGTATACCTGAAAGCGGGTCTCGAGTAGTTAAAACACCGCGTGCATCATTGCTATGAAAGCCGTTGCCAAGACTGGCATACAATTCGTGGTTGCTGTCAAAGGTATAAATTAAACTCACTGACGCTGTCGTGATGCTATCATTAGCTCGTCCAGAATTATCAGGAAGTGTTGATGGTCTAGCAGCTTTTAACGCTTTAACATCGAACTCGAATCTATCGTGCCGCAATCCAATTATTGATTTAAGCCGTTCTGTCCAATTTATTTCATTCTGCCAATAGACGCCGTCGCTTTGTTCCTGAACTGCATCCAACCGTCCATGTGAAACAAACCTTCGACTGGTAGAATTTACAAACCCAACTTGATCGATGTCGTCACTTCTTAAGTCGACACCAAAGCGATTAGCAACTGATTTTCCGGCCCAATTACGCTCGGAGCTCCAAACAGCCTTTCCCCCAAATATTCTTCGATCATCTAGCTGAGTGATTTGATCACCTGTTGGATTACTGAAATAGCTAAAGTTTTGAAACAAAGTTAAATCATAATCTATGACGTACATTGATGCGGAAATATTACCTGCGCCGAGGTCTGAATCCAAAGCGAGTGACAAGCTGTATCGGGAAGATTCACCTCCCGATGTAGGGTCTATAGAACCGAATTTTCCTATTAAGCCAGTTCTTACTGCTCGTTGGGGAATCTGGTCCGCGGAGTTCCACTTATTTTCATAGGCCATGAGCGAAAGTGTGAATTTACCCGATTTTCTCTCCCAGCTCTGTTTGAGTTGTATATTAGTTTTGCCTACATCTTCATCGACAGAATCCCAAGGACCCTCGTAGGCTTGATGCTCAAAACCAAATATTAAGTTCCCTCCTAAGCCATCAGTATTTCCAGTTACTAGTGCTCTCGCAAAGCCAAATCCACCAGCCCCGAGCTGAATTCGGTTAGGAATTGTTTCACTGTGAGTGTAAATGCTTGCAGACCCAGCGCCAGAAAAATCACCAACATCCGGATAGTAGGAACCTTTTCGGTAGACGATTTCTTGTATCATTTCAGGAATAATAAAATTAAGGTCGGTATAACCTTGACCATGAGCATGACTGCGCATGTTGATCGGCATACCATCTAAATTTGTGGCGAAGTCTGTCCCGTGATCTAAGTTAAATCCACGCAAATAAAATTGGTTAGCTTTGCCGCTGCCACTATGCTGAGTTGCAACTAGTCCCGGCACGGTTTCTAGCACATCACCAGCACGTAGAAAGGGGCGTTGCTCGATTTCACGAAAGGAGATCCTGCCTTCAGAAGCACTAATGGCGTTTCCGACCAGATTTACTTTACGGCCAACAACTTCTATTTCGAGCACTGAATCCTGTGACCAGACAGTTACTGGACATAGCACCGTCAGACTAATCCATAGCTGTAAGCATCTGCATGGAAATCTTAATAAGTTATTAATCTTATTTCTCCAAAACGCGAAGTTACTAGTAACTAAAAGTAGGACAGAAACGACTATCCAGTAAGCCTGTAGATATTTAAACTAAGTATTATACAAGATCAGCACCGGCTTATTGTAATTGCTCAAGAGCGAGACACCGGCAGTCAAGTCCCTAACTTGTCATCTACGCATGCGGATGATTGCTCTGCAAGTTTTAATAGGCTGGGGAGCCGTACAGTCAAAGTAGAGACTGCACCAGTGCCAGACTCAATTAATGACTTTGTCCGAAAATCAGACCAATCGTCAGTCTTTGCTCTCTCGAGTGAACTAGTCATATGGAAAGATCAACTGTTTTTGACTTTCAGCGCGCGCTGACCCTGACCCGGCACTGCCCGATGTATCAGCCGACCCCGCTGCTGACAATAAGAACGCCCTCTGGTCACCAACTTCTGGTCAAAGATGAAACCCATCGCTTCAAGATGGGCGCCTTCAAGGCGCTGGGCGGCATTTATGCCATGGCAGCAATTTTGCTTGCGCGATGGCGCGAGGACAATAAGACGGACATCGAGCCCGAGCTTCTGTTTACGGAAGAGATTCAGGCCTGGAGCCGCCAGTTAACCTTTGTTTGTGCCAGCGCGGGTAACCACGGCCTCGCTGTTGCCAGCGGGGCGAAGCTCTTTAACACCGATTGTCGAATTCATCTGGGGGACACTGTCCCTGTCGCCTTCGAGAACAGGCTCTTGGCGCTAGGTGTCACCGTCGTCCGCTCGGGAGCAAACTATGAGGAGAGCATGTGCGCAGCAAAGGCAGACTGCACGAACGGGGAAATTCTTCTCTCAGACAGCGCCTGGCCGGGCTACAGCCAGATTCCTTCGCTGGTGATGGAAGGCTATACGGTTATGGCGGAGGAAATGCGGGCAGGCTTGCAGGCAAAAAACCTGTGGCCATCCCATGTCTTTCTGCAGGCCGGCGTCGGCGGTCTGGCTGCTGCAATCACCAGTCACATTCGGAGCCTCTGGCCTCATCAGCCAACAATCACCGTCGTTGAACCGGACGCCGCCGCCTGCCTGATGGAGAGTCATCGGCGAGAAACCCTGACCGAAGTGAAAGGGCCGGTATCTTCGATGGGCCGGCTGGACTGCAAGTTGCCCTCAACCCTCGCCTTCGACATCTTGCACCGACAGGCGGATCAGTTTATTTCTATAAGCGACCTGGATGCGGAACGAGCAGTTGAATTTCTGGCCGCCCACCAGCTGCGCACCACCCCCTCGGGCGCAGCTGGCGTGGCCGCTGTGCTGGTCGCAGCCGAGCAGAACGCGGAGATACCGGAGAACTCCATTTGTCTGGCACTGGTGACCGAAGCCGAAACCTGATCAGCTTCAGGCTGACCCGCCGCAGCAGGGGCATCCACCGCCACCGCTCAGCATCACAGATTCTGCCGCCTTTGCATTTTGCTCAGCGGTACGTTTGGTCTCCTCCAAGAAAGAAGTGCTGCCAGCCGTAAGGGGATCTGCCGGATTCATGGCCACATCCTGCCCGAAATAACCGGTGCGAATCTGATACTGGTGATCGTCAACCTCAGTATCAAAACGGATCGTGTTGGCATCCAGAACCTGTATCCCACTGACCATTGACCCGTTTTTGATCACCACGGCTTGCGACGCATTGGGCAAATTCGTGATACGCAGACTGGTAGTTGCTCCTGTCGCGTTGCGGTCGCCGACATAGGTTCCGACATGAAGGACACCATTCTCCGTATCGTTCCAGGCGGTGCTGACACCCAGATTTGGATAATCCACGCCCTCCAGCGTCGGCGCCGAGTACTTATCCATATGTTTGGCTTGAAACGCATCGACCCAGTTACCCTCTGCAATTTCGCTCATCATCTGCTGCGCGGTGGAAGTTCCGCGTGGCCAGGGCTCGTCTAGATTTGACCACCAGCCGAATCGATCGGCGTTTTCTCCGAAAAATCTGGGCTCCGAATATTGTTCGGCGGCATCCTGCAAACGACGAAATACCGCATCATCGCCTAGGGCTTTAGCCATCACCTGAACGAGGGGGCTGGGCCTGATGTCCCGGGCCGGGTCGCGATAGCCGGAGGCGTTAACCACAGCTTCGTAGATCTGAGTTGCAATCTCAGGGGATTGTGGCAGCAGATAAAAGGCAGTCCCAGCGCCCGTAGCTCCGGACCCTGGCAGGTTGACTTTGAAGTTTGCCAGCGGATCATAGTAGATCGTTGACCATTCGATCTCATTCTGGGCATTGATGCCGAGATAGTTGTCCCGCATGAATTCAACCCAATTTTCAAACCGGCCGTGGGCATTCGTGACACCCAGCTGATCAGAGAGATAGATGCCCAGCCCCGCCGCGGAATTGCAGAACGGCCATATCTTTGTGTTCTCACAATGGGGCCCCTGCGGATGGTCAGTGTACTGTTGATGCAGGTGTTCAACGATGCGCGGCTGAGTCCACTCGAACTGTTCATTTTCAAACCCGGCGATTTCCCAGGGTCGCTCCCACTTGTCGTCACCGGAGACGTACTTGTAGATAGACAGAACGAGATTCAACCACCCACGAAAGAAGAGATTGCCGTCTGCGCCGATCGGGTCCGGCTGCATACCCCAGGGTTCCACGCCATTTGCTGTCCAGCCAGGACGATCATATCGGTCCCGGATTTGCTCAGGCCAAGCCTGATAGCCAAGCGCGTTAAAAGCATTGTATTGATCCCGCTGGGGGCTTGGTCCAATAAACGTGTTCCAGTCAATGGCAGCCCAGTACGAAGTGTGACGGCTCGCAAGTTCATCCATGATGCGGGTATAAACCTCTCGCCAGGCCGGCGTCTGATCCGCCATCAACAACACAGGGTAGCTTGAGTCAGCCAGATCAAAGCGTCCGTAACTGAGCATCGGCGGCGCAGCATACTGGTCCCACCAGGGATGAGGGCCGATGCCATCGTCATTCCAGTTAATGTCGCCGCGCGGAATTTGAATGCCCCAGGGCAGTTCCAACTCCTCCCGATAGCCCCAGTCGTCGCGGGTAGTCGCTTTTTCCCAGATGAACCGCAACCAGCCTTTTGTGCGGTCATTGTGTGAAGGAAACGCAGGCGTGGCAGGTCCAGACTGCGCCACAATGCCACCCGCGCCGAAAGTCGCGGCTCCGCCGATTACGGCGGCGCGCTTGATAAAACTGCGTCTGCTTTGCTGTCTATATTCAGCCATGAGCTTTCCTTTCGTTTGATTTACCGCTGACCGAATTTGGCGATAAATCATTATGTGGCGAAAACCGCCTGAAAGCGAGCCACGACATAAAGAAAGCAAAAACTCAGGTCAACGCCTGAGCTTGCTTTGGCCATTGAGAATAGTTATCGTTTGTGTTTAACAGAGCATCACTCAGCATATTTTGTTTTTGAGATAAGCATGTTCAGAAAGGTTCTTTTTTGGCTACATCTGAGTGCCGGCGTTCTCGCGGGACTCATCATCCTGATGATGTCCGTAACCGGCGTCATGATGACCTATGAACGCCAGCTTCAGAGTTGGGAAGACTCCCCTTACTATTATCAACCAGCGCCCGAAGAGCGACGCCTGACAGTCGATGAACTGATCCTTGCAGCCAATCGCACCGAAGGCTTCAAGACTAATAACTTGATACTTGCTTCGGCAGATGATGCTCCCTTTATCGCCAGGATGGGCCGGTCCCGAACGCAGCATCTAAACCCATACACCGGCGAAATTTATACCCCCCACAGTGATTCCCTCAGCGGCTTCTTTGCTGGTGTCAGGACCTTGCACCGCTGGTTTATGATGACAGGCGAAGCCCGGTCCACTGCTAGAGACATCACCGGCGCAGCCAATTTGCTGTTCTTGTTCCTGTTGCTGAGCGGCAGTTATCTGTGGCTACCCAAAGTATTCACCTGGGCCACTTTGAAAGTCAGGGTGTGGTTCAATCCTCTCGCCAACACTTCGGCTGCAAGAGACTTTAACTGGCATCATGTTTTTGCTTTCTGGGCGGCCATCCCCTTAATTGTCATGATCCCGACGGCGTCGGTTTTTAACTACGGCTGGGCGAATACCCTTGTCTACACGCTGGCGGGAGATACCCCACCGGAGCGTTCGAATGCCGCGCCACCCAACCCTGAGGAAGAGCCCCGCGATGCGGTCTCTCTCGACGTCCTTGTGTCTACCGCACAGAGCTATAGCACCAGCTGGAACACCCTCAGTTTCAGCCTGCCAGCCCCTGGGGCGCAGGATGTTACCTTTACGCTGGATGAGGGCAACGGTGGCGAGCCGCAGAAACGGCATACCGTCACGGTGAACAGAGTATCTGGAGCTGCGGTGGCTTTCGTTCCCTTTACCGACCAGTCGCCTGGCGTGCAGGCCCGCAGATGGGTGCGCTTTTTACATACCGGTGAGGCACTCGGTCTGGCCGGACAAACACTGGCAGGACTCGCTTCTGCAGCAGCTGCTCTGCTCGTATGGACTGGTCTCTCCCTGGCACTGCGCCGTTTTCTGCGCTGGAGGGTCCGAAGCAGCAATTCAGTCTCCGAGACCGCGACGCCACAAAGCTACTGAGTAGACTGAATTCAGTCGCGTACTGCTCTCTCAGCCATGTCATTCAAGACATCGATGTAATGCACCTGAGTGCCAAAACCGCAGTGCCCGTGATACGGCAGCCAGGTAAATTGTGCATCCGCAGCCGGTGCCTCCTGCACATTAAGCGTTTCCTCAAGATAACGTAGGCCGTTGGTCAGGTAGTAGTTGTCCATATCACCCATCCAGAATTGCAGCTTGCCAGCCAGCGCGGGGCCGATGGTATGCCAGTTGTCCTGCACATAAAGATCAAGATCCCACGGTCGCCAAGAATCCGCCACGGCCGGATTGATTGCTCCGCTTCTCTGGTCCCACACCGGAATCGGGTGTCCTTGCTCATCAGGCTGTCCATAGACCGCATTCCAGGCTCCCCATTGCTGGCCTGAAGTGACGTAGCTGTCTCCGCGGCCCATCGCCGCTTCCATCCGCACCTCATCAGCGATACTGAATCTCGGATCTCCGTTGGTGGCTCGTGCGCTGGGTCGGATCATACCGGTGGCGCTGGTGAAGGCGTTGTCATCGATGTATAGATTGACGAGCTGAAAAGCTCGAAAGCTGGGCGAATCCGGGCTTAGCGAATAAGCGCCATTGAAGTAATCCGGATAGAGAATTTGCAGTGCCATGGAAACCCATCCTCCCGTCGAACATCCGGAAAGAAACCGGCTGGAGGGCAAGTCCTCAATCGGAAATTGCTCCACGAGATAAGGGAACAGCTCGGTGAAGTTCGCATCTGCATAGGGACCGGATACAGCGCTGTTCATCTGATAGGAATCTCCGTAAGGCGATTCACCGTCGAGAAACACAATAACCGCCGCAGGCGTGTTCCTACCCAGCCAGTACTCCATAAACTGATTGTCACTCAGCAAGCGCCGGCTCCGCGTGTAGCGACCATTCAGGCCGGCCACGTGAAACAACACCGGATAACGCGCGCTGCTGCCGATTTCGTGAGCCGCCGGAAGCAGTACCGATGCGCGCAGGAAGATGTCTTTGCCGTAAAAAGTGGACAACAGCTCAGACCGAATCCGCACGAATTTGAGGAGGTCTGTTTCTTCAGGCATCTGTTCGGCAGGCACTGTTTCGCTCAAATTAAAATTTAGCGAGACGGGGCCATCAGTAAGGGCGATCGTCTGGGTCAGCGAAAACCGGTTACCGGGCGAATCAAGATCAGACAACACATCATTCACATCAAACAGTGCCTGTACGCGCCAGTTTCCCTGAGCAAGCTCATCAGGTGAATTGATTGGAAATCCGGCCGAAGGTGAAAATTCGAGCGGTCCACCATTCCAATTTTCCACATCAACCGCAAAAAATGGAGAGGCAGTGCGTGGCGAAGGGTTATCCCCGATCATCAGGCGTGGCTCGGTTTGTGTTTCCTGCGTAAACACGATGAACAGCCGCCCGGATTGAATGCCCTCGTTCCCGGTCAGAGAGACAGTGATGTTGGCCACTTCAGCAAATGCCATTTGCGTCATGATGAGCGCAGCAACGGTCCAGCCCGACGAGATTGGGTGACAAATTCGCATAAAATAACTCCAAGAAAGCGTGGTTTTCGAACCGAGCCACGCTGCTGAACATCGACCCGGTTGACTGAACAGCAAGCGTTGGCCCATCCGTTTAGCTCACCATTACGACTGCTGTACCCAGCCATTTTACTCGAATGTGCGCACATCGTCTCTGAGCCAGCATTGGCTTTGAGGCAGTCGTGTCAGGTGGGATCAGTAACGCTGGTGCCTCTGACTCTTCTACTGTGAAAGCAGCTGCGAACCAGTGGCTTTAGCAAAGGCTGGCGGCTTTATCTAAGCATGATCAAAATTGCTTGCTCTGCGGTCATGAGTATAGAAAATGGACAGTCAACTAACAGCAGGAAAGACGGACGAACTCAATGAACCTTTCTCAGCACAATGTGACTCGGCGAAGACTTATTAAGGCAGCGGGCAGTCTTGCAGCGCTAGGCGGTACAGGCATGGTTCCTAAAATAGCGCTCGCTCAAGGTGCAAAGACCGCTAAACCCGACAGGTTGCGAGCCGGCGCTACGGTAGGCCTGGTAACGCCGGCCAGCAATGTGCCAGAAAATGAAGATCTGCTGGCAGCCATGGATCTGGTGAGATCCCTCGGCTTTGAAGCCAAACCCGCGCCAAATCTGCGCCGCCGCAAACAGTATCTGGCGGGAAGCGACCAGCAGCGTGCTGACGATCTTAACGGAATGTTCGCGGACGACAAAGTTGACGCAATCTTCTGTGTGCGCGGAGGCTACGGCTCAGGGCGACTTCTGAGAGACCTCGACTATCAGACTATCGCACACAACCCAAAGATCCTGATGGGCTACAGCGACATCACTGCGATTCTGAACGCGATCCACGTAAAAACCGGCATGGTCACCTATCATGGACCGATTGCGGGCGACAATTTTTCGAGCTACACCTACGAGCAGTTCCAGCGGATAATGATGGAACCACGCCAGGTCACCCGCATCGCCGAACCCCCGGCTTTTGAACAGCAGCCGGGAGTCGTCGAACGGGAAAATCGCCTGACGCCGATCGTACCCGGTCGGGCGGAGGGAAAGTTGATCGGAGGCAATCTGTCGCTTCTTGTGACGCTTCTCGGCACCCCTTACGAACCCGATTTCGACGGTGCCATTCTGTTCATGGAAGATGTTGCAGAACCACCCTACAGCGTCGATCGAATGCTGACACACCTGTGGCTTACCGGACATCTGGAGCGGACCGCAGGCATTGTATTCGGCAAATTCACAGACGATAGTTACGACAGCAATACGCTGAGCATGGAGCAAGTATTGCGCGAGCGCTGCGAACCGCTCGGTATCCCTACTCTGCGTGGAGCAATGATCGGACATATTGAAGATCAGACGGTAGTTCCGATCGGCGTCCACGCGCGCCTGGATGTCGACGACGGCACACTGACGTTACTGGAACCCGCCGTCAGCTAGTTAACGCCGGGACATGTCAAGGTCGGTCAGCTGCAGACGATTACTGCCCGTGGCTTACTGTCAGAGCACTACGCGCCAGCACAATGGCGGGGACCAGCAACAGAATGGCTGGCAGGGCAAAGGTCATGACACCGCCCCAACCAGCAGCCGCAATCAGCACGCCGGCGCTCAAAGAACCCACACCCTGCAAACCAAAGACCAGAAAGTCATTCACTGCCTGCACTTTGAATCGCTCTGCCGGGTAATAGCACTGCGTCAGCAGAGTCGTGCCGCCGAGAAACAAAAAATTCCATCCCACTCCAAGCAGAATCAAAGCAGTGAGGTAATGAAAGAATTGCGGGTTATTCCAACCTGCGCCGATACAGGCCAACATCAAAACTAGGCCTGCTTTTATGGTCTTAAGCGCGCCGAATCTGGAAATGAGTGCGCCGCTAAAAAATGATGGGAGATACATAGCGAGAATATGACTCTGGATCACTCGGGTCGTGGCATCCAGAGAGAAACCGTCCATCTGGTGCATGCTGAGTGGCGTGGCTGTCATGACAAGGGCCATCACACTATACGCGATCGCTGCAGCAGCCACTGCCAGAATCAACTTCGGCTGCCTGATTATCTCAAGCAGGGGGCGCTTTGCTTTCGTGGAGGCAGAGAACTCAATGTTGGTGTTCTGATAAAACAGCAGCAAGACAAGGAACGAAACCGACAGCAGTGCCGCCAGACCGATGAACGAACCTGAATACAGTGGCAAGCCCTCAAAGTCGCTGAATCGTCTGCCAACTTCCGGCCCCAATAGCGCGGAAACAATACCGGCGAGCATAAAAATGGAGAGACTGCGCGGCACTTTTTCAGCTGGCACCGATTCCGCAACCGCGAAACGAAACTGCTGCATGAAGGCGATGTAAACACCGATGCAGTAAGCAGCAAGCACAAACACCACAAAAGACTGCCTGCTCACCGCAAGCGCCGCGAGCAAGGCCGCCGCAATCCCGAGGGCCGTGGCTCCCAAAAAGCCGGCTCTCCGGCCGAATCTGGACATCAACAGGGACGCGGGAATAGCCGCGCTGGCAATCCCGAGTATCTGAACCGCGATTGGCAAGGTTGCCAGATCAGCAGAAGGTGCGATCTGTGCTCCGACGATTCCCCCAAGCAGAACCAGAATCGGAGCCGCGGTGTGACCAAAGCATTGCGCCAAGGTCAGCACAATCAGCGTTCGGTACTCATGCAATAACTTTGGAAGGTTCACAGCACTCAGCGCAGCCAGGTTTCTGCCGACAGGTTTACAGGGGAAAACGGGTTGTCCCAATGAACTGGTTGAGCACAGCAAGCAAATTCAAGCTGGCATCGCTCACAACGAAAACAGACTCTTCACGCGATCCGGGAGTCAGGTCATGGTGATCGATCAGTACAATGTCGTCACCGTGCGAGGGAATCACCTCACCATCGAGCGAGTAATATTCAGCCTCGGCGATCGCATCCAGTCTGCCTGCATCAAATGCCTCATAAAGTTCCGGAAAAGAGTCTGTTCGCCGGATATTGACACCCGGCACTGCCCGTCGATCCACATCGCGCTCTGCTGCCATACCGCGGACTACCCCAATGGTGCTGCCAACAAAATCGCTGATCTTACTGAAGCGACTTCGATCTACCGGACGAATTCTGAGAGCTCTTCGCTCATAGAGGAAAGGGGCTGAAAAACTCGCCCCCACGCTTTGCCGGTCGGCAAAACTGGCAACATTGGTAGCCACAATATCCACCTCATTGCGACTAGCGAGCAGCCAGGAATCGCTGAATGGCACCTCCACCCACACAATCTGCAACGCTTGCTCCTTAGCAAATTTTTCAAGATATTCTCGGATCCACAGCTGCGAGTCGTAAGGATCGCTTGATGAGGCTCTGGTCACTGCGATACGCAATTCGCCGGGGGTGATGGTAAAAAAATCCTGCGCCAGCGCAGAGCCGGAAAGGCTGCAAAACATCGCAATCCAGACAACCTGCAAGAACCGGGCATACTTGTTCACTGAAAACATCTCGGCTGACCCGTCTGTCGATTAAACCACTACAGCCGTTAGCCTCCCCCCACGTAACAAGGCAAGGCTATTGCGGCCACTTAAGTGAAGCGTTTCGGGCCTGATCCTCAGAACACACCAGGCCCGGGCCCCTCATTGTAGCCAAATAGTGTCTGACTTGGCAGGCATCAGAGCCATATACGCGAAGACCTAGCGCGGCGAATCATGTTTGAGCCAGACCCACACTTTCACGTAGACTCAGGGACAGTATGAACGCTTCGCGCCATACGCGTCTTTTTCAGAACGGAGAGATACCATGCACCTAACCATCCGCTTGCCCCTATTCGCCAACACCCTGATGGCCTGCTTCGCGCTCTCACAGGCTGGCGCTCAGGAAAGCCAGTCGCAGGAGTTACTGGACAAATACCGGCATATTGATGCGGCGATGATGCAGAACCCTCCCGCGGAAGACTGGCTCATGTGGCGAAGCCATTATGATCTCAGCGGCCACAGCGCGCTCGATCTTATAGAAACCGGCAATGTCTCCGGGCTGCGCCAGGCTTGGAGCGTAGCTCTGTCTCAGGGGGGCAATATGACAACGCCCCTGGTGCATGATGGCGTCATGTTCATCGCCGATACAAACAATATTCTGCTGGCACTGGACGCCCGCGACGGTACAGAGCTTTGGCGGTATGAACACGAATCAGAAGTGTTCGACGGTCGCCGTCAGGGCATCGCTCTGTATGGCGACAGCGTATTTGTCCCGCATAATGATCTCGACCTCGTGGCCTTAAATGTGCGCACTGGCGCTGTGGTCTGGGAGACTAACATTAGCACGCCCGTAGAGCCCCTGCAGGGATACTATGGCCTGCGCGGTGCGCCGATGATCGCAGACGGAATGCTCCTTCAGGGCGTAACCGCCACGATGGTTCCTGAGGGTGGATTCATTGTTGGGCTCGATCTGGAGACAGGCACGGAACAGTGGCGGTTTCACACAGTAGCACGCCCGGACAGCCAGGGTGGCGACACCTGGAACAATCTGCCGCTGCAGGCACGTAGCGGAGGCTCCGTTTGGAATTCCGGCAGTTATGACGCAGAGCTAGGACTGGTGTATTTCGGTGCAGCCCCGACTTACGACACCGGCCCACTGCTTGAGAATCTGGGCGTCGACGGGGTCACCAATGACGCGCTGTTCACCAATTCCACGATAGCACTGCGTCCGCGCACGGGAGAGCTCGTCTGGCACTTTCAGCACATGCCCAACGACCAGCTTGATCTTGACTGGGTATATGAAAGGCAGCTGGACGAACTGGAAATCAATGGACAGAGCAGAAAAGTGGTTTTCACCGCGGGGAAAATGGCACTGTATGACGTGGTCGACGCAGAGACCGGCGAGTATCTCGAATCCATCGACTTAGGCCTGCAGAACATCGTGTCCGCCGTTAACCCACAGACCGGCGCCAAATCCATCAATCCAGATTCCGTGCCAAACAGGGAAGCCAATCACCTGCTCTGTCCTTATTTTCTGGGCGGACGCAACTGGCAGGCAGGCGCCTATAATCCGGACACTAAAATGCTTTATCTGCCGGCGCTGGAAATGTGCATGATGGCCGGACTCATGGCAGACGGCAATATACTGTCGACAGGCATCGAGGCAACACCTGCGCCCCGGGCTGACAGTGACGGCAAATTTGGACGGCTACAGGCCATCGACATGAAAAACATGGAAATGACGTGGCGTCATCGCGAGCTGACTCCTCCCTCAACCCCTTTGCTGTCGACAGCGGGCGGGCTGGTGTTCGGAGGCAATCTGGACAATTCTTTCAAAGCCTTTGACGCACAAACAGGTGCGGTCTTGTGGGAGACGACCTTAGACCACCTGCCTTCTTCATTCCCGATCACTTATGCCGTTGACGGCAAGCAGTATGTTGCCATCGTCAAGGGTCAGCCCAGCCGATGGACCGGAAGTCTCTATGGTATCATTCA
>Ga0163109_10000303_pt1 | contig 39822 bp, 31 predicted proteins | sample CRUFie1St13metaG_FD_108704 | JGI IMG/M metagenome (GOLD analysis project Ga0163109, IMG submission 108704) | Marine microbial communities from the Costa Rica Dome - CRUD Field 142mm St13 metaG | ecosystem: Environmental > Aquatic > Marine > Oceanic > Photic zone | place: Costa Rica: the Eastern...
CCAATGAATAGTGTTAAGAACGAAACGATTTTCCCGAAGTGCCGCAATGTTGCTGTCCCAAACCCAATGCGGGTTCCATCAATATTTGTGACTTTTATTCCGAGGGCCATCTTCCCTAAGGTTGCTTGTTTGGCAGAGGATTCAAATGATGAGAAGTAGATCCACCCAACCAAAGTCCCAGCAATTTGCCCAGCGAACTCTGCTCCTACAGCCGTTCCTGTGGATACTGTATAAAGGACTCCGCTAATTCCGCCTGCAATCCCACCAAGGACGGCGGTGATGAGCAGATCGATGAAAGCTGCTGCAAACCTTTTCCAAAATCCCGCATAGCTCATGATGATACTCCTTCTATTGAATCTCCAAAAAACCTCATAAAAGATTTGAACCAGAGTTCAGTCGTTAGGGCGACAATTTTTTCTGTGGGCGGTTGATGAATACAAATTGCAGAGGCTGGGGAATTAGAGTTTTAGCGGTATACGAAAGAGGACTAGCGAGGTGTTGCCCATGTTCGGTACAGCCTTGAAGTTATTTACCTCAGGAGCCAAGGAGACATGCTCATGGCTTTACCTCAGAGCAGCATACCTTTAATAATCCTCAAGCACAGATAACCGCACAAGCATATCGACGTAAGATCCCTCAGAAAAGCTCCAGCTTACAGTCTGTGTTTCACCTACTGTCTCAACAGACTCGTACATTCCAATACTCGATAAAGTATCCCAAGTTTTGCCTTCATCAACTGAGGCTTCTACAGTAACGATTGCTTCGTTAGCGTTATTATTCTTGTGGTAAACGATAGTGAAAGATTTCGAACTGTACGAGATTTGGAGAAGGTTCTCACTGTCATAGTTCTCGGCCCCACTGATTCCAAGTGCGTAATGAACAAAATTTGGGATTGTGTCCCCATTGTAGTCATCAGCCGGAAGACGTTTTGACTTTGAGTCCCCAAATTCTGTATACTGCCAATGAGCGAAGCTCTTCGCGTCAGAATTTTCGTTTTCCAGAACCGTTAATTGATACCCGTCTTCGAATCCCAAAGATTGAAGTGACTGAGCGTTTTTCAGTGTATCTAGCTCGCTTGAACCAAGATATATTTTTGCGTCGCTAACAGGGATTCCGGATTCTGAATGGATTTTTTCCCTTAACGTCAGCAGGGAATCATTACCATAAGCCGAAATATTGATAACACCCCTTCCGGTAACAATTGCTTTGAGTGAATACAGCGGCCCGGTGCTTGAGGGTGTGTGGGTGCCAGCTACTTTGATTTCGTTCCCAAATTTGCCGTTTTTGGAAATGGCTGTTAGAAGCACTTCGTGAGGAATATCATCTTCCAGCCCAGAAATATCTAAGCTGGTGGTCGTGGAGTCGGAGGATATTGGACCAGAAATCCAGTTGCCATAATCATCCCCAGCCTCCCGAAAAGACAAAAGCACGTGGCTAAAATTAGTATCTACTGGGTTTTCCCAACTAACTGAAAGCTGCTCGGAACCTTCCGATACTACAATATTCTCACGATCTAGGACGGGCGATGACCCGTAGCGAAATGTGAATACGGTATTACTATCAGCCCAGTTTCCAGCCAAATCTTCGTTACGGTAAACGAATTTGTATCTCTCTCCTTCTTCTAAGCTGGAAAGATCCACGGCCCAACTATTAGTGCCTCTCGATAAAGATTCATCAACTACGTTCATGGAATCAGTACCAATAAATACGTATGCCCCTCCTGCCCCGCTGAGGTTGTCCGATGCTTCATCCCATGTAAAAGTAAGCGAAGATGGATTTTCGATCCATTGACCGGTTTGGTGTGTTTTTTCTTTAAGATTCAAGGGAGGGGAAGGAGGAGTCTCATCGAAACCGTAACCCGTCTCATCACGCTCGATCACAACCTCGCTTTGTCCTTCATTATCAATCGCCTGAATTCTCATTTGATAATAACCCTCGCCCTCAGGAGCACTGAAAGAGATTGTGCCTGAGACGTTTTTACCGGATGCGACTGTTGTAGAGAACTCTTTCCAGTTACCCCATTCATCTTCTTTCGCCGCGAATCTATAATATAGTTTTACAGACTCAACCTGTTTGTCATCGCTAGCTATGAATGGGATATCAAAGGGTGCTTTACCATGATTTCCTCCTTTCCAGTATAAATAGCTTTCTTTTATCTCTTCATCTTCATTAACTTTGTCAGGGCGATTTCCACCGGTACCACCGGTACCACGAAATTGGAAGTTGGCTTCAGGTGTTTCATCGATTTCTAAAGGTTGCGACGCCGATGAACCGATTTTCAGTATTCCCCAGTTAGAAAAAGAAGGTAGAGTGAAGCTTGCTTTTCCGTTGGTCTCGGTGAAAGAGAGGCTAACAGGCGTTGGCGACTCCACGGTCATCCAAGAGAGCTTAACATCCGACTCGCTGAATCCATTTGGAATCTCAATTTCACATGAGACAGTGGCGGTGTCGTTCATCGACTGATCGTCAACGTCACTTGTCAAATTTATATCTTTATTAACCATGTGGTACACCATTGAATCGTCGTCATCTTTGTATGCATAGAGGTGTACCAGTCGCGAAAGATCTTCGCTTTCAAAGTCCCAATCAATAAATTCGTCTACGGCAGAAGACCAAGTAGTTTGATATTCCGAAAGGAGCGATAGATTGCTAGACGTCACTTCCCAATTGTTACCACTTGTATTCGTCGCGGCATTGCTATAGTACAGGTTCCCAATGTTCTGGGATATAGAGATAGCTTTCCCTGCCCCAACTGTAGTTGAGCCATCTGATGCAAAGTGGTCGTCAAACGTTCTAGAGGTGCTTTTGTCTAGGCCATCTTCGTCAAGATCGGCAATCCGCCCGACACCGATTACGGTGCCTCCGTCATTTAAGTAGGAATTGAGTTTTTCCACTTGAGAGTCCGTCAGCATGCGGGTATTCGGCAAAATCACCGCTTTATAGCTTGATAGATCAGTCGATGAAAAAGGGTCAGTTCCACCACGCTTGGATGGATGTCCAGCAAAAATGACGTCGTGGTTTCGATGAGCATCATTGAGAAGCATTATTATACCCCTGTATCCAGGTGTGAATCCTCCAGTATCCTCTATTTCGAACGCCTCGTTGTATACAACAGCCACTTCTCCCGCATCATCAAGATTGAACAATTCGAAATGGCTTCGGGCGAATCGGAGATCGTCTGCTATCACGTCGATGCGTGCGTCGCTGTTTAGGTATTCTTTCCAGCCGTTAGCGATTTGGTAGATACCACCAGCAGCAAAGCACTCAGCTAAAAACACGCGACTTAGCTCAGTCAGATGATAGTCTCCCCACGGATCGTTAGAACCGTTGAACTTACCAGTGATAGCGGGAAAATTCCATGACCAAAAACGTTTATCAAAGTTACGGATGTTTTTGTAGACGTGGTCTAGATTATAATAAGGATAGCCAAGGCCATCAAGAAATGTTTCAGCTACACCAACGTCGAAAAGGTCGATCAAATCCCACTGGCGCGCGTTCATGTATCTATTCGCCCCAAAGTAAATATTAGCCGAGTACGTATTCTCCGCATAAGCGCGAATCTCGGACGTCCAGTCTTCGAAGAATTGACGCTCGACCAGTATAATATTTTTTTTCCAAGCTTTCCAGAGGCGATCGCTTGGGGGATTATTATTCAAGGATTCGCTGCTAGTATAATTACCCCCAGCTTCAGTTTTTAGATATGCTCGGTAGTTGAATGAAGAAATATCGGCAACGCCCATTTCCGCAAGCTCTTGGCCATCGAAATTATTGTGGAGGTAGGTTCTGAATTGCTCGATTATTTCGTCATCAAAACTAAGCGTAGTTAGACTAACAGCTGCACCATCTAGAATAATATATTTAACTCCGAGATCAACGGCAGTTTTGCCAGCTTCTATCATGTAATTTTTAAAAGCACTGCGCGTGATATTGAAGCCGCTATATGTCCCATCCAGATCCATTGTCCTGCCAGAGTTCCCCAAAGCTGCTACAGCCTTTTCGGATTCGATATTACCCAAACCATGGTACGTTGCATAGCTGATATTTCCAGCTTTCCACTCTTCAATCCATCCGCTAATTTGTTTCTTTCGGTTATCTGAAATATAGTTATCAAACCAGCCGAATTCATCAAATACAACGTTAGGCTTGGCACCATTGGAGTAGACCGGTCGTGGACCAAAAATAGTTAGAGCGTCTCCCGGCTCGCCTGGTATGGCATTCGACCTTATCGAAATTAATAGGAAGAATCCAAAGATACCTAGTATAATCCTCATGATTCTTCTTAACGGTTAATCAATTTGGGCATTTTAGCAAGCGACAAGAGAGCAACAGTAGCTTGCTCGATTAGAGAGTAGTTTATTTATGGTCGAATTTCATTTTTTCCTCTGCGGCAGTGCGAAGAGTGTGAAGTCCAGCAACTTAAGGATCTCTTCAATTAAAAATTTTTAAGTTTTTGCTTGATGGTCTAACGCCACCTCGTGAATGAAAATCTGCTCTTTTGTGGGTCAAAATTAAAAAGGGCAAAATCGGTATATGGCATAAATTGAGCCAAAATTGATCATTTTTGGCTATTTTTTGGGCTAAATCGGCCTGTTTTTGATCAAAAATGAAAAATAGCCCATAGATTTACTTGGGAACGTAAAAAATATTTAATCCGATTCCAGTAACCGCTTCAATAATTTCAGTTGCTAGCTAATCGATCGGCCAATCGGCCCAACCCCGCTCGATCGGTAAAGCCATCTCCGTTATGATCGCTTCTGCTAAAATTGGCCTTTATCTTGAGAATCGCGTCTTCCGAGGAAATTTCGCCATCCTGATTCTTATCCTGTTCACTGAGGAACAACTGGATGTGCTGCTACCTCTCTTTATTTGCTACGGAGATTTGGGCTGCTTGGGTCCCAGTTACTTTCTTTACAGCCTGCAAAAAAGAGGCAACCGAGGGCGAGTAGTATGGTCATTGCTCAGATGGCATAACTGAAATAAAGATTGTCCTGAAGGACGGCATTTTTTTCTGGGGCCATTTGATCAATATTACCACAGCGACCACAGGATTAGCTAAACCCCACCCCCTCGTTCCCACAACCGTTTGCTATGACCCAAATGAAAATCTTACTCGAACGACAATGAAGCTTGATGAGCATTGTACCAGTTAGTGTACCATTTCGGCTGTACGTTTGAACGATTTTAAATTAAAAATCGTCAGAACAGCTACTTATATAAAATACGAGAGAGCTGTGTTCGAACACGTGGTACTAACAACGGCTATTTCAACCCCGGACTTAGGGTCACTTTAGCAAGAATCCTCTCTTTATTAGAGGCATTCTATCGTCCAGCCGGCTAGGAGTATCAGCCAAAATCCAAGCGACTGATTTCTTTGAGAGCGGTACGCACGTCCATCAACTTCACGACTTTTGAAGATCTTATATAGGCTGAAAGAAGAGCCTTGCTGCAAATATTGTTGATGATCCGAGGTACCCCTAGTGATTGCCAATGGATGCAACGTACTGCCTGACTGGTGAAAAACGGATTTCCTTGGCCACAGGCCATCGCAATACGGTGGTGTATGTATTGCTCGACCTGATAGCGATTTAGAGGAACTGGCTCGGTTTGGACCGGGATTCGTTGGCGTAGCTAGTGCACTCTATTTTCACCTAGGATCTGCCTAAACTCGGGCTGTCCCATGAGTATGATCTGAAGCTACTTCTGCTTATCGTTTTCTAGGTTCGATAGCAGACGGAGCTGTTCAATGATGTGAAAGGTGAGGTTCTGGGTCTCGCCAATGATCAGGAAGATGTCTTCCACCGCTGGATTCGGTCGAAGAGGACGTCATTAACCCGCTTTACGAGGCCGCTAGGATTTCGGCCACAGCCCTCCTCCCCGAGTTCAGAGAGGATCGTTTTCAGGAGCTGGGTCTCAGTGATATGAGGGTTGAGGATCAAGGTGCTCTCGTACTTCTCGTCGTTAATCTCGTTAATGAAAAGACGACAAAGCGTGGGCTCTCCGCATCCTATTTTGACGGTCAACAATTTCCCCTTTTTATCTGCTATGCCGTACTTCAGGTGCTAGAGGGCCTCTTGGTGAGTCGGGCTCAAGTAGAGAAAGTTGGGATCGGGGGTAAGGTTGAACGGCATCTCTTTGAAGCCGTAGAAAATATGATATAAATAAGTAAATTTCGTCTTAAAGTAAGAAGAGGCTGCAATTATATTTTTGCAAATGAGAAAGTTTATATCCTACTCCTATCGTTTCGATTATGATTACAACCCGAATCTTAAACTTTGTCTTCCTCTCAGTTTTTCTTTTGGCGAGCGGCTTCGCACTTTCCCATCTGAATGCGCGTTACGATAAGCTCGTGGCGGCTCGAGAATCAGAGCAATTGGCGAAGAGGCAGCTTTCGGAAATAGAAGCCAAAATCGGGTTTAAGAAAAGCTCTCTCGAACGGTTGAAGCATGATCCTGAATACGTGGAAAAGGTCATTCGCCAGAAATTGAATTACGCCAAGGCAGAAGAAACAGTCTTCAAGTTCGAGTTTGACGACCGCTAGAAGGGCCGTGGGTTGAATACACCCGTTTCGATTTGAATACCATGGATACCAAGGAACTTTTCGAACAGAAGGGTCAGGGGCATGTTTTTCAGTATTGGGAATCTCTTGACGAAGAGGAAAAGAGATTCCTACAGGAGCAGGCGGATGAAATCGATCTCGACGAGTTATGTGGTTTAGTGAAGCAATTGGTTCTCTCGAAAAATGGGGGCTCTACAATTGACTTCAGCAGCCTAGCTCCAGCTCCCTACGAACCCCTCCCCGGTGATATCCTTGGAGACGAGAGGTGGCAGAGGGCGAAAATAGAAGGAGAAGCTGCTCTGCGCTCCGGACGAGTGGCCGCGTTCACTGTAGCGGGTGGCCAAGGTACACGTTTGGGTTACGACGGGCCAAAGGGGACTTATCCCATCTCGCCCGTCAAAAACAAAACTTTGTTCCAGTTGTTTGCAGAAAAAATAGGGGCAGCTAGGTGTCGTTATGATTGTGAAATTCCCTGGTACCTCATGACCAGTCATGTCAATCACGAGGCAACCGTCTCCTTCTTTCGTGAGAACAATCACTTTGGGCTAGGGGAAGACAGTGTACGTTTCTTCAGGCAAGGACGCATGCCGGCCGTCGATTTTGAAGGCAAAATCTTGATGGAATCTAAAAGGAATATCGCGATGAGCCCCGATGGCCACGGCGGAGCCTTAAGAGCGTTGGAAAAAAATGGGATCCTCGATGAGATGGAGGCCAAGGGGATCGACTTGATGAGTTATTTCCAGGTGGATAACCCCCATGTCCAAGTGACTGACCCCTATTTTATTGGATTCCATGTTCTCTCGGGCTCTTCGATGTCGAGCAAAATGCTTCCGAAGGCCTACGAGAAAGAAAAGCTGGGGCATTTTTGCGTTTCGGGAGATCGACTTGAAATCGTTGAATACAGCGACATGCCCAACGAGTTGACCGCCCAAAGGGATGAAAAGGGGCAATTGAGATTTATTGCCGGAAGTGTGGCGATCCATATCGTTTCGGTTGATTTCGTTAGAAAGTTGGCGGGCAAAAATAGCTCCATCGCTTTGCCCTTCCACAAGGCTTTGAAGAAGGTAGCCTGTTTAGGTTCAAACGGGGAAAAAGTTGTCCCAAACGAGCCGAATGGGCTCAAATTTGAGCTCTTCTTTTTTGACGCGTTGCCTTTCGCGGGGAAACCGATGATCGTCGAGACGACTCGATTGGGCGATTTCAGTCCCGTTAAGAATGCCGAAGGTGTGGATTCGGCGGTTACCTGCCGTGCGGACCAGCAGCGGCTGTTTGCCCAGTGGTTAACCGATGTAGGGGTTTCAGTCGAAAAAGATTGTGAGGGAGTTCCCTTGCGGAAGATCGAAGTGTCGCCACTATTTGGATATGATATAGAGACGTTTCGAGAGTCTTGGGAAAAACGCGGCCGAGAAACCGATTTTTCTCGGGATACTTATATTGAGTAGTTTCTCGAAGAGAGGGCAGTTCGGGCGGAAATACAACTTACTTTCCATTGAGTGTGAATTCCCACTCTTTCCCGCTTGCTCGGAAAGCAAAGAAAGTTGCGTCTGACGGCAAAAACGGCTCGTTAAAAATCCGCTTTTGGATTGGGAGGAGAGATACGGTAATAAGCTAACTGTAGACTGAGACCCGAATTGTGTTCCAATTTAGGTGATAGCAAAAAATAGTTTCAAATAGACACAATCATAACTGGAAACGACTAATTTCATTCTTCTAACCTAACACCTGGGACAAGGTTAGACCGAGTAACCAAGTTACACAAAAGCAAGCCGGAGATTCTGCATTACGCTTTTCTCCGATTTGCGAGGACCTTCAGGTGCTCCGCCGCGAAGTTCTTTACATATACCCTTTCTCGCTTTAGATCCAATTCTTGAAAAGCATTAACCCAATCGTTTGCTGTGTATTCTTCCTCAATTAGCCGACGCAAAGCGTTGATCAAAAAGTATGAAATGCCTTCCCACGATAATTCTGACAATGCTTACGATTTCGGTGAACTCCAATCCTCTTCGCGCTCAAACGATCGCCTCCTTCGGAAATCCCAGTGAACTTCGAAACTGGAGCGTGGTCAACGACAGCGTCATGGGTGGTATATCGACCAGCCGTTTCGAGCAAACTGACGACGGAAACCTTCTCTTCCAAGGTACACTCTCTCTAGAAAATAATGGCGGCTTCGTATCCATTCGAAGTCGGCCTGACTCATTTGATCTGCAAAACGTCGAGGGCTTTAAGATCAAAACAAGGGGTGATGGTCGGACCTACTACCTTGATCTCCGCGTCAAAGGGCAAAGGACCTCCGGCTCCTTTCGTGCTGCCTTTCCCACACAAAAAGACACATGGACGGAAACCTTTCTCCCGGCGTCAAAGTTTGTCCGACAGTCTTTCGGTCGCCCCTTTTCTGATATCCCTCTAAACCCTAGCGACGTTAACTCCATTGGCTTCACTTTGTCTGACAAGAACCCAGGACCCTTCAAACTTGAGATCGAGTACGTCAGAGCCACTTCAAGTACCTCCCAAGATAGTACACTGGGTTCTTCTCGGACTCCCGTCTCGCAGATTAAGGGTCCTAGAGCTCTTATCGAATTAGCTATTTCCCGGGGTGTTCCGATCTTCAATCAAGGTAACCCCGACGCCTGTGCCGCCATCTACGAAATCACCTGCCGCTCTTTACTCGAATCCATAGTAGTCCCGGAGTCAGCTCGTACCGTACTTTTGGAAGCACTCGACAAATCGATTCTCACGACTTCCGGCACCCGCAAAGCCTGGATTCTTCGTTATGCACTCGATGAGGTCCTCGAACTGCTCCCCGAGAGGTAAAACGTCTCCACACCTGTAAAAATATTCTCATTTGAATTTGGGCAATCGGTGACTTGAGCATTCGATGTAAATGGCTACGAAGTTGCCGAAACTGATATCCTCGTCGATTTTTGCGGTCTCCACACTGTTTATCTCGAGTGCGATCGCTTAAGTTGAGATCGTGAGACGAAAGGTTTCGAAAGCAACCCAATTGGCCTCGGCGAAGGAAAAACTGAATGCTGAGTCCGATACCGTATTTTTTATGCCAGGGGTCTTTGTTGCCCGTCTCGTGCTTTTGGCGTTCGCAAGATGCTCTCCAACTTGGGATTCGTCGATCGGCAGTGCTTCAACAAAGGGGTCGAGCTGAATATGAAAACGCAGCTTGTCACTTTCGCTATCAACAGTGGCGACCAAGCCGGTTTCGACTCTCTCGCCGAGACGACATTAATGCCAATTGGCGGGTCAACTCTTCGGTTTAGCTCAGGGTCTTTGACTACACGCCCTACACTTTCTATCAATTAGTGAAAACGACTAATGAGACACTCTCTAAAAAGAGTCGGTCGAACTGGAAATTGAATAGTCGAGTGTGGTCCAGTTCAGCAAACGGACGGCCTCGTAGACTGAATCTCGGAAATCGGAGTATAATGAACTTATCGAGCTATAACTAAAACCCTCATTAAGGATCTTTATAACTACATTTTCAGTTTTCAATAAAAGGATCCCTTTAGATTTCTATTCCCATTCTCTCTTCTGTTCTATGATCTCTAAATCTCGCCTAAAAAATATCAAAATCATGATGCACTTTATTGCCCCTGCATGCTTGTTGTCCTATTTAACTTTTAGCAGTCCTGCTCAAGTTATTCCGGTTCCCGCAGACTTTGAACTGAACTGGCACGACGTTACCCAATGGGGTGTCGAGGGTCGTGCCTGGGAGGATGAGCCGAGGAAACGTTGGTTTGACCGCCTACCAGCGTCTGCTGAAAAGGAAGTGCGCGAAGCCGTCTGGAATCTTAGCCGCGACAGTGCCGGTATGATGGTACGTTTTGAAAGCGATACCTCCGAGATCTGGATCGACTACAAGCTCCATAAAGTGGAACTAGACAAGCCGCACATGCCCGCGACGGGTGTAAGCGGCATCGATCTCTATGCACGCGACGATAATGGCAAGTGGCGTTGGGTCATGGTGAATAAGCCAGCCTCTCAGGAAATTCGCACCTCAATTGTCGAAGGTCTAGCACCCGGTAATCGTGAGTACGCCGCCTATCTACCTCTCTACAATGGGGTAGATCGTCTGAAAATTGGCGTCCCCTCGGGTGCGTCTTTCAAGGGCCTCAAGCCGCGTCAGGCCAAGCCCATTGTCTTTTACGGTACTTCCATCACCCACGGAGCCTGCGCCTCACGACCCGGCATGGTTCACACCGCTATTCTTGGTCGCCGCTTTGACCATCCGGTCCTCAACCTAGGCTTTTCCGGTAACGGGCGTATGGAGACCGAGGTCGGTGCGCTGCTTACCCGGGTCGACGCATCTGTCTATGTCATCGACTGCAACCCAAACCTTAAACCGGAACAAGTCCGTGAGCGCACCATACCACTCGTCAAACAGCTCAGGGACGTTCATCCAAAGACACCGATCCTTATCGTCGAAGATCGCCGCAATACCAACTCTTGGATACTACCGGCTCGCAAAAAGCATCATGACGGCAACCATGCCGCATTGCGGGAGGCATACGACACTCTGAAAGCCGAAGGAGCGAAAAATATTTTCTACCTTCCCGGCGATAATCTCCTTGGCCAGGATGGCGACGGGGCGACCGATGGATCCCACCCGAATGACCTGGGCTTCCTACGTCAGGCCGAAGCTTTCGAACCGGTGTTGCGCAAAGCCCTACGGATTAATCGGGAAAACTGACACTAGCATTGGGGGATTGTCTTCAAAATCGGCTATTACTTATTCACGGTTTTCGAAAGATCTTGCGTATAATTGGGAAGAGAGCAGTGCGTGATACTTATGGACGCAGTCCCGCGGCTAGTGTGATAACCTCTACGATAGCAACTAGAGTTATCGTTAGGCGGTTTGTAGTTTCAATGAATGGCTTATGGGCGGAAAATTAGAAAGTTGAGATTAAGCAATTGTCCTACAAATCCAATTCCTTCGTTTGAAGGTTCTATTTGAGGCGAAAAGTGCGTTTAATGGCAACGCAATACCCTCTGAGTAGTGCTCAGCTCAAATACCCAATCTTGAATCCTTAACTATAACTTCAAGACATCGAAAGAAATTTAGTGGTCCTTCTGAGGCCCATGATAGGTTAATTTGAAAGCTACAAACGAGTTGACGAGATCGACCCGCAACTTCCATTAACTGAGTTCAATTCAAGAACAACCAGCCACATCGCTTTGTCATTTCAATCGACCCTCTAAATAAGTGGTTTCACGGGTTTTTCGAAGGGCAAGAAAAATTTCGGAAACTTTTCGAAATAGCGGATGAGCATTATGCCTTGATACAGAGAAATCACCCCTTCAGTTTAACTGGGTCCCCAAACTGGAGCTATTGAATTTCCCCTATCTTAATAATGAAACGGTACATGCCGATCGCTTTCGCACTACTCCTATTCTCGATCTACTCCCAATCAGCCCGAGCTGATGGGCACGAATCGACTAAGAAAAACATTTTGCTCATCTGCGTCGACGACCTGCGTCCAGAGCTAAAGTCTTTTGGCGTCGATTACATTCACTCGCCGAACATCGATCGACTCGCGGCTTCCGGTAGAGCTTTTCACAATCACTATGTCAACGCTCCCACTTGTGGTGCCTCCCGCTACACGATGCTAACCGGTCAGTACGGTCCCTATGGAAATCAGTCCCTCTTCGATCGTGCTGAGAAGCTGGATTCCCCCGACGCATCCATTCCTGCAAGCATGCCGGAGTGGTTTAGGGTAAATGGATATAAGACCGTATCAGTCGGAAAAGTTTCGCACCATCCAGGGGGTTGGGGCGGCGAAGACTGGTATGACCATAATATTCTTGAAATGCCCCGTGCCTGGGATCGTCAACTCATGCCCACGGGCCGATGGAAACACCCCCGAGGTGCCATGCACTCCTTGATTCACGGGGAAATCAAGCCCATAGGGTCTTTCTCGGAAAATAAAATGGAAGTGATGCAGAGCGCTGAAGGCGAGGACACTGATTACCATGATGGCTTGATCGCAGATGCCGGTCTCGAACAACTCGAAAATCTGGTCGAATCACACACGCCTTTCTTTCTCGCCATCGGTTTTATCAAGCCACACCTCCCATTCGGATCGCCTAAGCGCTACATGGATCCCTACGAAGGGGTCGAGTTGCCACCTATTCCTCATCCAGAGAAGCCGGACTGGCAAAGTACCTGGCACGCTTCAGGGGAATTCATGAACCAGTATTTCCATCACGGGCAGGACCCGCGGAAAGACAAAGATTATGCGGACAAAGTGCGTCGCCACTACGCTGCCTGCGTGAGCTACGTCGATCATCACGTAGGAGAGATCCTCGCTAAATTAAAGGAAACGGGCCGGGACAAAGACACTATTGTTGTACTATGGGGCGATCATGGTTGGCACCTAGGGGAGCACGGCATTTGGGGCAAACACTGCCTCTTCGAGGAAGCCCTGCGATCCCCTCTCATCATTTCCTCCCCCGGCATGAAAGAGCCAGGCACCAAATCGAACGCGGTGGTAGAGACCGTTGATCTCTTTCCGACGCTTTGTGAACTCACCGGTTTGGAACAACCGGATTTCGCCCACGGCACCTCGCTTCTTCCTCAGATCGAAAACCCAAATGCTAAAGGCCACACTGCTCTCGCTTACACTGGAAGAGCCCAAACCCTTCGTACTGATCGTTATCGCTTTGTGCTTCACAAAGACGGTTACGTGGAGCTATACGATCATATCTCTCCCAAGAGAGAAACTCAGAACTTGGCAGGAGAAAACCCGGCATTAGTTGAAGAACTGAAGGAAATTCTCCTGACGAAAACGTCAAAGCTCAATTGACTCTGGGAAAACTCTAGCTTGTAATCTATTTGTTCCGTTGAAAATTCGGCCTACTCATCAAGCAAAACGGGGAAACCGCCTCTCACTTTGCCTAGGCCTGTAGCCCCGAAATTCGCTTCGAATCGCTCAAAAAGGCGTGACGGCACTCATTTTTGCGGCGGTTCAATTGGGGCAGGGTGATCTAGTGGGAATGGACTACTGAAGATCCACATAATCAGAAATGCAAGCTCCTGAAAACTAGCTTTTTCGGGTATTAATAATCTCACAATTATCCAAAGCTGGACCTGTAAATGATAGGCGTGTAAATTCATTGACCCGAGGACGTAGATTTCTAACTTGTTCGATTATGAAAAACCCTTCTACTCCAAATCGTCGTCAATTTCTCGCATCCTCCGCTTCGACGGGTGCGGGTCTCCTTTTTCTCCCAAGCGGTACGCTCTTTGGACAGAATCGTCCTGGCAACCGTCTAAATATCGCTCTTATAGGCTGCTGGGGTCGCGCGACCGCCCATTTCAATATGCTTGAGCAGGAGAACGTGGTCGCTCTCTGCGATGTCAATTCCAAGGCCCTAGCGGCCGCGGGACAGAAGTTTCCTAATGCCAAGCAGTATAAGGACTGGCGGAAATGTCTGGATCAGAAAGATCTAGACGCCGTGGTCTGTTGTACGCCTGATCATCATCACGCGTTCATTTCGATTTGGGCCATGAATCGAGGGCTGCACGTGTACGGCGAGAAGCCATTGGCGAACACCGTGGAAGAGGCAAGAATGGTCCGTGAGACCTATTTGAAGAACCGTAAAAAGGTCGCGACCCAATGCGGTACTCAACGCCATTTCGATCCTAATTTCGCCTACATCCGTGAGCTCATCCGAGAAGGAGCCATTGGCGATCTGCAGGATGTACATGCTTGGGGTGATCGCTATCACAATAAAAAAAGTTACCCCATGGCAACAGGATCCGCTCCCGATTTCATAGACTGGGATCTCTGGGTCGGCCCCTCGCAGAAGAGACCATTTAGCTCGGACTACTTCACCGCGCTGAACTGGCGCACTGGAGAAAAAACGCATTCCTATTTTGAGACGGACTCAGCGAAATGGCCGACGGGTTCTAATTGCCTCTCCTGGAACATGTATCGCGAATTTGGCAACTGGCAGATTGGTGACATGGGAAGCCACACCATGGATTTGGCTTTCAACCCGCTTGATGCCGACTACCCCATTTCGGCTCAAGCCGAGGGAGAGGCCTACAATCCGGATGTCGCACCATCGCGTATGAGCTCGATCTGTATCAATCCTGCCAACGACTGGCGCGGAAAGATTCGAGTCTCTTGGCATCAGGGTGGTAATATGCCAAAGTCTCCCCTTAGTTACGTCGACATTACGAAGATCGGGCACGGAGCACTTTTCAAAGGAACAAAGGGATTCATTGTAGCTGATTTCAAGACTCGTACGGTCATACCATACGGAAAATCTGCGGACCTTTCCTACTACGATTCGAGCAGAATCAAAGTCCCGGAAAAGAAAGTCGCGAACTTCGGGGAAGAGTGGACTAATGCCTGTAAGACGGACCTGAAGACGTCCTGCAACTTTGACTACTCGGGTGTGTTGATTGAGCAACTACTTCTTGGAGCGGTGGCTTACGATGTAGGAAAAAAGATCGATTACGACGCAAAGAAGATGGAAGTAACGAATAGCCCAGAGGCGAACCGCCTCTTGTGCAAGGAATACCGCAAGGGATGGGCTCTTAATGGCTAGCTGATTCCTCTTATCGAGAATCGACAATTCGTAGACAATTTCTAAGAGACCTTCGGGTCTCTTTTTTTTTGGGATAGTTTCGCGTATAATCAAATTAGCGAAGGATTGAATCATTCCGAGAAATATGACTTAGAACTTCGTTTGTAAATACAACTGAATCTTTTGGTCTAATAAAAAAAAGAAAAAAGCCAATTGACTTGGGAATCCCGTGCCAGTGCATCTTTTCGAGCATGCTACAGGTCTTGCCTTGCCAGACAAGCAAGCTAGCGAGAAAGTCAAACAATGCAGAATTCGATACCTCCGGTTATGTTCATGGTCCGTGCCCTTTCGACATTTGGGATTTTATCATGTGCCTTCTTATTGTGTTTTGCGGGCAAGGACGAGCGGCCGAACATCCTTTTCATTTTCACCGATGATCATGCTACCCAGGCCATAAGTGCTTATGGGGGGATGTTGGCTGACATCGCCCCGACTCCTAATCTAGACCGCCTTGCCGGTGAGGGAATTCTATTTCGAAAATGCTATGTAACCAATTCGATTTGCGGACCTGCCCGAGCGGTTATTCAGACCGGCAAGTATTCGCACTTGAACGGTTTTCGGCAAAACGGTGACCAGTTCGACGGTACCCAGCCGACGGCCCCCAAGTATTTGCAAAAATCGGGCTATCAAACCGCAGTCATCGGCAAGTGGCACTTGGCATCGACGCCCACCGGATACGACCACTTCGAGGTCTTAAAAGGGCAGGGCTCTTACTATAATCCCATGCTCATCACCAATGGCGTGAATGTGGACTATGTTGGGTACACGACGGACATCATTACAGAGCGGTCCTTAGATTGGCTCCAAGAGGAGCGTGACCCAGACAAGCCGTTTCTGTTAATGGTTCAGCAGAAGGCACCGCATGGTCGCTGGGAACCGGCGATTCGGCACTTGGAGTTATTTGACGACATGGAAATGCCAGAGCCGTCGACATTATTCGACGATTATTCAGGCAGAGCACGGCCCATCTCGCAAAATCGAGCACGCATGCTAGAGGAGATGAACGATCACCGACTCATGATTAAGTATTCTTCCAAGCATACACCTGAGCAGTTTAAGCCGTTCGACGACTACTTTCGGCCTCGCAATGAGGCAATGTTAGCCGCCAATCTGAACGATGTCGAACGCACCAAATGGAACTACCAACGCTACATAAAAAACTACCTTCGGTGCGTGAAGGCGGTAGATGAGAGTATTGGCCAGCTGCTCGAATATTTGGATGAGAGTGGCCTGGCTGATAACACTATCGTTATATATTCCTCGGATCAGGGATTCTATTTGGGCGAGCATGGCCTTTTCGATAAGCGCTGGATGTACGAAGAGTCTCTGAGGTCACCCTTGTTGGTCCGTTGGCCGGGCGTCGCAAAAGCCGGTACGATCAATGATACGGACATCGTTTCTAATCTAGATTTCGCTCAGACCTTCTTAGATTTAGCGGGTGCTGAAATACCAGGCGACATGCAAGGCCGCTCCTTGGTGCCGATCTTCAAGAATGAAACGCCGCAAGATTGGCGTGAGTATCACTATTACCATTACTATGAGCACGGCGGGCATGGGGTCCCGCTTCACTTCGGCGTGACCAATGGCCGCTTTAAACTGATTCGCTACCCTGTCGATGAAAACAACACCTGGGAACTATTCGACCTTAAGAACGACCCAATGGAAATGGAGAACATTTACGGTCAGGCGAATCCGGAAATCCAGCAAAACCTATTGGCGCAGCTCAATCGCCTCCGTACCGCGTACGATCTTCCTAAGGACGAGTTGGAGGGCATGAAACAGAGCGGTCAAAGGTAGGTAGATCGGCTTTATGGCGAGAGCTTAGTTTTCAAGGTCATGTGTTTTCGTAGGCTGCTAGACGCTGAACCTATGAGATCTGTGAACTAACTGGCTCATCCTTTCTTGAGTTTCCTCGATTTCTTTCTGATACCTGAGAAGTGTTTAAGCAGTTTAATCTTAGTCGAGACTTCAATTATAAATTTGTCCGCTCTTACCCCAGTAACTGGACTCATGTTTTGAACAGTTCAGCGAGCGAGCACTGGATACGCAGAAGAGGTGGATTTATTGAAAAGTGGCGACTGCTAGGTGTCTTATTCCCCATTATTTGGCTTGTGCCGAATGCCTCATCGCAAGATCTGGACGATGGAGCTAAAATTTATGCGACTTACTGTGCCCAGTGCCATGGCCCGAATTTGGAGGGGGGACAGGCTTCCAGCTTTCTAGACGGGATATGGAACTATGCCTCTGGATACAATCTGCACCGGGACAATATCAAATTCGGTATCCCGGGCACGCAGATGATTGCTTGGGGAAGCGTGCTCAAAGATGAGCAAATCGAAGCGGTGCTCAACTTTATCCTAGAACGCGAAAAAGATATGGGGGTCAAGCCTCCGCCGCCCAATCCGCTATCGGAAACCGAACATTTCAATCTTGAGGTCGAAGTCTTGGCAGAAGGCTTGGAGCAGCCGTGGGGGATTGAGTTTCTCGATGACCGCACGGCCGTGTTTTCCGAATTTCCCGGTCGATTGCGCTTGCTCGTCGATGGGGAGGTAGACTACCGGCCGATTGCCAATACTCCAAAGCCAGCAACCCGTCCATCGGGCCAATCTTTTGGCTACATGGATGTCGCCCTCCATCCCAACTACGTAGAAAATGGATGGATCTACCTGTGTTATATCGATGAGGTACCTGAAATCGTCGGCGATGAACCGAACCGACGGTGTGCCACTCGCATTGTTCGAGGCCGTATCGTTGACCGGAAATGGGTAGACGAGCAGGTTGTCTACGACCCGCGACCAGAGGACTACACGGTTGTTTACGACCACTTTGGAGCTCGCATGCTTTTTGATCACGAAAACTATCTTTATCTGTCCATTGGCGATCGTGGCCGCATGCTCGATTCCCAAAGCCTAGCCCGTCCTGAAGGAAAGTTTCACCGCATGCATGACGATGGTCGACCCGTTGACAGCAACCCCTACAACTCGTTGGAAAAATATGGTGTCCTTCCCACGGTCTACGCTTACGGGACGCGCAACGCCCAGGGTATGGCCCTCCATCCAGAAACCCACGAGGTTTGGGCGGCTGAGCATGGACCTATGGGAGGTGATGAGATCAATGTCGTTAAGGCAGGGGCAAACTACGGCTGGCCCTTAGTTACGAAAGGACTGGATCGCGATGGAACAGTACAAACACCTCACAAGTCGCTGCCTGGCATGGTGGAGCCGATTCACTACTGGATTCCTTCACCTGCCGTTGGGGGGATTGAATTTTCAACCAGTCCGCTTTTCCCTGAATGGGAAAACAACCTTCTCGTGGGCTTCCTCAAACATCAGCAAATCGTTCGGGTCGTTCTCGATGGACACACAGTTGTAAAAGAGGAGGTCGTTCTAAAGGAGTCAGGGCGAGTCAGGGAAGTAAAGACCGGTCCTGATGGGTCCCTATACGTTTTGATCGATCGAAGGGGCATGATTCTGCGACTAACTCCGGAGAAATAGAGACTGGTATGGAGTCGCGTTACATCGATAAATTCGATCCAATAAGAAACTTAACAGAGATTCTATAATGTCACTGATTCTGTTGCCTGAATTAGAACACACCTACTAATCCCAAGCCAAACTATGAAAACTGCTCTGGTCTTCTTCTTCCTCATTCTAGTGACTCGATTGCATGCCGATGACGAATCGGGATTTGTTGAGCTATTCAACGGAGAGAATCTCGATGGATGGGATGGCAAGCCTGGGGCTTGGGAAGTACGTGGTGACGAAATTTGGTGTACCGGCTTATCCGAAAATCGAAATTGGCTTATTTGGCGGGGTGGCCAGCCGACCGACTTTACCCTCCGGTTGGAGTTTCGCTGGGACAAGGGAAATTCAGGTGTGCAGGTTCGTAGCGATGATCTTGGCGAGTGGCAGGTTTTTGGATACCAGGTAGAAATTGCACGGCAAGAAGTCATGGGGCTATGGCATCACTCCTTGATTGGCCGGGAGCATCCAAAGCGTGAAGCAAGGTTCTTAATGACCACTGCGGGAGAAAGGGCCTTGATTGTTAGTGATGGGACGCGGGTAAACACGAAGCTCGAAGGTGCGGCCGCAGTCCAAGCCCATTATCATGAAAATGAGTGGAATACCATGGAGATTATTGCTTCGGGTGACATGGTCGTTCAAAAGATTAATGGTGTCCACTTCGCCACGCTGATTGATCATGATTCAGAAATGAGTAGGTCGAAAGGTTGGATTGCCTTCCAAGACCATGGCAAAGGCTGTACCGTGGCTTTCCGTAACATTAGAATAAAGGAAACCTCTGGCGACTAAAACGTTTTCGCTGCACCCAAATCGAATCCATTATCCTTGAAAATGACCCGAATCTCCCTGCTGCTTCCTATGATTGTCTCCTCCTTTGCCGCCGACGAATCTCATGTAGTTGAAGAGTCGTTACCTAATATCCTATGGATAACCGCCGAAGATATGAGCCCGACATTGGGCTGTTATGGAGATGACTACGCGATTACTCCTAATATTGACCAGCTAGCGTCCGACGGCGTACTCTACACCAATGCCTTCGCCACAGCTCCCGTTTGCTCCCCATCTCGCTCTTGTATCATTAATGGACTGCCTGCTACGTCTCAGGGTACGCATCAAATGCGTTCAGCATTTCCAATTCCTGGATACATGAAAGGATTCCCTAGTCTTCTTCGTGATGCGGGCTACTACACATCAAATAACGTTAAAACCGACTACAACAACGGTAATTGGGAAGCCATTATTGAAGCTTCCTGGAACGAGAGTAGCGACCAGGCTCATTGGAGGAGTAGGGAAGAAGGTAAAGCATTCTTCTCCGTGTTTAATTTAATGACCTCCCATCAGAGCCGGACGATGGTTTGGCCCTATGAGCAATTCGTTTCGGAAATTCAGAGTAAGCTTGAGGCGCGTGAAATTCACAGCCCGAAGTCTGCTCCTGTTCCGCCATACTATCCAGACACCCCCGTTATCCGTAAAACGATTGCTCGGTTTTATGACTGTGTCACCGCCATGGACAAGGAGGTCGGCGCCATTCTTCAGCAACTGGAAGACGATGGACTAGCCGATAGCACCATTGTTTTCTTCTATTCCGATCACGGCTCTGGAATGCCACGTCACAAACGGTCACTGCTGGATTCGGGTCTCAATATTCCGCTTATCGTCCGATTTCCGGAAAGGTATCAGCATCTATCTCCCTTGGAACCAGGTACTCGCACGGATCGATTGGTGAGCTTCGACGATTTGGGACCCACAGTTCTCAGCCTCACTGGTAAGGCAGTCCCTGAATACATGGAAGGAAAGCCTTTTCTTGGAAAGGCCGACGGCTCCCTTCGAGAATACACTTATGGTCATCGAGATCGTGTCGACGAAGTTCATGATCTCGCCCGATCAGTTAGGGATCAGCGTTTCCTCTACATCCGAAATTTCATGCCTCATCTCGGCTACAATCAGCCTACGGCTTGGCCGGATCTCGGGGAAATCCGTCACGAAATCTACGACCATGCCAAAACGGAATTCATGACGGGCCCGCAACGGCATTTTGCGGGACCGACCCGACCGTTAGAAGAGCTCTACGATTGTCAGGCCGATCCGCAAAATCTCAAGAATCTCGCCGGTTCGCATGCCCACCAGGATAATCTTGAACGAATGCGCAATCAGCTTGATAAGCACCTTCGTGATAGCCGAGACCTAGGCTTCATTCCGGAGGCTCTTGCCTGGGAGATCAGCAAGGGCTCGACTCCTTACGATCTTGCTCGGGCTTCCCAGAACGCCTATCGGCAGTCCCGCCTTATCAAGGCCGCATCACAAGTGGGGCAAGGTTCGGAAAATGAGTTTCTCGCTAACCTTGAGCATAGTGATCCCGGCGTACGCTTTTGGGGAGCCGTTGGATTCAGTGCGGCCCAGTCGCTGTCCAACAAGGCGATAGATGCGTTAACGACGGCTCTAGAGGACGCAGTTCCTAATGTTCGCATTGAGTCTGCCAATGCGCTTGCTCGTCACGGACGTACTGAAAAATCTATTTCAGCTCTCGCTAGTGCTTTGGGCGAAGAGAATCTCGCAGTGGTTCAACACGCGGCTAGGGTAATTGAGCTTCTTGGCGAGAAGGCGATTGAGGCGCTACCTGCAGTTACCGTTTGCAATGCCCGCATGCTAACAATTCGTCCACCGGATACGTCGCCCCTAAACCCGGATCCAGAATTGGACAAAGCTATGTTCGTCGGTTTCTCCACCCAGGCCTTCCTGAATCGGTTCGGCTCAAAATAGTTCGGTAAACACCGGATGGAGATGCCCAATGATCAATTGAGCGGAACGAATTTTCGAGCGCTTTCCAGTACTTTGCCGGGACTATTGGCTGAAGTTTGTAGACAAAAATTCCAGTCCCCTAACTGCGATCTACTTCGACCGGGAGCAAGGTACTTTCTGGGTTGGTATTAGCAACTTTAGCAATTACTACGAAATAGCCTGGTAGTTCGTTATTCCGCTTTGACTTGAGAGGTTTTCAGAATCAGGGTTTAAGCTCTTCTTATGAGATCTATGTTGAGACTGCTTTGCTCGGTTTCCCTTTTAGGAGTTTTACATCTCGCTGGGACGGCCGACGCGTCCGTTGATTTTGCCCGCGATATCCAACCCATCCTAAATGCGAATTGTGTTGAGTGCCATGGGGGCGTAAAAGCGGCTGGAGATGTTTCTTTCGTCTACGAAGACCGGGTCATAAATTTCATCGGAGATTCCGGAGTTCCCATCGTTATACCCGGAAAACCCGACGATTCTGAGCTCATTTACCGCATTACCACTTCCGACGAAGACGATCGAATGCCTCCACGGGACGAACATGATGCTCTCACGGAAGATCAAATCGCTCTTTTAAAGAAATGGATCAACGAAGGAGCCGAATGGAGTGCCCACTGGGCCTTCAAAGCAGCCGAACGTCCAAGCATTCCGGAATCTTCATTGGACGAAAAAGCCAATGGAAACATTGATCGCTTCATATTCAACAGGCTGGAGGCGGAAGGCCTCGAGCCAAGCCCACCGGAATCTCCCGGTCGATTGCTCAGACGACTTAGCTTAGCTCTAACGGGCCTGCCTCCCACAAGCAGCGAACTCGACGCGTTCGAATCGGCATACGATATCGACCCGAAGCAAGCAGTTCAAAACAGGGTAGATGACCTGCTCAGCCAACCGGGATTTGGAGAACGCTGGGCGTCCATGTGGCTCGACCTCGTACGGTACGCCGACTCGGGTGGACTTGGGCAGGATCAAAAGAGGACGATCTGGGCATACCGTGACTGGGTCGTCAAAGCCTTCAACGACGATCTCCCTTTCGACGAATTCACTGTAAAACAGTTGGCGGGCGATCTACTGCCGAATCCAAGCCTCGACGATCTAGTGGCCACAGCGAGCCAGCGGAATACTCAAACCAACGACGAGGGAGGGACCGATGACGAAGTTTTTCGGGTCGAGGCGGTGATCGATCGAATCAACACAACCTGGCAAACCTGGGGCTCGATGACCTTCAACTGCGTTCAGTGCCATGACCACCCCTACGACCCCTTCCGCCATGAAGAATACTATCAGTTTATGACGTTCTTTAACAACACGGCGGATTCGGATCTCCAAAAAGACGAGCCGTTGTTGAAAGTACCCGAGAACCCAAATCTGTATAAAGAAACGACAGAATTGGTACGCCGCATCCTCGAGCTCAAGGAGACGTTCTGGGAACAAGGAAACACGTTAAAGGAAAGCGCCGACTGGCAACACGTGAAGGGTCTCGAAGTAGAGTCTAATAATAGCACCCAGTATCAAGTTGACGACTCAGCTGGCTACTCTGAATTCCAAACCGTAGGAACAGTTGAGATAAAAACTCACACAAACATTACCATTCCCGCCTCGAGTGTTGAAAACCAGCCAATTTCCGCTTTGCGTCTCACGGTATTGCCCATCGATCCCGAAACCGCCGTCGATAACCCCCCATGGGGTTTTCTCGTAGACAAAATCGAAGCGGAGATCGTCGATGAAGCAGGCAATCGAATGCCTGTTTGTTTTAAAGCTTCCGTTCCAGACGTACCCTGGATGCCTACGGAACCGATGGAAACGATTCTTCCAAATGGGGAGGGTTGGGGAGCGGATTCGAGAATTCACTACGCCCGTGATATTGCCCTAATCCCGGAAATACCAATTAAGCTAAAGGTAGAGGAAAGCCTTTCACTTCGTATCCATTGTAACAAGACGGGGCACGGAAGTCATCCCATGGCTATTCAACGCGGTCGATTGGATATTACCTCGGATGAGCGATGGACGGAGTTTGTATCGGAGGGAGTGTATTCGTACGCCCTCATGCGGGAAATCAATAGATTAACTAGACGCTATTCTGAAATCCCGGGAACCACCGTTCCGATAATGCACCGCCGTCCGCCACAGCTCGCTAGGCCAACTCGCATATTCGAGCGCGGCAACGCGTTGGAGAAAGGAGAGGCTGTTACCGGAGCTATTCCTGCCTCCCTTTTGAAAATCGCTCCCGCCGAACCAGATCCCGATCGCCTCGCTATGGCCAAGTGGTGGGTATCCGATAAGAATCCGCTAACAGCCCGCGTATTTGTCAATCGACTATGGGAACAGCTTTTTGGAGCTGGCATTGTCTACACGCTCGAAGACTTTGGATCATCTGGGGAGAAGCCATCCCATCCAGAGTTGCTCGACTATCTGGCTATACGTTTTCAAGAGGACTATAACTGGAGCGTGAAATCCATTTTGAGTGAGATCGTTCTTAGCTACGTCTTCCAGCAATCTTCTACGATTAATCACGAACTCAACTTGCGCGATCCAGACAATCGACTGCTAGCCCGTGGGCCTCGACTGCGGCTTACCGCGGAAATGGTTCGTGATAGCGCACTGGCCGTCAGTGGACTGATTTCTACCGAAATCGGCGGCCCTCCTGTGCACCCACCAATTCCCGAGGGCATCTGGCAGCCTTTCCTTAGCCAAGACAAATGGGAAACTCCTGAAAGAGACGATGGTGACCGGTACCGAAGAGGGATCTACACCTACGTAAAACGGAGTATCCCCTATCCGACTTTCGCTAGCTTCGATGCCCCGTCCCGGGAATTCTGCAACCCCCGTCGTCTGAATTCTAATACGCCTTTGCAAGCACTTGTAACCCTAAATGACGCTGCCTTCGTTGAATGTGCTGAAGCTCTCGGAGAAAAACTGGAAAGCGGTTTCTTAAGCGTGCCCATCAGCGAGTGCCTATCAATTGCCTACAGACTTGTTACAGGTCGCAATCCACCGGACTCTTCTCTGCGAGAGCTCGTCCGGTTGTATGAGGAAACGCTGCGAGAGTCGCCAGAGAAGGCATCAACGGTCGTTGCTCAGGTGCTGTTAAATCTTGATGAATCCCTTACTTATTGAATTTCGTTTCAAAAACTTTCTTAATCGATGAATCTCGAATCGCTAATCCAAGAATCTCGCCGACGAATTCTCGAACAGGACACCCGGCGGCAGTTCATCACGCGCTGCGCGACCGGACTCGGAGCCATGTTTCTCGCCGGTCAAAGTGCTTCCAGTGCCTCAGCTTCGTCGCTGGGACGAAGCTCCTCCAATCCCTTTGGACAGTCGGCAACTCATTTTCCCAATAAAGCCAAACGGGTTATCTATCTCCACATGATCGGGGCTCCGAGTCAATTGGAGCTGTTTGATTACAAGCCAGATCTCAAGCGACTGGATGGCCAGCCCTGCCCGCAATCCTTTCTCGAAGGCAAGAATTTCGCCTTCATACAGGGCACTCCTAACATGTTGGGCCCCCAGTTTCCGTTTAAACAGCATGGAGCTTCCGGAGCCTGGGTATCTGACCGGCTTCCCTATTTCTCGAAAGTCGTGGACGACGTCAGTTTCATCAAAACCTTGCAAACCGATCAATTTAACCACGGGCCCGCTCAGCTTATGATTCACTCCGGTCAGCCGCGAATCGGCTATCCGTCCATAGGTTCTTGGGCTACTTGGGGAATGGGCACTGAAAATGCCGATCTCCCAGGGTTTGTCGTTTTGCTTTCCGGTGGCCGCATCCCTAGAGTTGGCAAGGCCCTCTGGGGATCGGGCTTTCTTCCCTCGGTATACCAAGGGGTCCAATGCCGCTCCCACGGCGATCCCGTTCTTAATGTATCCAACCCCAAAGGGATGACGAGAGACTTGCGACGTCAGGCCTTGGATACCATTCGAAATCTGAACCAGCAGACCCATGACGAATTCGGCGATCCGGAAACGCTAACGCGCATCGCCCAATACGAAATGGCGTTTCGCATGCAAATGGCTGTTCCTGAGGCTATGGATATCGAAAAAGAGCCGGATAATATCCACGAGCTATACGGTACAGAGCCGGACAAGGAGAGTTTTGCCAATAACTGCCTATTGGCCCGGCGATTAGTTGAGCGCGGAGTGCGCTACGTACAGCTGTTCGACTGGGGATGGGACTCACATGGAGCAGCAAGTTCCGAGGCATTAAACGGTGGCTTCCAAGACAAGTGTCGCGAGGTCGACAAGCCTATGGCCGCTTTGATTACGGATCTTAAACGAAGAGGCCTCCTCGAGGACACCCTAGTCGTCTGGAGCGGCGAATTCGGCCGAACCCCCATGCGGGAAAACCGAGGCGGATCCAATGAGAGAAAATATGTTGGGCGCGACCACAACCCTGGAGCCTTTTCCGCCTGGATTGCTGGGGGCGGCATCAAGCCGGGCATATCCTATGGAGAAACCGATGAGGTCGGCTATAGCCCAGCCATCAATCCCGTTCCCCTAGAGAATTTTCACGCTACCATGCTCCATCTCCTGGGATTCGATTACAAAAAGCTGAATTTCCCCTTTCAAGGTTTAGATCAGCGTCTGACTGGCGTGAAAGACGCAAAAGTGATAAGGGAGTTGCTGGCGTGAAATTCGAGACTCGTAGGAGAGGTTTTATGCCGCGATTTGTCCTCTTCCATTACAGTATAAAGTCGTTCCTATATTCTGAAAAATGAATTGCGGGTCAGTCAGTGGTACCCACAAAACCCCAAAAAGAATGAAGGTAATATAATTGGGTTGAGAAATCTTGGTTGCCTTCAGTGGTCTTCGCAGGCGACGCTCATATTAATTTAACGAAACTATTGGTTTAGTTATGCTCTCGTACTCAATTCCTCTATACATGGTGGTTTATTTTGTCTTTCTCCCTCCTCGTGGAGAGACCTAACGTTTCATTTGTTGCGGCGGATGATCTACGTACGGACCTGAATTGCTATAGTCAAACGCACGTGATCAATCCGAACCTTGATCGGTTAGCAGGTGAGGGCATCCTTTTCGACCGAGCTTATTGTCAGCAAGCGGTTTGCCATCCTTCTCGGGCGAGTCTGATGACTGGGAAGCTGCCTGACACAGTCGGCGTGACCAGTCTTTACACTGACTTGCACTTGGCCGCTCCTGATGTTATGACCATTCCTCAACCCTTTCGCCAACATGGCTATGTTGCTGAAAGTTTTGGTAAGATCTTCCACAATGGGCATGGGCATCATGGGGATCCTAGATCATTGACGGTTCCTCCGCACCATTTTGGCGACGGGCAACGGTACATGCTGGAGGAGAGTCGAAAAGCAAGACGCGTCAATCGTGAACGGCTGGCAACGGCAGAAAGTGCGGGCGGATCCCCATCACAAATGCAAAGGACGCTCAGCCCCAGCCCGTCTCGCCCGAGTAATCGCAATTGCCGGTAGAGAGGGATTGGAAATAAAGCGATTCGAGATCCGGCCAAGCGTTTGAATTGACGGTTGAGCCCTCGGAGATCGAATAGGAATTCTGTGCGTTCATGAATGGGCATTTTCACCGAATTCAGTTGATTAAGAGGAATATGAATCTATGCGGATGGGATGGATCACTATTTCCACTCTTACGGAGGCCTTGGGCTGCAGCGTTACATGGTTTCGGACAAGCCTCGAACAGATTCGTTTGCGGCAGCAATCAAGGAAGTTGTGCAGGAGGGGGACGAGGTTATCGATGTTGGTACGGGCACGGGACTTTTGGCGATACTAGCTGCCAAGGTAGGAGCCAAGAAAGTCTATGGGTTAGATGATTCGGATATCGCGGAAGTTGCTAAGACGCTGGTTGAGCGAAATGGACTGACGGATGTGGTGGACATTGTGCGATGCAATGCCAGCGATTTTGATTTAGGAAATACCACGGATGTGATCGTGAGCGAATGGCTTGGTCTCCTTGCCTTTGCGGAAGCGATGCTGGATGATCTGATTGTGGCCCGAGATGCAAACTTGAAGCCCGGCGGTACAATGATTCCATCAGAGGTGGATGTGCTGTTGGCTCCAGTGAGTTGTCCCGATTTGTACAATCAGGAAGGGCCGGGGTTTTGGCGAGAGCCGATTCACGGAATCGACTATGCGATTTTGGAGGAATTGGAGCAAAATCAGGGACTGTCACAGCAAATCAGGGTGTCGGCGGAGTCAATGCTAGCAAAAGGCCAGCCGATGGTTTCCCTGAATTTGGCAACTGCCTCGAGCGAGGATCCATGGGAACGTGGAGAGCTTGAGTTTCGAATGGAACGCTCGGCCCGTCTGGATGGATTCGTAGGCTGGTTCTCTATGCAGCTTTCACCCTCGGTGCGACTGGATACGGGGCCTGATTCCCCTCTGACTCATTGGCGTCAGATTCATTTCCCATTCAAGCCGTTCAATGTGGAGGCAAGGCAAACCCTGAAGGTAAGTTACACCCTCGACCGCTCGGAGCAGCATTCTCGGGCCATTCTTCTTGATCTGGCAGTTGGGGAAAACCGCTATTGTTATCAAGTCGGATAGCCATGTAAGTGCTCGGTCCATTGACGAGCTCAGGGTAGTAAGCCGAATTTGAACTCAGCTCGCCCCATACGCGGGATTGGGTTCGAGTTTCTTTGCCTATGATTTGATGGGCAGTTATCGGTTGCAAACGGGATGGTTGAGTTACTTTTTTGAACCAAGTGAATCGATATGCTGTTTTCGTTCGTTTGCCGTCGCCGTGGCGTTAGGTTCCGTTGTCGCTGCGGCCGAAAGCGTCTGGTTGGATATTGAGGCTGATAAGATCTTGCAAATCCCTCAGTTAATTGATGGAGAGCCCTCGGCGGTAAAACGGGTTAATCTGATAGATCCCGAGGAAGCAAATAGTAGACCGATTTGTTTGAAAAACGGTTGCTCTCGATTAGTGGAACCGGGCCTGGCCCGAATTTGCGTTAGATGAAAATGAAAGCTGGGTTTTCTAGGATCGTCTTGAGGGACTGGAGGAATTGGGCTCCGGTCGCCCCATCCACAACACGATGATCACAGCTCAGGCCGATTTTCATTATTTGTGCGGCCTCAATACTTCCGTTATCTCGGACGACTGGACGGGCGATTGTGGCGCCAATTGACAGAATTCCCGCGTTTGGAGTGTTGATAATTCCGTAAAATCCGGTTACGCCGAACATGCCGAGATTGGTTACCGTGAAAGTGCTTCCGGACATCTCGTTGGGGGAGAGTTTTTTCGATCTGGCTTTAGTGATTAGCTCTCTCGCCTCTGCTGATATTAATTTCAGAGACTTTGCCTCCGCATTTCTGATGACGGGGGTCAAAAGGCCGTCTTCGATTGCCACGCCAAAAGAAATGTCGACGGAACTATGTTGCCGGATAGTCTCTCCGGCCCAAGAGCGGTTCATTGCGGGAACCTGGCGTAAGGCTTCGGTTGCTGCTTTCAACATGAAATCATTGACGCTAAACTTGAACCCACCGTGCTCCGGAGGAAGGGCGGCTAACTCCGAATTGAGTTGTTTACGCAAGTCTAGCAGCGCACCGACATCGATTTCTGATTCGAGATAGAAGTGAGGAGCGGTCGTCTTGCTCTCCTGGAGCCGTTGGGCAATGATTGCCCGCATTTGGGAAACCGGAATGTCCCTGGCTTCGGCTATCCCGCCCGATGTGGAAGCAGGGACATCAGTTGAAGTGGGTTGGACCACAGATCCTGAACCCACTCCAAGCAAGTCTCTCTTAACAATCCGACCGTTGGGACCCGAACCGGTCAATTTGGAAAGATCGATGCCCCGTTGTTCCGCAATCTTCCTTGCTAGTGGGGATGCTTTGAGTCGACCGGTAACCGCTTTTTTTTGCGTAGGAGCAGGTTCTGCTTCTGAAGTTCCTGAATCCAATGATGGATTTTCCGAGGTCTGAAGTTCTGCATTAGCCGCTGTGGTTGTTGGAGTATCTGTTGCTGGCGTGGACTGAATATCAATGGATTCTCCCTCTTCGCCGATGACGCAGATGGGAGATCCAACGGGCACTTGGGCGCCGACTGCTGCAATTTGCTTCAAGAGCACACCCTCGTCAAACGCTTCCAGTTCCATGGTTGCCTTGTCGGTTTCGATTTCAGCAATGACGTCGCCGGACTCTACGGTGTCGCCCTCATTCTTTAGCCAGTTAGCGACGGTTCCCACTGTCATGGTGTCGCTAAGTTTGGGCATGTCGATTATAGTGGCCATATTTTGTCGGACATTATTCGTGGTAATTTTACCGAGTCAGCAGATCTCCAGTACTTTCTCTACGACCACATTGGCTTTGGGAAGCTGGATTTTTTCCAGAGGTGGGCTGTAAATAGCCGGTGCGTCGATCGCGGATATCCGCTGGACGGGAGCGTCGAGATAGTCGAAGGCTTGGTTCTGAATCAGGTAAGCGACCTGGGCATCGACACCGCAGAAGGGTTTGTTCTCTTCTACAAGCACGGCACGACTCGTCTTTTTGACTGAATTGACAATCGTTTCCTCATCTAGGGGGCGGATTGATCGTAGGTCCACGACTTCTGCATCAATATTGTGCTCCGTCCTCAATATTTCTGCTGCCTCTAGGCAAACCAGTACCGAGGGTCCGTGCGCGATTAGTGATAGGTCGGTGCCTTTCCGCGTAACTTTTGCCTTTCCGAGGGGAACCGTATATTCTTCGTCTGGAACTTCGCCCACGTCATTATACATAATGGTACTCTCCATGACATAAACCGGGTCGTTGTCACGGATGGCGGACTTCATCAAGCCTTTGGCATCGTAAGGATTTGCCGGGCAGACAACTTTAAGACCTGGAGTGTTGGCGATAAAGTTTTCCGGAGTGTGAGAGTGAGTGGCTCCAACACCGGTGCCGCCGTTTGCAGGGCCGCGAATAACGATTGGCACATTGATTTTTCCTCCAGACATATAGCGGACGCTGGCGGCATTGTTAATGATCTGGTCCCAAGCAACGTAGGCGAAGCTCCAGAACATAAGTTCCATAACCGGCCGTATCCCGAGCATGGATGCACCAATCCCCATTCCAATAAAACCCGCTTCACTGATCGGTGCATCGACAATGCGCTTGGGCCCGAATTGCTTCAGGAGTCCCTCTGTGACTTTGTAAGCTCCATTGTACTCCGCAACTTCTTCGCCGATAATTACGACGCTTTCATCGCGATTGAGCTCTTCTATCATAGCGTTTTTAAGTGCTTGTCGGTAACTGATATCTGGCATGATTAAATTCCCTTATTGGTTTTGCGTATCTAAAAATAAGTTACGGATTCAATCGTTGAAAAAAATTCGACCCTCGGACTGCTTTTGATCTGGATTGTCCTCTTCCCAGTACACGTCTTTCAGTATATCCTCTTCTATTGGAAATTCGCTTTGCTCCGCGAAGGCGGCAGATTTTTCTGCTTCATCTTTTGCAGCGAGGTCTATTTTTTTGATGCCATCGTCGTCCAACAGGTTTAACTCAAGGAGGTAGTCGCGGTAAAGGATTATTGGATCATGGTTTTTACGGTAGTCGTCGATTTCCTCCTTGGGACGATATTTCTTGTGGTTCGCATCGGCGATGGAGTGACCCTGATATCGGTAGGTATGGATCTCCAGAAGGGACGGTTTGGACTCATCTCGGGCTAGATTCATCGCTTTTTTTACCCCTTCACGGATATCGAAGAGGGATTCGCCGTTAATCGTGGCCCAATTCATATTGTATCCATCCGCTCTCACAGCAATGCCAGCCTCAGGATGCACGCTAGAACGTTCCTGGGAAGTCCCCATTGAATAGCCATTGTTTTCGATGATGTAGACGACGGGCAGGTCCCATAGGGAAGCGATATTCAATGATTCGTGGAAGGCCCCTTGGTTTACGGCTCCATCTCCAAGGAAGCAAAGGGCACAACCTTTTTTCCCTTGGTATTTTAGGCCATATGCCAGACCAGCCCCTAACGGGGTTTGTCCCGCAACGATTCCGTGTCCACCCCAATAGTTTTTGCTGGGGTCAAAGTAGTGCATAGAGCCACCTTTTCCTTTGGAACACCCGGTAGCCTTCCCAAAAAGCTCAGCCATGCATTCATCCATACTCATCCCAACTGCGAGAGCGTGTCCATGATCACGATACGCGGTGATGATATGATCATTTTCCTCCATTAAGGAGACGCAACCGACAGCGATGGACTCCTGTCCAATGTAGAGGTGCAGAAACCCTGCAATTTTCCCCTGTTGGTAGGCCCGAAGAGATCTCTCTTCGAATCTTCTGATTCGGACCATTTCCCGGTAGAATCCAATCAGCTCTTCGGCCGTCAGCTTGGCGTTGGCTGGAGTTTTGGCTTCTTTGGCGAGATTTGCCTTTGTCGGCTTGGGTCGTGCAGATTTCTTTAGTTCGGTGGTTTTGGTCACGATTTAGGTTCTTACTAATGTGAGGTGGAAGAATGATGGCAATCTTCTTCAATGATCAAGGGCATATCGCAGATCCTAGAGTTTCTTGCAGATATTTGGGCGTCAGGATTTGCTTTCTCAACCTTCAATCACCTGTTCTACGACGATTTCTAGGGGTTGTCCTGGCTCGCAATTGGCTCGAGCGGACACGAAGCTGTCCCTGTAATCGTCGTAGATCGCCCAGAGTCCCTGGCGATCGGTTTCAGGTATGGGAAGGGTGTCGATTTGTCCCCGTGAGAAGAATGAGAACGTTCCCTCGTCTATGGCTTCAGGAAGTTCGTGAATTGCTAGTTGGCTGTCGAATAGGAACATTAGCCAGTGGTCACTCCCCTCGTAGGCTTTCTCCGCGATCATACAAAAGAGGTGGAGTTGGGAAGGATCAATTTTAAGCCCAATTTCTTCGAGCGTCTCTCGAGCGGCACATTGATGGGGGGATTCACCCGTCTCCATTTCAAGCTTTCCTCCGATAGGGCTCCAGAGATCCTGATTTGGAGATTTATTTCTTTTCAGCATAAGGAACTCTCCTTTGATGTTTCTGATGAAGATGAGGACGCTTATCTTATATTTCATTGGATCTGACGGAGTTCAGGCATTGGAGAGGAATAGGAGAGACAAGTGGAAAGTGAGAATCAAAACGACGCGAAAGACGTGCAAAGTCTTTCGAGAAATCAAATCTTTTGCTAAAGAAAGACACGTCCCGGTCAATTCAGTATATGCAGCTTTTGGCTGTTCATTCAACAGGCGTTTGGCTAGAGTGCATTTTCGACTTCGAGTTGAGGAGAGATTCGCAGGATCCTACCCGCAAGAATCCGAGTTATTTGGACGATTTGTTGGTTTGGCCTGGGAGTGGGAAGCGAGTCGGCAAAAACTTACGAGTTCTTCCGATCTGAAGGTGCCTTGGTCTCCGTGATGGAAGGGCCCCACAAAATATGGTTTTATCCGCCGCCTAAGAACATAGCAAGGTATCGGGTGCAGAACGAAGTTTATTCCTTTTTGGTTCAGTTAGTGCGGTCCGAGGTTCCTGTTTTCGATACAGTTTCGCGGTGAGGGAAATTTCAACCAAAGTTACCAATTGGGATGGGGAGACCGTGGTAATGGGTGGTTCAACGCTTGAAGAGGTGATTACGTTTAATTAAAAGGTCTCTTTTCTCGGAGACATTCCATTTTTCGGGCGGTTCTTCCGCTCTGAAGGTTAGACGTGGGCCAAGCGGAATTTGCTGATATCCGTAACGGCAAATCTGGTCAGTCCCGGTGGATCGCTCAAGCGTCAAACGCTTCGAAGGGCATAGCCAGGGGCGCTCTTCTAGATCCGATAATTGTAACTTTGGGCGGAAGTGAGTCGCGGAGTCAAAAGCCTGCCGACTGTAAGGTTTACCAGTTATTCCATAATTGATATTTGCCCTTCCTCTTGCGGACGCCTAAGGATTGCGTTATGCCAAAATACTTGCTCGTTGACGGATTCAATATGGCGTTTCGTGCCTATTATGCAGTTCATGAATTAGCCCGTTCCGACGGATTTCCAACGAACGCGCTTTACGGTTGGGTTCGCTCGATGTGGAAGCTCGTGGACGATCAGAAGCCAGATGAGACGATCGTCTTCTTTGACCTTGGAGGAGCCCTAGCGAAGCTGGCACTGCTACCAAAGTACAAGGCGAATCGAGGTGAAACTCCAGAAGATTTTGAGAAGCAGGTTCCAATTATCAAGGCTCTCACTCAAGCGATGGGGTTTGGGATATATGAAGAATACGGGGTCGAGTCCGATGACATCCTCGCTGCTTATGCGAATCGATTATGCTCCAAGGACGAGGATGCCCGTGTAATGATAGTGAGTGCCGACAAGGATTTTGCCCAATCGGTGACCGATCGAATCCACATGCTGCTGCCGCCTCCCACTGCGAATCCAAGACTGGGCTGGCGAGTGATTGATCCAGAAGGTGTGGAAGCTAAGTTTGGAGTAAAAACGACGCAAATAGCAGACTATTTGTCACTCATAGGAGACACGTCGGATAATATTCCCGGAATTCCTGGTGTGGGTCCGAAAACCGCTGTGAAGTGGTTGAAGCAATACAATGATATCGAAGGAGTTGCGAGTAATGCAAATAGCCTAAAACCAGTTCGATTTCAGGAGATTGTTCCGACGATGAGTGAACAGCTGGCGATTAACCGGAAGATTATTACTTTTGATCCGGATTGCGGGCCGGAGTTTATTCCCTCGGGTTCAGTCGACTCAACAAGCCTTTTCGAAATTCTTGAAGAGATGGAGATGATAACGCATCTGAAAGAAGCAAAAAAGCGGTATTCCCAAGGCGAGTTGGTTCTGTAGACTTTTTCACAACTGACCGTACTTCACTTTTCAAGATAGACTAAAAATCCACGTTTGTGTTAATGATATATCTTTGGGGTTTCCAATTTGGCTATATCCGTGCGTGGCTTAGGGGGTGAAACGGTGGTGCCAAGGGGCAGATTTGAACTGCCGACCAAGAGCTTATGAGTCTCCTGCTCTACCACTGAGCTACCCTGGCAACCGCTGGAAAGTGAGGAAAAAGTGCTCCAAATCTAAGTCAAGTCAAGTTTCCTTTAGATCTGGCGTAGATGTTCCGACGGACTGTCCCCCCGGCCGAGAAACCTAAAGTGAGAGTCAAGCTGGGGTTAAAACGGCAAGAAGCTTTCTAATTTCGGCTTCTGATGCCTCATGCTCTTGCTCAATTGCGAGTTTGACGGTTCGGTTTAGTTCAAACCTTGCCTCCTCCATTCTTTCTAGTGCTATGTGGCATTCAGTTTTGAAAATCGGAGGCATCATCCAATCTTGCTTCTGTCGCTGGTACTTTTCGCACAGAGAAATTCCCTCGTTGGGATTTCCCTCATCCATAAACGACTTACCGATTGCTAAACGGAAGAGTTCGTTTTTAGGATTTTCCTCGAGGGGGGTCTTTGAATTTTTCGGACTTCATTGAGTTATTCGATTGTTCCAGCTGAATGGCGGGGAACTCATTGGCCGGGCGGGATTCTACGAAGGGTTGGAGAGATAGATTCATCAATGTCGCGAAAACGATCTTCGCGATCTGATTGGTTCATTCGGATGAACTTGGACTTTGGTAAACTCTGCAAGAATTGGCGACCATAAGATTTTTGCAGTACGCGGGAATCTAGAATCGTAATGATCCCTTGGTCGTCTTTTTTTCGTATCAGTCTGCCGATGCCCTGTCGGAACCTAATTAGAGCCTCTGGCAACGTCATTTCGGCGAATGGATTTCCACCTTGTTCTTTGATCCGCTCGGACTTTGCTTCAGCGATGGGGTGGGTGGGAACATCGAATGGGAGCCGCGTCAGTATGACTTGTGAGAGAGCTGGTCCAGGAACGTCTACGCCGGTCCAGAAGCTGTCAGTTCCAAATAGAACGCCATTACCAGAGTTTCGCAGGCCGGCGGAAAGTTCGGATCGATTGAGTCCTTGTCCTTGCGCAAAAAATGCACGACGGGAATCGAGAAAGTGAGATTCAAGTGCATCACCGGCCTTCCTGAGGTCTGAGTAGTTCGTGAAGAGGACAAGCGTACCCCCCGCTACACGATCCACGCAGAATTTGATGTAGTCGATCAGTGTCTCGATTGCCAGTTTCGCTTCTTCGGAGGTGGGAGCGGGAATATCGCTCGCAACGTAGATCCGGGTATTGGCTTCGTAGTCGAAGGGCGATTCGACTCGGTGGGCGGTTTTGCCTTCGGCACCGACTTTTAATTGAAAAGGGACTAAGTCTTGGGCGATCGAGAGCGTAGCGCTGGTAAGGACCACTGAGCGTTCTTCACCAAATAATTCTTCACGAAGGTAGGGAGCGATCTCAATGGGAGCGGTTCGCAATGTAACAATTTGATTTCTCCTGCCACTTCGCTCGATCCAATGGACATGATCCTTCTCTGCTAGGTCGATGAAACGTCGGATTCCTGCGTAGTAGCTATGCACTCGGTTTCTCTGGTCCTTGAGCTCGTCGTGCATCGCCCCGTCTTCGATCTTCGCAAGTATGCTATCCATAACCTGAACTACTGCTTTAAGCGGAGAAACAATGGTGGGCTCGCACCAGTCAGGCTCTGAAATGCGGGTAATGGAGCGTTGAGACAGTCGAGTAGCCGCAATGTATCCAAAAAATTCCTGCGAAGCTTCTTGTGCGTCTACGATAGCTTGAAGCTGTTTAGGGTGAGCCCACTTGCGGACGACACCTGACTTACGTTTCGAATTAAACAGATTCTTAAGTTGACGATCGAGACCATAGGAACTGATTCGAGCTCCGAAGTGTTCAGTCGCCACTTCCGCAGTTGTATGTGCCTCGTCAATAATAAGAAAGTCCTCAGGAAGGAGAATTCCCTTGTCGTTGGGAGCCAGACCTCCGGCACTCAGGAGGGCAAAGAGCAAACTGTGGTTTACGATGACCACTTGGGCTTTACGCATTTCAACCCGAGCTTTTTGGTAGTAGCATGTTTTTGGGTTGCAATTTTTTCGATTACAGGCTGAACTTTCGGCATTGACCATTTCCCAAACATCGTAGTTGGGAATCGGATTCATATCTCGGCGCAGGCCAGTTTTAGTGTTTTGCGACCAGTCTGCGATCCGTTTCAGCTCATCAATCTCATCGTTTGGGAATAGTTCTGTCTTGTTAGTAATTGCGTTGGCAAGGCGGGTAGGGCAGAGATAGTTTCCTTTCCCCACAAGGATGACAGAACGAAATTCGGAATACTTTTCGAGTTCGGGAACTTTGCGAAATAGAGTGCGGCAAATCGGCAAGTCGTTTCTTTCGATCTGCTCCTGGAGGGCAATCGTATTGGATGAAACGATACAGGGTCTTTTTGAATCGATAGAGTGGATGACTCCCGGAATCAGATAAGCAAGGCTCTTCCCAACACCGGTGCCTGCCTCAAAGACAAGCGGTTGGTCCTCCTGCATGGATAAGCTTACCGCTTTGGCCATAGAACTTTGTTCAGGGCGATGCTCAAGAGAGAGAGTGGACTGCAGCCAGCCATTTTCGTTGAAAACGCACGCAACGATATCGGGCAAGTAATGGGACGGCGAGCGGCTTTCTGCACCTTCGTTAGGCGAAATCATAGAATATCAAGATCCGGATGTTTAATCTGTTCGCGAGGCGTTATCGCTGAGACAAATAACCTCGATGCCTTCCATTAGCTATTTCACTCATATATGAAAACATGGTCACCGTCTTCCACAGAATTGTAAAGAGTCAGCATGTCGATATTTGATAGTTGAATGCAGCCCCCACTGGCAGGTCGACCAATCCGGTTTTCATGGTTTGTGCCGTGAATGTATATGAACCTCGAGTAGGAGTCGCAGTTTTCTCCTTTGTTGAAGCCCGGCTCAAGTCCCTCTAGCCAGAGGATCCGAGTGGTAATTAAGTTAAGTTTCTGCTCCGCGGGGTCGAGATCGTGATAGCGTTTGTCGATTATTACCCGCCCTTTGAAGACTTCGCCCATCACGGCTCCGTCTCCGATTTTGTTGCGAATTTGATGCAGGCCAAGAGGAGTCCCTCCAGAACCGTCAATATTGGAAGGCGGTTTTAGTCCGGTAGACACCATGTATTTGATGAGAGTCTGGTTGTTTTCGATAAGGGACAGAGTCTGCTTTTCGATTGATACCAGCAAGCGTCGCGCTGAGGGCTTGATATTTAGTGCTTCAACCTTATCTGTGTACGCTTGATGTAATTCGGTAATCATTTGGAGAGTATGATCGATCGGAAACAGTCCAGAATTGATTGAATGATTCGAGTGGGTCCATTCGTTTCGATCGGAGTCGGAGGACCGGATAGAAATTTTAGATAAATTTAGTACAATGGGTTACAAAGTAGGTATTGTGGGTGCGACCGGCGCGGTCGGCCAGGAGCTGATTACCCTGTTGGAAAACAGAAAGTTTCCGCTGGACGAGTTGAGACTTTTAGCGTCAAGCCGCTCTGCTGGCAAGTGCGTTTTAGCATTGGGGGAGTCTGTCATTATTGAAGAGGCGACCGAGTCATGTTTCGATGGACTGGACTTCGCGATATTTTCTGCGAGTAGAACGTTGTCAAAGGTGCTTTGCCCCGCAGCGGTAGCAGCGGGTGTCGTAGCGATCGACAACAGTTCGGCTTTTAGGACGGATTCGAACGTCCCTCTTGTCATACCGGAAATCAATGCGGCAGCGGCAAGGGAGCATAAGGGAATTATTGCGAATCCTAACTGTACAACCGCGATCACCTTAATGGCGACTTTTCCGCTGCATCAGCGTTTTGGATTGAAGCGCTTGATTACCTCAACCTACCAAGCGGTCAGTGGAAGCGGGGTCGCGGCGATGGAGGAACTAAAAAACCAAATGGGCCAGATCTCCCGAGGGGAAGCGATTGCAGTGGAGGCTTATCCTGAACAGATAGCTCTGAATGCGTTGCCGCATGTCGATTCGTTCCTAGATTCTGGATATACTAAGGAGGAGATGAAGATGTTGAATGAGAGCCGGAAGATCATGGATTTGCCTGATCTGATAGCGTCCTGCACTTGTGTTAGGGTTCCGGTAATGCGCTCGCATTCGGTTTCGGTGAATGCCGAATTTGAAAAGGAGGTCTCTGTCGAGGAAGCGAGAGCAGCCATCGAGTCAGCTCCCGGTATTGAGTTGGTGGATGACCCAGAAAACGGAAGGTATCCGATGCCGCTCGATTATGCGGAAAAGGAGGCTTGTGGAGTGGGTCGTTTTCGCAAGGACCTCGCCTTTGAAAATGGACTGGCCTACTGGGTTGTAGGAGATCAACTTTGGAAAGGGGCCGCGTTGAATGCGATACAGATCGCTGAGTGCCTATTCGAAGTATGAGCAAGCTGCATTGACCTAGATGAAATATCGAGTTGCCGAGGCAACGGAACATTAAATAAAAAGAAAGCATGAGTATGCGAATCTTGGTCCTGTTGGGGGGAATGATAACCCTTTGCTTGTCTAGCCTCATTGCCCAGACAGACATAGTTCCGTACGCATCTGAAGCGGATTTAGGCAAACTCATTGGGCAGAAGGCTAGGCTGGAAGGGGTCTATCACCGTGACGCGTTCAATACTCCTGCCATCGCGATCAGTGGCCGTGTCTATTACTTATTAGAGAACCCTCCCAATAAAAGGTCCTTCAAATTTCCCTCAGAAAGTAGTTTCGCGAGCATCGAAGGGATTCTTTACCTGTACGATGGGAAACTGCAGTTCAATGAGCTCTACAGTGCGATTGGCAAGCGGTACTATTTTTTTAGTATGGATGACGCTATGATCAAATTTGGAACCTTGCTTAAATCGAAAAACGAACCGAGGGAAATTGTTCCAGCAACCAAGCAGGCCGAAGACACGGATGCGACGCGCTTTTAGGTGCTGTAGAGAACTAGGTCGTCGATCTCACTTGCCCTCGAGTTGGCAATGACTCGGTAGGGATCGTTGGATAAAAGATGACGATTGCGAGTCCCTCGCGCAAAACTTTCTGTACAGTCTCACAGCCTGCAAATATAAGGCGACTAAAGGCGATTACTATGGGTAGTAATTTCATGATGATGAAAGGGTGAGAGATTGGCCCACAGGACGAAAATTTTTTGGGGCAGTTAATAACACATAGAATTTCAATACTACGGCCGCCCTGACCCGCTTTTGTCCGCTGGCACACTACAACGGTCCAATTGAGCTGCCTCCGTTGGAAAGTAACGTTTACAGAACGGTGTCTAGTGGATTTTTCTGGATGATTTGTCCTAGGTTGGCATAATTTAAAATCGGACTATTGATACAAATATCCAAAAAAGCCTGAAATCCAGGAGTTTGGCAGTGGTGCGCGAGGAGGGACTCGAACCCCCGACCTACTGGGTGTAAACCAGTTGCTCTAACCAACTGAGCTACCCGCGCATCGCAAAAGGCAGGTGATAAGGATGAATTCACTTGGCCTTTGCA
>Ga0163109_10000304_pt1 | contig 39814 bp, 37 predicted proteins | sample CRUFie1St13metaG_FD_108704 | JGI IMG/M metagenome (GOLD analysis project Ga0163109, IMG submission 108704) | Marine microbial communities from the Costa Rica Dome - CRUD Field 142mm St13 metaG | ecosystem: Environmental > Aquatic > Marine > Oceanic > Photic zone | place: Costa Rica: the Eastern...
CAACTTTTAAAAAATGAGTAAAGATAGAAAAATAATAGATATAGCTAGGCAAGTTATTGATGATGAAGTCGAAGCCTTAATTGGTTTAAAAGAATACATTGATGAAAACTTCGAAGAAATCATTGATGTTATTTGCGAATGTAGGGGCCGCCTGATTTTTACAGGGATTGGAAAGTCAGGACATATTAGCAAAAAGATTTCAGCTACTTTATCCAGCACTGGAACTAGCTCTTTTTTTATGCACTCTACTGAGGCTTTTCATGGAGACCTTGGAATGATTCAGAGTGATGATATTGTTGTTGCAATAAGTTATTCAGGCGAGACAGAGGATCTTCTTAAAACAATTCCGATTATAAAAAAGCTAGGTTGTTACGTTATAGGTGTATCTGGAAATGATAAATCAACACTATCGAAGATTTCTGACTATCATCAATTGATAAAAGTTGAGAAAGAGGCTTGTCCACTTGACCTAGCACCAACCTCTAGCGCTACAGCAACCCTTGTTTGGGGGGATGCATTGGCAATTTCTTTAATGAAGAAAAAAGATTTCAAGCCTGAAGATTTCGCAAAGTCTCATCCAGGCGGAACTCTAGGTAAAAGACTGCTTCTTTCTGCAAAAGATGTAATGTCTTCTGGTGATGAAATACCAATTGTTGAATATGATATGTTGTCAAAAGATGTCATCAAGACTATTTCTGAAAAAGGTATGGGCGTTACCTTTGTATCCAAAAATATGAATATAGTCGGACTAATAACTGATGGAGATATTAGACGAGCAATTGATAATTCAAATTACTTCTTTGATATGATAGCTCATGACATTATGAGCGAAAGGTTTATTTCTGTTCATCCTGACGACTTAGCATCTGAATGCCTTAGAAAAATGGCTGAAAAGAAGATCGGCTGTCTTGCTGTCATGAACAATGGAGTATTAGTTGGGATTGTTAATCAAAAAGATTTGGTAAAACTTGGTATCTAATGAAGATTTTAATTATGGGCTTGTCAGGGAGCGGTAAAACTTTCCTATCTAAACTTTTACAAAAAGAATTAACTTGTGCTTGGTATAATGCTGACTATCTAAGAGAAATGGCTAATGATTGGGATTTTTCAGATGAAGGAAGAAAGAGACAGAGCTTTCGAATGAAAGCTTTAGCTGACTTCGAAAAAGAAAATGGAAGAATGGTAATTTGTGATTTTATATGCCCGACAAAAGAGGCTAGAGATATTTTTGATGCTGATTACTGTATATGGATGGATACAATAAAAGAGAGTAATTACAAGGATACTGATAAGATTTTCGAAGAGCCCTCAAACTATAATTTAAAAATATCTGCTTGGAATCAATATAGCCCAAATGAGGTTGCAAACTTAATTAAAAATGTTTGATCCAAAACAACCTACAGTTCTTCTTCTTGGGAGATGGCAGCCATGGCACGATGGACATACGGCATTATTTAAGAGAGCTTTAGCAAAAACAGGACAGGTAGTAATTCAGGTAAGAGATGTTAAGGACTCTTCTGGAGGCGAAGGGCAGGAAGATAACCCTTTTTCACTTAGTGAAATATCTGATGATATTGAAACAAAACTCTCTGATTTAGGATTCAAGATCAACGAGGATTATATAATTCAATTTGTACCCAACATTACAAATATAACTTATGGCAGAGGAGTTGGTTACAAAATAGAACAAGAAACCTTCGAATCTGAGATCGAATCAATAAGCGCGACTAAAATAAGAAAGGTACTTAGGAATGAGGGTAAAATTAAATAATTTGGCTGGGTGGCAGAGTGGTCATGCAGCGGACTGCAAATCCGTGTACGCCGGTTCGATTCCGGCCTCAGCCTCCACATAAAAAATGAAAATTGCAATAATTGGTCTTGGCTTCGTTGGTAACTCGCTTTTAAATGGTCTAAAAGATGTTGTAAGAGTAAAAGAAATAGATCCAAAGCTTGGAACAAATATTAATGAGCTTAAAGATTTTTCTCCAGAAATTATCTTTATTTGTGTTCCAACCCCAATGAGTGAAGATAAAACTCAAGATATTTCAATTATTGAATCTGTTATTGATGAAATTAATGATTTAAAAATTTCATCCTTGGTGGTATTAAAAAGTACATTACTCCCAAATTATGTTAGTGAGCTTGGCAAGAAAATATCAAGATTTGTTTATAATCCTGAGTTTCTTAGAGAAAAGCATGCCAATGAAGATTTCATTAATTCAGAACTAATTGTTTTTGGTGGCAATTACAATGAAACTAAATATCTCTCAGGGTTTTATCAACAATATACAAAATGTATCTGCAAAGATCATATTTTTACTGATTTGGTAACAGCTTCTTTCATAAAATATACAATAAATGCTTTTCTTTCAGTGAAAGTGGTTTTCTTTAACGAATTAAAAGAATTATTTGATGCATCAGGTGCATATGAGGAGTGGGAAAATTTTACAAAATATTTATCAATAGACAAACGAATTGGAGAATCTCACATGCAAGTACCTGGACATGATGGAAGGCTTGGCTTTGGCGGCGCGTGTCTTCCAAAAGATTCTGATGCACTTGTTAAGTATGCTAACCAAATTGAAAAGCAATTAAATTTATTAAATAATGCAATTAAATTAAATAACGATATTAGATCATCATATAATAAAGAAACAGATAGAGAATTAGAACAAAACATTAGTTTTAGGGGAGACAATAAATAATATTAGCCCGGGTGGTGGAATTGGTAGACACAAGGGATTTAAAATCCCTCGATAGAAATATCGTGCCGGTTCAAGTCCGGCTCCGGGCACCATTAAAAATATATATTAATGTGAAGATATATGTTCTAAAATATTACTTATTTCTAACAAACCAAAAAGAATTTAAATGACACAAAAGAAACACCTTAATCTTTTAGAGTCTGGAAAAATTAATATATCAAACTTTATTAAAGTTTGTTGGATGTGGAAATATCATGTTTTCTTGATAGTTCTTATTTTTTCAACAATTTCAGTTAGTTATTCCTTCACAATACAAAATAAATACACCTCAATTGCTATATTAAAAGAAAAAAATCAAAATAATAATTTACAAGGCTTAGGAACAATCGGAAGACTTGGATTTGGCGGAAGCGTAAGCGAAAGTAAAACTGATTTGGCTATAGCGGTCATTAAATCAAGAGCTTTCGTTGAGGAATTAGCAAAAGATAGCTACATTAAATCATCTATTTATGCCGCTAATTCATTCGATCCTTCAACGAAAAAAATTATTTATAATCAAAATATATTTCTAGAGGCAACTAATTCTTGGAACAAAAATAGATATCCACACCCATCAGGACCCTCATATATTGATGTTCATAAGAAGTATTTAAAGAGCTTAAGAATCTCTAAGGATAACCTAACTGGATTCGTTACAATCTCCTATGAGCATGTATCTCCGATATTTGCATTCGAATTCCTTAACATAATTATTTCAAATGTTAATCAATTAATAAAAGAAAATGATTTATCCGAAGCAGAATTAGCAAAATCTTTTTTATATGAAGAGCTGGATAATACATCATCTACATATGTTAATGATGCAATATCAGAACTTATAAAATCTCAACTTGAGACTCAAGTTAAAGCAAAAGCAAGCAAAAACTATGTTTTTGATATGATTGATAAACCCTTTATTCCAATCAAGAGATCAAAACCATCAAGATCTGTAGCGCTTGCTTTTGGATTATTTCTTGGTTTATTAGCCTCATTAGTTTATATATTGCTTAGTAATGAAAAACTCAAATCAAGGATACACGAAAGTGAATACTAAAAATGATGGTAGAGTTATTGGAGTAATAGGCCTGGGTTATGTGGGGCTCCCTTTAGCGGTTGAATTTGGAAAAAAAAGAAAAGTAATTGGTTATGATCTTGATGAAAATAGAATCTCTGAACTAAAAGATGGCATAGATAGCACACTAGAGATATCTAAAGAAAATTTACAACTTGCAACATTATTGTCATTTACATCAGAAGAAGCTTCATTAAAAGAAGTTGATATTTTCATTGTAACTGTTCCAACACCTATTGATGACGCTAAAAGACCAGATCTTAATCCATTAATATTTGCATCTGAGCTAGTTGGTAAATATATTAAAAAGGATGGAATCGTAATATATGAATCAACTGTATATCCCGGTTGCACGGAAGAAGTTTGCGTTCCTATTTTAGAGAGTATTTCTTCACTAGAATACAACAAAGATTTTTTTTGTGGCTATAGCCCAGAAAGAGTTAATCCTGGCGATAAAGTAAATACCGTCTCAAAAATCGTAAAGATCACAAGCGGATCAAATAAAGAGACTTCACTTCAAATAGATTCTCTCTATAAAGAAATAATAGAGCCAGGAACTTTTCTTGCAAGCTCAATTGCAGTTGCTGAAGCTGCAAAAGTTATTGAGAACACTCAAAGAGATCTTAACATTGCGCTTGTAAATGAGTTATCACTTATTTTTAATCGTCTTGAAATAGATACAGTTGAAGTTCTTGAAGCTGCTGGCAGCAAGTGGAATTTTCTGCCATTCAGACCTGGCATGGTAGGAGGGCACTGCATTGGTGTTGATCCATATTATTTAACTCACAAAGCCGAAGAAAGTGGATATCATCCTGAGGTTATTTTAGCTGGAAGAAGAATAAACGATAATATGGCAATAAATGCAGCTAAATCAATTATAAAAAAAATGACTAATAACAATATAGATATTACTTCGAGCAAAATTGGAATTATGGGCATAACTTTTAAAGAGAATTGCCCAGATGTCAGAAACACAAAAATAATAGATTTAATTAATGAACTTAAAGATTGGTCAATTGAAATTTTAGTTTATGATCCATGGGCTAATAAAGATGAGGTTTACAACAAATACGGAATAAATTTAGTTGGTATTGAATCATTTTCTAACTTAAGCTCGTTGATTGTTACGGTCGGCCATAATGAAATAAGAAACCTCACTCCAAAAAAGTTAAGGGAGATGTGCGATGAAGAAAAACCCGTTATTGCTGACTTAAAATCTATATACAAAAGAAATGAGCTTTGTGATCTTGGTTTTACAGTATTTAGATTATGAAAAAGAATATAGTTGTTGCTGGCTGCGGTCACTGGGGTAAAAATTTAGTTAGGAATTTCCATGAACTTGGCTCTTTAAAATATATATCCGATCCCGACGAAGCCCTTGTAAATAAAATCTCAGATGAATATAAAATTGAATCAATTGGATTTGAGGAAGCCCTCGAAAAAGATTCAATTAAAGGAGTTGTGGTTGCAGCACCAGCTAAATTTCATTCAGAAATGGCTATTAAAGCAATTAAAAAGGGTAAAAATGTATTCGTAGAGAAGCCTTTAGCAATGAATAATAATGAAGCAATTGAGATGATAAATGTTGCACGTGAAAATAATGTCCACTTAATGGTAGGACACCTGCTGCAATATCACCCTATTTTTATTGAATTAAAGAAAATAATTGATTCTGGAAAACTTGGAAAAATTAAGCATATTTATTCCAATAGGTTAAGTTTGGGAAAAATAAGGTCTCATGAAAATGTCGTATGGAGTTTTGCTCCTCATGATATTTCTATGATTTTATCATTAGTAAATCGCTCCCCAATAGATATTAAAGTAAACAAACATTCTTTTCTAAGAGATAAAATAGCTGACATTGCTAGCATTAGTTTAGATTTTGGCAATAACCTTAAATCTAATATAAATATTTCATGGATAAATCCATTTAAGGAGCAAAAATTAGTTGTAATCTGCGAAGATGGGTCTTTAATTTTTGATGACACTCTGCCTTGGGAGAAGAAGTTATGCCTTCTAAATTATAAAATAGCTATAAACGGAGAAGAGTCTTGTATAGAAAAATCTGATCCTGCTTATATAAAGATAGATTTTGAGGAACCCCTTAAGAAAGAGTGTAAATATTTTATTGAACTGATTGACAATAAGGTTGAACCTAGAACAGATGGATATGAAGGTTTAGAAGTTCTCAAAGTATTAACTGCAACTGATTAGCAAGGAGTTATTTAAATATGATAGATGAAAGCACAATGATTCATGAATCTTCATATATTGATGAAAATGTAGAGATTGGGAAAAATACCAAAATATGGCATTTCTCTCATGTTCTAAGTAACTGTAAGATTGGTAAAAATTCAAGCTTGGGTCAAAATGTAGTAGTTGGACCAAATGTAACTATTGGAGACTGTGTAAAAATTCAAAACAATGTCAGTGTTTATGACGGAGTTACAATTGAGGATGATGTATTTTGTGGCCCATCATGTGTTTTTACTAATGTAATTAATCCAAGATCTTCTGTTGAAAGGAAGGATGAATATAAAAAGACTCTTGTCTGCAAAGGAGCTTCTATTGGAGCAAATGCAACAATAGTTTGTGGTATTAAATTGGGAAAATATTGTTTTATAGGAGCTGGGTCTACTGTTGTTAAAGATGTACCAGATTATGCTTTAATGGTAGGAAATCCAGCTAGACAGATCGGATGGATGAGTGAATTTGGAGGGAAGCTTAATGAAGATTTGGTATGTTCTTTAACTGGTAAAAAGTATATAAAGATAAGCGAAAACCAAATAGAGGAAAATCCAGATGAGTGAATATTCAAATCCAACACAATTTATTGATCTTAAATCACAGCAGTCACAAATAAGATCCAAGATTAATAAAAGAATAAGCACTGTTCTTGATCACGGAATTTATATTATGGGTCCAGAAGTAAAAGAATTTGAAGAACTTCTACAAAAATTTACTGGCTCTAAATATGCACTTACATGTGCCAACGGAACAGATGCCCTGACTATATCTATGATGGCTTTTGATTTAAAAAGCAATGATGTTGTTTTTATTCCATCATTTACTTATGTTGCATCAGCAGAAACTGTTGCCCAGTTAGGAGCAATCCCTTTTTTCGTTGATGTTAAGAAAAGCACATTTAATATGGATCCTGATAGTTTAAAGCAGGCGATAATAGATGCTAAAGGCATGGGGCTTAATCCAAAGGTTGTCATGCCTGTTGATCTCTTTGGCCAACCTTCTGATTTACATGAAATTCTTGATATTGCGAAAGAAAATAATCTAAAAACACTCATAGATGGTGCTCAAAGTTTTGGCTCAGATTACAAAAATAAAAAAGCATGCACTTATGGAGATATCGCAACAACGAGCTTCTTTCCAGCTAAACCGCTTGGATGTTATGGTGATGGAGGTGCTATCTTTACTCAAGATCCAGAACTAGCAGAACTAATAGATTCAATAAGATTGCATGGCAAAGGTCAGGAAAAATATGATAATGTCAGAATAGGGGTAAATTCGAGGCTTGATACTATTCAGGCTGCAATTTTAATAGAAAAGTTAGAAATATTTCCAGAGGAGATCGCCCTTCGTAATAAATTTGCATCAATTTATACAAAATGTATGCCAAACACAATTGAATGCCCAATAATACCAAAAGACAGTCTAAGTGTATGGGCGCAATATACAATAATATCTGAACACAGAGATGCGTTAAGAGAGAAACTATCAAAAAAAAATATACCCTCTGTTATCTATTATCCAAAATCACTTTCACAACAAGATGGGTATAAAAAATTTCCAATGGTTTCCTCAGGCCTAAAAATATCAGAATCTTTGCCAAATGAAGTCTTAAGTTTACCTATGCATCCATATCTTAGAGAGGATTTTATTAGGCATGCATGTAAAATTTTAGAAGAATAATATGTGCGGTATTGCTGGATATTTATCACTTAATGATTCAGTTAACTTAAATGTTATTAACAAAATGACAGATGCACTGATTCACAGAGGGCCTGACGGGAGAGGTGTTGCAACTTTCAATGATAATCTTGAGCTTTCTAACTTAAATTTAGATGATGATAAAAAAGTCCCACCAATCATTGGCTATGATGGTTTATTAGCATTCGGACATAGAAGACTTTCTGTTATTGATCCAGTACCTGAAAGTAACCAACCTTTATCTTTTATGAATGGAAGATATTGGATTATATTTAATGGAGAAATATATAATTATCTTGAATTAAGAGAAGAACTTCAGTCTCAAGGCTATAAATTTAAAACAAAATCAGACACAGAGGTTATTATGGCATCTTATGATTACTGGGGTTTTGAATGCCAAAATAAATTTAATGGAATGTGGTCATTTGCACTATTAGATATATCTAAAAAAAAGTTATTTTTGTCAAGAGATCGTTTTGGAGAAAAACCTTTTTATTTTTTTAAAAATGAGAACTTATTTGCTTTTGCATCAGAAATAAAGTCTCTTTTTACAATTGATGGAGTTCTTCCTCTAATTTCAGAAAATGATGCAAATATTTTTTTAAAATCAGGCCCCAACGAATATAGTAAAGAAACTCTTTTTAAAAATATCTATAAAATCTTACCTGGACACTTTTTAGATATAAGCCTAAATAAAGAAGACATAAAAATAGAGCAGAAGAAATATTGGAAATTAGATATAAATCACAGCAAAGAAAAATATAACCATTTGACGGCAAAAAGAATATCAAAAAGATATTATGAATTGTTAAAAGATTCTGTCAGATTAAGATTGAGGTCTGATGTCCCACTAGGGTCAGCATTATCGGGAGGATTAGATAGCAGCTCAATAGTTTTTTTGATCAATGAGATTTTGCGTGAAAGAGGTGTTTCAGAAAATCAGAATACTTTTTCTTGTGTTTATGAAGATGCAGATGAGTCATATTGTGATGAAAGTAAGCACATTAACCTCGTTGCGGATTTCTTAAACATTAAAAATTATAAAATTACCCCAAAAAAAAAAGAAATACCAAAAGAGCATAAGAAATTAATCTATCACTTTGATACTCCCCCTGAGAATACATGCATGTCAGGTTGGCACACATATAAGCTTGTTAAGAGAAATAATGTAATTGTTACCTTAGATGGACAAGGAGCAGATGAACAATTAACTGGATATCTATATTATTTTTCATATTTTTTATCTGATTTAAGATTAACTGATTTATTTAGAGAAACATACTATGCTCTGAGAGTGCCTGGATCTTTCCCATATATTTGGCGAGGGTTTCTAACAAATATTTTTTCTAAGATTTTCGGGCGTGTAGTTACAAAATACTTAATAGAAAAAATAATCAAAAGACCATTTCCAGATAGTCTTAACGGAGTCCTTGATAGAGACTTCAAAACAGGATTAGTTACTTTATTACATAATGCAGACAGAGGATCAATGGCGCATTCTGTTGAGTCAAGAATGCCGTTTTTGGACTTCAGGTTGGTAGAGTTTTTGGCAAGTGTTCCATCTGTCTACAAGATTCATAATGGTTGGAGTAAATATATAGCTAGATTAGCTTTTGATAAGAAATTACCTGATTCTATCAATTGGAGAAAAGACAAACAAGGATGGCCAATACCTGAAGATGCATGGTTTCTAGGAGACCTTTCTAGCTGGCTAAAAAACAGAATCACCTTTCTTAAGGATAACTCAAGATTCTTTAACTCGACTAAAGATATTGCTTACTCCAAAGAAAATAAGAGATTTGTATTGAGAGTTCTTAACCTTTTAACAGTTTTGGAAAATACAAATGCACAGATAGATGATACAAATTAGTAGATTATGAGTCTCGACATAAATAGATCTAGTATTTTTAAACAATTTGAAACAATTGGCTTAATTCCTGGCGATGTAGTTCTTTTAAAAGCAAATCTGGCAAGTATTGGTATAGTAAATGGAGATCCAAAAAATGGGTTTTTGAATGCATTAATAGATTATTTAGGTTCAGGAGGTACAGTCGTTGCTGCTGCTTTCACAAAAACACACTTCCTACCTTTTATTAATAAACATTCAAAAATTTTTACAATTGAAACTCAATCTAATACAGGCGGCTTATCAAAAATTATGTTAAAAAATTTAAGTTCAGTAAGAAGCTCTCACCCAACGAATTCATTTGTGGGTATTGGAAAATATGCGCATGATATTTTAAGAGACCATAATGAGAAATCTCATTCATTTGCTCCAATAGAAAAGATTATGGCAATTGATGGTAAGGGTTTGATGATTGGATGCTTAGAATCAAGTCCAGGACACCTAACAGCTCATTTAGCTCAATATCATCTAGGACAATCAAAGAAGAACTTTTTTAGTGGATTAGCAGGAGCGACGTATTATAAGGATAAAAAATTAAAAGTATTCTTAAGAAAAGATTTTGGTGGACATGCAGCAGGAGCAATAAAATTTTATGAGCACTATGAAAAAGCTAATGCAATTAAGTACTCAGAAATAGGAAATGCAAATGCTGGAGTTTCAAACCTAAAGCAAGTATATGATATAGAAAAGGAGCTATTTAAAAAAGATCCAAAATATATTTTATGTAATGATCCTTTATGTTTTAGCTGCAGAGCATCATGGAAATATAATGTGAAGGATTTACCAGGCTATGTTGTTAGAAAGTTATATCAAATATTAAGAAATAAGATTTCATAAATGCTTTTAATTGAATCAAATTTTACCAAATACCCAGAATTTAAATATACCTTGGAAACTATTTTTAGTGATTGGCTTGGGATTGATTTTAAACAAATTCATTCAAACAATGCGTACATAAGAATCTATAGAGAAAATGGAGAGGAGTTAAAGATTAATAGTAGGTTTTTTAAAGATTATAACTTTGAAAATTATGATGATTCGTATAAAAAGTTTCTTTCCAAAAAAAATTATTTACTATCAGACAATTTATCTAACAAATTATGTTTAGAAAGCATACCTATGTTGTTTGAAACAGATAAAAAATTGAATACAAATAACAGTATCAACTTTATTGATTTAGATATTTTTGGAGTAATTTTTTTTATGCTTTCAAGAGTTGAGGAGTTTGCTGCAGATAACTTTGATAATCATGATAGGTTTGAGGGAAAAAATTCTTTAAGCTTCAAAATGAATTTTTTAGACAAACCTATTGTAGATATTTATATTGAAATTCTTTGGGAATTTCTAAAAAAAAGCTTTACAGGCTTAAAAAGAAAAAGATATAACTTTGTTAAAAACATTTCATGTGATTGCGATAATCCTTTCCTTTACCATTATAAATTTAAAAACTTATTAAAACGATCAGGAGGTGATTTGATTTATAGAAAATCTCCAAGTCTTTTTATAAAATCTCTTAAAGGCATATCATCAAAATCTAGATCTTTCTCAAAGGATCCGTTTAGAAAAAAAATAGAGTTAATAATGCATTTAAATGAGCGAGTTGGAAATAGTGTTCAGTTTAATTTTATTCCTCATATGACAAGTGAAAGATATGATGGAATTAACTATTTCAATAGTAGCGAGGTTGGCATCCTTTTAGATGATGTCTACAAGAGAGGCCACAAGGTTGGAATACATCCAGGTTATAGAACATACAACAATAGAGAGATGCTTAAAATATCAGTAGATAAATTTTTAAGTAAACCAAGAACAGGTGATTTTGACTTAAAAGGTCGACAGCATTACTTAAGATGGAAGGTTGGCGTTACTGATTTATTATATGAGGATTCTAATATTAAATACGATTCATCTTTGGGGTATGCCGATAAAGGAGGATTTCGGTGCGGAACATCAAAGACTTTTAGTATTTTTTCTCTTAAAGAGAGGAAAAAGCTTAATTTAAAGGAAGAGCCTTTACATATAATGGAGAATACCTATTTTTCAGGACAATATTTAGATTATAAAGATAGAGATACAATCCTTGAAAAAATGAATTATATTAAATCATGGATTAAAAAATTAAATGGTAGCCTTAATTTACTTTGGCATAATACGAGCCTCTTTTCAGATGATGAAATTGAAGTATATAAATATCTAATTAAATAGATTGTGAACTCTATATTAAGTAATGAATTTAATAGAAATGTCACAAAGTTAGTTCTTGGTACGGGATTTGCACAAATTATTCCAATTGCACTAACGCCAATTCTTACTAGGATTTACTCGCCAGAAGATTTTGGAATATTTGCCATATATATGGCTATAGCTAGTATCTTAGGCGTAATTGCAACTGCAAGATATGAGCTCTCAATTGTGCTCCCAAAAAATGACAAAAATGCTTTAGATATTTTTTATTTATGCAATATCGTCTCTTTTTCTCTGTCTTTTATTTTCTTTATATTTATATATATATTCACCGAAGAATTAAATATTTTTATTGGCTTAGATAGTTATTCCAATATTCTTTTTTTACTTCCCCTTAGCATTATTGCTGCAGGCTTACTTCAATCGTTGAGCTATCTTCTAGTTAGAAGAAAAGAATTTTCTAGTTTATCAAAGTCCAAAATATTCCTTAGTGGGGGCTATAGTTCAAGTCAATTAACGTTTGGGTCGATATTCTCAGCTTCAGGTCTGAATCTATCTATTGGTTATATTTCAGGTCAATTTTTTTCAATATTTTATTTAATTAAAAAAAATTGGGCCTTTCTAAAATCTAGAGATTTTAGTACTAGAAGAATATATAACATTGCTAAAAAGTATAAAAAATTTCCGATGTATTCCTCTCCAGGAGCAATTATGGATACGTCGGCAGTTCAAGTCCCAATTATTTTAATAAACAAATTCTTTAATTCTAATCTTACCGGTCAGTTTAGTTTGACCATGAGAATTATTAATTTACCTTTAGCATTTATAGGATCTTCAATTTCTCAAGTTTTATTAAATAAAATCGCGGACAGTGATCATACTCATCCTGATAGAGTGCTACCTCTCCTGATAAGCTTAACTTTTAAGCTACTAATATTTATTTTACCTCTTGTGATAATTTGTTTTTTGTTTGGTGAGGAATTATTTGTCTATGTATTTGGGCCAAATTGGGCATTTGCAGGATCTTTGGCTGCACCAATATCTATAGTAATAGCTATAAGATTTGTCGTCAGCCCATTAAGTGCAGTCCTAACTTTAGATAGAAATATTAAATTAGCAGCAGCTTGGCAAGGTTTGTATTTTACCTCAACAGTAATTATTTTGACTGTTGCTGCTCAAATAGGATTTGAAAGTTTTATAAAGTATTTTGTTATCAATGAACTAATAATGTACTCAATTTATTATTTCCTTATTATAAGGGGTAGCCTCTCTTACAAACATGTTAATTAATATCCATAAGTTAGTATCAAATATACCCATAATATCTTTTTTACTATTATTTCCTGGATTCTTTATATATCAGATGCTGCTAAGCCAATCTCAAATTACAGGGTTCTTAGGTGGATATTTTGGATATATGTCCTTAATTTTATTTATTCCGCTGATCCTTGTTTTCTTATACCATTTTATAAACAACACTAAGTTTTTTGCATTCATAGATTATTTTTTTATTTTCTTAATGCTTTATATAGCTGTTATTGCTCTCTATCACTTTTCATTTGGAAGGCTAGCAAATAATTACGAAATGTTAGAATGGAGTATTTCAGGAATTATTTTTAATATCGAGTGCTATGTTATAGCTAAGTTTTCTGATTTCGAGAACTCAATATTTAAAAAGATTATTTTGTTTTTATTCCTCTATATCTCTTTTATTTATTTGATCAATCTTGATAAAGGTGTGATGGTTATCTTAAATCTCGGAAATATAGATCTTGTTTCATATCAAGGTTTTGCAAGATCAATAGTTATTCATGCTTCTTTGCTTATATTTTTTTTAAAAAGTAACTTATTAAGACTTTTGATATTATTATTGGCTTTTTGGATTCTTATAACTCTTGGATCGAGGAGTGAGACAATTATTTTTTTCTTATCTCTGTCCATCGTATTCCTGCTAAATTCAGTGAAATCACTAAATGGAATAATTTTAGCTTTAGTTTTGATAACAGTATCAGCATCGTTAGTAATTTCAAACGTTAGTTCTGTCATGCTTTTCTTTGAGAACACAAGGTTTTATGAGTTCTTTACAGTAGGAATATTCAATTCATCAAGCAGTTCGGCAAGAGCTTTATTTCTAGAAACTGCAACGCAATATATTTATGAATCTCCTTTTTTTGGCAACTATGGAGCCTATCTATTTCATTTTGGTTCTATTGGTGCATATCCTCATAACTTAATGTCAGCTTGGCTGAATTTAGGGCTCTTTGGTTTTATTTCATACATCATCATACTTTTTAGGCTTTTACAAATATCGCTTAAGAGGTTGCTTAGTAACAGTAGTCCATTTACCTTATTTGCCTTATTTGCATCTATATTTATAGTATTATCCTTTATGTTTTCAAAGAGTTATTTATTCATGTTTTTTGGAATAGCAGTTGGTGCTTGTTCTAATATATTTTTGAGAAGGAATTAGAAATGTGTGGTGTTTTTGGTCTCGCATGCAAAAAAAAATACAGTGACCTAAATAACCCTAATATTGAATCATATTTATCAGAAGGTATTTCAAGTCTGCGTTTTAGAGGCCCAGATTTTAATAAAATCAGTGAATTTGAGGACGTTAAATCAAAAATATATTTTGGCCATACGCGATTAGCAATCATTGATATTAACAAACACTCAAATCAACCTTACTCTTTTGATAATCTTGAGCTTACATATAATGGAGAAATTTATAATTATGTTGAGCTACGAAATGATCTAAAAAAACTCGGTTATGAATTTAAAACAAATTCGGATACAGAGGTTCTTATAAAATCTTGGCACCATTGGGGCCCAAAATCTTTATCTAAGCTTAATGGTATGTTTTCTTTTGCAATTTTCGATAGAAGTGCCAATAAGATATATTTGGCAAGAGATAGATTTGGCGTAAAGCCACTATTTTTCTTTTTTGAAAAAGAGTTCTTTTTATTTTCTTCATCAGCATCTCACATAGCCCAGCACACAAACTCAAATATTGATGATGAATATATTTCAAGGTCACTAAGGTATAAAGTATTTGAGACATTAGATTCTGAGTCTCCTTTTCAAGATATTTCTTCAGTAGGCCCAGGTGAGTATGTAATATTTGATCTTAGTAAAGATAATATAACAAAAGAGATTTTTAAATGGTATGACCTAGAATCTCGTGTTAAAGCCAGAAAAGATGAAATACAAAGTCTTTCCTTGGAAGATATTGCTGAAGAATGCCTAGATATCTTAATTAATTCTGTAAATATTAGGTTGCGCTCAGATGTTCCAGTTGCTGTATCTCTAAGTGGAGGTATTGACTCATCAGCTATTTCAAGTATTGCATCAAAAAACATTAATAATTTAGAAGGCTTTTCTTATGGCAGCCCAAATTGTAATAAATCAGAGGGGCCTATTGTTTCCAGATTTTCAAAAGAAAATCAGATTAAGACCAACTTTATTTGGCCAAGTTATGATAAGCACGATTTAGAGAAGATGTTCGAAAAGACTATTGCTGCTCAAGAAGCACCCTTTGGCGGGTTAAGTGTTATTGCGCAGCAAGAAGTATACAAAAATGTTAAAGAAAATGGATTCAAAGTGCTTTTGGGCGGACAGGGTGGAGATGAAGTTTTTGCTGGATATCGGAAATTTTTTCTAATAGCCATAAGAGATTCATTTAAGAGAAGGAATTTGATAGATTCCATTGATTTTCTGTATTCGTTTTTTAGATTACTTATTTCTGAGGCAAGTTTTTTTAAGAATTACTTTGTAGCATTGAATCGTTACACATCCGCTGGTGATAAGAACAAGATACTGTCTTTTAAATCATCTAAATTAGATCTGTGGGGTTCAAAATCATTAGATTTTAATGCAAGGCAAATTGATGATATCCAAAAATGGAGTCTTCCAACATTACTTAGATTTGAAGACAGAAACTCAATGGCAAACAGCGTAGAGAGCAGGCTTCCTTTTATGGACTATAGGCTAGTAGAGTTTGGTCTATCAATATCTTCAAATAAAAAAATTAAAAATGGATTCGGAAAATGGATTCTACGAAAAGCTACTGAAGGATTGATTCCAGACTTTATTAGACTTGAAAGAAAAAAAAGAGGTTTCGATGTTACAAGTTCATGGCTTGCTGATGGCTTAGGCGAAATATTGATACAAAACATCATGGATAATAGAGGTAAAGTTAATCAATATATAAAAAATAGCTCAATTTTAGATAGACAGCTATCTGTTGAAGCTCTTGAACAAGATAAGCTTTTGTTGGATGAAGTTTTGATGTTAAATTGGTTGATCAACCCTTTTAAGAGGCTGTAAATGAAAAAAATAAAAGTTTGCCATATGTCCTCTGCCCATATTGGCCTTGATGTAAGAATTTTTTACAAGCAATGTATTTCATTATCAAAGAATTATGATGTATCCCTAGTAATTTGTGCAACCGACAAAGAGGCTCATTTTGCAAAAGAAAATAATATAAATCTAATTCAGCTTAAGCAGCCATCTTCGCGAGTTAACAGGATGTTCATTCAAAGCTTTAAGTGTTTTTGCAGCGCTTTGAAAACAAACTCAAAAATTTATCATTTTCACGATCCTGAACTAATTCCTTACGGGATAATTCTTCGACTTTTAGGAAAAAGAGTTATATATGATGTCCATGAAGATTTACCGGAAGACATAATGGGCAAAAGATGGATACCCCCATATTTAAAGAAATTTGTTAGAAACATTATTAGCTTAAAAGAATTTTTTGTATCAAAAATTTTTTTTGACATTATTGCAGCCACGCCGTTTATTCTTGAACGATTTTTAAAGGCGAATAACAATGCAATAAATATAAATAATTATCCATTATTTAATGAGATTCCTGAGAAGGCTCGTGATAGATTTAATTTTAATAAAATTTGTTACATTGGTGGAATTAATGAAACAAGGGGCTTATATGAGCTTGTGCAGGCTTGTAGCAGCTTGAATTACAAAGTTTCACTTTCTATTGCTGGAAATTTTTTAGATGAAAAATTTAAGGAAAAACTTAAATCTCATCATTACTGGGGAGAGGTAGATTTTCATGGCTATATAAATAGAAATGAAGTTCAAAAGATTCTTGCTAATTCGTCTGTTGGAATCGTTACTCTTCATCCCACAAATGCGTATATAGAATCACTACCTGTTAAAATGTTTGAATACATGGCGCATGGAATGCCTATAATCGCATCTAATTTTCCTCGGTGGAAAAAAATAATCGAAGATTATGAATGTGGATTATTGGTTGACCCAACTTCGCCCGATCAGATATCTAATGCAATTAAAACTTTAATAGATAATCCTGAAGTTGCAAAGAAAATGGGATTAAATGGAAGAAATGCAGTAATTACAAACTATAATTGGCGTCAGGAGGAAGATAAATTACTTTCATTTTATGAAAAATAAAAAAATACCAGAATTTAAAAATGTTTTAGTGTTAGCTCCACATACCGATGATGGAGAATTTGGCTGCGGAGGAACAATATCTAAATTAATTAAACAAGGATCTAGAGTTATATATATTGCTTTTTCAGCAGCAGAGCAGTCTGTGCGCGATGACCAGCCCAAAGATATTCTTAGGAAAGAGGTCAAGCTTGCGACCAGAGAGCTTGGTATTAAGGAGAAAGACTGTATAGTTTTGAATTATGAGGTAAGAAAGTTTCCTGAATTAAGACAAGAAATACTTCAATCAATGATTGATTTAAATAATGAATTTAAACCCGATCTTGTTTTTTTACCGAGTCAGAATGATACTCACCAGGATCATAATGTTATTTCTCATGAAGGATTTAGAGCTTTCAAGAGAATTACCATGCTTGGATATGAAGTCCCATGGAATAATCTTGAATTTCGAACTTCTTGTTTTTTTGAGCTTGAAGAAGAAGATTTGAATAAGAAATGTCTTGCACTAGAACATTACTTATCACAAAGTCATAGAAATTATGCGAATTCAGAATTTGTTAAAAGCCTTGCCGTGACTAGAGGCACTCAAATTGGCAAAGTCTATGCAGAATGCTTTGAAGTTATTAGGCTAGTTTTATGATTTCTTCAACTGAATTGTTGGATAAAATATCTAAGAAATTAGAAGTAAATGATTATTCCCTTGAAAACTTTAATATCAAGGGGCCGTCATCATTTAATAACATTAGTGAAAACTCATTTACTTTTTTAAAAAAAATTCCAAAAAATATAAAAGAAGTACCTCCTAATGTAATTGTATTTATTGAGGATCCTGAAATTGCATCAAATCTTAAAAACTATATATTGACAAAAAATTGCAGGCTTGCATTTGCTATTAGTTTATCAATATTTAATAAACCAAAAACTATTAATGGTATATGCAGTTCATCAATTATTTCTGAAAAGTCTGAAGTGAATCCCAACTCTTCTATAGGATCATTTGTGAAGATTGATGATAATTCATCAATCTCAAAAGATGTAGTGATTGAAAGCCATTGTTTTATTGGCAAAGGTGTTTTTATTGGGGAGGGTACATATATTAAATCTGGAGCAAAGATTGGAGTCCAAGGATTTGGATTTGAAAGAGATTCTAAAAATAATCCAATCAGAATATGGCATTCCGGTGGCGTCAATATAGGCAAACATTGTGAAATTGGATCGAATACAATAATATGCTCGGGCACTATTGAACCAACTGAAATCAAAAATTTTGTGAAAATTGATGATAATGTTCATCTTACCCATAATTGTAAAGTAGGCGACAGATCAATGATTGCTGGATGTGCATCTATAGGAGGAAGTGTTTCCATTGGTAAAGATGTTTGGATTGGTCCCAACTCTTCAATAATCAATAAAGTATCTATTGGCGATAGAGCTAATATTGTTTTAGGCTCAGTTGTTTTAAAAAATATTAAAAATGATACAACTTATATGAAAAACAATAAGAAAAAATTCACAATTGAATAAGTTAAATATTTTATTTATTAATCATTATTCTATAACACCTTCAAAAGGCGGAGCATCGCGGCATTATGAAATTGGCAAGAGATTATCTAAGAATGGCCATGACATAACTCTCATAGGAGGTTGCTATCATCATCACTTAAAAAAAAATATTTCTTTTACTTCTCCATTTGAAATTTCCTATGAAGATGGCCTTAAAGTTATTTGGCTTAGACTTAAAAAATATAGTAATCCTCAAGGTGTTTGGAGATTTATAAATTGGCTTACTTTTGCAATAAGAATCTTGCTTTTAAACAAAGAAAACTATAAAAAACCAGACGTTATATATTATTCGTCCCTATCTCTTGTTGGAGTGATCGCAGCATATCTATTATCAAAAATACATCGAGCAAAATTTATTTTTGAAGTTAGAGACATATGGCCATTGAGCATCCAAGAGCTTAAAGGCATCTCTAAACATAATCCCGCTGTTATATTTTTAAGATTAATAGAGAAATTTGGATATAAGAAAGCAGACTTAATTGTTTCTACCATACCTGGATTGACAAAACATTTGGTTAATTCAGGAATAAAAGACAAACAATCTTTTCACTCACCAAATGGTATTGAAAACACAGAGTATCCAAACATCTTTAGTCCAGTATTTGAAAAAATTAAAAAAAAACAGTCTTCTAAGTTTGTAGTTGGATATGCTGGCTCAATTGGGACACCAAATGGTGTGGAAACTCTTGTAGAGGCGGCAAATGCACTTAAAGAAGAAAAAGGCATTTTTTTTACTATTGTTGGGGATGGCCCCTGTAAAAAAGACCTTATAGATTTATCAAAAAAATATAAGCTTAATAATATATTTTTTGCAAACAGGGTGCCTAGGCAAGAGGTCCATCAAATAATAGAAAGCTTCGATGTTGCATTTCACGGCCAATCTATAATTACTCCTTTATATGATTTTGGTATTTCACCAAACAAAATGGCTGACTACATGTTGCATGGAAAGCCGGTAGTTAACGCATATTCAGGAGGTGAAGACCCTGTGAAGAAATTTAATTGCGGCATAACAGTTCCCGCTCTTGATCACAAGGGTGTTGCAAATTCTATAATGCAATTTAAGAATATGGAGAAAGAAATTTTTTTAAAAATGAGCACAAATGCAAAACAAGCAATTAATTTTTTCTATGACTATGATGTCATTTCTAGCCACCTTGAACACCAGTTATTAGGACTATTTAAATGAAAAGAATTTTAGATATTCTATTTGTGGTTTTAGTATTTCCAATTCTTCTATTTTTAATTCCTTTAATTTCATTATTAGTTTTTATAAACCTTGGTAGGCCCATATTTTTTTCCCAGGAACGACCGGGCTTAAATGGGAAAATATTCAAAATGGTGAAATTTAGAACAATGTTAGATATCTATGATGAAAATGGTATCTTACTCTCAGATGGAAGAAGACTTACAAAATTTGGAAAGATTCTCAGATCCTCAAGCTTAGATGAATTGCCGGAATTTATAAATGTTATCAAGGGAGATATGAGCATAGTTGGACCCAGACCGATGCTAAAAAGATATCTGCCAAGATATTCTGATCACCAATTGAAGAGATTGAATGCGAAACCAGGAATTACTGGCTATGCGCAAATAAATGGAAGAAATGCAATTTCATGGGATGAAAGGTTTGAATTGGACATTTTCTATGTAAATAATATGAGTATATTGCTCGATTTAAATATAATATTAAAAACTATAAAAATAGTTCTACTCAGGGAAAATATTAATTCAGATAATGCTGCAACCATGAATGAATTTTTTGGTGAGGGAAACTCCATATATAAAGATAATAAAGATGAATAATAAAGAATTTTCAAGTTGGCCAAATTTCTCAAAAGAGGAAGCTAAAAAAGTATCCGAAATATTACTCTCTAATAAAGTTAATTATTGGACTGGGGATGAGTGCAGGACTTTTGAAAAAGAATTCGCAGAATATTTTGATTCTCAATATGCTGTTGCTCTTGCAAATGGAACTGTAGCAATCGATGCTGCACTAATGGCCTTAGAAATTAAAAGAGGAGATGAAGTAATTGTCACATCTAGAACTTTTATTGCATCTGTTTCATCAATTGTTAATGCAGGAGGCATCCCTGTATTTGCTGATATTTGCAGAAATTCACAGAATTTTAGATCCTCTGAGATCTTAAAGTTAATAAGCAAGAAGACTAAAGGTATTTTATGTGTTCATCTTGCTGGCTGGCCATGTGAGATGGATCGCATAATGGAAATTGCCAGAAATAATAATCTTTTTGTTATTGAAGATTGTGCTCAGGCTCACGGAGCAAAGTACAAGGGTGTATCAGTTGGCTCAATAGGCGACATAGGATGCTGGAGTTTCTGTCAAGATAAAATAATGACAACTGGTGGAGAGGGCGGAATGATAACCACTAACAATAAAAAGTTATGGAAAAAAGTATGGGAGTATAAAGATCATGGCAAGTCTTATGATGCCGTTTTTAATAAAGTTCATCCCCAAGGGTTTAGATGGCTTCATGAGACATTTGGTACAAATTGGAGAATGACAGAAATACAGGCTTCAATTGGAAGAATACAGTTAAGAAAAATGCCTAATTGGACCAAAACAAGAAATAATAATCAGAATGCTATATGGACAAGATGTAAAGATATTCAAAGTTTAAGGGTGCCAGAATTTAATGAAAAGTCTTGGGAATTTTATAATGCTGGAAATGTTCATGCGGCATATAAATGTTATCTTTTTGTAAAAGATGAGGAAATAAAGTCAGGCTGGTCCAGAGACAGAATTATTCAAGAAATTAATTCAAGAGGAGTCCCTTGTTACTCTGGATCTTGTTCGGAAGTCTATTTAGAAAAAGCATTTAAAAGAGGCAACTTAGCTCCAAAAAATTCCTTAATCAATGCAAAGGAGCTTGGAGAAACATCATTGATGTTTTTGATTCATCCAAGCCTTCAAAAAAAAGAAATACAAAAAACTTGTGATGTTATAGAAGATGTAATGAAATTAGCATCTATTTAGACTTCAAACTGTTGATAAAAAAAACACCTATCTATTTCCCATGATGTATAATTTCCATTAATTCCGGAGCAAAAATGAATATTGATGAAAAATTAAGTTTTATCTTAGAGGTAATTGAAGCAGAAGATACTCAAGACATTACCCCAGAAACCTTATTAGAGGATTGCCCAGATTGGGACTCAATTGGCGCATTGTCAGTAATGAGCGAGGTTGATGATGAGTTTGATGTAATAATATCTGCAGATGAAATGGAAAGTTGTAGAACCTTTGGCGATATCCTCAAGTTTTTTTAAAAATAATGAATGATAAATTAAAGCAGAAGGTAAAAGATACCATTATTAATGTGCTTCAAATAAATGAATCAGATTTTTCTGAGGATCTAGCAATCGGCGACATACCAGAGTGGGATTCAGTTAATCATGTTCTGTTAATTCAAGAAATCGAAGAAATTTTTGAGATTAATATTGATGTTACAGATGCAATTGATATCGAGGATGTCTTTGATATATATAATATTTTAAAAAAATATAATATTAAGTAGATGGCAGAAGCATCAACTTTAATAGAAAACCTATTTGAATCTGTAAAAAAATTCCCAAATAAGTTAGCTATAGCTGATTATAAAGATGAATTAAGCTATTTAGAGCTATGGCATTCTATAGAGGCTACATCACAAAAACTTACTGTCATTGGAATAAAACCTAAAGAAAGAATAGTTTTTTCAATTGATAACAGAGTAGAGTTTATAATTCTCCACTTTTCAATTATAAAAATTGGAGCTGTTAGCATTCCATTAGACATACAAACCCCTAAAAAAAGTATTCAACAAATAATTGATATTTCTAATCCAAGATCAGTCTTTTCTGATCATAAATTTAAGTCTTATTTAGAAGACAATGACAAGATAGATTTTTTTGATACAAGTGAAACAATAGAAGTTGTAAAAGAAATCCAAGATAAACAAGAAATAAAGAATGACTCAAGCTACAATTCTAAGAATATCTCTTCAATCTTGTATACTTCTGGTTCTACAGGAATCCCAAAAGGTGTTATTTTAACTCACGGGAATACAACAACAACCATACAAAATATAGTTAATTTTTGTAGTTATACCGATGAAGATTTTGAATTAGTTACACTCCCGCTCACTCATAGTTTTGGATTAGGTCAAGTATATTCGATGCTGTTCGTTGGTGGCTCCTGCTATGTCGAAAATGGTCTTATTCGAATGAAAAGGGTGCTTAATGCTCTAAATAAATACAACATTACCGGCTTTCCAACTACACCCAAAGGCGTAGATCTGATTTTAGAAAATTATTCCGAGTTATTTAAAAATTTTAGAGATGATTTAAAAACTATCATTGTTAATTCTGCACCATTAATGCCAGAGCAAACAAGAAAACTTCAGAATCTTTTACCAACAACAAAAATCTATGTTTATTATGGACTAACTGAAGCATCTAGATCGTCTTTCGGATGTTTGACTGAGATGGGAGAGAAATTGTATAGGTCTGTTGGCAAGCCAATGAATTCTGTAAAAATATTTCTTTCTGATGATAATGAAATTTTAATCTCAGGGCCAACAGTATCTAAAGGATACTGGCCAAATAATTTTTTTGAAATATCTAGTGAAGGATTCCCAATAATTCAAACTGGAGACATTGGTAAATTTGATGACGAAGGTAATTTATTTATCACTGGAAGGATTAAAGATCAAATAAATATTGGAGGTTTTAAAGTAGACCCTTTTGAGATCGAAAAGGTTCTAAAAGATCATCCTGTAATTAACAATATTGTTGTTTCTAGTAGGACAGTTGGCAATGAGGAGGAAATAGTATATTGCTTAACAGAATCTAACAAAAATATTGCTGACGATGAAATTATTGATTTTCTTAGGGGTAAAATTGAGCATTACAAGTTTCCCAAAGATATTATTTTTTTAAAAGAATTTCCTGAAGGAGTTAATGGTAAAATCGATAGAAAGAAAATTAAAGAAATAATTTCAAAACTAAATTAAGAATATGCACAAAAAACTTAGATTGATTTCACAAATTGGAAGGAGTTTTGGTGCTGGCGAGATATTTTCAGGTCCTGGATCAATAAATGCAATGTTAGCTCTTAGGGCATCTAGGATTTTTATTATTCATTCAAAATCATTCTCAAAAAATGAGGATAATATGGAAAGAATAAATAGAATCTTTAAAAATAAAGTTTATAAAGCATTTGAGGCTCCTTCTGGCGAACCAGTTATAAGCGAGCTTTCAGAATTATTTAAAAAACTTAATCAATTCAAGCCTGACTGTATTGTTTCAATTGGGGGAGGTTCTGTTCTCGATTTATCAAAACTTGCTTGGATATTTTATGAGCACCCAGACATAGATGAAAGAAATTTATCCAAGCCTTTCAATATACCTGGGCTGAGAGGAAAATCATCTTTTGTGGCAATCCCAACTACTGCTGGAACAGGTTCCGAAATGAGCTCTGCTGCAGTTTTCCAATTTTCAAAAGATTCTCCAAAAAGTTTTGCCGTTTCTCATGATTTAATACCTGACATAGCAATACTAGACCCAAACTTAATAATGTCAGTTCCTCGCAATGTAAAGATATACTCAGCAATGGATGCTCTTGCTCATTCCATTGAGGGTTATGTGTCTTTATTTGCCAACGATTACACAAGAGATCTAGCGGAACTTGCTACATTGAATATTTTTAGATATCTCGATGAATATATAGAAACAGATAATATTGAAGCTGCAGAAAGAATCCTTAGGGCATCAAATTTTGCTGGAATAGTTCAGAATATTTCTGTTCCTGGTCTTGGACACGCGCTATCGCATCAAATATCTAAATTTGATGTAGCTCATGGTAAGGGTTGTGGCTTTTTCCTTCCAATAGCAATGAAGATTAATTGCTCAAAAGATAGAGTAAAAAATTCATATGACAAGCTTTCAAAAGCTGTGGGATTTAATTCCGCTAGCGATTTAGTATCAAAGGTTGAGAATTTGATTTCGGATTATGAGATCAAAATTGATGTAAAAATATTCAATGAAATTGATAATGATCAAACCTTTATCCAAAGTATTTTTGCTGATCCAACAGCGCGCGCAAACCCGATTAAAATTAATGAAGATTTAATTAACAAAGCTATATCGATGGGCAGAGAGCAATGAGTAAAAATACAAAATTTGATAATCTATTAAATCTTGATGTTTATACAAATGATAAAAAACTAAGAGAAAAACTTTTTCTAGATTCCCTAAACGAAACCTATAAACATCACTATGAGAACTGTGAGCCATATCGAAGGTTTTGTGACAGAAGAGGCTTCAACAATAGAATTATCTTTAAAGAATTAGAGGAAATACCAGCCCTTCCAGTCCAGGCTTTTAAACAATATGGCGATTATCTCATTTCATCATCTAATAAAAAAAGATCAAATTTAATTCTCCAATCATCTGCAACAAGTGGACGACCATCATCCGTATCTATTGATAAAATTACCGCGAGAAGGCAAGTACAAACCATGAGCAGGGTGCTTGTTAATTTCTTAGGTGAAAAGAAAAGGCCCTTTATAATTGTGGATGCTGATCCTAGAAATGCATCTAGGGCATCAATGGGAGCTAGAGTTGCGGCAACCAGTGGATTTCTAAATTTCTCTAAAAAACAAACATACATTCTCAAAGAATCTCCATCAGGAAATTTAACGTTAGACGAGAGTATGCTCATTGATGAATTGAAAAAACTTAGCGAGTCAGGTGAATCACCTGTAATTTTTGGTTTCACCTATGTACTTTTTGAGTCCATTCTTGAAAATCCAGAGAAATACAGTAACTTTAATTTAGGAAATGACGCTTCACTTATTCACATTGGAGGATGGAAAAAATTAGAAAATAGAAAAGTATCAAAAAGTAATTTTAATGATTTAGTCAATTCTTTTTTTGGAATACCTCAACAAAATATTTTCGATATTTTTGGTTTTACAGAGCAAATGGGAATAATTTATCCCTCATCTGGATTAAATGATAAAACAACTTCAGTATTCGGTGATGTTCTTGTTAGAGATCCATCAAACTATAAAATACTTGATCACGGGGAAGAAGGACTGCTTCAATTTATCTCCCCAATGCCATACTCATATCCAGGACATTCAATTATTACCGATGATTTAGGCGTAATCACCGGTGAAAATTATACTAATGACGGATTCAGTGGGAAGACATTTAAAGTTACTGGAAGAGCCAAAAATGCCGAAGTAAGAGGTTGCGGGGACATAATGTCAACTTACGTAAAAGTTGGAAGTAATGCCAATAAAAATGTAACTAAAAGTAAACCAGTTTTGTTATTTAATGGACAACCTTCTACCAACCCTAAAAGCTATCTTTTACCTCTAAGCACAGAAAAATTACCTGAGATAAATCGTATTTACGAGCTTGAAAATAGTCTGCGATCATCAAGATCTAGACTAGATGAATACTCTGTTGATGAATTAATTTCATATATGTCTGCAGTTTCAAAAACTTGGTTAGATGAAAAGTCTGAGTTATCAAATTTTAAACAACATGGATTATCATTTTTAACTAATTGGCTAGATTCAGCAAACCTAAGAATGATGGCTGACCAAGGTTTGAATGGACAAAGGGGTATATTAGACTCATTTGCTGTAGATAAAAATAATGAATTTAGAAAGCTAAGAGCAGTCCCAAGAGGTTTAGTTTCTCATTGGCTTGCTGGTAATGTTCCTTTGCTTGGCATGCTTGCACTAGCCCAATCAATAATTACTAAGAATGCAAATATTCTTAAAGCCCCATCAAAAAATACAGGCGTTTTAGCATTGCTACTAAAATCTATGTCTGATTTTGATTTAAAACTCCCTACAGGAAAAGTTATCAAAGGAAGAGACATTACAGATTCAATAGCACTAATACATTTTGAAAGAGAAAATAGAATTGCTGCAGAGGATCTTTCAAAGATTGCTGATGTCAGAGTTGCTTGGGGTGGAAGGGAAGCTATTGAGTCTGTTCTAACGCTACCCAGAAAACATACATGCGAAGATGTAATTTTTGGCCCAAAATTATCTTATATGGTCATTGGAAAAGAATCACTGCATAAAGAATTAAACATTAACAAGTTGCTAAGAAGAGTTGCAACGGATTGTTCTGTTTTTGACCAGTATGCGTGCGCCTCACCTCATACAATTTTTGTTGAGAATGGGGGTGATATATCACCAAAGAAATTTGCTGAAATGCTTGCAACAAATATGGAAAAAACTTCAAAACGTATCCCAAAAGATCCTGCAGATGCTGGCACAGTTGGAAATATAAATTCAATGAGGATGTTATATGAATTCACAGAAGAATTATGGACATCAAATGATTCAACATGGACAGTATTATTTGATCAAAGAGGAGTTGAAGGTTTGGTAGATCCAACATACTCGAGGGTTATTACTGTCAGAGCTATAGATAATATTCTTGATGCCGCTGAATTTGCTCACAACGACATTCAGACAGTAGGAGTTGCATTAGAGCCAGAAAAAAAAGCGTTATTTGTTGATAAAGCAGCTCAAAATGGCGCATGCCGATTCCCTGATATAGGAAGAATGACTCATTTTGATTCTCCTTGGGATGGCATGTTCTTGATAAGTAGACTTGTTAAATTTGTTCCATTAGAGGGCCCTTTTTAGGATAATTATTGATATGAGAGTTGTAATTGTTGGGGCAGGTGGATTTGGTCATGAACTAGCAGAATATATTTGCGATGTTTACAAGCATTCAGGGGAGCTTTCAAAAAATATATTATTTCTAGATGATATTAAATCTGAATCTGAAATTGAAGGCGTTCAAATTAATAAAAATATAGATGATTTCACAGCTGATGAAAAAGATGTTTTTTTTGTTGCCATAGGAGATTCAAGTATAAGAGAAGCGATTTTTAGATCCTTTAAAAAGAAAAATTATAAATTTGGTACCTTAATTCATCCAACTGCTTACATATCTAATTGGGCAAATATTCAGGAGGGATCTATTGTATGCCCTCATGCAATAGTCGGCTTCAAAGCATCTATAGGACAAAATGTAATTATTAATTCAAATGCAGCTATTGGTCATCATGTTGAAATTGGGCGGTCTTCAGTTATATGCCCAAACTCAACAATCGCCGGAAATGCCAAGCTAGGATCTTCTACCTTCATTGGATCAAATGCAGTAATTTCACCTGGTAAATTAGTTGGGAACAATGCATCAGTTTCTGCAGGATCCGTTGTTTACAGAAACGTAAAGCTTAATAAACTTGCTGTTGGCAACCCCGCCAAAGTAAAATAATATAATTCTATGAAAACAGTTTTAATAACCGGTGCAACATCGGGAATTGGTCTTGATGCATCAATATATTTATCCAAATTAGGTTATTCAATTATAGCTATTGGCAGAGATAAGGATAAACTTGAAAAATGCTTATCAAGCCTTACAGGAAATCAAAATAAATCTTATATTGCATCATTAGAAAATGAAGATGAAGTTAAGGCTTTATTCAAAGAATTAAAAGAAATTAACATAAAAGTTGATGCAGTAATATGCTGCGCTGGGTCGCATGCCATCAAACCAGTGAGGGTATCAAAGCTTGCTGATTATAGATCGGCTATGGAAAATAATTTTTACTCTTTCACCAATGTAATTTGTAATGTTTCTAAGATCATAAATAAAAACGCATCCATAGTTGCAGTGAGTTCAGCAGGGGTAGTCAGATCAGCAAAGGCAGTATCAGCTTATGCGTCAAGTAAAACTGCTCTTGAAGGTTTCATAAAATCAGCCTCATTAGAATTTGCTAATAATAAAATAAGGATAAATGCTATTGCACCTGGCGTAGTTCTTACTAAAATGACAGAAGGTTTTATCGAATCTATTGGCGAAAAAGCCGCTGATGAAATGGAACTTAGTCACCCTCTAGGCTTTGGAGAACCAAGGGATGTGTCATATTTACTTGAGTTTCTTATTTCTGATAAATCCAGATGGTTAACTGGACAAACTATAATTTTAGATGGAGGATTCTCTATTAACTGAGAGGTTATTGAAATGTCAATTGGAATATCGGGTCTTTCATATGCTTTGCCTGAAGGTAATTTAACTCATAAAGAGCTCCAAGATCGTTTTGGTCATGATGAAATGGATAGACTGATTAAAAATACTGGAATCATTAATAGAAGAGTTTGTTTAAATAATGAATGTGCATCAGATCTAGCTTTTAATGCTGCCAAAAAGTTAATTGATAATAATAATATTGATCCTGCTTCTATTGATCTAGTTTTATTTTCATCACAAATGCCAGACTATCTTATGCCAACTACTGCATGCATTCTTCAAGACCGACTTGGAATTCCATCTCAGGCAGGAGCATATGATATAAATCTTGGTTGCTCTCAATACTTGTATTCCCATGCAAATGCATATGCAATGATCAAATCAGGACTTGCTAAAAAAGTATTGGTGATGTCAGCAGACACTCCTTCAAGAATTGTAAATAAAATGGATAGATCAGTTGTTCCCTTATTTGGTGATGCAGGAACAGCTGCAATTATCGAGAATGTTGAAAACGGATCTGGATATCAAGATTTTTATTTTGGAAGTGATGGAAGTGAGCATGATTCTTTAATATGGCCAAGCAGTGGCTTGAGAAAAAGACATAATAAAGAAACCTCGATTGAAGTTAAAGATAAATTAGGCTCCATCAGGTCTGATGATGATATGTATATGGATGGACAAAAGATATTTATATTTACATTAAAAACAGTTCCATCAACTGTTAGGAGTTTTCTTGAAAAAAATAATCAAAAAATTGAAGAAATAGATTATTTTATATTTCATCAAGCAAGCGAACTTATCTTAAATACAATTACTAAAAAGCTTAAGGTTCCCGATGATAAGTTTAATAGAATATACAAAAATAGAGGCAACTCTGGCGGTTCGACGGTAGGAATAGCACTTCATGATGCAATTCAAAATGGAAAAATTAAAAAAAACTCAAAAGTTCTTTTATCAGCATTCGGTGTTGGTTTGTCATGGTGTCATGCTATATATAATTTTAAAGAAACTATACCTAACTCATATAAAATTGATTAAATTCATTAATATAGATAAGAAAGAACCATTCTCTTTGCTGCATGAATACTATCTTGAGGCAGTAAGACTAAAACAAAAAAGTCCCGAGATATTCATAGTAAGTTCCTACGACGAAGCTATCAAGGAAGTTGATTCTAGATGTGTAAATTTAAAGATTGTTGATGAAAATAAATTTATATTTTTTAGTAATTATCTTTCCCCAAAATCTAAACAATTTAAAAATCATCCTAATGTATCTACAATTATTTATTGGGATGCATTAAATCTACAAATAAGGATGAAAGGGACTATCGAAAGAACTTCTGATAGCTTTAATCAAGATTACTTTGTAGAAAGATCAAAAGCTAAAAATGCACTTGCAATTAGTTCAAATCAATCATCAAAGATAGAATCATATCAAGACGTTGTGAATAAATATCAAGATACACTAAAAAACAAGGATTTATTAAAATGTCCCTCATATTGGGGCGGCTTTATGTTTTTGCCATACAATATCGAATTTTGGAAAGGCCATAAAAATAGGCTCAATAAAAGAGATCTTTATCAGTTAGAAAACAATATATGGCTTAAATCAATTCTTGAGCCATAAAAATGTTTAAAAATATCTTTTTTTGTTATAGAATTTTCACCCAAATGATCACCCCACACTCTTTTCTTGGTAATTAATCATAGACAGAAATAAAAAAAAATCTTCTCCTCCTATTAATCAAAAAATTAAGGCAGATGAGGTTATGTTAATTGACGTTGATGGCACTAAACATGGTTTATTAGCCCTTGACTTAGCAGTAGCCAAAGCAGCTGAAGCTGACCTTGATTTAGTTCAAGTCTCACCTCCAGGATCAAATCCTGTAGTTTGCAAATTAATGGATTATGGAAAACATATGTTTGCAAAGAAAAAAAATAATTCATCTTCTAAAGGAAGAGCAAAAAAAACTACAGTTAAGGAAATAAAATTTAGACCATCAACAGATGTTGGTGACTACAACATCAAATTAAAAAAAATAAAAAGCTTTATTCTTGACGGAGATAAGACTAAAATAAGCGTCCGTTTTAGGGGTCGAGAGATACTTAATAGCGACATAGGACTTGAACTTCTTACTAAACTTAAGGATCAGGTGTCTGAAATTGCTCAAGTAGATCAAGAACCTTCCCTAGAAGGGAGACAACTTATGATGGTGCTTTCGCCACTTAAGAAAACAAGGTGACTAGATGGGATATAAACTTAAAAAACATTCAGGAGCGTCTAAACGTTTTAAAAAGACTAGTAACTCTGTAAAAAGCAGAGGAGCGAACAGGAATCATATCCTTTCTAAACAATCTACAAAAAGGAAAAGACATAATAGGGGTTTAAATAAGCTTGGAGGCACTGTATTGAAGATGGCTCTGAGATTAATAAAAAAATAAAATGCCAAGAGTTACAAAATCAAATACAGCAAGGTCAAGACATAAAAAAGTATTAAAAGCCACAAAAGGTCATTATGGGGCAAGAAGCAGGCTATTTAAGACTGCAAAACAATCTAATATTAAATCAATGCAATATGCATTCAGAGACAGGAAGATAAGAAAAAGGTCATTTAGATCTTTGTGGATTTCAAGAATCAATTCTGCTTCAAGAGAGCTAGGTGTTTCATACTCAAAACTTATAAATGGACTAACAAAAAATAATATTATTATTGATAGAAAAATACTATCTGATCTTGCCATTAACGATGTTTCAGCCTTTGAAAAAATCGTAAAATCTGCTCTAAAGTAAAGGCTTTATGTCTAGTATGGACAATATTGAGCCTCCTATCTACAAAAAAAATTTGGGTACTCTACATCCAATCAATCAAACTAAATATTTTCTTTTAAAACTTTTGTCTGATATCGGGTTTAAAGAGATACATGGTCCAGAAATTGAAAGTGAAGAATTTAACTTTGATATGCTAAACATTAAAAAGTCTCATCCAGCTAGACAAATGCATGATACTTTTTACATAGAAAATAAGAAAAAGGTTCTAAGAACTCACACATCACCGGTGCAGATAAGAAGTATGCTTGAATCAAAGCCACCTTTTGCATTTTGTTCTGCCGGAAAAGTCTACAGAAAAGATGATGATGCAACTCATTTACCAATGTTTCATCAAGTTGAGGGAATTTATGTTGATGAAGATGTAAATTTCTCAAATTTAAAGAGCCTTATCAACAAAATTTTATTTGACATTTTTGGTGAAACTGTTGAGGTTAGATTTCGCCCATCATATTTCCCATTTACTGAGCCATCAGCAGAGGTGGATATCTTATCTGAAAGTGGAAAGTGGCTTGAGATCTTAGGTTGTGGGATTGTTAACCCTGTTGTCTTAAATAATTGTAATATTGACTCAAATAAATTCAACGGATTAGCTCTTGGTATGGGTATAGAGAGGATTGCAATGCTCAAATATGAGGTTAATGATATTAGAGAATTTTATAAATCAAACCTAGACTTTTTAGGCCAATTTAAATGAAATTCATTTATCAAGACCTTTTAAAGTTTGTCACCGAACAACCGTCTAGAGAGGAACTTTCAAAAAAACTTTTCCAACTAGGTCATGAGCATGAAATTGAAGGTGACATATTTAATATGGAGATTACCCCCAATAGAGGTGACTGCCTATCTTTAATTGGTTTATCGCGAGACTTAAATAATTTCTATAATAGTCAAGATCCATATAATCTCTATGACAAGGATATTGAGATACTTGATCTTAATTTCACAAACCTATCAGTTAATGAATGTCCAAAAATATCCTTTTTAGAAATTGAGATTGACAAAGAAATATCATCTTATAAACCTTATCTAGAAGATTATTTCTTAAAACTAGGAAACAAAAAGACTAATTTCTTTACTGATATTTCTAACTATATTTCCTATGAACGAGGACAGCCCACCCACTGTTTTGATAGGAAGACAATTGGTAATGAGTTAACTTTTCATAATCGAGTTTGTAGAGAAAAATTCACAACCCTTCTCGGAAAAGAAATAAAACTTGAAGGCAAAAATTGTATTTTTACATCAGGAGAAGAAATAATAAGTCTTGCAGGTGTTATGGGCGGAGACTCAACTTCATGCTCATCAGATACACTAAAAGTTTTAGTGGAATGCGCCTACTTTAGTCCAGAGGCAATAATAGGAAAAACAATTAAATATAATCTTACATCTGATGCTGCTCATAAGTTTGAAAGGGGAGTAGATATTGCGTCACAAGAAAAAGTTTTAAGAAGATTTATAACTGTAGTAAAGGAACATGCTTCTATAAGAAGTTTAAAAATGAAAACATTTATTGATAGGGAATTTGAAGAAAGTTACCTTCCCATAGAAATAGAAAGAGTAAACAAGATCCTAGGTATTAGTCTCACAAAAGAGGAATATATTAGCTATTTAGAGAAGTTGGGTTTTGAAATCAACAATGAAATCAAAATTCCTTCACACAGACATGATATTTTTTCACAAAATGATTTATCAGAAGAAATAGCTAGAACTATTGGATATGAAAATATTGAAAGCAGTCCTATAGAGCTGAAGACAAGATCTAGAACAGATTACAATAATCAGATTACTGAAATTGAAGATTTCTTAACTGAGAATGGTTTTTCAGAAGTTATAAATTTCCCTTTTACTGCGAACGAAGACAAGAAATCAATTCTTATTGATAATCCATTAGACTCGAATAGAAAAAATCTAAGAACTTCTCTAAAAGGTTCATTAATAGAAAATTTACTATTTAATGAGAGACGACAAAAAGATTCTATAAAGCTTTTTGAAATTAGCGATGTTTATTCAAATAAAGATTGTATTCATCAAGAAAAAAGACTTGGAATTATTGTAAGTGGAAGATGCGGACACAATCATATAGATTTTTCAAAAAAACTTGATAAAAACTACCTTAATGGAATTTTAAATCACACAAATGAAATTCCTATTTTTAACATTGAAGAGATACCAAGAGAAAATCTTAAAACAAAAAAGAATGAAAAAATCTATTATGCTGAAATTTCGTTAGCGGATATCCCAAATAATACTCTTAAAAATTCACGATCAAAAAGATCTTCAATAAGTTTCATTAAATATCGCCCAGTATCTGATTTTCCATCAAGTACTAGAGATTTTTCTTTTTCTATAAAAGATATTGCGCAATATAGTTCTGTCATGTCCCATATTGAAAAATTTGATGATGAAAATCTCAAAGATTCTTACATCTTTGATTTTTATTTGAATAAAAAACTTGCTGAGATAAAAGTAGGTGTAAGACTTGTTTTTCAATCATCAGTGAAGACTCTCTCTGACGAAGACATTCAAAAGAGTATAGGAAATATTCTTAATCCTATTATCAATATAGATGGAGTATTTATACCAGGACTAGAATTAAAATAGCTTTACGTGACTATTTTTGACAAAAAAATGTAAAATGTTTGAATAAATTATTATATGTCATGATTTCTTATAAAAAGTATCTATTTTTAAGTATATCTTTCTTACCATTCATCTCTCTTACACAAGTACTTGATTCATCTATATTGTCTCAATTAACGCCGGAGCAATTAGTGGAAGCTCAAGAGATTTTAAAAGGCGATGATACAGCCGATATAGATAGTCAAGAGCTACCTGAAATAGAAGAAACTTTAGTAATGAATGAAGACGAGGAACTAGATACTGAACTAAGCATAAAAAAATTCGGTTATGATTTCTTTTCAACAATGCCTACTTCTCTGAGCGCAGTTGGTGATCTTCCTCTACCAAACGACTATAAAATTTCTTTAAGGGATCAGTTCAAAGTTATTTTATCCGGATCAAGAGACCAAATATTTAATCTAAATGTAAACTTAGATGGAACTGTTTTATTCCCTGAGCTAGGCTCAGTATATGTAGCAGGCCTAACATTTAAAGAAGTCAAAGAAAAGTTATCAAATATGGTTAATCAATCATATATTGGAGTAAATATAGATATCTCGCTTCAAAATCTCAGTGCAAAAAAAGTAACAATAGTTGGAGCTGTAGAAGCGCCAGGAACTTATTTGATAAATCCCTTTAGTACAATCACTAGCGCACTATCATACTCAGGCGGCATATCAGAAATTGGATCATTGAGGGATATAAAATTAATTAGAAATAATGGTACTACTTTATCATTTGATCTTTACGATTTGCTCATTCGAGGTGATAGATCTAATGATTTAACAATAGAGGCAGGAGATACAATTCTCATTAATGCTGCCACTCAATTTGTTGAAATAGATGGTGCAGTTAATCGCCCAGCAATTTATGAGATTCTTGAAGGTGAAAAAATCGCTGATATTGTAAGTTTTGCTCTTGGCTTTACACAAACTGCAAATAAATCAAATATTTCAATTTCTTATCTCGATTTAGATAACGCTTTAGTTGTAACTAAAACTAAAGTTGAAATGGATCATAATCTTAAAAATGTTCTTGCCGTGGATGTTTTTAATTATGTAAATCAAGAAAATTTAAGTATAAGTGTATTAGGTGCCATCGAGGAACCAGGTTTCTATGACTTAGAAAAATACAACAATTTAAATGCTTTAATTGAAGATTTAAGTTTTGTTGATGTTTATCCTTGGCTTGGAGTTCTTGAGCAATTTGATGATAATAATTTAATTAAATCAACTGTGCTATTTAATCTTAATGACAAGAGCACCTATCAATCAATAGAGTTACTTCCAAACTCAAAAATATTTTTTGCAAATATTGATGAAAGAGAATTTGAAGTAGGGCCAATGGCTCTAAATATGATAGATGAATATTCATTAGTCTTAAATTTTAAGAATGAAACTTTCAAGCTTCCAGTAATAGGAAGATTTTTTGTTAAATCATTTACAGATCTTTTAGGTCTCGACATGAAGGATATAGATCAACAAGCTATTTATATAAATCCTTTAGAAAGCGAAATTATTGTTGATAATTTCCAAAACATGAAATTTATTGCAAGAAAATATCATAATATTTCATTTAGATCTCAAATAAATGACTTAATATCAGTTACTATTACAGGAGCAATCAACTATCCAGGAACATATACCCTTAACTCTGATAGCACTCTTGAAGAATTATATAAATTGGTAGGAGATTTTAAAGAAGAAGCCTTCCTTGATGGCGTTATTTTTACAAGAGAAGCTATTAGGATTCGCCAGCAAGAAGCAATCGATAACGCTAATGCAACTTTAAATAAATCTCTAATGATGTCTGTACAGCCAGGTGATGATATTGGAGAAATCTCATTATTAACCTCCTTAGCTGAATCTATTGAGACTGAGAATCTAGGGAGAATTGCTGGAGACTTTTCTCCACTTTCTCCGTCTTCAGGTGAAACAGTTTTATTTGATGGAGATAAAATAATAATTCCTAAAGTCAGTAATGTAATTAATATAATTGGAGAAGTTCTCAATCCAATCGCTTTTGAGTATTCTGATCGAATGAGTATTAACGGAGCAATTACGAAAGCTGGCGGCTTTAACTCTTATGCAGATAGAAAAAGAATTTATGTAATAAAAGCCAATGGCTTGATTCAAAAACCAGGCAGAAACGTTTTTGCTGGAGGCTCGCAACTAGCACCAGGTGATACTATTGTGGTCCCAAGGAAAGTCAATATAGAAAATAGGGCTTTGATGAGTTTGATGCCAATTACACAAATCCTATCTGACCTTGCATTTTCTGCAGCTGCTATAGATAACCTATCAAATAATTAAAATATAAGATGAGAAAATATTTCTCAACCTTGTTAATTTTGAGTTTTTTTTCTACAGACTCTTTTACTGATAGTTTTATATTTAACTCTTATAACAATCATGGATCAATTGGTTTAATAAATATGCCAACTGCAAGATTTTATGAAGAATCATCTTTTGGCTTAACTATTTATGATGGTAATCCCGATCAGAAAATGACAATGAGTTCTTTTCCATTTGATTGGCTTGAAGCTTCTTTCTTCTATACAAATATTCAAAATAAGCCATATTGTATTTATGAATTTGATCCAGTTTGTGACCAAGACTATAAGGATAAAGGATTTAATTTTAAACTTAGATTAAAAGAGGAGGGAGCATTACCAGCCTTAGCCATAGGAATAAATGATATTGCTGGTACTGGTTATTACAGTTCAGAATATATAGTTGGCAGCTATGGAGTTAACAAAACTGATTATCATTTTGGACTTGCGTGGGGTCAGCTTAATGGCTCAGAAAGAAACTTCAAAAATCCTCTCGGCAAAATAGACGATAGTTTTTATAATCGACCAGGAGAATATGAAGATCAAGGAGGGCAGTTTCAGCCTTCACGATATTTTTCTGGTGAGACAGTTTCACCTTTTTTTGGAATAACTCATGCATTAAATGAGAAATTTTTACTTAAGCTTGAATACGATACTACCTTAACCCCAGGACAGGTTGGATACAAAGAAGCTGAGCAAGATTTCTCAATTGGCTTAGACATAAATTTGTTCAAAAATTTTACTATTGGCTTTTCAATGGAAAGAGGAAACTCTACATCTTTAAGATTTTCTTACAAGAATGACTCAAAGCTAAGTAAGCCCCGATATGAATATAAACAGTCAGATCACAAAGAAACTGATAGTAAATATATAAAATTTATTAGGAATCTGAATGAAAATGGGATTGGCGTAAATAAGATTTTTGAAAATTCAGATCAAATTGGTGTTCAAATGACTCAATTCACACATCCAAATTTGGATATAATTGACGAAATTATCAGAAGAGCTTCTTATGATGCAGGCCTTATTAAGCCTGTAAAAACTGATCTCAGGATTGTGGATTTAAAAGCAAGATCTGAATATGGCGATACTTTCGAGACAAATGCACAGCTAATTTATGAAAGAAAGAATAAAAAGAAGTTTAAAACTAATACTACATTATCTGTAAGACCCTTTTTAGCATCTAGAGAAGAATTTTTTAAGGGCGCATTAATGATCGAAAATAATAGCGAGTATAGTTTTTTAGAAAACTTATTTTTTTCTTCAAATCTCAAATATTCTCTTTTAGATAATTTCGATGATCTTAAATATCCTCCAGTAGATACTTATCCCGCTCAAGTAAGATCTGATGTAAAAGAATATCTTAAAAACTTCAATGAGGGTATATTTATTGGAAGAGCTCAATTAGATTATTATTTATCTCCAAAAGATAATCATCACGTAATGCTTTCAGCAGGTATTCTTGAAGAAATGTTTAATGGTGCAGGATTTGAGTATCTTTACTTTGATCAAGAATCAAATTATGCAGTCGGTTTCGAACTATTTGAAGTACAAAAAAGAGATTATATGATGCGATTCGGGACTTTAGACTATAGAAATGTTACTGGGCATTTAAACTTTTATTATAGAAATTATGGATACCTTCCCTTTGATGCAAAGATATCTTATGGTGAATATCTTGCAGGCGATGAAGGAGTAACCATAGATTTATCTAGATCTTTTCCAAATGGAACAAAATTTGGTATTTTTGCTTCCTTCACTGATGTTTCAAGCAATCAGTTTGGAGAGGGTTCTTTTGATAAAGGTATTTATTTTAATATACCTGTATTTGGCAATTTAATTAATTACTCTTGGAGACCTCTAACGAAAGATCCTGGTGCTAAATTAAATAGGAAAAATACACTTCATGATTTACTTGTAAGATTTAGGCCGATAAATTAATTAGATATGTTTTATTTATGAACATTTTTCACAAAATGATTGTTTTTAAATTAACTTTTATGCATAATTTACCTTTACGAGGTTAGAAAAATATGAGACTTTTACTTTCAACACTTGCACTTTCAATTGCTTTACTACCACTGCATGCCCTTGCGATCTCTGATTCAGAAGAAACTGAAATAACTGAAAGGCTAGAGTCGCTTTCTACAGATCAGCTCGTTGATAGGAAAACAGAGCTAGAAAACAGTTTAGAGGATGGTGAGCTCAACGAAGAAGAGGCAGAGCGCGCATTATTTGAGCTTTCGATTATAGAACAACTTCTTATTTTGGCTGGTGTAGTAATTGGAGGTAATATTACTGAAGATACTAAAACTCCACCAGATACTGTTTTCCCAGTCATTACAATACTTGGAGATAATCCTGCAACTGTTGAACTTGGGTCTGCATATAGTGATGCTGGTGCAACCTCTGACGGTGGCGAGGCTGTTACCATTTCAGGCACTGTTGATACTAGCACTCTTGGAACATATATAATTACTTACACAGCAACTGATGCAGCTGGCAACACATCAACTGCCACTAGAACTGTAAATGTTGTTGATACAACTCCTCCTGAAATAACTATAACAGGTGACAATCCTGCTTCCGTTGAGCTTGGTGGAACATATACCGATGCTGGAGCTACAGCAACAGACCTAGATACTGTAACTTTAACTTCTACATCAGATGTTGATACAGATACTGTGGGTTCTTATTCAGTCACATACTCAGCTACTGATGCGTCTGGCAACACATCAACTGCCACTAGAACTGTAAATGTTGTTGATACTACAGCTCCTGTAATTACTTCTTCAGACACTTTTGTTGCTGATGAGAACCAAACAGCTATTGGTACAGTTACAGCAACAGATCTTCAAACAATCACATTCACTGTATCTGGAACAGAGCTTCAGATTACATCAGGCGGTGTATTAACTTTCATAGTTGCGCCTGACTATGAAACTAAGTCTGTTTATACAGCAACTGTCACAGCGACCGATGCTAGTTCAAATTCCACAACACAAGATATTACAGTTAATGTCAATGATGTTGGTGGTATTGATGATGATCCAGGAACTGGTACTGGGACCAGCACAAGTACTGGAACAGGTACTGGAACAGGTACTGGAAC
>Ga0163109_10000305_pt1 | contig 39746 bp, 40 predicted proteins | sample CRUFie1St13metaG_FD_108704 | JGI IMG/M metagenome (GOLD analysis project Ga0163109, IMG submission 108704) | Marine microbial communities from the Costa Rica Dome - CRUD Field 142mm St13 metaG | ecosystem: Environmental > Aquatic > Marine > Oceanic > Photic zone | place: Costa Rica: the Eastern...
AAAATATGAAAAATTTGGGACTAATCCCTTTAACTGTAGTAAAAACTGTTATTCCAAAAGCAAACAGTGGATTTACACAATGGAATCTATTGTTTTATTCAATTACGTCAACAGGTATTATTCCAAAATTACATCCAATTATTTTTTGCACAACTTGGGGAGTATTTGTTTCGTTTAATATTGCTCCACTATTGTATAAAAATGCGTTTCGTTGTTTGGCGACCAGACTGAAAATAAAAAGTATGATGAAGTTTCATGTGGTTTACAATTTAATTGCTCACTGCGTGCCGTGCATTTTCTTGATGGTTTTTCCGCCAAAGAAAATGCACTGGTGGTCAGGAATAGTTGCTGCTGGACTACATTTAAGTTGGGGTGCGATTGTCACAAAAGGCACAATGCTGTTAGACAAAATATACATTCCAATGAGACCATCGTTTTGGGCGGTGATGTGGTCAAGTGCGGTTATAACAGAAATAGCCGCGCCATTTTTATTGTATCCTATGATGGTTATAAAATTATACAAAAGGAATATTAACTAATAGTTTTCAAAATAAAAGACAAAATTGTTTTAAAATATTTTTGTCGGACTTCCACCCCTCGGTTTCTGTTCCCCACACTTAAACGAATATTATGCATAAAATCAGATAAATGTTGATTCAAGATGTCAGAATGTCCGAAATCTTCAAAATCAAGATTTTTGACAACATTGACACTAATACTAATTTTATTATCAACATAAAGATACAAATCCTTTGCCATTAATTCAAAGACCGGTATAAACGGCAATCCGAATGGGTCAAACGTTATTTTATAAGATTTCATAGCTCGTATAAAAGACAAAGACATTATTCCATCATTATCATTATTGTCATCATTTATAATCTTAATTTTCCAATCGTCTTCAAAAAAGTTAGTATTTACTGGGTCTAACAAAAACACGTGATTTATTCCGCGTAATCCCACACATTGATTCATCATTGTAGTGCAACCAGAAGAATGACCCATAATATTAACCCCTTGATACCCGTAATCACAATCACAATAACAACCAGAATATAAATCATCAATGTCTTTTTGAGAAAGTTCATAGTTGAACGGAACATCGTAAACATCAATATCTCTAGATTCAAGCACTTCTATGAATTCACCATAAATGTTAGACTGAAATAAATTACTTCCTCCAGTAAAAAATAATAAACATTGTGTTCCGGTGTCAGAACAAGATGGTGATTTTCCGATCTTTCTATTCACGCGAGTTAATCCACCACTACTCCCCCCACCATTTTGTCTAAATCCTGAAACATTATTTACATAAAAAAAAGACAAATAATAAATTATAATATTTTTGAATGAAACCGTCATTTGTATTAAAAAATATTATAAAATCTCTATTTTGTTTTTATTTTTATTTTGAAAAAATTGAAATAGAATAATCCCCAAACTATAGTGCATATCTCGAAAGTATCAAAGCATAATGGTGTATAAAGTCTCCAACAACAACTGTTTAAAAGGTAAGAAAATCAAGAAAAATAAAAAAAATAAGAGTAATGGAAAGTCGGGTTCTTGGTCTCCATCCCCCAAAATCTTATGCAGCTGGTGTGAGATAGAAAATATGAGTTATGAAGAGTTGGATATTTATTTGACGACTACATTCAAAATCAACCATTAATAACCCAAATCAAAATTTAAATTCTAACACCAACACCAATTACAAATATTTTTCATAATAGAATTGAGTCTCTGCGGTTCAATATGAAGTGTTTCAAACAATAAAATAATTTCTGTAGCCCCCGCTCTTTCTTTGTAGTCAGTTTTCAACATAAATTGGTTAATTATATTTTGAACATTAAATGGTGTTTTAATCCACTTGAATTTGCTAACTCCTTCTTTAATATCAAGATCATATCGTGCATTTTCAAATAATTCGGCAAAGACAATTCCAGCACTCCAAATATCTGTTTTGTGATTGTATGTTTGATTATTTTTCATTTCAGGAGACATATATCGTTTTGAACCAACGTGAGAAGTAAGTTCGCTGTTGTCTTTGTCAGTAATATCGTCATTAGAACCAAGCCCGAGTAAAGCACTACCATTATTAAATTTCTCCAACAATTCAGCTCCAGAAATGTTGGGAGTAGACGCAACAATCTGTTCCAAAGTATCCTTGCTACCATTTCGTTTGATTTTATTATCAATAAATTTACTCAACCCAAAATCAGCAATCTTTGCGCACCCCGATTTAGTAAGCACAATATTTTGTGGCTTAATGTCGCGGTGAATTAATGATTTAGGTTTTCTGCAATGCAAATACTCCAATCCGCGCAATACGTCTATACATATCCGCACTTTTTGATAAATATCAATGGTTCCTTTTTGTTTAATATAATGCAGCAGATCTTTGTTAGGCAAATAATCCATAACAATAGCAAACGGTTCTTCCACAAAGCCAAATATTTGAACAATATTGGGGTGATGAATCATAATTAGTGTGTCAAGTTCATTAATAATAATTTGTTTGTCTTCATTTGTAAGTTCGTTGTCAATTTTTGCAGCAACCGGTGTGCATTTCCAATTAGCTCGGTGAACTTTTCCAAACTGACCTTGTCCAATAATTTCTTTAAGTTTCAAATCCCATGGTGGAATTTCCCATTCGGTAAAAGATTTGTTCCTGTTCATATGTTTATATTTTTTTGGAATCCCGTCGGATAAACTTTCATCAAGGTCAAATATAAGTTCATCGTGTTCACAAGTAACGTGGTCGCCGTCATTACTAACAGCGTCTGGTTCAATTGTAAACGAAATGTCGCTCAAATCGCCGCTAGATTTTCTACCAATACTCATAATATTAGTGCTTGTTCGGTTATGCTTACACAATAAAAAATTTATATATGGTTCAATTTTATTCCCTATGCTGAATATATAATTATAATGATAATTAAAACTTGACTTTTTCCATAACATTTTCCACAAACCTGTTAGGATTCAACAAAACAAACAATGAAATCAAGAATAAGAGGTGTTTTTGTTTTTTAAATTTTTTAGGAAATATCATAAATGATCCTCCCCGCTTAGAATGCGATTTTCCGTAAAAGAGCTTTGCTTCAAATTCGTCTTCTATAAACTTCCGCCAATCAGATTCATTTTCCCCATCATTCTCGTGTTTGTCACAATCAGAATGTGAATAATTTTGAGTCAATGAAATATAATAAGTACTTTTGTATATATAATTATTGAAAGCAGGATTTGAATAGATATTCACATCTTGATCCTTTGCCAATTTATTTTGCACCAATCCAATTCCAACAATTTTGTTAGTTGTGTTATTCATATCCAAAATAAAGAGTAATTTATCGGGTGTATTGGCTGGAAATGTTAACATTGTGCTGTAGAGTGATCCGTTCCAGTCAATATTTTGTTTAAATCTCATATTTTGATAATAAGTGTCACTTGTAAATCTTGTAGTATATATATCATAAACTCGTCCTACTTCACAATTTGCATCTAAAAAGCATTCATTAATATACTTCATAAACTTATTTTTAAAGTGTCTGCCAAAGATACGTTCATGCTCTTTTTGTATTTTGAGTCTTTGTTGTAATAGCTTAGTTTTATGTTGTTCGTGAAAGTGCTTTTCAAGTTCTTCTTTTTGAGATAGTTTATAAGATGATTGCATAATTTATTAGCAGTGTTACTATTTTGCGTGTATAATCCATTTGAATTCAATTTTTTATTAATTATAGTAAAATAATTAATAATATGATATAAAAATAATGTCAATTATTGTAATATAAAATAAATATAAAATATGAAATATTCTGTGTTGTCATTTTGTATAACAGGTTTCTTTACACTCGCGTCTGCATACAATAATATTGATTATATTGAAAAGTTAAATGAGCATAGTAAAAATGGTGTAAGTTTTCAAGAAAACAAGTTTATCAATCATTCGTCAATAGAATTCGACTTTCTCTACAAAGGTCTGAATAAAGTTCCCGAAGGTTACAAAAGTAATTGTGCTGAATTTGCGGTTTGTCCAAATGAATATGTTTCTCCGCCGAATAGTTGGGATTGGCGTAATTACAACGTTGTTACCAATGTAAAGGATCAAGGAAAATGTGGAAGTTGTTGGTCCTTCAGCGCCGTTGGTGCGCTTGAAGGTGCGTGGGCAATAAGTACAAATCAGCTTTACAATTTCAGTGAGCAACAGCTAATGGATTGCTCTCGTCGTTATGGTAACATGGCGTGCAATGGCGGATTGATGAATAAAGCATTTGAGTATGCGATTGATAACGGTATGTGTAAATTAGAAGACGTGCCTTATGATGCTCAAAGTGAGTATTGTACCCCCTCCGTTAAGAATTGTGAAAAGATTGCCACCTTTAGCCAATGTTATAATATTCCGGCAAACAATGAGCGGTTGCTCCGTGAAGCAGTATACCGTTCCCCGGTTGCAGTAAGCATTGAAGCAGACACAAAGACCTTCCAGTTTTACAATGGCGGTATTCTGGATTCCTCAAATTGTGGCACAGAGTTGGATCATGGTGTGTTGGCAGTTGGTTATGGAGAGGAAGATGGTAAGAAATATTGGATCGTAAAAAATTCGTGGGGTGCAAGTTGGGGTGAAAATGGTTATGTGCGAATTGGTCGTAGTGACAGTGAAGATTCCGAAGGTGTTTGCGGAATTGCAAAAGATGCTTCTTTTGTGATAAGTTAAACAATAAGAGTTTTAAAATATATATTTAATTATAATGAACGCAATCCCAAATACAATTATATCTACAATAATAATTACCACAATCTTGAATTTTATTCCAAATAAATCTAATTTTCCAAAAAAATATATTATTCCTATAATCACTGCATCTTTAGTGAAATATATTGTTGGTGATTGGGATAAAGACTATCAATGGACTTACAGTGATTATTTGTATTGGATAACAATAATATCAATTAGTTTTATTATTACTTTACAACTGGTCAAATAATATTTCAAACAAATATAAATATAAATATAAATATAAATATTTAGAGTTGTATAAATAAAATGAATAATACCATATTTAACATATTTAACATATTAAATATAGTATTGATGATTCAAAAAATGTTATTTTTTTTATTTATTACGTTAGCAAGTATGTGTGGTATTGCGTATATCTGGCGATTAAAATTAGTCCGTGAAATAAGATATTATCAGGGTGTTAATTCAAAAAAATTCAAAAAATAAATTACAATTTATTTTTATAATTAATAAGTGGAGGAGGGCTATTATTTTTAATACATTCTATTAATTCAGTAAGTTTTGGTTTACACGCGCTTGACTTATTTTCATTTTGTAAACATTGTAAATATTCTAGTTTGATATCAGAACATTTATAATATTCATTTAGCATTTTATAATAATGGATAAAAATCATTTGTATTATGTATAAAATATTAACTTTAAATTACATTTTTGATAAAATTTCATTATCATCGTAATCAAAATAAGGAGTATCAGACTTTGTAGAAAATTTGTACCCCCCTCCAATAATATCAATTACACTTTGTACACTATTATTTGAATTGTATGCTTTAGCACATAAAGGGTAAATTTGATTAATATGAGAAGGATGTACTTGATTGTTATTGTATATTATTTTACACTTGTTTATATTAGTATGATTATTTTGAATTACTAAATGATGTATTATCAATAATTCTAAATTGATGTCATTTAATGTAGTTTGTTTACAATCAATGCATATATCAATGCCCCCATAAGTTGTATTAGCATAATTAATAATTTTATTAATTTCAGTAATATTATTAATAACTTTTTTTTTGTCTATTTTAGTGTATGAAAATGGTAAACACTGAATTGTATTTGTATAATAGTTATATGGTGTAGAGTTGATTTGATTAGTATTTTCTAATATTTTTTTTTTAGGAAGTAGACGTAAAATATTGTAGTTTCCCATTATTTTCTCAATAAGTATATTTCCAAAAATATTATCACTATTAGTTAAAAGTATTGTTTTCATTATTAAATAAAAAAATGTAAAATATTTAAACATTTTCAATAGTTAATAAAATTAATAAGGTAAAAAATTAAATATCATATTTTTTCTTTCTTCAAATGATTTTTTTTTAGTTCTGTTACCTAAAAACTTAAAATACTTATTGGCTAAATTAAATCTAGAAGTAACATTTATAGCTTTTGGATATTTTGTCTTTTTATGTTTTTTCATAGCTTCTAATCTGACCTTCATAATCATAGCAACTTGCCATATTCTTTTGTGAGGATATTTTTTAGTCTTATATAATTTTTCAAGTTTATGAATTGTATTTTTAACATCATTTAATGTAGTATATTTGATAGGTATAGTATCATTTGGATTTTTGTCGATATATACATCAAATGATTTACTAGGATCATTTGGATTATAAAAAAATTGTTTTTCATTCTTATTTGTCTTTCTTCCCCCTTTTTGTTTGCATATATTTTTAGTTTTTCCCAAATTGTATTTTTTATCTATATATTGCATATTGTTTGTAATTTTTTTACAATCTTTGTAATTATTATTTCTTCGGTATATTCTTAATATATTTAAACGTGATTTTTTAGCTGAAGCAGCTTTTCGTGTATCCATTTTATTAGATTTATTCATAATTCCTTCATCGATTGCCAAATGTCTTTTTTTTGCAGAAGAGTTTAATTTATATATGTGTTTTTTTTTAGTATAATCAACCTTTTTAAGTTTTGGTAGTAGTATTGATGTGTTTTTGTTTTTCCTAGTTTTAGATTTCTTTTTTATCATTATGATAAGTATATGTTATTTATATAATAAAAATAAAATTTCAGAAATAAAAATTGAAACAAAATCTGTTTAGTAGTTAGCAAAGTATTTATAGTAAAAGTGAATAAGATGTATTTCCCAGATGAGATATGGGATGTAATCATGAGTCATTTTCATAGTATTTATAAAAAGCCTTTTCATTATGATGCAATGATGAACGAATCTGAATTTTATTTCTGCATGGTTCATCATCGCGAAAGCTATAAATATGGATTGCAGTGGAACCGGTCTCTTCAAGTGGATTCATATTACATGCGATTAATGTTACATAGTAATTTCAATACAAGTCTTATCAATGTAAGATCCCAACTAAAATTAAAACGAGGTGTTGCTTCGCCAAAAATAGTGGATGATTTTATCAATATAATAAAAACGTATCAAAAAAATAGTTTAACAAATAATTTCAACAACATGAGTTATGTTTAAAAGACAAATTTCAAAACTCAACATAATTAAATAAATATTTGTTTTTATTATATGGCAGAAAATTTTTTATCTTTAGATGGGAATACAGGTGAAAAGGTAATGGGTAATAAAAGAGATATTATATATTGCAGAGTAAACGCGGAAGAAATTGTAGAAAATGGAAAAACGTTTATAAAAGTTGAGAGTAATGGTGTTCCAAATTACACTCCAAAAATATATGGAAATTCAGGAAAAGAAATAACAATTCGCGGTATTTGGGAGCAAGAACTTCGTAAAGCGACAGATGGAGAAGACGGAAATCCAAATTACATAGGAGAGCATGAGCATGTATTTTATATTCCTAAAGAGCCTACAGGAAATAATTGGAGATGGAACAGAAGAAATGAGCTACCTTTAGATGCGATAGGTGTAGCAGTAAATGGTTGTTTATTGTACAATTCATTTACAGCAGGTAGAAATACTTATGCAGTTGAAAGTGAAAAGTTTGATAGTTGTTGTGGACATCCCGATTCAAACAAACAGTATCATTATCATCAACATCCTCTGTGTGCAACAGGAAATTCTGCATTAACAAATGTAACGCAGAGTTGTGTATCAGAGTATATAAATGATTTAGTAAAATGTAAAAAAGTATCTCCAATAGTAGGATATATGTTTGATGGTGTCCCAGTTACAGGTCCTGTTTCTTACAATAAAAATGGTGAAGTTAGAATATTACAGCCATCTTATGAACATGACGAATATGTAGAAGGAAAGGGTGATTTAGATTATTACAATGGAATTGATAGTCCACTAGTAGAAGGTGGAGAATCAATATATCATTATGTATCAACGATAAAATCAACAAATGGTGTAACAGTAGATATGAGTGATGATAACAAAATAATTCCGCTTTTCCCATACTTAATCAAGGCGTACAAATATGTTCCAGATGAAAGAAACTTCTTAGAATAAAAAAATTGAAACAAGTATACTTATGAATGATTATAAGTATTGAAAAATAAGGAGTATGAGTTGCCCAAAAAAGTCATTCAAACCGTGTTTCGTGTGTGGATTCCGCCCCCAAGATATAGGTGATGTAACATTTGGAGAGTTTAATGAAAATGGAACAAGATGGTATTGTTTTGATCATACTAATATATTGTGGGGGTCAGTAAATAAAAATATAAAAAATCAAAGTGATTGGTGGAATCATCTAGAAAAAGTGAATGGATCTTCGCCGCGTCCTAAATAGTAAATAGCAATTATACTTATTGGCAACATAATTTAAGGTAATCATTATGTTGAAAGTTTCTGTCAAAAATCCAAGGTATATATTGGAAGACATATTTTTCAATAAAATTCATTCGTGTTGTAAATCCGTTTTCAATCATCTGATTTACAACAACATTATTATTAAAGAATTGATAAAGTTCGTCAATTTGTTTTTTACTATCACATAAAAAGACATACATATCTCGTCCAAAGCAGCTATAAGTTCCATCATAATCTTTGTAGAATTTTGCTAACCGTTTATGTGGTAAAATAAGTTTAGGTTTACCATAATACAAACAAGGTTGTTTTGAAACAAATCCGTTAAGAGTCAGTTGATTTGTCTTTTTATCAAATAATGATCCGGTAATAATTTTGTATTTTTGATTATCGCTTGTATAATTTTCCAACCCCCCTTTTGTAAATCGTTCAATTTCTCCAGCTAGACACTTAGGGCAAAGTGTAGATATTTTGAATACGTGTTCATAGCAGGATGATATTTGTCTTTCTTCCATAAATTTAGAGTGTTGTATAAAATAGTCTACCCCCCATGTAGGAATGCATTTTCCCGGTGACAAGCTAAAATCTAAATATTTTTTACTTACCCAGTCGTATAATTTTAAATGCTTTACTTGTTCTGTCTTTGTCTTTGTTTTTGTTTTTGTTTTTGTTTTTGTTTTTGTTTTTGTTTTTGTTTTTGTTTTTGTTTTTGTCTTTTGAACTAAAACATAACAGATTGGTGTTTGACAATTGTAATTAAAAATAGTGTTGGCTGTTTTACAGTCGAATGTTTTCAGCATGAGAATAGAATTATCGCGAGTAAACAAATCATAAATTTTCCCACGGTCAGGTTTGAGCCAAATACATGGAATAATCGCATAAAAATAACCACCAGGTTTCAATATATGTTCAAAGCAAAAGTGTGTTATTTTAGTCCATAAAGTAACAGACTTAGACTGTGTTACGTTTTTATCATCTTTATGTTTAATTGCTAATGCAGGTACAAATTTTTTGGTATGACAAGTAAACGGTAAATTCCCGACTACAAAATCACAATCGGCCATTTTATTTGTATATTTTTTCATATTCATAATGTTAAGGCAATCGTGTAAAATAATTTCACTGTTTTCAGAATGTTTTTTTGTCACGCTTTCTAAATCGTCTAAATGTTCGCTGTTTATTTCATTGAGTATATATTCGAAGTTCTCTTTGACACTAAAACAATTATTTTTATTTATAAACATATCAAAAAAAACACCTTTGCCTGCCCCGGGTTCAAAAACTTTATTTATCTGTGATAGTGACAAATCGTGACACTCTGATTTCAAATCATCAATCATTTGTTGAACTAAAAATGGAGGAGTAAAAACTTCTCCATATTTGTCTTTATTATTCATATTGATTAGCTATGAATACAATATATTGATATTTACTACAAATTTATAATAAAAAACAAACGCCAAGTAATCTATCTATTTATGTTTTTTCTTTGTCTTTTGTCTTCTCATTTTCTTCTTTTTCGTCCCTCCCCCATGACCATTCGCAGTCCAATGTGCCATTCTTTTTGCTTTTTCATTTCTTGGAACACACAAATAACCACAAAAATCTTTATAGTTTAATGTTCCGCCGTAGTCGCGTTTTGCTTTTCGTGGATTAATAATAACATTATTTTTTGAATCAAGATTTGTAGAGGGTTTGTATCCCGGTTTATGAGTCCATTGGTTGTCATCATTTTTTCGGTAATAATGATAATCCCGTCCAGGTGCTACAACAAGTGCTCCTTTGTAATATGATGGATTACATTTATTCTTTTCGCTAATTCTATAAATATTAGGATTGTCGGATAAAGTCCGTTTCATCATTATAGGACACTTATAATCATTTGTGCTAAGCATTTTATGTCCTGATACATAACCAGGTTGAGCTCGTCGGCATAACTTGTGTTTATGATAATCTTTTTCACATAATTTCACAACTTCATCATTTTTTTTATTTAAAAAATACATGTAGCAGTTGTGGCTTTCGCGCACATACGGATTATCGTTAAATGAATTGTTATTAGAATAAATACTATTATAATTATTAGAATTATTAGAATTATTATAATTATATAACTCATTTAAATAAGAAAAATCCCGCCCCGTATTTTTTTTTGCACTACTCCGCCGTATTTTTATTCCCTTTCTTCTGGATGGTTTACGAATTTGTATAAATCGTCTGGTTCCTCTACCTCTTCCCATTATAGTAAATAGAGACAAAATTATATAAACTTAGAAATTATACTTTTTTTGAAGTCCCCGTGTTTTTTTTCAAAATCATCGGTAAATATGAGGTCCCCATTTTCAACGCACTCTTTCTTTAGACTATTATCTTTACTCAAGAGTTCATTATATTTTATAATAATTTTTTCTTGAATTAGCTCAAATAGTGTACACAAATATGTTTTTGTCATTTTTGCCCATGTCTTTTTGGAATGATTCCAAAAATACAAACTGATTTTAGAATCAGAAAATCCATAAATATAATTGTTTGATGAATCGTTGTCAAACTCGTAAATAACATCCGCAACATATTCATATATTGTAATATTCCCATTCAATATGCTAAGAACTCCAGATTCTGTAATAATGTCTTTTTTTTTCTGAATCGCTGCTAACAAATCATCTTGTGTATCAAAATTGGTTTGATTGTTCAACAGTTTAATTTTTTCTTCTGGTGTAGAAATAGTTGTCACCATAGCAATTTGTGATTGAGGTTGTTGTACAGTTTGAATAATACTAACCTTTTCCTCCACCGCAGTCATTCTTGTTTTTAGTTCCTCAACCCCGTCTTCAATTTTGTTAATTTTTGTCAAAATGGCGGTTAATATAGAATGGGAGTCAGCAAGGGCCATTACTATATAAACCGCCCATATGTTATTATACGTATTTAATATATTAATTCAATTTTTCTTTCAACTAAATAATAAAAATGTAATTAAAATCAACATTACATTAATAGTAATACAATCAAATATGAAAAGATATATAGACGCGCTGAATGAAATAGAAAGTGTGCAGCCCTCCCACAACCAAACAATGAAAAGTTATATGAAAGTATTACAAGAAATTAAGAATGAAATATTCAACAATTTAAGCATTTCTACAACATCGGTTTGTATTATTTCTCAAAACACCAAGACTAAAGATGCGACATTGAAAGATTGTTTAATAAAAATGGCAATAAATAGTCTCGCTATTTTATCAAAGATAAAAACCATAACAATTGAAAAGATTATAGTAAGTAATACCAAACTATTTGAAAAAAAGAATTCTGATTACGGAAATTCGTTTTCTGATTTTGAATTGATCGGAATTATCGTTCGCCTAAACGATAAAATCAATCGTATTTTAAATCTGGGAGCAGCTTCTCCAGAAATAATGCAAGTAGATGAGAAAATAGAAGATACAATAAATGATTTATACAATTATTGTGTGATTGGATTAATGTATACTTAATAAACGTTTGAAATAGTTCAGTATTATTGTAAAAAATTATAACCTATTATATATAATATCGCAAATATGGAGCAAATGACACAAGAATTGAATATAGAAAATCATAATTTAAAGAGCGTCAAAAAGCTTTATAACGATTCATCAAAGAGCAATGTATTTTTAAATAGTTACACGCTGTTAGACGTTGAAGATGGTAAGAAAAATTTATTTGCCTATTTAATGAAAAGATACAATTACAAAAATCCAGAATACATTCAAGATTTCGTGGAGAAGTCATCTATGTTGTTAGCAAAACAACTATTTTCAACTTCACCTATGCAGTCCCAACAATGTGTAGGTTCAGAACTCGTTGTAACAGAAAGAGCCGAGGCGCCAGTTTATTACGAAAATCATCGTATTGTCAACATAGATTCTTGTTATCGTGAAAATTTACTTTCTAAAAATGAAACATATGATTCGTATTCAAGTAGTGACATGTTGATAGATTTAAATGATAAACTGGACAACACAACAAGTTTAGAATTGGCCAATATTTGCGTTCCGTTTACTTTCTATAATATAAGCGAAGATCAAGGAAACAATTTTTTTTATATATATGATATTCACAATGATATAAAAACAAAAATAAAAATTGATGACGGAAACTATACCACCGAATCAATTATCTCAAATATTAATAGTAAAATAGACGCGAGTGGCTATTATGGGGACTATATTGACATTTCATTTTCAATAAGCAGTTTAACAAACAAGGTAACGATTACTGACACCTCGGGCGCGTCCGCGAGTACCACCGATGGTACGAATGGGTATGATATAATTTTTTATGATAGTGACAATACAAGTGCATATTCATTCAATGACCAAAACAGAGTAAATAATAATCTTGGTTGGTTACTGGGTTTTCGTAAGGTAGATACAGAAAATTATAACACAATTAGTTATACTGTGAATTCACAAAACGATTCGGCTCCAATAAGCGTAACATCAGAGGCCGTATGTCATTTACCATATACAAAATACTTTATTATTGTTATTGATGATATGAATAAAAACCAAACTAACAAAGGTCTGGTACAAATAGATAACAGTAAAGAACATATTAACAAAACGACATATTACAAAAATTCTGAAGAGTTTCGTAATATTGACAATTCATTGAACTGTTTAACTAAGGATAATTTTGATAGTTTTGTGAATTCTTCAGGACGAACGCTAACAAAGAATCAGCTATATTCGTCGCTACAAGTAAATAACTATCGTGCATCATTTAACGAGATTAACAGTAAAATGACTGCCGACTTGATTAATAACGTATTTGCGGTTGTTCCATTTGAAACGAAGTCATTGCAGTGGGGAACTTCTATGTTCACCAGTGACAAAAACAAATTTAAACGTAAATATAATGGACCGATTGATATTACGAAACTCAATGTGAAATTATTGGACGATTGTGGAAATCTGTTGAATTTGAATGGTGCTGATTGGTCACTTTCAATAATAAGTACGCACTCTTATAAAAAATAAAAAATTGAACTTGACCGACTTGTGAGTTAAGAAGTATCTCAAATAACTCCAAAGTAAAATATGTATGAGAAACTAACCGAAGATGCTATTAATTCCAAATACAGCAAAGAGACAGATGTGAAGATACATAAATTTGTATTAAACAACTATAGTTTTATTTGTAGTACCAAAGGTTCAATATTTCGTAGAATGAAAACAGGGCATTGGAAAGAAATAAAAAACACCAAGAATCATGTAAAAGGATACAATGTTATTTTAGTTAATAAGAAGCAATATTCTCGCGCAAAATTAATTTTGTTTGCTTTTAACAAAATTAATCTGGATGATAAAAATAAGAATATTTATCACATAAATATGAATCGCCTGGATTGTAATTTAGACAATCTGACATTAAATTAAGCTCAAGGTGGGACTCGAACCCACAACCTCGTGATTAGAAGTCACACGCGCTATCCATTGCGCCACAAGAGCATAAATAATAATAGATATTATGTTATATATATATATATATTCTATGTTTTATAGTAAATTTTCAAAAGCCATACAAAAAAATAGTAAATCTTTAAAAAGTATACTAAAAGTATTACTGGTATCAGTTATATTTTTTTATTTATTTATTTATTGTTACAATATTGGAAGTATTGTTGAGGGAAGAAGAAACAGAAGAAGAAGAAGAAGAAACAGATTTAAACCTATTAAAATTTTTAGACCTATTACAATTAAAAAAAAAAAAAAAACCCCAACGAGGACTTCGAAGGGGGAAAAAAAAAAAAAGGACATAAAGACAGCCGAAGTCACGGCATGGCTATCGGCTGAGCTGGCAGAGACTTTGGTTAACGGTGGCACTATAGGGAGTGGAAATAACACGTATAGTGGTGATTTGCCTTTGACTTATGTTGGAGCTAAAGACCCTCCTCAGAAACTTAAGGATGCTCTTCAAGATAGGTGGGACTATTACAAGTTCAAGATGCAGGATGGCACAAAGAGACCTTCAGACATCACAACTCATATGAACGAGGATTTTACCCAGCATGTTTATTTGTGGGGTCTGGATAGGTATAAAAATTATGGGAAAAATACTAATAGTCTGTTACATAGAACTTTGACTAAATATAACCAGCTCAAGCAGCAGAAGCAGCAGCAGCTGCAGCAACAGCAGGTGAAGAACGTAAGGGAAACTTCAGAGAAAAATCTCGAAGATGCTATATTATTAGCAACAAAAGCAACAAATACAACTAACATAAACGCGCTTGATACCGCGGAGGAAATGCTAGAGAAATATATTGAAGAAGATGAAGATAATGTCGGGAAATATGGTCAAAATGCTGCAGCGAATAACCCGAATAAATCCCAAGCAGTTATTAAAAAAAACCAAGTCGTTAAAGAAATTAAGAATTTAAAGGAACAGCAGAGGATAGCGGCCGAAGAGAAAAAATTTGGAAAAACTCAAAAAGCTATTAAAGATGCTATAATATCGTCCAAGAAAAGAGGTATGCTAAAAAATTGTGCAATCCCTTATAGCGAATCATTACAGTTACAATTTAATGATGGATTATTGAATATATTTAATACAGATAATATATATCAATGCGTCGGCGGTGAACCAAAACCAATTCAAGCAAAAACAGCAGGCGAACTTCCGGATGGAATTATCCTTATAAACGAAAATCGTAAACGTAAAGGGAAGAACGACCATATGAGTTACAACGATACAATAAAAATGTGTAATAAACGTTACACTATGAAAAAGAACGGACAAGATAGTGATCACAAGATAACCTACGGCGACAAGATTGAGTTTATTCCAAATGGTTGGAATGGTGGAAGTTTCTCTGCCACTGTAAACCCAAATATTTACGGGCTAGATAATGTAAAAGATATGAAAAGTGATGATTTTTCTGCTTATTTCAGTGAATACACTTACTGTAGAAATTCTTCAATTGATCCTGAAATTACAGCTACTACAAATACAAATTAATTTTTATTCTCGTGAGGGTGAATCGAACACCCGACGAACAGATTTCTATTTTCCATTTTATTACAGAAAATAAAATATCAATACTACAATTACAGTCTGCCGCTCTACCAACTGAGCTACCACGAGATGGCATTAAACCAACAAAAGTATTCTAAAAATAAACCTATTAAAATCGTCCCGCTCCGTACAGGTTTCGAACCTGTGGCCTCGCGATTAACAGTCGCACGCTCTAACCAACTGAGCTAACAGAGCAAGTGCAAGGTGTGGGGTTCGAACCCACGCATGCGAACATAGGGCATCTTAAGTGCCCCCCCTTAGACCACTCGGGCAACCTTGCGAAAAAAACACCATTATATTTTATTATAAAAAATTAGTATAATGTATTCAAAATAAACATAATGTAATGTAATATAATATAATATACTTTACCTGTTCGATGCGATACATAGTGTCCCTATGTCCCCTATTTTTTACCAATTTTAATTTAGATTTAGATTTGCTGTAATGAATAACTTAATAAGATTCCCTACGTAGGACCGGATGGCCTCCCAATTCAACAAAAGTTTTCCCTTAATCTTATTTGTGTTCAGTTATTCAACCTAAAACTCATCTCCAAAACCTACCCCCCTCAAAAAGGCTCAAAGCCCAAATATCAAAAATAATAATTGCTGTAAAATGACTTTAATGTTTAAAACATTATTTAACAGTCATCTTGACCACCCTTTGGTATGATACTAAGCTATGGCGAAACGTCTTTAAATTATTTATAAATAGATTAATTAATGTCCATCATAACTGATTTAAAGAAGTGATTGGTACACCAAGTGCCACCGCCTTTTTCATTTTACTACTTACCTTAGTTTTGTCTTTTACGATTAATAACTTTGTCTTTGAATTTACACTATCAGATATTTCATACCCTTGATTCAAATAATACGATTCTTTTTCTTTATCTCTTACGCCAGAAAAGACAATATTACCCTTTTTCTCAATTTTAGCATCACCAATACCCCCCTCCACATCGTTTTCATTTTCAGTAATGTTTTGTAGTAAAGTCTGCAATGTTGGCAACTCAATATTCGTAATGTTACTTTTGATTGAATTATAATTATCAATAAATACGGAAAATTTCTGACAAAACAATTGAATACTATCACTTGTTACTTGTGGTGTTTTAAACTCTTCGGTTTTATTGACAAATTTGTCTACCAAAATTGCAAAGTAGTCAGGTTGATATAATTTGGAAAAGCTAGAGGGAGAATGACTATCACAAACTTGTCGCAAATATTTAATATGACTCTCTAGTTTCTTCTTACCAAATCCACGCGGAAAACATTGAAGCCCCACCAACCAATTCATAAAGTATTCTTCCGGATTCTTTTTCAACATAAAATCAATAATATCCCAGTCAAGTGTGCTTTTCAGAGCATTTACAATTTTTTCTCCCTTTTTGGTCCCAACCTTTTCTACTTGCTCCCACTGCTCCACATTTAAAGACAAGACATCTTCCAGTTTATATATACCCAATGATTTGTGTAAATTTATCAGTGTTGTCTCTTGCAAACCACATTTGAGATTAAATGATTTGAAAAATATCATATTTTTCTTGATTATACAAAGATGATTGTGATTTTTTGTGCTTATTAAATCAACTTTGTTCTTGTTCCAACCATATGTTCCTTGTTCAAACTCTATATTTTCCAATAATTTTTGACTAATGGGGTGTGTCAGGTCTTCCCAAACATGTTGAGTCAATTGATTTTTGCTACCATCCACGATTTCAAATATATGTGGAATCACATTCCCGCTCAACCCAATTTTCACTATAGTTCCATTTTTTATGTTATTTTGTAAAATATATTTAGCATTGAATCCAGTAACATATTCAATCTGTGAACCATCGCATTCAACCTTATCCTGAAGTTTAATTTTTGGTTTTAAGTAATTGTCTTTGGAAACATTCCATATAACCTTGTCCACCACCGCCTCTTTCATTTCAACCCCAATGACATTGTTCTTATAAGCAAATGCAAAATCTGGATTAGAATCTTCCGAATGAATGCATGGCTTGTCATTTGTAATTATAATTCCATCAATTTCGTAATCATATTCAAGTTTCCATTTTTTCAAAATAGTATCTAACAAAATTAGATTGTTCAATTTATCAGAGTCAATTTTGTCATTGTATATAACCATCTGTGTCCCAGAATTTTGAATAATATTTATTTTATTGCAAAACTGAAGTGGATTGTGATAGTAAACATCATATGTCACAAAATCAATATTATTATAAAATTCCTCATTTTCTTTACAATACACGCGGTTTAATAGCCCACATACCAAATTTCGCGAGTTTGCAAAAGAACAAGAATATTTTTCAGCAAATATCGACTTGCGAATAATAAGTTCGCCGCGAAGAGCAAACTCATAGTCTTCTCTGGGAAACGGGAATTTTTGATTTAAAAGCGGGATCAAATAGCTAATATCTCGTCCATAAGATCCGTTACCTCGTGTATATAGCTTGCCACGATAGTACATCGCACTGACGCCATCTAATTTTGCTGTGACCGTATACGGTCCCCTAAATTTACTACTCCATGTTTTAACTTCGGCAATAGTTTTGCATTTATTCATAGATGCCATAAAATATGGAAGTTTCACAGCATCAACATTAGTGCTTACATCAGCCCCAACTTTATCTCGACTTGTCTTTAGCGTTTCAATAAAACAATCATATTGAATATCCGTCAACGGACTCGTGCCATCATTATAATACTTGTCGTCCAAATCATTTACTACCTGTGTTAAATACTTTTCCAATAGATTTTTGTTATATTGTCTTTTTAATTGTTGTATATAGTTCTGAATTTTTGCAATTCCATCAGTTTCATTATTACAATCAAATTTAGAAAGTTGTTCTATAATGAGGTGCGCAATTTCCGAGCAGTGTGTATCCGTGACAGCAGCCATTTTAAAAATTGCACTGTTTTAATATAATTATTCAACAAAAGTCATTATATCAATTTTATTTAATTTATCAAAAAAATAAAATTGTTATTTATTATAGTTGTGAAATATGTATAAAAAGGTAATCGTTACGAAAGAAGGAACCGAACCAATGAAAGTTCAATATGAAGTCGTAACAGACATTGAAAATGAAGAATATGCTGACTTATTTGACAAATTCACTCCAAATTTTTCTTTTTCGCTGGCAGATAAAATGATTCAAGAGTTTTCAACGGATATTTTGCCTTCATTCAAAACAAGTGCGCGATTTACAAACGAAGATTTAGAAAATATTATTCAGCCGTTTAAAAATGACTACAAATTAAAGAGAGTAATTAAAAAAAAACCAATATATTATTTCAATCCATTGACTCGCCGTAAAAAGAATAAACCAAAAGTCATAAAGAAACGCAAAAATCATATTAAAGAAAATCGTCGGACCCAAAAGCCTAAAAAGAAAGTAAGGAAAGCCAAGAAAAACAAAAAAGACAAGAAAGACAAGAAAGACAAGAAAAAATAAACTAATATATTAAGTTGTTGATAATGTATACATATAAAGTAAATCCTGATAAGTCGGAAACGGGGTTTAAAGAATACCCTCATGTCCTTATTACAATTCGTGGTGTATTTTTAGCATTAATTTTATTTTGTGCCAGCTTCTTGGCACCATACATAGGATGTAATTACCAAAATGAATTGAAAACAAGCATGGAAATGAGGTATTTGCTGTTGTTCCTCGTAATTTATTTCTCTATTAATCTTGTAGATGGAGATGATGCGAATATAGAAAACCCATTATTTTCTCTGTTAAAATCTATATTTGTATTTGTTATCTTTTTACTATTAAATGCGATTGACTCTTCATCTATCATCATTACACTTGTATTGTTCACTTTGTTGATTTTCACCTCTAAATACTACAATTATTTCAAAAACTTGAGTCACAATCCAGACAAAACAATTTTGACAATATTGAATATTATTCAAATCCTTTTGGCATTTTCTATTATAATAATGTTAGGAATTTCGACAATATTCAGTAAAAATAAAAAAAAGTTCTCAAATTATTTTTTACTCAATAAATGTGTCAAATCATAGTTCAAATCCAAATAAAAAGTTAAATGGTATCGAAACAACCGCAACTAACAAAAGAAACGCAATAGCAATACATAAGTATACGCACCCAATTATTAAACTCAAAAACGCATCAATAATTGCAAAGTAATTAGTGAATTTGAATCCGAATATTTTCATTTTGGGCGGTTTTATGAGTATCATGAAAAAATCATAAATTTTCATGGCTGCACTACAACCATACTTATACATTTCCCTAAGCAACCATATCATTACCCAGACAATGTAATACAATATTAAATATTTGACAAAGTATCCAACGATTATGTAAAAAACATATGCAAAATTTGTTAATTTGTCAATATCCAATCCCATGGCAAATTAATTGCGTTTATATATAGATTACAAATAAAAACAATTATAAATAATGGATGCATGAATGTTCTTTCAGAAGACATTGTCTTGTCTATTTTAGATTATTTAAATTACAAAGATTTATTTCGTAAAGAAAAGACAATTGTCTCTAAGTTATTTAATGTTGTCGGCCAAAGATTATTAAAACAAGCCAAAATAAATAATAAAATTAGTGTTAACTTTTTGTCTTTATATTGGGAAAAAAAAGAGTTAGAAAGCATCCCAATTATTTTTTATCGTCCAAATAAAATAAATATGACACTTAAAACAAGATTATTCAATATATTTGATGCGAGAAAAGAACACAAAAAGTTATTCATTTCAAACATTTTTACAAATAATTTGTCTTTAATGATAAGACCAACAGACAATGAAATTTTGTTTGTCGAATTTTTAGAAAACAAGCTAAATTATAACATTTACGCAAGACCAAAAAAACACAAAATATATAGCGACCTACTAATTCTCTGACACATCACAGAAACATAGTTCAAATTTTATATTAAATTATATATAATATGAAATTTAAAAAAAAGACAATAGTCTCCGCCATAATTACAATTTGTCTTCTTATATTAATTGCACTTATTGTAAAATTTTTTACCGACGAGTGTCACAGATGCAAACAAGAGGGACTCCAATATTATGGAGATGAAGAAATAGCTATTGACGCGCCTTTAGCATATAGAACTGTGATGAAAAATATAAAATACCCAATAACAAATCAAGAAACAGGTGAAGTTCCAATTTATGATAATGAGCATGAAATACATAATAGCAAGTTATTCAATAAAGAAAACAAGCGAATGCACTTTTCCGAACAACAAATTATGAAAGACCTAAAACATTTTAATAATTCCAGTAATTTGTTATTAGAGCATTATTTGAATAACAATGTTCCAGATAAAATCACAGTAAATATTCAAGATATAGATGGTGTCGCGGACCCAAGTACTATAATAGAGTATGCCAATGTAGAAATTAGTTCTAATGATTATTACAATAAAATTAAATTAAAAACAGATACAATTACCAAATCAAAACCATCATATTTGTATGACTCTGAAGATAGTATTAATAAACAAAAAATATATTTTTATCGCATAGACAATAATTTATCGTACAATTACTCACCCAGTGCTGATAATTTACCAACAAATGGTGTGTATTTATTAAAAGATATTACCACAGTAAATGACAAAGAAGAAAAAGACAATATTTATAATTATGATCACGACCTTTCTGGACTATTATATAGTGATATTTATACACAACTAACGAGTTACGACGATAGTTCATTTAATGATAGCGGAATTTCTATGATCAAACCAGGAAAATATTCTTCTCATTATTTTGAATCAAACTATGCAGACTTAAGCGATAATGTAACAAAAGATTTCAAACATTTTTACAGCGCATCACATACAATTGCTGGTAATGGTTTATTCAATCAGAGTTAATACATTATTAAACCTCAATACTTTATCAAGCAAATATCGTCCATCTTCATCTACAAACCCCACGTGTGTGCAGTGTTTATAACTTGCAGGTATAATATTGATATTTGAATCTTTACAACAAAAGCATCTTAAAATTATTTTAATGAATCCCTGAAATTTGAATACCGGCCAATACTTTTTTCGTATATTAATGTTTTTAATTTCTTGTTGAAACATAGCATCAATTAACATAAATCCCTTGTTTAATTCTAAAAATTCAGTTAAAATACTATTTTTACGATTATAAAGCTTTTTAATTTTATTAACTATTTCTTGAGAAAACTTGTCTTGGTCCATTGCTCTGTAAAACCGAATTTCGTTTTTAACATTACGAAGGTCATTTAATAAAATAAGTTTATAATTTTCCACACTTTTAATGTATGAAAAGACATTAATATTATAAATATTATAATAGCGTCTGTTAATGTGTTTTGGTAAAATAAAGTTATTGTTGTCTTCAATATTTTTGAGAGACTTTTTGATTTCAAAAATTTTGTTTTGAATGGTATCAATCAACTTCTTTTCTAAATGGCTTTTATATTTTTGATATTCTTTTATTTTTTTGTTTCGTTCAGCATTATAAATAACCTCATTGCTATAATTTCCTTCATTATTGCGATCCCAATTTTTGATTTGTTCTGAAATAAAATTCTTATTTGTAATAATAGGATCTTGAAATAACAATATCTCGCCAGATGAAAATTCAATATAGTTTTTTAATTTAGAATATTGATATGCAGAAATTTTGTGTGCCTCTGCTGATGCATCAAGTTTCAAATAATTAATAATTGCTAATAAAAATGCAATAAATCCATTTAATGAAGAAACAATAATTGCCATGTCATCTCGGTTATGAGTAATTCCTGTAATAACACTACAAATGGTTGAAAATAAAATGGCAGGAACCATAAACAAATTTAACTTAAAATTGCAATAATAAGACGCTTCTGTATAAATGATAACATGATATTTAATATAACTCGCCAAAATATCAAGCGCTGAGCTGTATCTATGAATAAGCGTCACTTCAAAATCTTTGTATACCTTTTTCTTAAGTTTTTCAAATGATATTTGACCTAATATATTTTTTTCGTTTTTATCTAAATATTCTTCGTCTTCAGACTCACTATTAGCCTCCCAGAACTCTTCAATATTGTGTAATATGGTAATATCGGCGTTATCGCCGCTGTCAGGCAATAATCTACTACTTGTCATTTTGCCAAATGTTTTTTCTGTTGGCTTAGAATCACTGCCACCTTCATTTATATTGTCTTTATCTTCTAGATTTCGTTCCGCCTCACCAATAATCTTAATAAATTCTTGATTCATATTGAAACACCCAATACCTTCTTGTTCTTCATTATTGGTTTTGTCATATTGTTTGTAATTTGTATCACTATAATCTACCATTTCATTTGCAAATTCTACACTAATCTGGTGTAATTCGTCATCATTATCACCCAGATCGTCTTCGTCTTGTGGTGATCTATTTTCATTTGTATCAGAAAAAGTGTTAACAGACGCTGTTTCCTGTTTTTCTATTTCGTCTTCGGGGCAACATAAATAAGAAGACCCACCTGGGTCATTGTCTTTTTCACTATCTTCGGAACTGGATTTAATTATGGTATTTCCCATCTCAATATCTTTTTCTTTGTCTTCCATAAATTATATAATTATTTATAAAAATTGAAATTAAAGAACTAAACAAATTAATATTAATATTCAAATGCAAACATGAGTCTTTCAAACAAAAAAGACAAATTATTTTCAGCTTCCTTGTCTGAAGCTACCAAATCAAAACTTTTGTTTAAACACGGCTGTGTCGCTACATATGGCGGCAAAATTATTGCACGTGGATGCAACACATACAAATATTATTCGGCAAATGATAATTTTAGCCAAACCCAGTGTAGTTGTCACGCAGAAATTAACGTGTTGCGACAAATATGTCACAATTATTCCCAAAAAAAACACAAATTGAATCGCGTGATGAAAAAAACAACACTCTATATAAGTCGTTGCTCTAGTGGTGGAGAAAGCACAAATTCAGCCCCATGCGTCAATTGTCTTGAGACAATACAAAAACTAAATGTCCGAAAAATTATATTTAATCTGGATAATAAGTATTTTGAGTATAATTCAAAAGATTACCATACTACTCATCGTAGTTTTGGTGATATATATTACAGCAAATGACATTTATTGTTAAATAATAACAAAAAATATTATGAATATTATTATATAATATTTTTTATTTTTATTCACAAATTCCCTTTTCTGTTCCATTTTCTGTTTCATCGTTCGTAGAACCGCTGCTACAAGGCCCTTGCCTTGGAACAGGAACAGCTGCCTTTGAATTTGGAGGAGGCAAACAGTGTTTCTTCATAAATTTAGTTTTTAAATACTCGCTATAATCCATTGTTCCTATCTTTTTGACAATATTATTTGATGTCAATCTCTTGTCGCAGTGTTCAAGTCCATTACAATTGTCTTTTACTTGGTCTGTGTCTTTTGTGGCGTGTTGGCTTCTTATTCTATTATTATATTGTGAATAGTCATCAGGCCCCATTTTTTTAACCACATAGTTAGGGTATGTGCTAGTCATCCACTTGTTTCGTGTAGAAATGCTTGCACGATTATTTTTAACAGAGATGCCAGGATTCGCTTTATCTCCATTAAATTCACGCACATGAAAATCATAATTTTTGTATTGACTTTTGTTTATGACAACTGGATAATGTCCACAACAAGCTCCATGTCCTCGCGGTACATTACCTTTCATAGGCGTTTGTGTTTGTGGTTTGTTTGAATGACTATCAACTCTTCTAGGATTATTAATAGAAAAATCCCCTTTTTTTGATGATATTTTAGAATATTTAGTATTTGCTTTACGCTTTAAAACAACCAACGACATTATATATACTTCAACATTTAAAAAAAATTGAATTAAATACTCGCCCCCTATAGTAAGATGAAGATTAGTCATCTAACTAAACAGAACGTAATTATGAACAAGAAAGTAATTAACAACGTTGTCTCTAATATGGAAAAAAGCGAAGAAGAAATGATTGAAACTATCAATTTTCAGAAGCGCGCCAATATTCAAATGAACAAAATTGTAAATCGTTTTTTGAATTACAAGAGGGAAGAACTCAAAATGGAAAATTACACAGATGAAGAGATTGAAACCATTATTGAACAGATGTTATACCCTGAAGAAGACGAATATCTGGATTATTCTAGTGCCGAAGATGATGATTCTGTTTATTCCGATGAAGACACGTTTTAAATTAAGTTAAATCATCCAAAAATTTATAAACTATTTAAGTAAACATAATAATGGAAAACAGTCAAATAATTAATATTGGAGCAGAAGACATTGATGAAAATATAACAGAACTTTTAGAAAATAGTAATATTTTTAAAAAAAATAGTATTATAGAAAGTATACGCTGTATTATTTTTTATACAGATGCTAAAAATGTCATTAGTTACAAAAAATATGAAATTGAGTTAAAAGATAACACTTTGCCTAAAAGTGAGTTAGTAACCTTAATATTAGAAAATAAGAAGAAACAAGCCAAAGAATTTGATTTAACAGGGATCTACAAATTTGAAATAAATCTAGAAGAAGACCAAATTAAAAATTTTTGCAGTTCGCCCGAATCATATTCATTTATGAAGCAATACAAATCAATTCAAGATATTAAATTCAATCCAAACATTGAGATGTTCAATCACGCAAATAATGTTATTTTATTTTTCACTAAAAAGACAAAATCGGCTAAGCGCGAATCTAACGCAAACAATAAAAAAACACGTAAGAATGTCAAGTTTTCAACTCCATCCGCCAACGACTCATCATATGTTTCAACTAAATTTAACAACAAAACAAGTAAGAATAGAGCTTAAAGATATTTAAACAAGTGTTAAACATCGTGACGCCATACAAGATGGCATCATCTTACAATGAAAAAGGCTCCATTGCGGATAGCTGGGTAGTTGTGAATGATGATACTATCCGTGAAGATTCAAACAGTAGCATCCACGATAATGTTTCTTACAAATGGCAGATTGCCAATAACGAGCAAACACTAAAAGATTTATTTGTTCAATTCTATTTTCAATGTGTCTTGAGTAGTGATATACAAGAACTTGAAAAGCAATTTGAAATATTGCTTTTAGAATCGTGTAATAAAGACAAATATACAAATAATGACTTTTCCGATTATATTATCAAACTGTGTCTGCATAATCGTGATATTGTTTCAGGTAAAGGTTTGACTCTGACAACACATATGATGCTAAATAAGATTGTGTATTATTGTTACGAGAAAGAACTATTGCCACGCAATAGTGTGTTGAAAATTCTGGAAGGGTTTGTGTATAATAAATATAATAAAGATACAAAATCATACGAACACCCATACGGGTCATGGAAAGATATTAAATATTTTCTGGATTATTTCTGTAAAAATACGAGTTACGAATATATAAATGTGAATAAATTTAGCATTATTAATGAAATTATTCAAAAAATATACATACCGCAAATGATTGAGGATCGTAAAAACATGAGTGTAGGTAAGCCAATTAGTTTGTGTGGCAAATGGCTTCCGCGAGAAAGTGGGCGGTTTAAGGCGTTGGCAAAAAGAATTGCTGTTCAATATCACAAAGAAGTGTATAGATTGTCAGAAAATAATGTAAAAATATATCAAATTTACCGTAACTTTATTTCAAATTGCAATTTGTATTTAGATACAACGCAAACACATATGGCGGGTAAAACGTGGGATCAAATTAACTTTGAAAATGTAACTTCTAAAACGCTGTTTCTAAACAAAGAATCATTTCTGAATAATAAAAATATAGACGAAGAACATCGTCATATTTGTAAGTATAATTTTAAACAATTTATCTCTAACAAGAAGAAAAATGGAAATTATATGACAAATAACAACACGGTTATGCCACATTTGTTGGTAAGAAGCGTTCTTCAAATGTCTACCGATTGCCCCGAAGATGACAATATATCCCTCTTGAACATGCAATGGAATGGCCTTATGAAAACATTTGAAGACGGTAGCTTCATGAAAAATGGATATTGTTTTCCATGTATAGATGTATCTCCATCTATGATGACAGACAATGCGATTCCTTTGCAATGTGCGATTGGTTTGGGTTTAGCGTGTTCTCATTTGTGTAAACATAATCGTGCATTTACTTTTTCTTCTGATCCCGAATGGATTCAATATGACCCAATGGAAAGTTTTGTAGAGCGGGTTCATAGAACGCGTAATAGCGGTTGGGGGTCAACAACAAATATTCACAAGATGTTCCAAAGAATATTGGACGTATGTTTGAACGCAGAAGAAGATAAAATGGTTTCCCAATCAGAAATAGAGAATACGTGTTTGATCATTTTTAGCGATATGCAATTTGATTCTCACGAAATATACGACGAAGAGGAGTTATTCAGCGTGATTCGTCGTGAATATAAAGATGCGGGTTATGACAATATTCCATTTTTGATTTTTTGGAATTTAAGAACAACAAATACGTTTCCAAGAATTGAAAAGAGCAAAAATATGATTCAATTGTCGGGAAATTCAACAAGCTTGCTTGAAATATTTATGAAAACAAGTTTAGAAGAACTTAAAAAATTGCAAAACTGGGATTTATTAAAACAGATTTTGGATAATAAGAGATACATTTTGTCTTGATATAATAATAGTCAATTAAACCTATGCGTATGTTTATGCAAAATATTATAAATAATCAAAGGTCACAAACTTCGCATACCTATGTTTCACGCACTCGTCGAACAAGGCCATTATTTAGCTTTAACAGTGGATATAATACAATACAATCATCTCCACCCCCCCCATCACCCCCGATAACAACCCAAAATAATTCAAATACTATTATAGAACCACTCCCAGAGTCAGACGCTTCAGCAAATATAATTCAATATCAGCTATTTAATACAAATATTAGTGTCCGTGTAAATAATTTAACAAGCGAATTAGAAAACAGTTTTAACCCGAATCGTTATTATTCAACATTTGAATACGAGAGTTTCAATATTCGTTTTTTTCATAATGAACTACTTGATGTGCAAAATATTGATAATTATGTTGACAATGTTCTTAACAATATAAATGAAATAGAGATCCATAACCTTTTGAATAATCTTCAACATACTGAACAACAAACCCAAACTGAAAATACGCCAGAAATAGTAAATAAAATCAGCAAACATACAGTTCATGACAAATATGTTCATTGTGCATCAACTTTGAAAAATCACACTTGTCCAATATTACTAAATGATTTTGAAGACGATGATATTGTATCTATTTTTATTTTGTGTAATCATGCTATAGACGAATCAGCATATGATAGATACACAAAAACATTCACCAAGTGTCCATTATGCAATCATAAATTATTTGAATAAATTATAAAATGTCATTTATATATAATTAATAAAAATGTTAAAAAAATGTAAACAATGCAAATCTTTTAAAAGCGTAATATTTTTAATATTTTTAATTATATCAACATTATTATTACATAAATATTCTACTTATTTAATCAAAGAAGGAATGAATAGTTATGAAGACACGAAGCCACATATTGAAGTATTATATAGCGACCGTCTTGGTAACGAAATTTCAGAACTCGGTAACTACGGCCGTTGTTTGATTATCAATGACGAAATACAATTATGTGAAAAACAAGAGTATATTTATCATGAAATGATTGTTCACATGCCAACAATGTATTTAGAAAAAGAACTTCAAAATGTTGTTATTATTGGTGGAGGCGATTTAATGGCATTGCGCGAGGTGATGAAATATGATACTATTGAAAACGTTTTTTTACTTGAAATAGACGAAACTATTGTTGATATTTGTGAAAAGTATTTCAATGAATCAAAATATGAAGACGATACGCGTGTAGAAATTATTTATGGTGACGCAAATGATACAATTGAAACTATTTTAGAGAATTATGAAGGCGAAATAGACCTTGTTGTCGTAGACACCACAGAAGATAACGAAAACAATAACTCAATTGACACGCCCCAATTTTTCACAAAATGCTTTGATTTATTGAACAATAAAGGAATAGTTGTCAAAAATGGAAGAAAGTTCAAGAATATATTAGATGATGATTTAGATGACAAATATACAATTTCGTATAATGTTGATATTCCATATTTTCAAGAAAAGTATTATTTTACAATTGCATCCAATGAAGAAAATAATATTCATGAAACAGAAATTCAAAAAAACAGATGGACTGATTATGATATAAAAACAGATTTTTATAAACCGAAAAATCATAACAAATACATAATTTACAAGGATTATAAAGAAATTTATGATGATGAATAAATCAAAACTATAATATTTATTAAATATCATGACGAATCGCCCGGTCAATAAAACGCCACTTAAAAGTAACGGCGTTCGGTTTCTTAAATATACGTTCCATATATTCTATATTTTGTCTTTTATTTAGCTCATTACAAGAGAAAAAATCTATTTGGATGCTATTATATTCTGGATACGTGTGAATAGAAATATGCGATTCTTTCAATAATCCAACACTTGTATATCCATTCTGACAATTTGCAATCGAAGACTGGAAAAATCCTTTATTCTCTTGATAACGCAATGGAAATACATAAGTTATGGGCTGCATTACCAGAGAGTGATTATTAAATTCACACCAATTAGTTATAATAGACTCTCCGCGATTTTTGTCATACAAAACGGATTCAGTATTATTATATTTAATATCTAATAATATATGCGTCATATTAGATATTAATAATATATTTTTAGATCTCATCAATATCAATAATGTCGGCGTCAATATCTTCCTCTAATTCACCAGCCCCTTTATCGCCCTCATCGCCCTCATCGCCCTCATCCCCCTCATTCTTTTGAAGACTATCGGAAATTATTTCCGAAAAAATAATATTTGTATTATCTTCTTCTTCCTTTTCGCCATTACTCAACAGTAAATTTTCTTGTTGCGAAAGAAACGAAAGATTTACTTTGCTTTCTTGGACTAATTTATGTTTTTCATTATTTGTATATACCTCAAGCATATCACATTTGTCTTTTTTATTCGGTTTGGATGTCTCCCAATTCCGTAGTCCAACTATTACCCAACTGCCAATACTAACCAGATTACTCTGTTTATTCCTTCCTGTAAACTTATTACGTAAAATACACAATCTTTCCACTCTATCATTACATATAATCAAAAATTGACTATTGCCTAGACATTTTGTAACAAGTCCATATACTTCTTCATCTCCATTCGCAAATCTCATCTTTTTATTTACACTCATTTCACTATTTGAATGTGCATTTTTACGGGCAATTTTTTTACCGTGCTTTCCTCCAAAATTTTTAACCATTTTATTTTACAAACTATATAATGTAATATGAAATGTTTAAATAATTATACTAAAGAAATAGAAGAGATTAATTTCAGTAATTTTTCGGGCGACGGACGAAGAGTATAATCGTAATGCAAACACGTTTGGAGTAATGTTCTGAATTCTTTAACACTAGAAGAATGAATACCTATACTAAATTTAAAATGTTCAATCGCTTTTAAACAATTAAGTGCAACACGATACATATCCCAAGAATACACCGATTTAGAAATAATAGTTTTGATATGTTTTTCAATACTAATATTATTTACAAATAAAGCACTATAGTGTTCATACACTTCCATCTTGTAATTATCATAATCATCAATATCCAAAACAGGCTGCTTTTTTTCAAAGAGTCCATAATATTTATTCACGATGCTCAATAAATCGTCTCTAGTAAGTGACGCCCTTTCAAAGACAAAATGAAACAAAATATGGTGTTCAATTGACCAAACCGCTCGTGATTTTCCACGATAATCAAGCACCTCGGCTAAATAATTTATATTTATTGACTTCTTTTCAGAATAATTAACGTATATTTTATCTATATCTAAAGACAAACCAAAATCAATGATATGTAAATGACCTTGTTTGTCAATAATTACATTATTCAAATGCATATCATTATGAACAATATTGAAGTTTTTCAATATATTGGAAACATAGATGGAAAAATAAAAATATTTTAAAAGACGATGGATTGAAAATACATCATTATTGTAAATATATTGTTTTGCAGTAATAGATTGATAATATTTAGAAAAAAATAAATTAAATTTTCGTGCACTCTTTTTTTTTTGCAGTCTTTTACGACCAACTACGTGTCGACATTCACTATAATTTTTTACTATTCTATTAACTGCTTTCGTTTTAATTTCACACTTTCGTTCAACTATAACAATTGGGTTGTCCTTCAGCATGCTTGTTGCCTTTAATTTTTTACCTATCAAATATTCATTTTTTGCTTTAGAATCGTATAAAACTAGTTTGCTCAGTAACCCATCTTTTCGTTTTCCGCGACGAACCGACTTTTGTGTTCCGTCGCACTTAATTCTGGGATAATGAACACAGCCATATGCACCACTAGAAAAAAAAGCATTATTATTTTTTTTCTCCAATTCTACTGGTTCCATAACTTCTCGTATTATTATATTATCATTACATTTTACATTCCACTTTTACATTTAAAATCATCTCGCCATCACCTTAACAAGTATATTTTTGAAACATCATATAATATTGATTTTTTATCATCTTTTTTAACTTTTTATCAAACAAGGCAACCTTTTCTTCATCTATGCACCCAAGTCTTCCCTTCTCGCGATCAATAGTTTCTTCAAATTCATTGACAAATTTGTCATAGTATTGCGATGGCTTTAACTCTTTATTATTTTGTAAAACTTGCTTGACATTTTCCAAAAATTCTTTTGAAAATACAATTTCACTTTTCTTTTTTTCTTTTTTTGATGAACTTTGTTCTACATTTGGAGATTTGGATATAATTTTTTTAATGTGGTAATATTTAATACTTTTGAATATTTTTTGTGATATATTATTTTTTCCTAAATTATAATTATTTAAGGTTAGCATTTCTTCTTCTGCGGATATCAACAAACTTATTTCTGGTTCTTCAATCCATTTTTCATAAGCCTCTTTCAAATCTTTTCTATTCAAAAAACGATTAATGTCTGCAAATAGAATCATTTCTTCATACAATTTATCATTGGAAATTTTAAAACGGTATGTTTTAACTACGTGTTCTTGTTGAATATCCATAGACAGTTAATTCTCACAAAGCTTTCCATATTAATTTTCAATTTTATTTGAAATTTTTAAAATACAAAAAGTAAATATTTTTGTATTTTATTAAATAAACTATTAAATATGTCAAAATCCGCAATATTTAAAAATAATTTAGATATTTCAGGTAATCTTGATATCTCTGGCAACTTTAATCATTCAGGAATATTTAAATTAAATACTTCTTCAACATTAAATATACACACTTTAGATATTCCATCTTTACCTACTGATTTATGTGGACAATTACTTTCTGTAAACAACGATGGTAATGGTTTAGAATGGATTAAAAGTAATTCTATAAATCAAAATGATAATGATAACAACAATTTATCAAATTTTTACGAAAAAGCAACAACAGATGTAACAACAAGTACAAATAACGGAGGTAGTGGAACTAGTGGATTCTACAATTCATTATTATCAACATTAAATATACAAACATCATAATATTACGAACATAATAAAATAAAATAATATATTTATTCTTTAATTATGAGTACAGCAGCAAAATTTTCAAATAATGTTGAAATTTCAGGAAATATTGACATCAGCGGGGACATAAATATTAATGGAACTCTTACTATTGACGAATCATTCAATTTATATGGATACGATATACCAAATCCACTCGGAGAAAATAATAAAGTTCTTACAATAAGTGGTGACGGATATAGTTGGGAAACTGTTCAGTCAAGCGGTTCTAGCGGTTCTGCCGACGATATCTCTATCAATGCCGCTGGACAAACTTTTTTTGAAATTATTACCGAACAGCCAAGAGCGTTTACCGCCGAAACAATGACAAATGGTACATTATTTAATAATACATTCAATACAATTGATATATCTTGGAATTTTGATCAATTAATACCATTTGATACTGACAACCAACATTTAAATATTACCGGAGATCTAAATCAAAGAGTTCTTCCATGTATCACGCATATATATTTTGATATATCTAGTAGTGAAGTACCGAATACTACTATATATGATTCAAGTAAATTTGTAATCGCAGTTGATGCAAATGATAATTATAACGTTGATACACCAAGTACAACTCAGCAAACTTGGTCAATTGGTACTGCCAGCTTAAAATCCACTCTTACTTACAAATCGTTGACGTTAACAAACAATAATACTGCTGCCTTACTTTATAAGTATACGGTAAGAATATGGGGGGTAAATCAAAGTAATGGAACAGAAGTTAATAAATTAACATATAGCGACTTACAATTTCTCTCTTCTGGTATACCAGCAACGCCAACTATTCATTCTGTAACGCCAAGTGGAACTGATACAGCCACGCTTGATATATCATTAAACGTTCCTGATATTGATATTAATAATGATGATACTGAGTATGATGCAGCCGGAGGAATTGAAATAAAAGACGTAGATATTTCTTGTACAGAAACAGAAACATTACGAAGTACTAAGTATGACCATGGAAATAGTTTTGAACTATCGGAGGCAGTCACAAGCCAAAGGCATGCAAGTGAAAGTGGCGAAGATATTTCTGTCAATGTATCATTTACAGACATCAGTTTTAATTTAGGCAGTAAATATGAAATTCAAGCAAAATGTATAAACGCCCTAAATGCTACCGATGGTCCAAACAATGACGGATATACAAGTTATTCGTCAGTTTTTCAGATGACAGATTTTATTGATATTCCTACTTCAGATGGTGAGAATACAGATGATCCGTTTGAAGATGATCCAGAGGTAATTCAACCATATGGTAATAGTACAAAAAGCATTAAACTTTCAAGTAATACTAGGTCCATATCATTATATCTTTTAGATGACTTAAATTCAGACGCGCGAATAAGACCAGTTAGAAGAACAACTAATTCTATAGTTGAAATTACGCATCCAGATAAAGATAAAGATGACACCACTGGTTACGGAAAATTCATTGATAATTCTGAAAATATAATTTCTATTAATTGTCTTTTGATGAAAAATGGCGCTTTTGATGTATCATTGCAACAAGTTGATTATCACGGATGGAACATTTCTCCATCATTTACTAGTCATTTAAAAAATGCCAATATAACTCCATTCACTAACTTAAATACTCAAGATCAAGAATCAAATACACGTGCGCAAGGATTTCGCTTACAAGCCGTATATTTTACAGATAATGTTAGCCTTAAAATAGACAAATTGAACACGTATAGCATAATCTCTCCGTTTGATCCAAGCACTGTTAGTAACGGATATCAAATACAGTATAACCTTGTAAGAAGCGATGGTTATGATACGACAAACACGACAAACCCAACAAGAACAAGTGGTGAATTTTATATAGATAGTTTCACAAATTATTATAATCCAAATTATACAACCAATTCTTCTATTATTACAGTTACAGGCATTTCTTGGATAATGGGAATACCTCAAGTATCTACAGTAGATATTTCGTTTACACGAAACCATATAAATATAAATTCAGAATACAAATACTTTCAAAGTAATGGCTTGATTGCGAAGATGAACAGCATTAAAGTAAACGGAACAAACGGACCACGCGTTGATGGTGGCGAAGAAGACTATCTTTCTTTAGATAATTACTCTGATATCAGTACAACCGGAAGCTACACCGGCTCTTTCAACAGAACTCTGAACTATAGTTATATTGATTCTAGTCAAAATAATAATACAGTCAGCTCATTATTTGTCAATACAGATGTTTATAATCTATATACCACGAATAATAATGATGAAGAGTTCAGTGTCCTGCACTATCGCGACGTCACAGGTATCAGTGGTTATGATACAATTTTTGACAACAATATTTACGAAATAAGCGGTATCTCAGTATTAGGTTCGAATATGCAAAGTGTCCACGATTCTTTACAATTGTACCAAGATGCTACAAGTTCAACTGAAATAAAAGACCATTCTATACTATATATTGACGGATTATTTCAATTAGATTCAAGAAAAAATAATGATCAATATTATTCTTATCCAGACATATGTAACTCTTTTGAATGGAATGAACTGATTTCATCTTATAACAATAATACTTACACAAATAAAGATAACAGATATACACCAAGTGGTACACGAGATGATACATATGGATATAGATGGCTTGTATATAAAGTGGATGAAAGTAGCTCTACTGTTGAGTTCGTGGATGCTGGTAATAATTCTGCAGGAACAGCTGGTATAAATTTATCATATATCATGAACAAATTATTTGGAAGTACTATAGAAACCGAATTTTACAATAGTTTGTCTGATTCTAATTATGATGATGATATTTTAGTATACATAGTTTGTACAAATAAATCAAGTGGTACTCATTTTTTGGGAAGAATTATTCAAGACTCTCCTGGGTTTGATACAAGCAATAAATGGTATTCCTCAAATAATATTACATCTGCAAAATCTCTAGAAAATATGGCTTCAGGTGATTCGTGTGGAGCATTACCAGGTTCTTCATTACAAGATAGTATCCGAGATAATATTACTAATAGTACATTGTCCAATTATTTCACTGATTCCACTACATACGGACACTCCCCCATAGCCATTTATACAGATAGTGATGCAGTAGAAAATCATTATTTTTATTTTGCAATAAGATAATATTTACTAATATTAGGATTATTAGTTATAAAAATATAATTATTAATATTAAATACTATGACAAGTAATACAAGTTTTGATGATTCTGAAAAAATTCAAATTTTGATTAAAAAAGCATTTCAAGTACCTTCTACATTTGAAACAACCGCATGGTATAATGAAAGTCAAGGCGTTGCACAAACAATTTTAGAAGCTGGTGATATAAATACTCAAATAGTACCTGTCACTCCAATATGGAATATTACTGCTTTAAATCAAACAGAATTAGAATCTTATGGAATAAGAATGAATCCAACATACGTGAATTCAACGAACGGATATACAGGTGAAAATTTTGCCAGTGAGTATTCAAGTTTAAATATTAATTCTAAGGATGGAGATTATTTTTCAAAATCAGTTAGTATGAATCCAGGGTGTTATATTGATACTACAGGAAATGTTATGTTGTTTGTAAGATTAAGACTTGATAAAATGAAGAGTCCATCAACATCAGCTATTGCATACACAAAATATCATTATGATTCTTCATTAAATTCTATATTAGATAATGCTTTTCAGTTTAATTATAATACTCAGTTAAACGTACCAGACTCTACAGGTAATGATATAGCCGAATTTAAACCATATTCATATAAATTAGAATATTCTATAAATGGTTCATCTTTTGATAAGACAGTGACATCTGATATAGGTAATTGGTTTTTTGATTTTAAAAGTGGTATATTATCATTCGCGGATGATCCAACAGTCAGTGATAGTGATGTAGATTTAGATACTGGTGAATTATATTTCACATTCGTAAAATACGTCGGACCACGTGGTTTAGACAAAATGATAAGCGTAGATTCTAGTTTTAATGACAATTCTGGAAATAGTTATTATGAAAATCAATTAGTTGTTGATTCAACAAATCAAAAATTATTTTTATATAAAAATGATCAATGGTCGTCAATAAATGATTGGGAATCTTCTAATCCTATTGTAAACAATCGTAATCAAACATTTTTTCAATTAATGACAGAATCTCCGCCAGTTTTTACATCTTCTGGATATTCTTCTTCAACAAGCAACGATCCCTTAACCGGTAATCCCTACGAATATTATATTGATATTAGTTGGAATTTTGATGATATTATACCTTCAACAAATAACAGATTTTTGAATTTATCATCTTTTAATCAATCTCAGCGAGTATTACCTTGTATAAATAAAATATACTTTGACATATCAAGTAATAGTAGTAATGAAACTGGTATGATAGATAATTCATATTATTTAACAATAGACCAATCTCATGATTATGTTACATCTACATATAGCACTAGTTATGCTTATATTCAAAATGGATCACAATCATCATCAATACAATATCAATTAACATATAGCAGTTTGAGATTGAAAACTTCAACACAGAATAGTAATATTTATACTGTATCAGTTTGGGGACAAAATGATTCATATAATACAATTCAGAATAAGCTAGTATTCAATGATTTAGAATTTCCTCAATCTTGATTAATTTGTATATTATTTACTTTTAATCATTATAAATTATAAAAAAAATATAATTTATAATAAAATATAATGACAAGTAATACAAGTTTTGATGATTCTGAAAAAATTCAAATTTTGATTAAAAAAGCATTTCAAGTACCTTCTACGTTTGAAACAACCGCATGGTATAATGAAACTCAAGGTGTTGCACAAACAATTTTAGAAGCCGGTGATATTAATGCAAAAAAAAGTCCTACTACACCAATATGGAATAGTACTTCTTTAAATCAAACAGAATTAGAATCTTATGGAATAAGATTAAATCCAACATATAATTTTGCGAATAGTAGCGAAAATAGAGATATTGAATCAATAACTGGTGATTCTTATTCACTAAATGTAAGTAAAGCTCCAGGTGCATATATTGACGATACTACTAGAAATGTAATTTTATTTGTTAGATTGAAATTAGACAAAATGAAAACTCCATCAACATCAGCTATTGCATATACTAAATATCATTATGATTCTTGTTTGAATTCTATTTTAGACAACGGATATCAGTTTGATTATAATAAACAATTAAATATAACCAATCCTGATAATAGTACTATAGATACATTTAAACCATACTCATATTATCTTGAATATTCTACAGATGGATCAAATTTTGTAGATGTAGAGCCAAGCTATGGAAATTGGTTTTTTGATTTTAAAAATGGAATAATACCTTTTTCTGATGATCCGATAGATAGTAATAGTACAATAGATTTAACCACAGGAGATTTGTACTTCACATTTGTTAAATATGTTGGACCTCGGGGTTTAGATAAAATAATAAGCGTAGATTCCAATTTTTCTGATAATTCTGGAAATAATAATTATAGTGAGGGACAATTTGTAATTGATTCTACTAATAATTTATCATACTTTTATAATAACAGCCTTTGGAAATCTTTTGAAAATCCTTACAACCCAACTATAATAGTAAATAATTCTGAGCAAACTTTTTTTGAAATATTTACTTTATCGCCATTAGCTTTTAAAAAAGAGTCACAAACTTCTAATGCAAAAAATATAACCATTACATGGAATTTTGATGACATAATACCAAATAATGATAACAATCGTTATTTGAATATTAAAGATTTAACAAAAAAGGAATCATTATTACCATATATAGATTCAATATACTTTGACATATCAAGTAGTAGTGATGGAAATTCTATTAATTTTACACATTATTTGACAATTGATAATGACGATGATTATGTTTCTGATACAAAAGAAGAAACGGGTTTAATAACTGGTTCTGTTAATGATTTAAGTTACAATATAACATATCGTTCTTTATCAATCATTACTGATAATAATGATACAACAACTTATAATATAAATATTTGGGGTGTAAATGGTAGTAATAGTAATGTAAATAAATTAGAATATTTAGATATATCATTTCAAATAGATACTCAAGCGAATGTATCTGGAGATATTAGTGGTGTTGGAGAAGTAGGTGATGATATCTCAGGAACAATAACTGCAACTGATGTAGATGGTGATATATCTTTTGTAATTACAACTTTCCCTCAAAACGGAACAGCCTCTATTTCTTCACACACAGATAGTTCTGCTGTATGGTTATATATACCAGAACAAGATTTCTCTGGTAACGATACTTTTATTATTAGTATTATAGATGAAAACCTCGGTGAAACAGAACAAGTAATCGAAATCAATATAAATTCACCTACATTCTTTACTGGAGATATTAGTGGTTCTGGTGAACCAAATGAAGATATTTCAGGAACAATAATTGGAACAGACAAAAATGGCAATAATTTAGTTTTTTCAATTACAAATCAACCAATAAATGGCAGTGTTTCTCTAGATCCAGATTCTAGCACAAATTCATCTGTTACATGGAATTATATTAATAACACCGGTGTATATGGTGATGCCTCTTTTACTATTACGGCAATAGATGAGATTGGATTTGAAACAGAACAAGAAATTCAAATTTTTGTAAATTCACCTACTATCTTTACTGGAGATATTAGTGGTTCTGGTGAAGCAACTGATAGTGATATTTCAGGAACATTAACGGTAACAGATGCGGATGGTGTTTTTAATTTTATAGTAAGATCTGTATCACCATCTGGAAGCGTGGTTCTTAGTTTTGATTCAAATACATCCATAACAAAAGATGTAGTATGGAGTTATAGTCGGGTTGAATCTATATATGGTGATATTAGTTTTGTAATTACGACTGTTGGTTCTATTGGATCGTACCCTGATAATAATTTTTTTCATGCAGATCAAGAAATTAATATTTTTATAAATTCTCCTACAATCTTTGATGGAGATATTAGTGGTTCTATTAAAGCCTCGCAGGACATTTCAGGAATACTAACAGTCAGTGATGATGATGGTATTGCTAGTATTGAGGTTATTTCTAATCCATCGCTTACAAATTCTATTCCAAGTCTTTCAATAAATAATTCTACAAGTATAACTAGTATTGTAGAATGGACATATAGTCACGATGGCGGTAACTCATATGGAACTGATAGTTTTACAATACAAACTGAAGATTCAAGAGGATCGATTGCAACTCAACAAATAGATATTTTTATTGATTCTCCTACAACTATTACAGGAACTACAACTGGAACGGTTCAAGCTGGTCAAGATGTTTCAGGAACATTGACGGCGGACGATTTGAATGCTGGTATCACTTTTTCAGTATCTTCTTCTTCTACTTCTAATGATGGAACCATAAGCTTAGGAAATCCGACTGGCGATTCCTCTTCTACATCAAGGTCTGTAGTTTGGACTTATACTCCATCTACATCATTTATTGGTAATGAT
>Ga0163109_10000306_pt1 | contig 39709 bp, 34 predicted proteins | sample CRUFie1St13metaG_FD_108704 | JGI IMG/M metagenome (GOLD analysis project Ga0163109, IMG submission 108704) | Marine microbial communities from the Costa Rica Dome - CRUD Field 142mm St13 metaG | ecosystem: Environmental > Aquatic > Marine > Oceanic > Photic zone | place: Costa Rica: the Eastern...
AAAGTCCACCTTGCTCGGCGTCCTCAATGGGAGCACCAAGCCATCTTTTGGATCGGTCACCATCAACGGCGTCGACATTCACGACAGCCGCAACGCCGTGGCCGGATTGATTGGACATGTGCCACAAGAGGACGTGTTGATTTCCGAATTGACCGTCCGTGAGAACTTGGTATTCAATGCCCAACTGAGTTTGGGCGCGCTTTCTACGGAAGATCAAAACGCCCGAATCGACGAGGTCCTCACCCAGCTGGGCCTTTGGGACATTCAAGATTTGCGAGTGGGATCGGTGTTGGACAAGGTCATTTCAGGCGGTCAACGAAAGCGCGTCAACATTGGATTGGAATTGTTGCGCAACCCGCCGGTCTTGTTTCTCGATGAACCCACAAGTGGACTTTCAAGCCGTGACAGCGAGCAAATCCTTGACCTGTTGAAGGAATTGACCTTCGCGGGTCAATTGGTGTTCGCCGTTCTCCACCAGCCCAGTTCCGACCTCTTCAAGATGCTTGACAAGTTGTTCTTGCTGGATGTGGGAGGGCATCCCATTTTTTGGGGCAACCCGTTGGACGCCGTTCAACACTTCAATGCCCTGGCCAGCCGCGTTCACGCCGATGAATGCGAATGCAGCACTTGTGGAAACGTCAACCCAGAGCAGCTCTTTGACATTGTGGAAGCGCAAACGGTGGACGAGTACGGTCGAAAAACCCAAACGCGCCGCACCTCGCCCAAGGAGTGGAACGATTTCTACACCATCATGCTGGGAAACACCTTGCCTCCTGCACCGCAGCGCAGCCAACCTGTGAAGCGCGCATCCAAGGTGGCGAACGGGTTGGGGCAATGGTTGACCTACCTCAAACGAGATGTCCTGACCAAAGCGCGCAATTCCCAATATTTGCTCGTCAATGCTTTGGAGGCTCCCGCGCTTGCGCTGTTGCTTGCCGGGTTCATGCGATTCACAGCACCAGGTGCAGACTACACGTTCAGGGCGAGCGAGAACATTCCACCGTTTCTATTCATTTCCGTCATCGTCGCGTTGTTCCTTGGACTGAGCGTTAGTGCGGAAGAAATCCTGCGTGACCGAAGTCTCTTGAAACGGGAGCGCTTTCTTCAGGTCAAATGGCACCACTACGTGCACGCCAAACTCACCGTCGTGGCCGCTGTCTCGCTGTTCCATGCTTTGGGATTTGCCGCGGTATCCCACGTCATCCTAGACATTCCGGGCTTTGCACTGAAACACACCCTCGTGTTGTTTGTCGTCTCGTTGTTTGGCAACGTGCTGGGCTTGGTCATTTCTGCCACGTTCCGCACCGCCAAGGTCATCTACATCGTGATCCCCCTGTTGGTGATTCCACAAATCATCTTCGGCGGGGCCATCATTCGATTTGAACGCTTCAACCAAGCGTTTACACAGGAAGATGCCGTGCCTTGGTTTGGAAACGTCATGGCATCCCGCTGGGGCTTCGAGGCGCTTGCGGTGGATCTCGCCCGGAACAACCCCTACGACGCGTCCTTGGCCATGTGGGAGGATCGCATTTACCAGGCCGCGTGGCGACGGGACTTTTGGCTTGCGGAACTCAAGAGAACCGACGATGCCGACAGACTCATGGCAGAACTGAACCGCAGTGCAGATGAACTGCGCGAGTGGGAGGGGAGGGAATTCTCTTGGCCTTGGGGAGCCAAAGAGGACATCGAGTGGCAAGTGATCAAGGATCGCTACAATGCCCACTACAAGGATGCCTTTGCCGCGCGAACCCAGTTGCGTCAATCCATGGCCTCAACCCAAGATCTCGTCATGCTGAAGAACGACAGCCACAACGACGAGCTGTGGGAGTGGGTGCTTCAAGATGACAGAAAGAAACGGGCACTTTGGGTTGACGGACACCTCGTCCAAAAGTCCGGCCCGATCCACCGGCCGAGCATGACCGCTGCAGGGTTGTCTTCCACCATGTACGCGCCCTACAAGTCTGTGGCCGGCGGCGTCATGCAGACCCTAGGGTACAACGTAATGGTCCTTTTGGCCATGAGCACGTTGGTGTGGCTGTTGCTCTTGGCACAGCCTTGGATCGCCCGCAAGCCCTGGAATTCAATCAGTCTTCGGAAGACGTCTCCACAAGCTTGAAAGGCAACTGGATGATGGCGGCGTAGTCCTCGCCGGCTTCTTGCATGTCCTCATCCTCCTCCTCGTAGTACCAGTACACCTCTGCAGCGCAACTGCACTGCTCGAGCTTTTTCAGCAAGTCCATGAGGCATTTGGACGAACTCGTGTTGAAGTACTCCAGCTTGACATGCACCTCGACCTGACCTTCACACGACTTGCAGAAGGACTCCGTCCAGGCGAGAAGAGGCTCGAAGAACTGAATGGAGTTCTCAGGAATGCTTCTCCCGGAGAGGGTCATGGTCTTGTCCAATGCCAAGAAGCTCACTTCTGGGGTCTTCGCGGTGCGCGCAATGATCAAATCTTCCATGGCATTCATGTGGTTAGAGGCACTTCAACGGTCAAGACAAACCACTGAAGTTCGTTGCTGCAAGGTATAAATTCTGTGTAAACCCTGTCTTCTGAGCATGCACGGAGGTCCAAAAGACCGAGACCGGCGCCGCCCTTGTCGGTCCTGGAGCCATGTGCCAGTTTTTTCAGACGCTGTTCCCTGAGCTCTTCCAAGGGCAAGCGATTGGCTTCTTCCAAGGCAACGTTCAAATCATCTCTTTGCAAATCGTCCACGGCATTGACACTCGAAAACTGCATGCTGCCGTCGCCGTGAATGGCGAATGAGAAACTCCCTCGTCGTCCGTGTTTGGACAGGTTTTGAATCACTTCAACGGCGCATCGAAACGCCCGCTTTTTGGTGGGTTTGGCCACCTCTGCATCGTCCAAAGCATGCTCCACCCAACGCAAGATCGTATCCATCACTTGGCCTTCGAAGGTGCCCTCAAAACAGCACCCCACCTCGACATTCTCGAGGGCGAGGCGACAGGGAGGGTGGAGGAGCTGATTGTGCAAGGGCATGGTCTTTGTCAAAGAACGCAGGATATGCCGCACTTTTGCGACGCGAAGTCAGAGGAAATGCAAGAAGACGTGTGGAAAACAGACCCCGAATGGTTCAGGCCATGGTTCAACACCGAGGCATACCACGTGCTGTACGGCCACCGCAGTGAATCCGAGGCAACCCATGCAGTGTCAACGCTCAGCGCTCGAGGTGTGTTGGGTCAACCCGCGCGGGTGTTGGATGCGGGATGTGGAGCTGGGCGACACGCCAGGGCTTTGGCCAAGGAGGGGTGGACCGTCGAAGCCTTTGACTTGAGCGAGGCCAGCATCCATGAAGCGCGCGCGATGGAAACGCCCAACATTGCCTACCACTGTCTTGACTTGCGCGACCTGCTGTCTCAAACCAAGTGGCATGCCTCCTTCGACCTGGTGACAAACTTCTTCACCAGCTTGGGCTACTTTGACGACGAGGCCGAGCACGAAGCTGTGGTGAATGGCTTCGTCAACGCATTGAAGCCAAGGGGCAAATTGCTTGTGGACTTTCTCAACGTCCCCCAAGTGGAAGCCAACCTCATCGCATCAGAAACGGTGTCCAAACAAGGGACGATGTTTCACATTCACCGCCGCATCCACGAAGGATGGATTGAGAAAAGCATTCAATTTGAATGGGAGGGAAGCCCTCAGCACCACGTCGAACGTGTGAGGGCGCTTGACCGTTCGCATTTGACAGCGCTTTTGATGAAGCTTGGGCTTGAGGTGCGCCACATTTGGGGAGACTACGACCTGAATGAATGGACGCCGTCTTCGCCGAGATGCATGATCTTGGCTGACCTACCGACAACGTCGACATGATTCTGACTGCATTGATCTTCTTGGCCACCGCGTTGCTTGGCGGATGGGCCTTTGTGCTTCTCGGACAGCGGGGCATGGACAATTTGCCAATCATCCTCTCCTTTGGCGGGTCCTTCATCATTGGCATGTGCTTCTTGCACCTTGTGCCTGAGGCGTATGACGTGACCCACTTGGCAGGCCTCTTCGTGTTGGTCGGATTCCTGCTTCAAGGACTCCTCGAATTTCTGTCGAAGGGCATCGAACATGGCCATTACCACACCCATGAACATGGAAGTCACTGTGACCAGCCCTTCACACTGGGTCGACTTCCATGGGCCGCCTTGATCAGTTTGGGATTGCATGCCGCGCTGGAAAGCATGCCAGTCATGGACCACGACCACCATCACCACGACGGCCATGTTCATGGGCCGCTGGCACTCGACATGATTGATTGGGGCCTCGTCATGGCCCTTGTCTTGCACAAGGTACCGGTGGCCATGGTGCTGATGGCCATGATGCAGGAACAACATGTTCCCCGCCATGTGGCATGGTGGGTCTTGGTGGGGTTTGGGTTGTCTCCACTTGTGGGCATGTTGGCCTTTGATGGGATTGTTCACGGCCTCACCCAAGAGTGGGTGGCCCTGTTTCCTGCATGTGCACAAGCATTCGTCGTGGGCATCCTGCTTCACATCGGAACCACCGTGCTGTTTGAAGCTGGAGATGGGCACGCATTCAACCGGGAGAAGCTCGTGGCCACCTGCATCGGCATCGCCACGAGTTTGCTTGCCTTCTTGTGAGTCCTGCAGGCCAAATTTTCGACAAACGAAACTTTTTCATCGACCAAGCCGTATCCGCTTGCGACATGAGACACTACCGCATTCACATCAGCACATCCAAAGTCGAGACCATCGAACTTTCTACCTCAACCTACTGCATCAGCTTGATGTCCTACGGGTTGAACTGACAGGCCCTGCGAGGGGCACAATCAAGCAAACAGATCGGCCGCCAAAGACAAGGCCTGATCCAATGCTTGAGGCTGGACAGGCTGCCAAAGCCCAGATTTCCCAGCCCACTCCACAATCCATTCGGTCGGCGCATTGCCCACCAAATCATCTTGAGCCATGGGGCAACCACCCACGCCCCGAAGCGCTCCATCCATGCGAAAGCAGCCACCTCGGTGCGCTGCTTTGATTTTTTCCAGCCCTTCCATCGGATGAATGTGAAGGTGGGCACCGACAATCTCGTGACCCACTTCAGTCACGACCCGCGAAAACACGCGCTCCACAAGTTCAGGATCCGCTGCTCCAATGGTGTCTGCGACCGAAATCACAGAAGGGGAGAGGCGCTTTTGAAGCTCACTTGCCCACATTGCCGGCATGTCTTCATTCCAATCGTCCCCATAGGGATTGCCGAATCCCATGCTGAGATAAACCACAAGCTCCTTGCCCGACTTCGCACAGAGGTTGGACACAATGTCCAAGCGACGCCAGGCTTCATCGAGGCTTGCACGTGTGTTGCGTTCCTGAAAGGTGGGGGAGATGCTCAAAGGGAAGCCGAGGTCTGACACCGATTCAAATTGCACGGCATCGCGGGCACCCCGTTCATTGGCCACAATCACCAAGGCCCGGGTGTCCGTTTGGTCCCAGATTCCTTCTTCTTCCAGTTGCGCAAGGACCTTTCCCGTGTCGGCCATGGCGGGCATCGCTTTGGGCGACACGAAGCTCCCCATGTCCAAGGTGTCAAACCCCACGCGCAACAAGGTCCGGAAGTATGCGAGTTTGTCCTCGGTGGTGATGGGATGCGGCCATCCTTGAATGGCATCCCTGGGACATTCTACGAGATGCAAGCGGTGATCCGGAGTCATGACGACAAAATACACGTGAATGTGCCTTCGATTGAAACCTTGGGCGATGCCATTGCGTAGGGGAAAGAGACATTGAACCACCACATCCTTTCCGCTATGAAACTCGATACTTTCAATCGGCTGCCCCTCGATCAAAAGACGTCCTACATGTGGGACCACGGCGTTTGCCTCGCGCAGCGCATCATCGAAAACCGATACATCCTCTGCATTTTTGAGGTCAACGGCTTTTTTGTCGAAGCCATCTACTCCCGCCGCAACAACCGCGTCAATGCCATTCTCCCCATTGCCGACATTCCTGAATGGGAAGGCTATGTGGATCAGGTGCTCACCAACCTGTTGAAACTGAACTGAGCTCAGCGTCAAGGACGGGGTGGCTCGTCGCGTTGAACGTTTCCCTTTGGATCCACACCTTCATCGGAGGTGGGATCCATTTTTTTTGCCCAAAGTTTGCCTCAAAGGCGGCATTTGCATGCCAAAAGTCACGCCCACCCTCCACGCCAAGCCGCCTTGCCGCATGGCGAACCTTGTCATCCTCTGGCGCGCTAGACCAACTTCGCCAACCATATCCATCGGTCACCACCCAAGCTCCAGGATGTCCCCGAAGATGCAACCAAGACATTCTTTCGACGTGAACTTGCCGATGGGTCAATGCCGCACCCTGCAGCATGCACGCGAGGCACATCACGCGCCAAAACAACGCCCTTCGTCCTTTCGAAAGGAGGCCAACCATCCACCTCAAGGCGAAGGGAAGCATGAAAAGGAATCCCACCTCGCCGCCCATCCAATGCGTGGCCACCGTGGAACATGGCATGTTGGCCAACCTCACAGCCCACCTTGACGCAGCCGCCATGCATTGGGTGGCTAGCACATCGACACCAGGAAGCTCAAGCAAGGATGCTGCGACCAGAACGCCCAACCCCATCATGAACACCCCTGCCATCAGATTCAGAGGGTAAAACCACAGAGGAAACGTGGGGAAGGTGGGGATGGTCAACAGAGACGTGGCCCATTGGGCACGCCATGGCACGCGCCAAGCCGCACGGGGCTCATGGGCCAAGGCCAACAGGCTGGCCGTGGCCAGAAAACTCAATTGCGTGCCCAATTGCCTCGGAAGAGACACATCCGACGCACACGCCAGCACCGCGGCCACCCCAAACGCTTCCCATGTCAGGGACCGCTTGCCGCGCACCAACATGGCCCAAACCAAGGACAGCATGACCCAAGAACGGAGTCCAGAAACAGGCGTTCCGCAGGCATGGACAAAGCCCAAGGACACCACCACACTCACGACGCTGCAGCGCTTGGCCCAACGGTTTTGGGCACGCAGCAAGACCAAGAACAGCCCCGCCACGAGCCCCACGTGATACCCACTGACCGCCAACAGGTGTGCCAAGCCCAACTTTTGGAAGGCTTCTTTGGTGTCACGTGAGACAGCTTTTTTGTCCCCGCCAAAAATGCCCAGCAACAACCCGGTTTCATCCTGTTCAAAGCGTTGGGCCAGGTGTTTGCGCCATCGCCATCCCAAGCGCTCCACCGTCGCCTCGATGGGCGACAATCTCACAGCGTCTCCCCAAGCTACAACGTCCCCCTTGGCTGTCACGTCCGCATGTCGGAGGTACGCACCAAAATCAAAGGCAGCGGTCCAATCTGACGCTTCGATGCCGCGAAGTTGCACCAAGCCCCAACGCCACCTTCCTCGTGCCTCATGGATGTCTGCGTTCAACCAAAGGCGAAGGTGTTTTCCTTGGGCATCGATCCCAGACCACAATCCGCTTTGGGTCGACGCGCCTGACATGGTCAGGTGGCTGGGGAGAAACACCGGACGAATCAAGGCCCATTCGGCCACAGGACTGCCGATGGGTGCGCGTCGTTCTCTGTGCTGCACTCCGACGCAGAGCTGAGCCAACCCCCATCCTGACAAGAGCCAAGGCAGCACAGACTTCCATTGGGCATGGGGGAAGACAAGTGCGCTCCCCACGCTTAGGACAGCCGCAGAGACCGCCGCTTTAGGCACCAATACGGCCACCCACATGCCCAGCCCCAAACCACACGACCAAACCACATGCAAACTTGGGACATCAATGCAGACGCATTGCGTAACAGTTTGTGCGTGACGTGTTGCGCACGAGGAACGGCGAGATCAGTGGACGCCGGGCAACTTCAAGTCGCGAGCACGGGCGTGACCCTGAAGGAAGTATGCGACGATGACGCTCTTGCGCCACCATCCTTTCATGTTGGGGTTTCGCGTGGGCGAACGACGCAGCTTTCTTCTCTTGCGCAGGGTGGAGGCCAAACGCAGGTAAAACGCCCCATGGGCTTGACCCACCGCCAAGAATTGACGCCATTGTCCTCCTGCAAGCATTTTCCATGCCGCAATCCCATCCAAGGTCATGCGTCTGAACATGAAGGCAGGCCAAAATCCGTCGCGGTTTTTCAGCATCACCACGAGGTTGTTTCTGAAGTTCAAGTAGGTCTTGAAAGGGCTGGTCGTCTGCAACGTGCCGCCGCCAAGATGGCGCACCCTCACCGTGCCCACACACCCCACGCGCTTGCCTTCGTTCTTCAGCCTCCAGCAAAGGTCAATTTCCTCCATGTGGGCAAACAGTGAACCGTCGAAGCCCTTGGCGTGCAGCCACGCCTCCTTGCGAATGAAAAAGCATGCTCCGGAAGCCCAGAACACCTCACGGTTTTGGGCCAACCACACGTCCACCGGTTCCACGCTTTCAAACAGCCGTCCCAAACAAAAAGGATAGCCATCCTTGTCCATCCATCCTCCTGCTGCACCTGCATGCTCGCACATGCTCGGCCGAACATCCTGGACCAGGAGCGGACTCGCCACATCCCAGCCGTGTTCGTCCATCGCCGCCAACACGGGTTCCACCCAAGGACCGTCCATGCGGACATCGGAGTTCAGCAACACATACACTTCGGCATCGATGTGCTTCAACCCCTCGTTGTAGCCCGCTGCGAACCCGAAGTTTTGATCCAGTTCCACAAGCTGTACCCTTGGGGAGTGGTTCGCGCGAAGCCACGCCACGCTGTCGTCCGTGCTGCCGTTGTCCACAACCCACACCCGCGTGTCGGCGGGGGTGTGCTTCAACACGCTTGGCAGGTAGGTCTCGAGGTGATGTTGGCCATTCCAGTTGAGAATGACCACTGCCACGTCTGCAGGTTGAACCGTTCCCATCATCGTGGATTGAAGAACAAATCCTCCGGCTCTTCCCCGGAAAAGGTGTCACGGGGATTCAAGCGGTTTTCCATGGACTTCGACACCTGCACGGTGTTTTCGCGAGAACGCAGTTGGGACAACCAGTCCTCGTTTTGGCGTTCACCCAACATGTCGCTGTGCAGCAATTCAAAACACTCGCCCACGACATGAGGCGCAAAGAAGAGGAAGCGCTTGTTGTTGAACCGTCCCGCCTTGTGGTAGTGCCAAATCTCATAGGGGTAGTAGTCCGTTTCGTGGTGGCGCTTGACGACGGTGTTGGGCTTGCCAAACCGCAGGTAAATGTTCCCCATCTCCGTCAAGCTGCCTTGACCGTACTTGCATTGACCGTATTTCTCATCCACGTAGGCAATGCGCTCGAGGTACTGCGCGAGCCTCGCTTCAGCTTCAGGGACAGAGGTGCTTCGATCCATCCAAAAGCCAGAGATGTAGCGCTTCATCAGTTCCACGTTGCCACCGGGAATCAACACCTGCTGGATGGTGCTTTGCTCGTTGGTTGTGGCCATGGGCAGGTGGTCTTCGAGGAGCTTGACCACCACATCAAGCGTGTCATGGCCGTCCAAGGAGGGCAGAAAAACATCGTCCGGAGCTGAGGGCTTGGTTTGTGGTTGTCCCTCGGGCCATTCACGGTCGCCAAGGGTGACGTCCCGAGACACCACAACATGGCCATCTCTGGTTTGTGCTTCCAGCTTCATCACGGGCTGTTGAAGGGTGGGGGAGGTTGGGGTGCACGGAAGCACCTCAAACACGGGCACAATGGAGGCCGAGGCCTTTCTGAGGTACCTCGTCGCAGCGGGGTTCCATTGGCCCTTTTCGTCAGCCCAGCCAAACTTCAAGAGGAACAAGGAATCGGTGGGAACGACCTCGTTCAACCCGTGTAATTCCACGTAAAGGCGCGCCGATGTGGCTTCCACGGGGATGGCGTTGCCCACCTTGGGGATCAGATCCAATCCGCTGTGCACCATGTTGGGCTGACTCCATGCCGTGGCAGGCGCATGCGTGTTGACAACCATCACATCGGTGAATTCCGGCATGCCGCCCATGGGAACACGCACACTTGCATTATGTTGCCAAAGAGGCGTGTCATTTTGGGCCACAAGCCACTCTACACGAAGCCCACCATGAGGCACCGCCAAACGCGCCACATGCACGTGACGCAGTGCGGAGGAATCTTGGACGTCGGGGCGCGCAAGGACCTTGTTTTTTTGGAACGACACAATGTCGTCGCCTTGAAAGGCGATCATGGTCAACGTCAAGCTGTCCGACGCCGTTCCGGCTGTGGATGTCCAGGCTGTTTGGACTTCAGCGTACGCTTGGCCGTCTGGCAACCGCTGGATCAATACGTCGCCAATCCACGACGTTTGCGCATGCATGGTGGCGCTCAAGCCAAATACAGCGCACACAGCGAGCCCACGTCCAACCATTCGCCAAAAGTCGTCGCGTGAGAATCGCACAGAAGAGAAAGAACTGGCCATGGATGCGTTTGAGAGAACTTGAGCGAATTCTAATTTGCGTCCCAAATTAGCGCGCAGGCGTCGAACAACGGATTGCATGGTTGCCAAGGACGTTCAGCGATGGACAAAAAAACGCCCGCATGACTGCGAGCGTTTCATTTGGCGGAGGCTGAGGGATTCGAACCCCCGGTACCTTTCGGCACGCCGGTTTTCAAGACCGGTGCAATCGACCAACTCTGCCAAACCTCCGGGATGCCAAAAATACAGCACACCTTGTAAAAACATACGAATCCACGTGTTTTCTCGGAAATGCATTGATTTCAGTGATTCACCCCTTTTGAATGATAATATACATTATGGTAAGTGCCAATTGGAAAGAGAAAGGGACCGAAGCCCCTTCTCATTCTGAATCAGTTTGATGCAGCCTTGATCTTGGCTGTCAACTCGAGCATCTTGTCGTCGTCCCCAGTGCGCGCGTAGATGTCACGCAGTGAACGCATCGTCTCCAAATCATCGGCATCTGTCGCATGCGCAGCCTCCAAGAACGGCTTGGCTGTCTCGAAAAGAGCTTTGGCATCGTCCTCCAATTGCTTCTGAGCATCAGACTCTGTCTTGGTCATGCGTGGCTTCCACATGTCGTTGGCCGCATTGATGCCCTGAACGGCTTGGTTGAAGTACAGTGCACCCAGGTTGTAGTTGGCATCAAAGTAATCCGCCTTGACCTCAAGGGCCTTTTTGTAGGCCTCAATGGCCTCATCCGCATTGCCCAAGTTGTCCAAGACACTTCCCAAGCTGAACCACAAAATCTCATTGGTCGGATCTTGCTCGGCAGCCAATGCAAGGTTTTCCTTGGCTTTGTCGAATTCCTCGTTCGTCAGGTAAATGTTCAACTCCTCAATGATGAGGCTCTGCTCACGCGGGTACAACCCACGCGCTTCAGCCAACGTCTCCAAGGCTTCCGCTTCACGTCCGTTTGTACGGTACAGGTTGCTGATGAACAAAAACACATTGGGCACCTGGTACTCGATGTCTGCACAAGCGCGGTAGCGAGCCACAGCGAGGTCCACCTCCCCTGCCTTTTCGTAACACAGGGCCGAATTGTAAATCGCCATGGTGTCTGTGATCTCGAAGGCGCTGGCGATTTCAGCACCCAAATCGAAGAACGCACCCGCTGCACCGAAGTTGCCGGTGTTGTAGTTGCCAATGCCCGTATTGCTCGCCGCCATTTGAACTTGGTCCAACCCGATTCGAATTTCTGAAGCATACGACCCTTTCGCATCGAGTTCTTGAGCCTTGAAATAGCTGTCCTTGGCCCGCACGAGTGCATCAGGGTAAGCCGCAAACAATGCACTGTCCTTGCTGATGTTCAAGTAGATCTCTCCGCGGTAGCGCCACGTCTTGTTCTTGACGTTCGCCTTGGGGTTTTGGATGGCCTGCTCGATGTACGTGGCCGCCGTCGCGAAATCGCCTTCTTTGTTGGCGTTGTACGCGGACACAACTTCTTTTTGTCCAAATCCTTGGACACAAATGGCCAACGCCATCAGGGTGAGTGTTTTCTGCATGGGATGTGTTTCGTTTTCTACAGGTCTCAGGTTGTTGAGGTCAAAAGTACATCGTGCTTTCGTCAAACCTCATGCCAACCTCCGATTAGGCTTCCGGCTGTTCTGGAGAATCTGACGCCGCTGCGCCTTCCGCCCCTTCCACGTTTCCTTCCGCACCTTCGGCCAGCTCGTCCTCTTCGTCCGATTTGGGCACCTTGCATACTGCAGCGATGGCGTCTTTGCCGCGCAAGCTGATCAAGCGAACGCCCTGCGTGGCGCGCCCCATGACGCGGAGCTGCTCCACGGCCATGCGGATGGTGATGCCCGACTTGTTGATGATCATCAAGTCGTTCTCGTCGGTCACGTTCAAGATGGAAATCAACTCCCCTGTTTTATCTGTGATCTGGAGGGTTTTCACCCCCTTTCCGCCCCGGTTGGTGATGCGATAGTCGTCCACCGCGGAACGCTTTCCGTACCCGTTTTCAGAGACGACGAGAATGTCGCTAGACGCATCGTTGATGCACACCATGCCAATGACTTCGTCGTCCGGTCCACCGAGGGTCACCCCTTTCACGCCCATGGCGGTCCGGCCCACGGCACGTGCTGTGGATTCGTGGAAACGAATGGCCTTGCCTGAACGCAGGCCCATCAAGATTTCAGAATCCCCGTTGGTGAGGCGTGCCGACAGCAACTCGTCGCCTTCGCGAATGGTCACGGCATTGATGCCATTGGTGCGCGGACGGCTGTACGCCTCAAGGCTTGTCTTCTTGATGAGGCCTTTCTTGGTGCACAGGATGACGTAATTGCCATTGACGTACTCCTCGTCCTTCAAGTCTTTCACAGGGATGTACGCCAACACCTTATCGTCCCCTTCGAGGTTGATGAGGTTGACAATGGCCCTTCCCTTGCTCTGCTTGCTTCCTTCTGGCACTTCAAAAATGCGCATCCAGAAGCACCTGCCCTTGGCCGTGAAGATCAACAGCCAGTTGTGGTTGGTCGCCGTGAAAATGCTTTCCAAAAAGTCCTCTTGACGCGTGGTGCTTCCCTTGGATCCCACGCCTCCGCGGCTCTGGGCACGGTATTCATTGAGACGCGTGCGCTTGATGTACCCGGCATGGCTGATGGTCACCACCACCTGCTCGTCGGGAATCATGTCTTCAATGCTGAGGTCGGCGCTGCTGTATTCGATGGTGGAACGACGCTCGTCCCCGAAGCGCTCCTTGACATCGATCAATTCGGTCTTGATGATTTCCATCCGGCGCTCCACACGGTCGAGGATGTCCTTCAGATCGGCAATGAGTTCCATGAGCTCATCGTACTCCGCGCGCAATTTGTCGCGCTCGAGGCCGGTCAACTTTTGGAGACGCATGTCCAAGATTGCGCGGGCTTGAATCTCACTGAGTTCAAACTTCTCCATCAAGCCATTTCTGGCCTCTTCAGGCGTCTTGCTCGCCCGAATCAGTGCGATGACATCGTCGATGTTGTCCAGAGCGATGATGAGCCCTTGCAGAATGTGGGCACGTTCCTCGGCTTTGCCAAGGTCGTATTGTGTGCGCCTCACCACCACATCGTGACGGTGCTCGATGTAGTGCGACATCATTTGCTTCAGGTTCAACAACTCCGGACGCCCCTTCACAAGGGCAATGTTGTTGACTGAGAATGAAGTTTGTAGCTGCGTGTACTTGTACAGCTTGTTGAGCACAACGTTTGGAATGGCGTCGCGCTTCAATTCGTACACGATGCGCATGCCGTTGCGGTCGCTCTCGTCACGAATCTCGGAGATGCCTTCAATCTTCTTGTCGTTGACGAGGTCTGCGGTCTTCCGCACCATGTCCGCTTTGTTCACCTGGTAGGGAATTTCCTCCACGATGATCATTTCGCGGCCTGTCTTGGTCTCTTCGAACTTGGCCCGGCCCCGCATCACAATGCGGCCACGGCCCGTTTGGAAGGCGTCACGAACGCCTTCGATGCCGTGAATCACCCCTCCCGTTGGGAAGTCCGGTGCCTTCACGAACGTCATGAGGTCTTCAACGGTGCAATCGGGATTGTCGACGAGGTGCACCATGCCTTCCACCACTTCAGTCAAGTTGTGGGGAGGCATGTTGGTGGCCATACCAACCGCAATTCCTGCTGCGCCGTTGACAAGCAAGTTTGGAATCTTGGCAGGCAAAACAGTGGGTTCCTTCAGGCTCTCGTCAAAGTTGGGCCTGAAGTCCACAGTCTCTTTGTCCAAATCAGATAGCATGTCCTCCGCCACTTTGCGCAAACGGGCTTCCGTGTAACGCATGGCCGCGGGGTTGTCGCCGTCGATGGATCCAAAGTTTCCTTGTCCATCCACCATCGGGTAGCGCAGGGACCAATGCTGGGCCATCCGCACCATGGTGTCGTACACCGAGCTGTCGCCGTGCGGGTGATACTTTCCAAGCACCTCCCCCACAATCCTTGCGGACTTCTTGTAGGGACGGTTGGACAACACGCCCAAATCCAACATCCCGTACAACACACGACGGTGGACGGGCTTCAAGCCGTCGCGCACATCGGGAAGTGCACGACTTACAATCACGGACATCGAGTAGTCGATGTACGCCGATTTCATCTCGTCTGAGATGTTGATTTGGATGATTTTTTCTCCTTCTGCCATGGGGTCCGTTCATGGACTTGCAATCAAGTCCGTTTGTTGCTCTTCAGTCCCGTCGTCTCATGTGCTTTCACAGCCCGATGACGACGGGCATTTCACCATCCTCAAAAATACCACGAGCCCCGCCCTGACTGAGGATGAGACGCGTTCCACTTACTCACAAATGAGGTGAATGACATGTGAATAACATTGGACCTGCCCCCCACCTGACCCGAAGGTGAATCCTAGTTTTGAAGAGGCCTTGGTTGCATGTTGAATCAAGGAGGATTCAACGCTCGCGTTGCAGGCCACAACAACACAAGACATGGACGCAAAATTTTCTCCTCGAGTTCGCGAGGTCATCTCACTCAGTCGCGAAGAAGCGCTTCGTTTGGGACACAATTACATCGGTGTGGAACACCTCCTTTTGGGCATCATCAAAGAGGGTGAAGGCACGGCTGTCCGCATCCTTGAGGGGCTCAATTGCGACCTTCAGAAGCTGCGCAAACTGGTGGAAGGTTCAGTGCGTCCGAGTGCGGCCAAACCCGGTGGATCGGGGAACATTCCCCTGGTAAAGCAAGCCGAAAAGATTCTGAAGATCACCTACCTCGAGGCGAAGATTTTCAAGAGCGGCATCATCGGCACTGAGCACCTGCTGCTCAGCATCCTGAAAGACGAAGACAACGTAGCAACAAAAAGCATTCACGCATTCAACATCGATTACGACGTGGCGAAAGAAGAATTTGAAAACCTCCTGTCAGAAAATGGCGGTGCCCGGGCACCCCGCGCTGACCACTCCTTGTCCGACGATGACGCCCCCACCGAGGGTGGCGGTGATTTTGGTGGCTCCGGAGGTTCCGGCGGCCCTGCGTCGCGCAAAGGCGACCCCAAATCCAAGACACCCGTCTTGGACAACTTTGGACGAGACCTCACGCGAATGGCGGAGGAAGGCCGTTTGGACCCCATTGTGGGACGCGCCAAAGAAATTGAGCGTGTCAGTCAAATCCTAAGTCGCCGCAAAAAGAACAATCCCATCCTGATGGGCGAACCCGGCGTGGGAAAAAGTGCGATTGCGGAAGGTTTGGCCCTTCGCATCGTGGAGAAAAAGGTCAGCCGCGTGCTCTTCAACAAGCGCATTGTTACGTTGGACGTTGCATCCTTGGTGGCAGGCACCAAGTACCGAGGCCAATTTGAGGAACGCATGAAGGCGGTGATGAACGAGCTGGAGAAGTCTCCGGACGTCATTTTGTTCATCGACGAAATCCACACCATTGTTGGTGCAGGCGGTGCCAGCGGTTCGTTGGACGCTTCCAACATGTTCAAGCCGGCGCTTGCGCGTGGCGAGATTCAATGCATCGGCGCCACGACCTTGGATGAATACCGTCAATACATTGAAAAGGATGGCGCCTTGGAACGCCGCTTCCAAAAGGTCATGGTCGAACCGACCAGCATCGAAGAGACCGTACAAATCCTCAACAACATCAAAGAAAAGTACGAGGAACACCACAGCGTCAAGTACACCGATGAAGCCATTGCGGCGTGTGTAACACTCACGAGCCGGTACATCACCGACCGTCACCTTCCAGACAAGGCCATCGACGCGTTGGACGAGGTGGGCAGCCGCGTTCACCTGACCAACATCAACGTGCCTGAGGAAATCGTCAAGATTGAGGAAGAAATCGAAAACGTCAAGGACGAGAAGAGCCTTGTGGTTCGCTCCCAGCGTTACGAGGAGGCCGCTCGGTTGCGCGACCAGGAGCGCATCCTGAACGAGAAGCTCGAGAAGGCCAAACGCGCGTGGGAAGAAGATTCAAAGAACCACCGGGTCACAGTCACTGAAGACCATGTTGGCGATGTCGTGGCCATGATGACGGGCATTCCTGTCCAGCGCATTGCAGAGAAGGAAAGCGGCAAGCTCGCCCGCATGAACACCGACCTCGAAGGCAAAGTCATCGGTCAAGACGAAGCAATCAAGAAAGTGGTCAAGGCCATCAAGCGCAACCGCGCGGGCCTCAAGGACCCCAACAAACCCATTGGTTCCTTCATCTTCCTGGGCCCTACCGGCGTCGGAAAGACGCAACTGGCCAAGGTCCTTTCGAAGTTCATGTTCGATTCCGAAGAAGCCTTGATTCGCATCGACATGTCCGAGTACATGGAGAAGTTTGCCGTCACTCGCTTGATCGGGGCACCTCCGGGCTACGTCGGATACGAGGAAGGTGGCCAGTTGACGGAAAAGGTCCGTCGTCGCCCCTACTCCATCGTGTTGCTCGACGAAATTGAGAAGGCGCACCCTGACGTCTTCAACCTCTTGCTCCAAGCCCTGGACGATGGGCAACTGACGGACAGCTTGGGCCGCAAGGTGGATTTCCGCAACACCATCATCATCATGACGTCCAACATCGGAGCGCGCCAGCTGGCGGAGTTCGGCACGGGTGTGGGCTTCGGCACCGCGGCGAAACAAGCAAATGTCGCCGCGGACCGCGACAGCGTGATTCAAACCGCACTGAAGCGCGCCTTTGCCCCAGAATTCCTGAACCGCATCGACGACGTCATCTTGTTCCAGAGCCTGAAGCGTGAGCACATCCACAGCATCATCAACATCGAACTTGACGCGTTGAAGAAGCGCGTTGTGGATTTGGGCTATGACTTGGAAATCACGGATTCTGCCGCGGACTTCATTGCAGACAAAGGTTACGATGAGAAGTACGGTGCCCGTCCGCTCAAGCGCGCCATTCAGAAGTACTTGGAAGACCCCTTCGCCGAGGAAATCATCAACAGCGATGTTTCGGAAGGCGACTTGCTCCGTGCAGACCTCGAGATAGACGCGACTGAATTGACCATTGAGGTCATCAAAGGAGGTTTGCTCCAGATGCCCGAAGGAGCGGAAGAAGCGTTGAAGGGCGGCGAAGCGGAGCCTGCCGGAGACGCCCCCAAGGCATCTCGCAAGAAGGCGCCTAAGAAGTCGACCAAAAAGAAGGACGAGGACAAAGACGACCAGCCTGACACCAACGCGTGATGCACATCCCTCCTGCTGTCCGAGAGGCGCTCCAGAACAAATACATCGCTGCCACGTTGGTGGCGCTGATTTGGTCTACGTTCATCCACGACTTGGGCCTTCCCTTCGTGGTGCGTGAGGCACGAGAACTGTCCAAGGCGAAGCAGGAACTTGCTGAAGTGGAACGCCGCATCGAAGACTTGCGTCAAACACAGGCCACCTTGCTGAATGACCCACAGGCCCTCGAACGTTTTGCGCGTGAGCGCTATTTCATGCGCCGCGCCAACGAGGAGGTGTATCGGATTGTCGACTGATCCTTCGAAGGATCATGACAACAGCCCTTGCAGGGCCTGAATGAATCGTGGAACGGCGCTTGGGACAAAAAGAACGACCCAAGCCACACCCACGAGTGCGCCGCCAAGGTGCGCATCGTGTGCAATGCGTGTGCGACCGCGTTGTTGCATTCGGCTTTCGTACCAAAAGAAGAGCACCCCTGCCAACACCGCCGGCATGGGGATGACAAAAAACAGCAGCAACGTGTGCGTGGGATGGAGCACAATGAACGCAAGCAGCACAGCACTGACCGCACCTGACGCTCCCAGACTGGCATAGGATGGATTGTGCTTGTGCTTTTGCAAAGCGGGGATGGCACCGGCCACAATGCCTGCAACGTAGAGCGCAGGAAAGCCCATCCACCCCAACCCGGCCAACTCGGTGTTCACCACGCGCCCAAACTCGTAGAGCACGAACATGTTGAACGCCAAGTGCATCCAATCGGCATGCACAAAAGCATGGGTGATCACCCGGTGCCACTCCTTGTGGGTGTGGCAACGAAATGGAACAAGCATCCACTTCGATTTGTCAGGGCGCTCCATGAGCTGCCACGAGACGAGCACAGTCCCCAACACGACCAAGGTCACCACATTCATGACTCAAGAACTGTGGTCCGCCACGATGAGCCACGTGCCATCCAACTTCCGCCAGAGCAGCGTGTACATGCCCTCTGCATCCTCCTGCGCCTCTTTCTTCAGCGCCCACTTCCCCATCAACCAACCGGCATGGTCTCCAAGCGAAATCCATTGGAGGTTTTGGAAGGTCAATGTGCCCATCGCAGATGCGTCAGGATATCCCGTCATGTAACGCTTCAGCGTGGCCTCATGGCCGTACGTCACACCCGACTTGCCAATGAACATCAGAGAATCGCTGGGCAAGTAGCCCTCCATGAAGCCCACAAGGTCCGCGTGGTTCCAAGCGTCTTGCTGCCGCTGCATGGTGGCAGCGACCGCCTCTGGCATGCCGGGCACACGCAAGGAGGATAGATCCTCACTTTGCCCGAAACCGGCGAACACGACCGCCCAGGCCAACGTGACGTAAAACACCTTACACATTGAAACGGAAGTGCATGATGTCTCCGTCCTCCACCACGTACTCCTTCCCTTCCACGCTGAGCTTGCCCGCTTCCTTGACAGCCAATTCTGAGCCCAACGCCACGTAGTCGTTGTATTTGGCAACTTCGGCGCGAATGAATCCCTTTTGAAAGTCGGTGTGGATCACGCCCGCGGCTTGAGGGGCTGTGTAACCGCGACGAATGGTCCAAGCGCGCACTTCCTTCTCTCCAGCAGTGAAGTAGGTCTGCAAGTCGAGCAACGCATAGGCTTCGCGAATCAATTTCGCCACACCAGGCTCATCCAAGCCGAGGTCTGTGAGGAACATGTCGCGCTCCTCCGGATCTTCGAGTTCGGCAATGTCCGCTTCAATGGCTGCACCAAGAACGAGCACGCCGGCACCCTCTTCCTGCGCCACGGCACGTACGCGCTCCACGTGGGCATTCCCATTGACCACAGAACCTTCGTCCACGTTGCACACGTACAGAATGGGCTTGGCGGTCAGCAATTGCATTTCGCTCATCAATGGCGCTTCGAATTCTTCGAGCTCGAGGCCGCGTGCGCTCTTTCCTTGTTCCAGGTGTTCCACGAGACGGGTGTAAAACGTCATCTGCTTCACCGCCTCTTTGTCACCGGTTTGGGCGGCTTTCTTCACTTTCGACATCCGTGATTCCACCGTCTCCAAGTCTTTGAGCTGCAACTCAATGTCGATGACCTCCTTGTCGCGGATCGGATCAATGCTTCCGTCGACGTGCACAATGTTGTCGTCTTCAAAACAACGCAGCACGTGAAGGATGGCATCCGTTGTGCGGATGTTGCCCAAAAACTTGTTCCCAAGCCCCTCTCCCTTGCTCGCGCCCTTCACGAGCCCCGCAATGTCGACGATTTCTACAGTGGTGGGAATGACGTTTTGAGGTTGCACCAGTTCCGCGAGTTTGTTCAATCGAGGGTCCGGCACCGTGATCACCCCAAGGTTGGGCTCAATCGTGCAAAAAGGGAAGTTTGCACTTTGGGCCTTGGCGTTAGAAAGACAGTTGAAGAGGGTTGATTTGCCGACATTGGGAAGGCCGACGATGCCACATTGCAGAGCCATGAGATGAGTGGGGTGAGATGAACTGCAAAGGTACGGCGTGCACCCCCTCCGCAAAGCCATCCTCGTTTTCCAATGTTTTTTCACAACGGGCCATCCTCCCCCCGCACTTCAGGTACTTTTGCCCCATGAATTCCACAGAATTGACAGCGCTTGCGACGCAGGTTCGCCGCGACATCGTCCGCATGGTCCACGCAGTGCAAAGTGGCCACCCCGGTGGCTCCTTGGGGTGCACCGATTTGTTGGTGCAATTGTACTTCGACACGATGAACATCAGCCCTGATGCGTTCGACATGGACGGCCACGGTGAGGATGTCTTTTTCTTGTCCAACGGGCACATCAGTCCCGTGTGGTACAGCGTGCTCGCCCGACGCGGGTACTTCCCTGTGGAAGAACTCAGCACCTTTCGAAAGCTCAACAGCCGCCTACAAGGCCACCCCGCCACGGAAGAAGGCCTCCCAGGCATCCGCGTTGCCTCGGGCTCCTTGGGCCAAGGGTTGTCCGTCGCACTCGGTGCTGCCCAAGTCAAGTCATTGAATGGCGAGGACACCTGGGTGTACTCCCTCCACGGCGACGGCGAATTGCAAGAGGGCCAAATCTGGGAAGCTGCCATGTACGCCGCCCACCACAAAGTCGACAACATCTTGTCGTTCATCGATTGCAATGGACAGCAAATCGACGGAAGCACCGAGGACGTGATGTCTCTCGGCGATTTGGCGGGCAAGTGGAAGGCCTTTGGCTGGCGCGTCTTGACGTGCGATGGCCACGATTTTGCCGACCTGCAGCGCGTCATCAAAGAGGCCCACGGCCAACGTGGCTCGGGGATTCCCACAGTGGTCTTGATGAAAACCGACATGGGCAAGGGTGTGGACTTCATGGAAGGCACGCACAAGTGGCACGGCATTGCGCCAAGTGACGATCAGCTGGCCGACGCACTGAACCAGCTTGAATCGACGTTGGAGGATTATTGATCCTTTGCCGCACATGATTTCCCTTCAAGCCACACTCCCCTCGTCGTGGGGTCAACTCCTTCTGGGTTGCCTCTTGACGTTGTGCACGCTTGAAGGCCAAAGCCAGGTCCAAGTCGAGGGCGAAGCGCTTCCCACACGCATCCTCTTCGTCTTTGATGCCTCCAACAGCATGAATGCGTTTTGGGGTGGGCATCGAAAAATTGAAACCGCGTCCAACCTCCTCAGCGAAACACTCAAGGAACTCCACCAGGGGAGCCAACTCGAATTGGGGCTTCGCGTCTATGGGCACGGAACGAAGCACGTTCCCGGTAATCAGGATTGCGACGACACCGAGCTCGTGGTGCCCTTCGGAAGGGCGAACAACCTCATCATCAAACAAACACTCGGGCGCATCCGTGCACAAGGCACCACACCGATTGCCCGCTCGCTCGAACAAGCCGCGTACGATTTTCCTGACGCGCCGGGTCGCAACGTGATCATCCTCATCACGGACGGCATCGAAGCTTGCGACGAAGACCCCTGTGCCGTGAGCCGCGCCTTGCAGGCCAAAGGAATCGTGGTGAAGCCCTTTGTCATTGGCATGGGCATTGAGGAAGACATGGCCAAAGGACTTCGGTGCATCGGCAATTTCTACGATGCGGCGGACCCCGTAGCGTTTGAGCACGTGCTGCAGCTTGTGTTGGAGCAAGCATTGCACAACACCACCCTGCACATTGAGTTGCTCGATGACGCGGGAGAACCCGTGGTCAGTGATTTGGCCTATTCGTTCACGGACATGCGCACGGAAGTGCACGACCCACAATGGGTGCACACCATGCGTTGGGGCCACGCGCCTGACACCGTCTACGTCGACCCCCTCCCGACATACGCGTTCACGGTGCACAGCACCCCTCCACGCAAGCTGGATTCGATTGTTCTGAACCCCGGCGTGCACAATGTTTTGACCGTGCCAAACATGGGACAAGGACACCTCACGCCTCAGTTTGCCCGCGGCGTCCGCACGGATTACGGTTCGTTTGATGTAGAGTGGCGGATGTCCGACAGCTGCGCGTCGTTCTTCGCGAGTCCCATCGGACAGGAATTGAGGCTGTGCACGGGCACGTACGACGTGCTCTTCCCCACGCACCCTCCCACCCTTGTGCGGAACGTGGAAGTCCAAGAAAACAAGCGAAGCGCTGTGGAAATCCCGGCGCCGGGTTCCTTGGTCGTTCAAACCGCAACATCTGGCCATGCCGTGGTGGTGGATGCCCAAACCTTGCAACCTGTGTTCCAATTTGAACCCGGGCAGCTCGTCGGCAAACACACCTTGCAACCGGGTGACTACACCCTCATCTTCCGCGCGAGAAACGCGCGCGGCACCTTGTACAGCATTCGAGAATCATTCACCATCGCCTCAGGCAACACCACCAACCTCAACATCCATGGTTGACACCCACCACATCACTCTCTCGCCCACGGAATCCAAAGACACGCGCTCGGGATTTGGGCAAGGTTTGCTCGAAGCCGGGCAGCAAAACGACAACGTCCTCGGACTGTGTGCTGACTTGACGGGCTCGCTCAAAATGAACGCCTTCAAAGACGCCTTCCCTGAGCGCTTTTTTCAAGTCGGCATTGCGGAAGCCAACATGATGGGCGTGGCCGCAGGAATGACCATCGGAGGCAAGATTCCCTTCACCGGGACCTTCGCCAACTTCTCAACGGGACGCGTGTACGACCAAATTCGCCAAAGCATTGCCTACTCCGAGAAGAACGTCAAAATCTGCGCGTCACACGCGGGGTTGACCTTGGGTGAAGATGGTGCGACCCACCAGATTTTGGAAGACATCGGCATGATGAAGATGCTTCCCAATATGACGGTGGTGGTTCCTGCAGACTACGAACAAACCCGCCAAGCCACATTGGCCATCGCGAAGCACCACGGTCCCGTGTACCTCCGGTTCGGGCGTCCGAAGGTGCCGGTGTTCATTGACGCCGAGGCCCCCTTCGAGTTGGGCAAAATCCAAAAGGTGATTTCAGGCGCGGACCTCACCATTGCCGCGTGTGGTCACCTCGTGTGGGAGGCGATTCAGGCTGCTGTCGAACTCGCCAAAGACGGCATTCACGCAGAGGTCCTCAACGTGCACACGATCAAGCCGCTTGACGAAAAGACGTTGATTGAGTCCGCTCAAAAAACAGGACATGTCCTCGTCGCCGAGGAGCACCAACGTCTCGGTGGTCTCGGCAGCAGTGTGGCGCAATGTCTGGGCGCAAACCACCCCACCGCGATGGATTTTGTGGCCGTGGAAGACCAATTTGGGGAAAGCGGCAAACCCGCGCAATTGATGCAGAAATACGGCTTGGATGCCGCTTCGATTGTACGCAAGTCCAAGGCTTTGCTCGGCAAATAAAGCTTCGAATGGAGCCACGAAAAAGGGCAGCTTCTGGCTGCCCTTTTTCATGGTCGCGATTTCACAACATCCATGGTGGTGTCAATGCGCTGACACCTCCAATGCGGCAATCGCCGCGTACAATTTGTCCTTCAGCGCAGCAGATGCCTTCGTCAACGGCAAGCGCACATCCCCTTCACACAAGCCAAGATGATTCATCGCAGCTTTGATGCCTGCCGGATTGCCCTCTTCAAACATGAGCGCCATCAAAGGCTTCAATGTGGCGTGGGTGCTTCTCGCCTCGTGGGTTTGTCCAAAAGACGCTTGTTCCACCATGGCGGCCATGGGCTTCGGAAACGCGTTGCCCAGGACAGAAATCAATCCGTCCGCCCCCATGGCCACCGTGGGCATGGCGAGGGCATCGTCGCCTGACCACACTGCAAAATGGGCCGGCCGGCTTGCGAGGATGTCGCCGATTTGTTCCAAATCACCGCTCGCCTCCTTGATGCCAATCACGTTGGGATGCTCGGCCAAGGCCAAGGTGGTCGCTGCCGACATGTTGCATGAGGTCCGACCAGGAACGTTGTACAAGATGACAGGACGTTGGGCGGCATCCGCGACCGCAGTGTAATGCGCCTTCAATCCCTCTTGGCCGGGCTTGTTGTACGCGGGGGTGGCCACCAAAAATGCGGCCACGCCATTCACGTCCCAGCCATGAATCCGTTCACACAATTCCGCCGTGTTGTTTCCCGTGACTCCGACCACCACAGGCAGCCTTCCCGCATTGACCTCCAAGACGAAGTCCACCACGCGACGTTGCTCAGCGGCACTCAACGTAGGCGTCTCTCCTGTGGTGCCCAGCACCACGAGGAAGGCTGTGCCGCCTTCGATTTGGTGCTCCACCATGCGCTGCAGCGCCGGAAAGTCCACGTTTCCTTGTTCGTTGAAAGGCGTCACCATCGCGACACCCAAACCGTGAAGTGAAGACAGAACTTGGGTCATTGCAAGTCGATTTTGTTCAAGAAGACAATGGTGCGTTCGGTATGTTCACGCCACTCGTCCATGGGGTCCTGAAGGATCACGTCAACCTCTTCAAGTTCCTCTGGATCCTCCGAGGGTTCGCGCACGAGCTGCAAATCCAAATCCTTGTTCCAATCCACGTTCTCCACCCCCACCTTCATTCCGGCGGCACTCGCGCGAACAATGAACTTCAAGGGAAGGACAGGATCGAGTTCCAGATCAATCAAAATGTCGAATGGCGTGTCTACGAAGGCCTCAAATTCCTTGACAGGCCAACCGTACCAATTCAAGTCGCCCTTGCAGAAGTAGCCTGAATCCAATTTTTTGACCAACCATGTGGGCGTATCCTTCGTGTCCTCATGGACATAGCTCATCATGCCCACGCGCTTGACGCCAAATTCGTCCTTGAGCCTTTTGGCCAAAGCCTTGACTTCCCTGAAATGTGCGTGATCGCGTTCGAGATAGACGAGGCCCACGCTGCTGGCGCGACTCAAGGAACAGCCCTTGCGTTCGCGTTCCCCACTGCCCATCCGATTCAGGCGCCAAAGAAATATGCGTTCCTTCCAAGTCACGATTCCCAAAAATACTCGCGACCAGCCTCGTTTGCACGGCAAGAGACGCCGCAAAGCCGCCAAAGTTTCCCACAGCACGAGAGAAAGTCGTGGGTTTTGGCACAATTCATGCATTCTTGATGGAAATTACCCTTCAAATCCAATCCAATGAACCTCCGCATCTCCTCCCTCGCCATGGCTGCTGTCTTGGTCTTTGCTTCGCTCAGTTCTTGCTCCAACATGGAAGGAAACCAAGTCAAAACGCCGTTCTCAGGGAAGAAGTATTTGTCTGATGCCCGGCATTTCCGCGCGGTGGGGATGGGACAAAGTGCCAACCTCAGCATTGCCAAGAGCAAAGCAGAGCTCGAGTCGAAAAAGGCCCTGGCCCAACAAGTGCAAACCAACCTCAAGGTGGTGTCGGACAACTACGCGCAAGAACTGGTGGGCAACCAGGCTTCTGAGGCCATTGAGCGGTTTGAGACCCTGGCACGCGAGGTCACCAACACCACCATTGGAGACATTCGCACGTTGGGTGAAGACATCCGTCAGCTCGACGACAACACCTATCGCGTACATGTGGCCATTGAGGTGAAGAAAAAAGCCATGCTCCGTTTTTTGAAGGACAAAGCCCGGAACGACGCCAAAATCTCAGAGCTCGTCCGCTCTCAGATGGTCATGCTCCTCGACAAGGAAATCGAGCGCCTCGACAGCGAGGAAAAGTAATCGCCTCTCGGAGTCCAACGTTCAGTCCAACTCGAAGCGTGCGCCAAACTCCTTTTGGAATTTGGCCATCTTAGGCGCAATCACCGCGCGGCAATACGGCGCTTCCTTGTTGAGTTCGTAGTACGCTTGGTGGTAATCCTCTGCGGGATAGAACGCCTCGAACGCTTTCACCTCGGTCACGATGGGGTTGGGCCAATTCGCCTGAGCCTGTTCCACGGCTTGTTCAATGTCCTCCACTTGCGAGGGGTCGTGCCAATAGATTGCGCTGCGGTATTGGGTTCCAACATCTGCGCCTTGGCGATTGAGTGTGGTGGGATCGTGCGTCGCAAAAAAGACTTCCAAGATGTCTGCCAAACTCACCTTCGAGACATCGTAGGTCAGTTGAACCACTTCTGCATGGCCAGTTCTTCCCGTGCACACTTCCCTATATCCAGGATTTTTGATGTGTCCTCCTGAGTATCCAGACTCTCCGGACAGCACACCGGGAATGGCTTCAAAAACCGCTTCGACACACCAAAAACAACCCGCACCCAAGGTAATGGTCGCGTGATCAGAAGAAGAAAGGTTGGACGTGCTTTGGGCCATGGCAGAAGTTCCGATTGCAAGGAGAATTGGGAAAAACAACTTGTTCATGCTGCAAGAAAATCTGCAGTCCCTACATCTTCCAACATCTTGGGACAAGTTGGCAATCAAATGCCACCAACACGGTATCTCAGGAAGCAAGTCTGGAGCGAAAGCTCAGGCTGCGAGCCTTCCCACAAGGCTGACACGTCACCCGTCCTGAAGCCGATTTCCCACCCGTTCTCGAGGCTCACGCGCATAGATGCGGGGAAACGCCACACATCGGAACTGCCTCGCTGGATGCCTGACTCGACAATCCACGCATTGGTGATGCGTATCCCTCCGGACACACCCCCTGTCCAGCCTCCATTGGCAAGGGCTTCGCGACTGCGCGCCGTAAGGTTCGCCGCGACCACCACCGGGCCTGCAGGGCGGAAACCCGCGCCCACCGAAACCAACGGACGGTTCGACACCCTGCGTGTAGCAGCTTCGCTCGTTTGGAACCACGTGTCGGCATCCAACACATCAATGGCTCCAGAAAGCCAATTGTCAGGGTCGATGGCACCGTCTGAAGACCCAAACGAAGACACGTCCAAATCGATGTCATTGACGCTGTAGGTTTCGCCTTCCCACGTCATGCGTCCGATGTCGACCAAAGAGACAGAGAGCCATGCACCATCTGCACGAGACAACACACCTCCAAAATCCAGCCCCCAACCGTATCCTGACGGACTGACGAGCCCAAGCCAATCCGCAGAGGGCCCGCCGCCCAGAAGAGAATCCAGGCTTTGCAAATTCGAAATCCTGAAGCCGTCAGAGCGCGCTCCAAAAGCCACCACTTCATCATCCTCCGTGTGGATGTCGAAGTATGCCGAGCCCAAAAGCGCACGAACTCCGACTCCTGTATGCAGGGACCAACCTTCTACCGCATTTCCCCAAACCCTGGAGATGCCCACTTCATGGGTGCGAATGGACTGAAAAGAGAGAGAAGTCTCTTTGAGCAAATTGGCCATGGTGGCGTTTCCGGCAATGGTGATACCCTCCCACAAATCTCCGAGTTCGAAATCGTAGTCGTCCACCGAAACCACCTCCCCTGTCTCCACCAACTCTATTTCCGAGAACAAATCCAGTCCTCCGTCAGTGAACAGCTTGGCCGTCTCTGAACTCAAAGTAATGTTCGCCGACACTCCTCTGCGATTCGCATAGGCAATGCCCCAGTTCCCCACGCGACGCGCAAAGGCCGCGGACAGAAAGGACACGTTGAAGGAGAGCTGTTCATCCGTGAGCGCGTTGAGCCACTCGTCGGACGTCCACGGCTCGCTGTTTTCGCCAGCACGACCGAGTACTTGATCCCACATTGCGCTCCGATCGAGCAAATTGGATTTCAAGGACAGACCACCTTCGAATCCGCCTGTGACTTTTTGGAAATCACCCGCCCAACCCGCATGGGTAAGCAAGGCCGGATTGTACCCCAGGGCTCTGTAATCAGAACTCAAAGCGTATGGGCTTGCAGCGCCTTGGACGTGGGTTCGATCCAATTGACCGAAGACCATTGTGGAGGTGAAGCATCCCAAAAAACCAAGGACAACTCGATTCATGTCCTATAGATACGAAAAATCAGACAGGAATGTTCCAGCCGAAAGAGTCCTCAGCTGTTCCATAACGCACGCCATCCAACAGTGCTTTGACTTTGGGAGCCACCTCCCATGTCGACATCTCAGGCAAATCCCAATCGCCGTTGGGCAACCCCAACGTGCAAATTGGCGACACCGTCGCAGCAGTCCCGAGGCCAAACGCTTCAGTCAAACGTCCCTCTGCAGACGCATCAATCAATTCTTGCACGGTGACTTTGCGTTCTTCCACCTCTACCCCGTGATGCCTCATCAATTGGACTGCACTGGCCCGGGTGATGCCTGCGAGCACAGTGTCGCTGGTTTGGGGCACCACCATCTTGCCGTTCAACACGAAGGCCACATTCATGGTGCCGCATTCCTCCACAGCAGTGTGTGTGGCTGCGTCGGTCCACAAAATTTGGTCGTACCCTTCGGATTTGGCAAGTTCTGTAGGGAACAACGAACCTGCGTAGTTCCCAGCCGCCTTGGCTGCGCCTGTGCCGCCCATGGCGGCGCGGGTGTAATGCAACTCCACCTTGACCTTCACGGCCTTGGTGTAGTAAGCTCCTACTGGGCAAGTAAAAATGCAGAATCGGTATTCCTGGCTTGGACGCACCCCGACATGAGATTCGGTGGCAAACATGAAAGGCCGGATGTACAGGGCACTGTCTGGGGCATTGGGCACCCAACCTGAATCCAGTTTGAGCATCTCCACCAAAGCCTGGAAGAAAATGTCCTCAGGAACCTCTGGCATGCCCATGCGCTTCGCAGAGAAATTGAAGCGCTTGATGTTCTCACCTGGACGGAACATGGCCACGCCACCGTCTTGTTGACGGAAGGCCTTCATGCCTTCAAAAATGGCTTGGCCATAGTGCAAGGACATCATGGCCGGAGAAAAAGTCATGGGACCATAAGAAGAAATTTCACCTCGCTTCCATTCTCCATCTGCGTAATCCATCACAAACATGTGATCTGAAAACACCTTGCCGAACGCCAAATTGGAAAAGTCCACGCCCTCAAGCCTGCTCATCCCTACTGGGGAAATGTCAAAATCCAACGTCTTGTAGTCCTCCATCAGCATAACCTTTCATTTAGGTGCTGCAAAAATCGCACATCTGGGGCCCCGATGCAAATGCCACACCCGCCAACAAATGTTGCACTTGCGCGTTATGAATCCGCTTGGAAGAGGAATTTGTTGGGACTGACAAGCCCGGTCTTCACTGCATACATCACCATGGCCGCAGTGTTGTTGACCCCCAGCTTAGACATGATGTTCTTCCGGTGGGTGGTGATGGTGTGGGTGCTGAGAAAGAGTTTGTCTGCTACTTGGGTGTTGGTCAACCCCTCTGCAATCAACTCGAGCACTTCGGTCTCACGCCCGCTGAGGTGAATGGGGTCGCATGACAAAGGCAACGTTTCCAAATCGTCCACATCGATGGATTCCTGCCGTATGCGATCCAGGATTTGGCCGCAAAAAAACGTTCCGCCTTTCGACGTCTCCCGAATGGCCTCTTCCACCTCACCCAAATCGCAATCTTTCTTGATGTAGCTGTCCACACCCGCCTTCAACGCATTCACCAAGGTGTGGCCGCTTTGTTGCGTTGTGATGGCCAAAATCCGGGTGGCAGGCCGATTCGCCTTGATGGCCCGAACCACATCAATGTCAAACCCTTCCGACAAAAAATCGACCACCACCACATCGGGCGCGAAGGATTGCACCAATCCCGTCAAGTCCACCCCATTCGCCGCTTCTCCGATCACCTCCACCCCGTCGATCTGACGCACCATGTTTCGCACACCCAGCCGGAACAGGGCACTGCTGTCGCCAATGGCGAGGTTGGTCTTGGAGAGCGGAGACATTGCTTAGAATGATTCTAGACAAAGATAGATGTTGACTTGTCAATGCAATGTCAAAGTCTCCACAGGAGACCGTCCTTTGCCAACACCACATTCGGGTGCTCCTGCAGCGCTTCTTCACGCAACGCATCGAGGTCTTTGTACCTCAAACTCACATGTCCAAGCATGAGCGTTTCCACCTCCGCTTGGCGCGCCAACCTCGCCGCCTCGGTGGTCGTGCTGTGATGGGTCGACTTGGCCCGATCGGCATCCGCATTGTTGAAGGTGGCATCGTGATAAAGCAGCGTCGCACCTTGGGCTGCGATGCGCAGGCTTTCACATGGCCTCGTGTCCGCAGAGTAGACGTAGCTCCGTGCCTTTCTCGGCGGTGTGCACCACAACTCCGGCTTCAACGCTCGGCCCTCGAAGCCAATGGCCTCACCGCGCTTGAGCGCCTGACGGACATGAAAAGGAAGCCGGGCCTCGCGGGCCTTCTGGCCACTCAATTTCCACGGCAAGGAATGTTCTTCCACACGCAAGCCACAGCAAGGGATGCGGTGCTTGACGGGAATGCTGCGCAACCGATAATGGCCCGCTTCGTGAAGGGTTTGGACTTCGTGTGGAGACCACTCATGCACCTTCACTTCAAAAGACATGTGCGCTTGAATGCTGCCCCATGTGTGACGCAACCACGCGTCCAATTCTGGAGGACCCCAAATGTCAATTGCTTCTTGCCGCCCGAGCAGGGACATGGTGCTTAAAAGGCCGGGCAGCCCGAGCACATGGTCGCCGTGCATGTGGCTGATGAAGATGCCCTTGAGCTTCTGAAAGCGCCTCTTGTTGTTGCGGAGCGCGAGCTGAACGCCCTCCCCAGCATCGATCAGGAACGTGTGTCCGTGAATGTCCAAAAATTGAGACGTGGTGCCTCTCGAAGGAACCGGCACCGCCGCTCCTGTTCCGAGAAACACCACGTCAAACGTCATCACGTGGAAGCGCGCTGCGCGCTTAGTGTTGGATGAGTACCTGCTTGAAAGTCAAGCCTTGGTTGTTGGCGACGCGCAGCACGTACACGCCGTTGGCGAAATTGCCCGTCCGAACCACCTCACGCTGCTGGCCACGGCCTTCTGCGACAACCTGTCCTTGAAGGCCAACCAGCGACCAAGCGCTGCCCAGAGGCAATCCCTGAATGACCAAGACGTCATGGGCAGGGTTTGGGTATGTACTCCACGCGCCTTGCATGTCCTCCAACCCTGTGATGACTTCAATGTCCTCGACTTCCGCGGAACAACCGATGCTATCCACCACGAGGACGCTGAAGTCCCCTGCATCCAACCCTTCGAGTGTCTCTCCTGTGCCCTGGATGAATCCTTCACCATCGTACCACGTCGCGGTCCAAGGTCCTTGAGCATTTTCGACGTTCACCGCCAACGCGCCATTGGATTCACCTTCGTCGGCGTTCGTGACATCCACCGTGGCCGTCATCGTGCAATCCAAGCCTTGGTCAATGACCACCCAACCACCAAACTCACTCTGGCAATCCTCGGTTGTCACCATCACACTGAACGTGCCTGGGTTCACAACCGTGACCGATTCTCCGGTTCCGATTTGGAGCCCTGAGGAATTGAACCACGCGATTTCCGTGGCGACCACTCCTTCCGCCAGGGAAACGGTCAGGGTGCCCTGGGTGCCGTCGAGGCTGTTGGCATTGACCACATCTACCCCATCAATCAAAGGACAGTTGACACGCAAACTGAAGTTTTCGAACGTGAACGGGGCGTTGAAAGGAGTGAAAATGGTGGCCCAAGCCTCAATGTCGATCGACATGCTGTACAAACCCGCACGATCCGGTGTACCCTGAATGGCTGCACAGTATTGCATGCCGCCCAAGAACGTGTTTTCGTTGGGCGAATCGCCGTTGTTGTTCAGCACAATCTCCAAGCCGATGTCACCGGCATGGAACACCTCATCGGTGTCCACATCGCGAAAGACGACGCCGGAGTACACCCCGTTGCCGTCAATGGCGTCCTGCAGCACAATGACGCTGTCCACAGGAAGTGTGGGAGGATAGGTGGAATCGATGCCTGCCGCCGTGGCCGGAATCAAAATGTGAAGCACATCAAAATAAGGTTCGTCCAACATGCCATCGAGGAAAGACTCGCCGACAATGGGGTCGGGAGACACGCCAAATTCAGCGTCGCCAAAATCGTAATCGATGTCACATTGTGAGAAGCCTGTAGCCATGGCGAGCACGCCAAGGCACGTCAGGAGAGTCTGAGCGTACTTATTCATGAGAAAGGGTTTTGGTTATCCGTTGGTTGCCCCATCCGAAGCGCCAAGCTCCTTCTCGGTGGCCTCCATGTACACGAAGTCCACAGCCTCGTTGACCGTGGGTGTGATGTTCAATACGCGGTCGAGCTGGGAGATTTGCACCAGCTTCTCCACCGTAGGCTGCAAGCCGCAGAGCACAAACGTGCCTTGCTCGTCGCGGCACAAACGGTTGCCAACCAGCACCGCGCTCAACCCGCTGGAGTCGCAGTAGCGAGACTCGGTGAGGTCCAACACGATGTTGAGGTGACCTGATTTGGCCAACTGCACCAATTCAGCTTTCAAATCGGGGGCGTGCAAAGCGTCGAGCTTTTCGACAGTGCTTGTCACAATGGCGACGCGGTCGCGGTGTTCAATGGTAAACTTCATGAGGAATCGTTCGGTCAAATATAGGTCGGACGGGCGTGCGGTCTCACCCTCTGCCCTGCGCAAGCAAATAAAGCACCGCCATGCGCACGGCCACGCCGTTTTCCACCTGCTCCAAAATGATGGCGTGCTCGCTGTCCGCCACCTCACTGCTGATCTCCACTCCACGGTTGATGGGGCCAGGGTGCATGATGGTCAGCGGCTTGTCCGCTTGGGCCAATCGGTCCAACGTCAACCCGTAGTTCATGGTGTACTCACGCAGAGATGGGAAGAAGCGCACTGCATCGGCTGGACCTTGACGCTCCAATTGGATGCGCAGCATGTTGAGCGCGTCTGCCCAACGAATGGTCTCGTCCAAATCGTGACTTACTTCGACGCCCATCTCATGCAGGTGACGAGGAATCAACGTGTGCGGTCCACACACGCGGACATTGGCCCCAAGGGTTTGCAGCGCCAGGATGTTGGACAAGGCCACGCGAGAATGCTGGATGTCCCCGACGATGGCAATGTTCTTTCCTGTCAAGTCGTCGCCCAGGCTCTGACGCAGGCTGAACGTGTCCAACAGGGCTTGGGTGGGGTGTTCGTGCGTCCCATCTCCGGCATTGACAATGGGCACGTCGATTTTGGAAGCCAGAAACTGATGCGCCCCGGGATGCGGGTGACGCATCACCACCATGTCCACCTTCATGGCCAAGATGTTGTTGACGGTGTCGACAAGGGTCTCCCCTTTCTTCACCGATGAACCTGCGGCAGAGAAGTTGACCACATCCGCAGACAAACGCTTTTCCGCAAGCTCAAAGGACAGCCTCGTCCGCGTGGAATTCTCAAAAAAGAGGTTGGCCACAGTGAGGTCCCGGAGCGAAGGTACTTTTTTGATGGGGCGGTTCAGGACGTCCTTGAATTCTTTGGCCGTGGCGTGGATCAAATCGATGTCTGCCCGAGTCAGGCCCCGGATTCCGAGCAAGCTGCGCGTGGACAAGGTGTGGTTCTCACTCATGACGGCTTCTCATTGAGGAGAATCACACGGTCCGCGCCGTGTTCCTCACTCCATTCAACTTTGACGTGTTGGGCGCCGATGCTGTCCACGTACCTCCCAATGTAGTTGGGCTCAATGGGCAGTTCCCTCGAAAAGCGGCGGTCAATCAGCACGGCAAGCGCCACAGACTGAGGACGGCCATGGGCAAGCAGGGCATCCAAGCCTGCGCGGATGGTTCGGCCCGTGAACAACACATCGTCCACAAGCACGACGTGCCTGGACTCGACCGTGAAGCCCATGTCATTGACATTGGGAGACAACGGCTTCTCATGCGTCCGAAAATCGTCTCTGAAAAACGTCACATCGAGCTTGCCGCAATGGATGTCCGTGCCGGGCAACAATTCTTCCAAGCGTGCCTTCAAGCGCGCAGCGAGCCTTGAGCCTCGGGGCTGAAGGCCGACCAAGTCGGTTTGGGAAAAATCGTGGTGCTCGATCAGCTGGTGGGCGAGCCGGTCGAGGATGAGCGCAAATTGCGCGGGAGGAATCAGAACCTGGTCCTGCATCTTTCACCGCAAAGATACGGGCAAAAAAAAGGAGGCCAACCGGCCTCCTTTTCTTTCAGTTCGCTTTTTGAAATCAAGCGTTGTCGTCCTTCTTGTCGTCCTCTGCAGGCGCATCGTCCGCAGCAGGAGCGTCTTCAGCCTTGGGTGCTTCTTCCGCAGGAGCTTCCTCCTTCTTCTCAGCAGCCTTCTTCTTGGGTGCAGCCTTCTTCTTGGGTGCAGCCTTCTTCTTGGGCGCAGCCTTCTTGGCTTCCTTGGCTTCCTCTTCAGGACCACCTTCCATTTGCTCCTTGAGTGCCGTCAAGACATCCAAGTCACCGAAGGTGCTCTTTTCGACGCTGGCATTGACTTCGTCCATCATGCGCGTGGATCCGCCGCCACCGCCGCCACCAGAAGTGCGAGGCTTCTTGGGCGTGTCAGACTTGGCAGGTCCTTCTTCGTAGGTGCGCAAGTGGCTCACCGTGATGCGCTTGGCATTGCGGTTGAACTCCAACACCACAAACTCGTCTTGGCTGTCCACGCCGAGCGTGCTGCCGTCTTGCTTCACCAAGTGCTTGGAGTGGCATGTGCCTTCCAAACCGTAAGGAAGCGCGATGGTGGCGTGACCGCCCTCCACCTTGACCACAGTTGCTTGGTGCTTGCTGCCCACAGCGAACACGCTTTCGAAGACCTCCCATGGGTTTTCTTCGAGCTGCTTGTGACCGAGGCTCATGCGGCGGTTCTCCTTGTCGAGTTCGAGCACGACGACTTCGATTTCGTCACCCACGTTGCAGAACTCAGAGGGGTGCTTGATTTTCTTGGACCAGCTGAGGTCAGAGATGTGCACCAAGCCATCGATGCCTTCTTCCAACTCGACGAAGAGGCCGAAGTTGGTGAAGTTGCGCACCGTGCCTTTCTGCTTGGACTCCACAGGGTAACGGACTTCGATGTCCGCCCATGGGTCTTGCGTGAGTTGCTTGAGGCCGAGAGACATCTTGCGCTCTTCGCGGTCGATGCCCAAAATCATGCATTCGATTTCGTCGTTGACCTTCAGGAAGTCCTGCGCGCTGCGCAAGTGCTGAGACCAAGAGATCTCGCTGACGTGGAGAAGACCCTCCACACCTGGCGCGATTTCCACAAAGGCTCCGTAGTCGGCCATGACCACCACGCGGCCCTTGATCTTGGTGCCTTCGACCAAGTCCTCGGAGAGGGCGTCCCATGGGTGCGGCGTGAGCTGCTTCATGCCCAAAGCGATGCGCTTCTTCTCGTCGTCGAAGTTCAAAATCACCACGTTGATCTTCTGGTCCACTTCCACCATCTCTTCTGGATGGCCCACACGGCCGTAGCTCATGTCGGTGATGTGCACCAAGCCGTCGACGCCGCCCAAGTCCACGAACACCCCGTAGGAGGTGATGTTCTTGACCGTGCCCTCGAGCACCTGACCCACTTCGAGGCCCTGGATGATGAGGCGCTTCTGCTCCTCGAGCTCAGCTTCGATGAGTGCCTTGTGCGACACGACCACGTTCTTGAACTCTTGATTGATTTTCACAACCTTGAATTCCATCTGCTTTCCGACGTATTCGTCGAAGTCACGGATGGGCTTCACGTCCACTTGTGAACCGGGCAAGAACGCCTCGAGTCCAAACACGTCGACAATCAAGCCACCCTTGGTGCGGCACTTCACCGTACCCTGAATGATCATGTCTTCGTCCTTGGCTTGGTTCACCTTGTCCCAAGCGTGGTAGATGCGCGCAGTCTTGTGGCTGACCACAAGCTGACCGTTGGCGTCCTCCTGCTTTTCAATGAACACGGGAACCTTGTCCCCTGCCTTGAGCTCGGGATTGTATCGGAATTCAGATGCGCCGATGACGCCTTCTGATTTGTAACCAATGTTGACAACCACTTCCTTCTTTCCGATGGAAATGACTGTGCCCTCAATCACTTCTTTCTCCTTGATGAGGGTCAAGCTTGACTCGTACAAGTCCTCCAAGCGCTTGCGCTCCTCAGGGGTGTAGTCGTCCTGCTCGCTCTCGAACGCGTCCCAGTCGAATTCACCAGTGGGCTTGGCCAGCTCACGGGGCTCAGTGGGGGTGGGTTCAGGTTCAACTTCGGCAGCAGGCGCTTCAGCAGCGGGCTCTTCGGCAGCAGGCGCTTCGGCAGCAGGCGCTTCAGCAGCGGGCTCTTCGGCAGCAGGCGCTTCAGCAGCAGGCGCTTCAGCAGCGGGCGCTTCGGCAGCAGGCGCTTCAGCAGCGGGCGCTTCGGCAGCAGGCGCTTCAGCAGCGGGCGCTTCCTCGGTTGCAGGTTCAGAAGGGGTTTCGGGAGCTGCTTCTGCAGCATCTTCTGCAGCTTGTTCAGCTGCCTCGGGTGCCTTGGCCTCTTGGTTCTCCAAGTTGGCGTCTTCAGGCTGTTGGGTGGCGTCGTTCATGCGTCACCTGTGTGTTGTGCGTCGCTGCAGGGGGCGCCGCGGAGTGATACTCTCTTTGCCCTGCCAAAGATGAATGGGGCGCAAAAGTACACAAAGGAGCCCGGAAAACCAACCTCTTTGGGCTGTGAAAAACAGTCAGTTGGCGACCACCACGATTCGCTCCGCGCGGCCTTTGGCGTCGATGATCATGTACACCCCGCTCAGCCCTTGCGGCCAAGCGTTCCAACCTTGGTCCAATTCCGCCACCCTCTTCCCTTCTACCGACCACACTTGGGCCGATGCGTCAAGCCAAACGGCCTGTCCGGCGCGCACGGGATTGGGCCCTTGCATCAATCGCCCAGCGGAAGGGTTCAACGTGGCCACAGCATCCGTGCAGTCGTTGCACGCGATGGGCGTGGGGTCAGCAACCCACTCGAAGGGCCCAGATGCATTGGGAATGCGTGCATAGGAGAAGTCCGGCTGACTGACGCCAAAGTGCACACTGTCCGCAATCGAAAAGCCATCCGGCGAGCGAAGCACCAGCGCTTCCCCGTTGTTGTTCAATCGAAATCCCATGTGGTTCCACCCTTGATCTGTGTCGTCGTCGGCCCACAGCAACAAATAGCCGTCAGGTGCGATGACCGCCTCTGAGCCGGCATCGAGTGGGACGCGCCACTTGGTGGGGTTGTTCAGCCGGTCCGTGATGTAATATCCCGAGAGGTCCACAGGAGCTGTCGTGGCGTTGTGGATTTCCACCCAATCTTCCAACTCCCCGATCTCGTCCACCAGTCCATTGGTGTTGAAGGTCAAACACTCGTTGATGACCACAGCTGCCGGGGGGATGACCACGAGAGAATTGGTCACCCTTGGCGTGGGGATGTCAAAAAACACCGAGTTCGCCGCACCGTCAAATTGCCGGCCGTATGACACATTCGCAAACGACGCTTGGACTTCGTATTCGTCGGCAATCACCATGTCTTGGCCAATGAGCCAGATGGTTTGGTTTTCAATGGCAGGAACAAAGTCGAGGTGATGTCCACCCTCTTCAGGCTCGCCATCCATCCAAAGCAACAAGAACCCCTCGCCTTCGATGGTGGTCTCGACAGGGTTGTCCAGCGGCAGCGTGTACGACGCCCCCCCTTGCACGGCCACCGTGTATCCGCCCAAATTCACTTGCTCGGCATTGGGGTTGTAAATCTCGAGCCACGGTTCCGCCTCAAAGGACTCGTCGACAAGCACGCCGGTGTTCTCCAACAGCACTTCGTTGATGTAGAGAAACGGCGTGGGCACCGGGATTTGGGCGTTTGTCGCCTCAGGTGTGGGCACGTTGAAGTACTCCCACGTTTCGCACCCGTCACAGGAACGTCCGTAACTGATGTCGGTTTGCTGCGGCGGATACACGATGGAATCCAACACGGTGACCCCGTCTGGCGCGGTGAACCACAGCCCCTCATTTTCTGAGCTCAGTTTGAAGTTGGCATGAAGCACGCCTTGGGCGCTGTCCTTGTCCAACCAAATGACCATGTGGTCGCCTGGCGTGAGGAACGTCGTGCCAGGATCCGTGTCAGGAATCGTGTACTTGGTGAGGTTGTCAGGGTCGTCGCTGAGGTGATGGCCCGCCAACTGAAGCAAGCCTCCGGGGTTGTACAACTCCACCCAATCGTCGAATTCGAAGAATTCGTCGTAGTGCGCCAAGTCGTTAGACGCCATCAACTCGTTGAGGACCGGGGTTTGGGCTGCGACGCTCGTGGCCCATGCCATCCATCCCATGGCCAACCACTTGAATCCTGCGCGCTCTTTCTTTCTCATGTTCATCACGTTGCTCTCTTTCACTTTGACTGACGCTCACTCCTGCACCAAGGTTGCGTTCGTGAATCCCTCTGACCGGATGGCCGCCAAAAGGCGCTCCGCATCCCCAAGATCGTCCATGGATCGTGTGAAATAGGTCGTCTGCCCAAACAGTTGAACGCTGCGAACCCCCCAATCCGCAGCTTTGAAAAGGAGCGACGCCACATCTTTGGACGGGACGGTGCCGTAGTATTTGGCGATGTCCACATGCCATGTTGCGGTTTCTCCGGCGTCCACCACGTTTGACGCCACCAAGGCTGGCGAAGCTTGGGTCTCCACCCGTTCCAAAGTCTCGGATTCTTCATCCAACCTCTCCGATTCAGCATTCTTCTCTGAAGCCGAAGATGCGGTCACGGCTGGTTCTGCGTCTTGGGACTCCTTTGGCTCCGAGGTTTCTGGCTCAAGATCCGGAGTCGTGGCAGGTGCCCCTTTGTCTTGGGCTGCTTGGCCTTGGACCTGCGCTTGCGATGCAGCTAAGGCGTCTTCCTCCCGTCTCACCTCTTCAGGCGTCACCACCTCTCTCACTCCATCGCGCAATCGCACCACAAATGCATCGGCAAAAGCGTCGAATTCCTGCAGTTCGTCCTTGCGAGACGTGGAAGCCTGCATGTCTTGACGCACCCCTGCATACCACCTGGCCAATCCGTCAGGGAACGGCTCGTATATGAGTCTTTCACCGGCTTGTTCAATCCACTCCTTCTCCGGTGTTCCACGGAACGCCCCCACCTGCACGGCGTACCACGTCCCACGCAGATTGCCCAAAGCCACAGGTGCACCATGCGACCACATGTCGTCCGACCCCCAAACCGCGTTGGGACCCTCTTCTGGGGATGCATAGGCGGCACCTCCCTTCGAGGCGTTGGATGCATTTTGAGCCTCAGATGCACCGGCCGCATTTGATCCTCTCTCTGTGGCGTCGGCGTTTTCCCCCTTCGCAGTGTTGTTCTCGTCCTCTGTTGGGGTTTGCGGCGATGGTGAGAGAGTGGACGAGGTTGGGTCGGTCGTTTGGCCTTCGTTCAAAACCACATCATCCGAAGAAGGCTTGGTCGTGGACCAACCGTTCACACCGCGATACACCTCATAGGCGTCCACAATGCCCTGCTGCATCAACCAGTTCTCGATGGACTGCACCTCAGCTACGGATGCATTTTCTGGCATGACAAGCACCCAGCGCTTCAGGCCATTGGTCCCTTCCTGCGCATCCAGCGTGGTTCCCTTCGGCAGCGATTGAACCTGCGGATTGTTGCGAAACCACCCCATGTGCACCCCTTTGGCACCCAAGGGTAACTGGGATGGCCGGTCGCTCGATTCTGTCGAGATCTGGCCTTCTGGTTGGCCCGGCTCAGGCGCAGCAACCACATTGGACGTTTCAGCCTCTGCCCGGGTCACCTCGGGCTGTGAACTGTCTTCCACATCGTCAGAGTCCGCGGGCGCCTCGATTGAGGGCGACGCCGTGTTTGCGGCCGCAGGTTCGCGCTGCGTCCGTTGTGCCCATTGAATGCGGAGGTTTTCGAGCTTGTGCTGCACCGACTGTGGCCATGCTGGAAGAAGTGCCTGAACCTGCTCCGGAGAGCGATCTTTCCAATCGGAGTTGTACGCCCAAGAAGACAACACCCACGCCGCCTCT
>Ga0163109_10000307_pt1 | contig 39609 bp, 64 predicted proteins | sample CRUFie1St13metaG_FD_108704 | JGI IMG/M metagenome (GOLD analysis project Ga0163109, IMG submission 108704) | Marine microbial communities from the Costa Rica Dome - CRUD Field 142mm St13 metaG | ecosystem: Environmental > Aquatic > Marine > Oceanic > Photic zone | place: Costa Rica: the Eastern...
TATGACTTACAACACTTCTCGGAGAAGTGTGACAAGTGTTGCACTCCCCCGAGTGAAAATTCTGAGCACGAGTGGTACGGTTTACATTCATTTTGACATAGATACATTCATTTTGATATAGGCACGTGCATTTTGATATAAGCACCCCTCATTTGATGCAGTGTTTTCAGAATTTATTTTTTTTTTCAATGACTTACAACACTTCTCCGAGAAGTGTGACAAGTCATGCCCTTTTTCAGAAAAAAAATTTTTTAGTGCATTTCTGACCCTTCCGTGCACACGATACATTCATTTTGATATAGTCACATTTGTTTTAATATAGAACTACAGGACTTGTCACAACTTTTGTGAGAAGTGTGACAAGTGTTGTCATTTTTCAGAAAAAAAAATTGGGACAAATTTTTGTCCCTCGTGCTTCACGTGCATGCATTTTGATATAAGTTATTCTTCTTCTTTATCATCTTCTGTGACTTTTGGCTTACCACACGAGAACATAACGGAAAACAATATAAGTATGATAATAGCGGCAGTGGCTTTGATGATGGTTTCAACCGATGGCATTCCAATCTTCATCTCTATTTAAAGATTACAAACATTTTATTTGTAAGTCAATATATCACACTGTCGCCATGTATCCCAGTTATCAAAAGAAGGTGTACAGTCCTCCTCTTGGTAAGGCGCATTATCGTCACTTTCACATTCCTGCCGATTGGAACCCAATTATTAAGAAGATTATTGGTAAGGATGGGTGTAATTTCATTCGCGCGACGAAGATGTCTGGTTGTTCGTACATTTGGCATCATATCGGCACCGACATTGTCGAGATATGGGGTCCTCACGGCAACCTGATGAAGGGTGAGAATGCGGTTAGGGAGATTGCTTCTAAGTATTTGTCCGCACCTGCGCCTGCGCCCGAGGATGACGCGTAAATATAGTTTAAGAAAAACATAATTTATAATAGTATATGCAGAAGTGTATCGCGGTTGACATAGACGAAGTATTGGTTCCGTTTTTTAGTTCGCTTGCGCAATATCACCAAAAAAGAGTAAATAAACAGATACGCCTCCCTTTAAAATACAAATATCATTATGCGAGTGTGTTAGATTTGACCGAGGACGAATCTAGTGAGTTGGTTCGTTCTTTTTATGGTTCTGAGGATCACGCGAGCATGCCTGCTTTGCCAGGTTCTGTGTGGGCTTTAAATACTTTGAAGTCTAAAAGTTATTCTGTGGTGTTGGTGACCGGTCGTCAGCGTTATTCTAAGGATGCTACCGAGAGTTTGTTGTGCCGTTTGTATGGAAATACTTTTGATGATATTATATATTGTGATCACTACACTGAATTTTCTAAGAATAAGTCTCACATCTGCGATGCTTTGGGTGCGAGGTGCATCGTTGACGACAGTTTTTCGAATTGCGTTGATTGTATGAAAATTGGAATACCTGCATTTAATTTCATAGGAAATCCCACATACCCGTGGTGCGATCCGAGTTCAATATCGGTTGGTGATTGGGAGAATGTGGTGAAGAAAATTCTGTAATTAAAAAAATTAGGGAATTATAAGCTAGGGAGGATGGTGCACATAATAAATGGAGTTGTTTCTCGCAGTGGTATTAATATAAAAAAGATGTATAATATCAGGCATAATGGGAGACAGTCCAGAAAGCCACCCGTTGAGTTTTCAAGATCGAATGACACAAAAGATGTCAAAACTAGAGGCGATAGCTGTGGTGGAGGAGAACAAGAAGACGGACATAGCTCGAAGTTGGTCGAAGGAGCAGGAGGGGATTCTTAAGATTTGGGCCGAGAAGGCTGCCGGTTATAGGTGGCTTCACGAGCGCGCTTGTCGTCACTACCGCCGCCTCAATAACAAGTTCGTGTATCCCCAAATAATGCTAAGCACCCTCGCTGGCGTGGGTGGTTTTAGTGTGACTTCGAGTTCAGAAACCAGCAATTTGACTATATTGGGTTATTGCATTGCGGGTTTGAACGTGGTAGTCGCGATGATGTCATCATTTCAAAAATTCATAATGGCTGCGGAAAAATCGGAAATGCACGCCACCGTGGGTAGACAATTTGCGGCATTTTACAGAAACATAGTTTTGGAGCTTTCTTTAAGACCATCCGATAGGGAGAATTGTTTGGACTTTTGTAAAATGTGCAGAACAGAGTATGATCGTTTGATGAACGTAGCTCCTAGCGTTCCTCAAAAGATAATAGAGCAGTATAAGGCGACTTTTCCGGATGCTCGCTATAAGCCCGATATCGCGAACGGTTTGAGTGATATGAGGATGTGGAATGAGTGTCAGGAAGAGGATAGGTTGGAGGAGGCTTTTATGAAAATGCGGGCGTTTTACAAAATGATTTATAGAACGAAGGCTTTTTGTAAAAAGAAGGGGAACCAGGAGGAAAAAAATATACCACTATAATATAAATATAATGGAAACTAAGAAGGTTGGTTCTCGTGCGGAGGTTTTCCACGGCACTGCGGAACAGACTACCGGCGGTCTTCGCAAGAAGGATCTGTATCGCGGCAATGATGGTGGCATCCACTCCAAGAAGATGAGGTCCCGCGGCTCGAATGACGCCCTCGTCAAGTGGCGCGAGGCGGTGAGGAAGATCAGCGAGCGCGAGGGCGTCGTCGTCACCCCGGATAAGATGAAGGGTGCCCTCCTCAAGAAGATTCGCGCGCAATACAAAAAAATGATGGCGTAAGGTAAATGCAAGTTCCTGCTCCCAAGGCTATGGTGGATTGGCAGAAGGCGGTCAAGGCTGCCAAGCGTAAGTTAAATATTCCTTCGAACACATATATCACTTTGAAGGGTGAACTTCTCAAAACTGCGCGCAGAATATATTGTATGATGGGATATTGAAAAAAAATATGAGATTATTTCAAACTATGAGGACTTCTATGGTTCCTACGAAATACAAGGATTCGAAGGGAAGACGCATATTTCTGAGTATTGGCGGGAAGCCCTTTGTGGTAACTGCCGCGGGGAAGAGGCAGTACAAGCCCGTTGTGAGGAAGATGACTTTAAATAACGGTTCTACGCGCAACGTGCAGAGGAGGAATTTGAAAAACATCCCCAATGCCATCCGTCCCAAGCGCAAGCCAAAGGTCGTGGTTCGCAAGCCGCGTTCTAACAAGGGCACGGTTCGTTCGCTGGTCGCTTCTCCCGGTGGCACCGTTTACAAGGGGATGACTTCCCTCGTTCGTGCCATTCGTGAGAGAAATGCGGCTGCTAATAAAATTACTAATGCCATTCCCGCACTTCGTAAGGCGAACCGCATCGTGATCAAGAGATTAGCCGTGGTGTAAATGTAAACTTCTATTTTATGAGTGACATAATGAATGCACAATCTAAAATAGAAAAAATTATTTAAGTATATTAAATAACAGTATGATGCCCAAAGTGGACAAGATCGTATGCATCATATCTACGATGTTAGTTATGGTGTTACTTTTTGTGTTGGCGCGCAGAACTCGTGAGGGTTTCGAGGTGGAGGTGGTTCCGCCCGACGCATCCTTCTTTGTCAAAAAGCTTGAGCTGAGCATGCTTCCTCCATCAGGCGAAGATTCTGCCCCGGCGACCGCTCCGAGTGACGATGGCAGTCAGGCAGTTGAGGAGGTGCTCTCCAAGGCAGACATCAAAAAAATGATTAGGAAAGCAATCAGAGAACAGCCTCCGGTGTCTGCCGATGCTTCGGGTGCGGCAACCTCTAACACCCCGAGCGGTCAGGCTCCAATGATGACTTCCGTTGGGGGCTCGGGTAGCCCGGTGGCTCCCGGTGCATCACAGGCACTCACGATTAGCAGCGACGTTGAGCCACCGATGGCACAGGGCGGTGGCGCAAACATGAGACCGGCGCCTGCAGCTGCGGATGCGGAGGTGCGCGGGCAGATGCCACAGCCAAACATGGAACCGGTTGCAGATGAACGCCCATTCCACGTGCGCATGAGAGCAATTGGCAATGGACCAGATGGAATAAGTGGACTTCCTACTTATTACTATTCCGGAAACGCCATTAACGACAAGATGGTGGGTGGTGAGGATGGCACAATTGAGACACTGACACAGGGTGCCGATGAGGGCGAGGAGGCTTTCATCAAGAGAGCCGCAGACAAATGCAGTAACAGCGATCCGAAATGTGGTCATTTCGTGGTATATAAACCTACCAATCCCGGTGATCGCCTTACACTTAAATTATTTAAAACGGGTATGTACCTGCCCCATCCTTCGGATAAGCCGGGTCCCAATGTATTCAGAAGAGTTAGATCCGGTAAGTGTGCTAGGAAGATAGAGGCGGAAGAAACGCAAAGAGATGAGACTGGCAAAGTAACAAAACAAGGTTTACACAGTTGGTATTTCCGTAGTACCGGATCTTCTCCCGGTGATCATTTCAAGTGGTCTTGTACTCAGTCTGATGGCGCAAAAGCACGCAAGGCTAAGATCGATGCGGGACAGCCACTCACAGCACAAGAACAGAGAGCGGAAGATAAATGCAAGAGAGTGGGGGCGGATTGTGGTTTCTAATAATATGTTTGGTTATATTAGATAACATTTCGATGCCCAAGGTGAATAAGAGCATATGCATTGGAACGACGATAGCAGTTTTAGTTTTGCTATTCATGCTTGCGCGTAGAGTTAAAGAGGATTTTAAGGTGAACGTGATTCCTCCCGATGCTAAATTTAGCGTTAAAAAGTTGGAGTTGAGCATGAAAGCCCCGGGTAACGGTAAAGGTACAGTTACTACTTCCGTGGTTACAGATGAAACTGGTGGCATGAAAAGTGCCGTTGGTTCTCAGGTTTCTACATCCGCCGTTGGTGGTGCTCTGTCTTCCTCATCCGCCGGTGGTTCGAGCGCGTCAACTTCTACCGGGGTTGGACAGACTTCAATGATGACTGCTCTCCGCGGCGCAGTTGGAACTGGTATCATGTCTCAGACTGGAAGTGCGGTGGTTGCTCCGGGTAGTTAATCATCTCTGTCTAAGAACATGAAGCCTTGATTTTCGGGCTCAAATATTTTTACGTGGTGGGCTTTTAGAACCAACCCTATTTTTTTATTCATAAAGTAGATTCCAGATATGTAGAAATTACACGTAACTGTGTAGTTCGCACAGCATCCATCTATGATAGTCATTGTTGAAGGAACGCGATTACTATCATATAAACGAGAGTCCTCGGTATATTTGATACGAAGTGTGTCACTGTCGGATATGTTTGAATGAAAGACGTTGTATATTTCGTCTACCGACATTTTTGTGTTAAACAGGTCTTCGTAGCGATTTGATAGTTCTTGTATTATTTCGCGTTCTAGCGTTCTGTATTCATCTGCGAACGCTGGATTGTCTGATAAAGATATCATCAGGTTTATCTGATCGTTTGCTCCGTAGTTATTAACTTTGAACCCGAATGGCATCTTACTACGAGGAACAACAAGTTTGATATCTTTACCGTCCTTTTTTAAAGAAAGGTTGTTAGATCTAGAATTTCTTTCTAATTCTATCATTAATTCTATTTTAGTTTAAATCTTTAAGTCTTTTATGCACTACAATTTTCGCAGGGTTCGAGTGTGAATTGTATGGGTCTCGCCTTGGCTTTGCTTCGCAGGTAGTACATTCCAGTTTTCAGTCCCTTGTTCCATGCGTACATGTGCATTGATGAAATTTTGCTCACCGTGGGTGATTCTAGGAAGAGGTTCATGCTTTGGCTTTGGCATATGAAAGCTCCTCTGTCTGCTGCCATATCTATGATTGATTTTTGGCTAATTTCCCAGACCGTTTTGAAAACGTCCTTGATCTTTTGTGGGAGTTCTTCAAATCCCTGTACAGATCCACCGGATCGGATAATCGCGTCTTTCACGTGCTTGTTCCACATGTTGATTTCCTTCAGTTTTTTTATGAGGTGTTGGTTGACGACAACGAATTCTCCCGCCATTGTGCGTCGGAGGTAGATGTTGGTGGTGTAAGGTTCGAAGCATTCGTTGTTTCCTAGAATTTGGCTGGTGCTTGCGGTAGGCATCGGTGCCACGAGCAGGGAGTTCAGAGCCCCGTGCTTCACCACTTCCCCTCGCAGTTTTTCCCACTTGGGCGCGAGCTTAAGACTGTTCGCGTCGATGTTCCACAAGTCGAACTGAAACTGACCCTTTGATAGAGGAGATCCTTGGAACGTTTCGTACGCCCCGCGTTCCTTTGCGAGTTCCACCGACTCGGACATTGCGGCGTAGTAAATGTGTTCGAAGATGTGCCTATTGAGTTCCTTGGCTTCGTCGCAGTCGAAGGGATATTCGAACATCATGAACACATCAGCCAGTCCCTGCACACCGAGTCCCACTGGTCGGTGCCGCAAGTTGGATTTCTTTCCGCATTCAGTCGGGTAAAAGTTCTTGTCGATGACCTTGTTCAGGTTACGCACGAGAATCCTCGCCACGGATTCGAGCTTTGAGAAGTTGAAGGTTTTGTTCTTCGCGTCTACGAACTTGGGGAGTGCTATGGATGCGAGGTTACACACGGCGGTTTCGTCCTTGCTAGAAACCTCGAGGATTTCGGTACACAAATTGCTGGACTTGATGATACCAATATTCTTTTGGTTCGACTTTTTGTTACATGCGTCTTTGTAGAGCATGTACGGCGTTCCCGTTTCGATTTGCGAACGCACGATGGACTTCCACACGACTTCTGCGTTGACCGTCTTCCTCGCGAGTCCTGGCATTTTTTCTGCGGCTTCGTACATGTTGTTGAATTCTTCTCCATAGACTTCCGACAAGTCCTTCCCAAACTTGTTTCTGACTTCGTTCGGGCAGAAGAGCGACCACTGACCTCCGTTTTTCAGCCTCTCCATGAACAAGTCCGGGATCCACATAGCAGTGAAAAGGTCTCTGCAACGGGCTTCCTCGTCTCCTTGGTTTAGGCGGAGATCCAAGAAGTCCATAACGTCTGCGTGCCACGGTTCGAGATACACCGCCACAGAACCCTTCCTTTTCCCTCCCTGGTTGACGTACCTTGCGATTCCGTTGAAGACGCGCAGCATGGGGATGATTCCATCCGACTTGCCATTGGTTCCCTGGATTCTGGATCCACTTGCGCGAACGTTATGTACGTGTACTCCCACCCCTCCCGACCACTTGCTGATTCTCGCCGTCTTCTTCATCGTGTCAAAGATTCCGTCGATGCTATCTTCGTTCAGCGCCTCGAGAAAGCAGCTGCTCATTTGCGGGCGCGGGGTTCCAGAGTTGAACAGCGTGGGCGTTGCGTGAACAAAGTACCCGAGTGACATGTGGTTGTAGGTGTTTTGAACTTCATCGAGCGGAATCTCTCCGGTTTCCTTGTTGTAGTGGATTCCGCAAGACACCCTGAGGAACATGTACTGCGGCGTTTCTACGATCAACCCGTCGACCTTGGTGAGATACGCCTTTTCCAGCGTCTTCAGTCCGAAGAAATTGATGTCGTTGTCCCTATTCTTCTTAATCATCTTTTCGAGATCCGCGTCGACGTTACACATTCCGTTGAACAGAGTTTGATCAAGAATCATCTTCCCATTCATCGCGGACATGGCTTCCATGAACGTGGGACTCGCGTTCTTTTGGATGTTGCTTGCCGTTATGCGTGCGGCAAGTTTCTCATAGTCCGGTTCAGTGGAAAGCATTCCGGCTGCAATTTCGGCACTGAGTGTGTCTATTTCTTCACTCGAGATGCCATCATAAAGTGAGGACATAACTTTTTGGGCGACTTCATCAGGTGATACGCCCGAAAGGTTATTGGTAAGCTTTCGGATACGACTGGCAATTTTGTTAAAATTGACATCCTCAAGCTGTCCGTTGCGCTTCTTGACCTTCATTACTACTATATCGATTTTTATCTTTAATTGTTCTTGCACAGAGTTCCCTCTCTGACACGCACCGCGCCAGCTGGAATGTACTTCCTGTCTGGTCTCGTGAGGTAGGTGTTGGTGAGAAAAATGCCTCCTGGTGTGACGTGGGAAGCCTTGAAGCACTCGTCCTCAGGCTGACACTCGGGTCCGTCGTAAAGACGCAGAGGACGCTCGTTGGTGTTTTCTGGAAATGATGCCATTGTGAGTTCCTGCATTTTTATTATATTAGTAGATTATAAAATGGATTTCCGTTTGTCTATGATTAACTCTATGCGCCAGGCACCAACTGAATTATCCGAAAACTTTTTTTGCTCGAAGAATATAAATTTGATTCAAAAGCAAGCCAGACAGACCATTAAGAATGAAACCGGTCTTTCTATCGATAGGCAAAATGATGATGACTTGGCTACTATTATGAGGCAGATTTACATCACGAATGTTTATAATCCTTACACCGATGTTTCGGATCAGATAAAGGTTCTGAACTCGAGGGTGTTGCAGTTTGTTTTACAGCAGATTAGGGTTGGTCTTTCGGAGAGAATCGCCTACCTCAGGGATATCTCTAAGCCAATTCAGCCGAACCAACTTCCCAAGTCGACTACCACATACGGGAATAAAATACCATACAATAACAAGATAGGATTATGATTAATCAGATATGTGGTGTCCTTTATTTCCTTTTCACATCTAAAATCATACATCTTTTCGCGATTGGAACTATTAAGCCCACACTTGATAGTTCGAAGGCTGAGGAGCACAAGCAGGAATTCATAATGAATACGTGCGAGTTATTTTTTATTATAGTGGCACTACTGTTATTAAAAGGGAAGAACATCTGAACAGTAAGTAAAATGTCTCTCAACGCACACAAGCATGAGACCGCGCAATTGTGCATGGAAAAGGGGTGGGATAGATCTAATATATTCTTGGTTTGGATGCTTTTCATGGAGGAGATAGGCGAACTCGCGTCTGCGATTCGTCACCATACCAAGCATTTTAGAAAGCAGAATGTTAAGAAGGGCAATGGAATAGACGTCGTGATGGAGATGGGAGATGTATTCAATTACCTTTTTCAGATAGCGGGGATGCTCAACATTGACCTCGACGATATGTGGCAGAAGCAGATGCGTAAAGCCCATAGCAAGACATATAAAATATCTGTGTATAATAACAGGAAAAATGACATCGTCCTTAGGGTTAAGTGATGAAATCATAATAAATGACATAAATTACGAGACATTGCCTGACAATTTCACTCCTGGTGTGGGCGGTACTTACAAACGCAATCCTCCTCCTTACAAGCCTCCCGAGGAGGTCGTTGCGAGTTGGGATGAGGACGTCCCCAGTCCAGCGTGTGAACACACGTACACCGCTGGATATAGGACGGCATCTTATTGCACACCTAAGACCGTCACTTGCGACCTTAAAAGGTCGTACGAACCAGAAAGAATAATCGATCCCGGACGCCTGGACTACCTTGCGCGTGAAGTCGCTGCAAAGAAGAAGGCTTCCATGCTTTCAACGATGATGGATAAAGAAAACATCGATGGCGTCGATAGATTAAACACAATTCTGGCTGTGCTTTTCATTCTAGCTGCAGCTTTTCTTTTTTTGAAGTCAATGCGCTAACGAGCGTTTTTTGTAATTCTTCTTTACCCTTTTCTATATTTTCTTTAAGTCCCTCACAATTATGTGTCTCCATGAGTATGCATCGAGAACAATAATTGCGATTACACGACTTACACTGAAGTGTGAGGAGCCCAACCTTTTTGCGGCAGCAGTTGCACCTCATCTTGGTATATCATAAACGTATTTCTTAAAGTTCGCATTCCTCTTCTTCTTTCTTCTCTACGACCGGAATCTTTGCGATAGATTCCTTTTTCTTTCTCTTTTTGATGAGACCTTCCGTCCCGTGGATTCTGTGCCACAGTACCCTATCCCAGAAGTTGCGCATGATTGGTAGATTTTCGGCGAACCACTCCCTGTCTCTCTCGACGCTCACGACGTTGAACTCGGGATCCCTGGGCCACGTGAGTTCGCTCGGCTTGTATTGGATGAAATCGCACACTTCGAGGTCTAGAATTTCCATCAGGAGCTGTACCTGTGGCATGTAGTAGGAAGGTATTTCATCTTTGATCTCCCTCCTAAGAGGGCACTTAATTTCTATCAGCCTCCCCGATGACGTGACGCCGTCGGGGCTTCCTGCCAGGTAATCGATTGTCGGGTGTGGAAGCAGTCCCACCTCGTGTACTTTTTCGTCGAACATTTCCTCGTACTTTATGCGCGCCTCGTCCTCGTACTTATTTCCCCACTCCGTTGCCGCGTTGCCCGTGAAAGTCCCTTCTCCGCACTTCACCGTTATGAGCTTCTCTGGCGACTCGTATGGGTTGACCCCTATGGCACTCGCCACCGCGCTCGCAGTGAGGCGATCCTTCCGTAGTTTATACCATCCATCAGTCCTCTGTGCAGGACTTCCCTCATCCAGTTTCAGAATCTTTACAACCTGCGGATGCATCATTAGTTTTCCTAGGTTTCAAAGTTTTAAGTGCAAAAAATGCAGCCTTTTGTTCGGCTTCCTTTTTCGTCGTTGCGACTCCAAAGCCATGCCTTTCACCATCAACGAAAACCAATACTCTAAATCGACTGCCATCGCTCGCATCTACGACATATTCGGGCAATTCCTTTTTCTTTGCCTGGCAGAATCGCATAAGAATATCTTTGTAGTTATCGTCTTTCCGCAGCACACTGTCCAAGTCAACTATGTTTTTATCGTTAAATATTCTCAAAATGAACTGTTTCGCGTGAACCATTCCCAGATCGAGGTATATGGCACCTATGAGCGACTCGAATGCATCTTCCAGAATTTTGGGATTCTTATTCCAGTTATTTCGCATTCCCTTGTCATCCATCACAATCCATTTGTAAAGTTGCAGTTTGTCTGCAATGTCGCTTAGCGTTTTACCCCTCACGAGTTTCGTTCGCGCGCGGGTCAAGAATCCCTCTTGATTCTTTTCAAAACGGTCGAACAGAAAACGCGTGATGACGAAACCCAGGACGGAATCGCCCATAAACTCAAGCGTTTCATTCGAACTATCAAAATTATATTGTTTCAAGGCACTCTTGTGGGTGAAAGCACGTCGATATATGTTTACATCGCGTATCTTGGTGCCCACAAGAGTGTCCAGTTCTTGTTGGTTAATGATATTCATATATTATATAGTACTGCTTATTTTTTTAACCCACCCTACTTCGAAGCAACTGGCTTGCGAACCTTCGTTGGCTTCTTCACGACCGTCGGCTTCTTCGCAATCTTCTTGGGCGCAACGGGCTTAGGCGTCTCGGGCTCGGGCTCTGGGGTGGAAGTGGGCGGGGCAGGCACCTCTGGCTCTGGCACGAGTTCCTCGCTCGGCTTGGTCTCCTTCACGTAGTGGGGACTGAGGTACGTCTGGATGTTCTGGTACGTCAGTACAACGTCATCCGGAACCTTTAGCAGAGCCTGGAGGGCAGCATCGTTCCTAACGAGAATCACCTTCCCGTTCTCGGGATCCTTCAGCCCCTTGTCGCGGATGTACTTCGTCACCAACTTCGTAATGTTTGAACGCGAGTGCTCACAGCCGTGCTCGAAACCGAGAAAGTCCGCGAGTTCGTTCCCGATCTTGTAGGGGCGATTGAGGGCGTTGTTCTTCGATCGCTCTGCCGCCTTAATACCCTCTGGGTCATCCAGCTTCTGGATGATGCGACGGATGTTCTTCATGATGAGCTTCAGTTCCTTCGTATGGGCAACCAGCGTCTCATTCTGTAGCATAAGAATGTCACTAAGACCGTCAAGAGTAGCCATTTCTATTATGAAATAGTCCTGTGTCTTTAAGTATTTTATGTAGAGATATAGTAATGGACACCAATTCCTATACCGAAAAAGTGTTGGGTGATTTCGTCGCGAAATATGTTTGTCAGAGCGATAAGTTACTCAAGAAATATTTATGGGAGGGAGACGTGAAAAATTTCAGAAAAAGACTTTCTAAATTCAAAGACGCAGACGAAAACATCAAGAAGGTGGTTCTCACCACGATGGTGAACGAGCTCGAAACGGAAATTTTGAGAAACTTCACGAATGTCATAAAAGACACCAGGAAGTACGGGTTCCTCATTCTCTCGGGCGGCGCAGCAATCAACAAATACGTTCCATTTGACAAGATGGGAATGGTAAATGACATAGATTTTAAGTTCGTGCCCGTGTTCAAGGGGGTGGGACCCAGTAACCCTAAGTATTTCGGTTATACCCAAATGGCGAAAATACTTTTGTGGAACGAGATAGGGAGGATGGTTAGGAGAATGTCATCAAAAAAATACATTTCGACGAAAATTTTAAAAATTATCGACAAAATTCGCGAAACGAATGTCGGTAAGTGTTTGGGTATAAATATTGTCGAATCGAAGCCTTTGTTCAAGAGAAGATACGGGTACATTCGCAAGTTGAAGCAGGGCAACTCCAGTGAAGTCATTCCCGGTGACGTTTTACAGGACGTGGAGTTACTGGCAATTGACCTTTCGGGCATGAGTGTGTTTTTGCCTTCCGTGAATGCGGTGAGAAACGTAAACTTGGGCGGTCTTGTTGACGTTGCGATTCTCAGAATGGGGGAATTGGGTGCGAAGGTGATTAGGAATACGACCCAGGGTTACAAAACGTTCCCTAACATACTGGTGGCTGGAAAGAAATTCATAATTAACGACATTTATCTTTTGAGAAAATTCAAACTTCGTCCCGAAAAAATGGAGAAGGACAGGCAGCGTCTGGTTAAGTTTGCGCAGCACACGGGTGATAGTAGGATCAAGAATACCGATTCGAACACTTCTATATACAAGAGGGCAAGAAAGCAGATGTGGGATTATGACAGGAAGTTAATACAGAAAAACAAGGTCACAAACAAAAACATCAATATGATATCCGACATAAACGTTACGAAGTATTCCAAATACACGACCCCCCTCACGTCTTCCAAAATCCAGAAGGTGACGAATCCGATCGCAAACACGTCTGCACCGTTCCGTTTTGACGTTAACAAGAAGAAGTGGGTGGAGAACAGGTCGAATTTACACATTCGAGCGCTGAGTGCGAAAAACATCAACAAACCCACTCTTCGTGGATATAACCCCAAGCGAAACAAGTGGATACCAAAGAAAATACTCAAATCTGCCTTTGAAATACCATTTGTACCAAAGGTTAAAGACAAAACTAAATAAGATGGTATATACCCATGGACGCTGTATTCGGTGCCCCAGAGAACAATGAAGGTGAGGTTCACGTTTCGGTTCGTAACGGAAACGGTCGTCCCATGTTCAAGCAGTTGAATGGAGTCGTGATTCAAGAGGTGACCGATGACACTATTTCTTTCAAGCTACAGCAGGAGATGAACTGCTACGATGATGACATCGTGGCGGCTGCTAACGTGAACTCGGAGGCGTGGTTTGGTCGCAAGGTTCAAGAGAAGACCCTGGAGAAGGCTTACACCTCATCGGTGGAGGAGGATGTTCTCACTACCACCATCATGAAGGATAAGCTTAGGATTTACGATACGGAGAAGAACATCGTTGATGTAGATTCTCTCACAGAGGGAACTATTTGTAACGTGGTGGTTGAGTTGAACAGGATTTGGTTTGTCAAGCGCAACTTCGGACCCGAGTGGTTCACTGTTCAAGTCAAGGTTGTCAAACCTCCGGAGACTGACCCATACGATGGATACCTTTTCCAGGACGAATAAAAAAAATTGTAAGTTTAATATAAATGGCTAAGAACACCGGAAGAAATCTCATTTTATTTGCCGTGGCTGCGATTGTCCTTCTGATTTTCCTTAACTGCGTCGACCTCAAGAAAATATCGATGTACTCGCCCGCCCCGGTGACCAAGGAGGCGGAGGTGGTGGAGGTGGAGGGTGATGACGAGGGCGCGCTCGCCTCGGTGGAGGCTCCCCAGCAGAGCCCCGACGTTTGTGCCCTTAAGAACGGTGGCACCGGGCTGGCTTCGGCGCTCCTGCCCAAGGAGACGGCGACACAGGAGGACTTTGGCGAGTTTTCGCCCGACGAGATCCTGCAGGGTCAGAACTTCCTCGACCCCCGCGATCAGATCGGCTTCCCCGAGACCGCCGGAGGAGCGCTCCGCAACGCCAACCAGCAGATTCGCTCGGAGCCTCCCAACCCCCGCGATGCCGTGACCATCTTTAACACTTCGACCATCGCACCAGACCAAATGAGACCTCCTTTCGAGATCGGTTCGGGTCTGGCTTAAAGATTTAACGAATAATACTATTAATAATGACAGACGAACGTTCCGAACCCCATATCTCAGATGAGTATCGCTCTTCGATGAAGGAGTGGGTGGATATTAAAAATGTCATAAAGTCAGCTACTGCAGACCTCAAGAAGCTTCGAGACAGGGAAAAGAACCTGAATACGTTTCTTAAGGGATACATGAAGGCAAATAAGATAGACACCTGTAACCTTAGGAAGGGAAAGGTGAAGTGCTCTACCAAGCAGTCGAGGGGTGCCGTCACCAAGAAGACAATTCACGAGGGATTGTTCGAGTTCTTCGATGGTGATGAGGAACGAACGAAAGCCGCAATTGAGTGCATTGAGCGCAAGAGAGCGGTGAAGGAAACGACTTCCCTCAGGCTAACTGGGTTAAAGGTACCAGCCGATGAGTCTTCAGAAAGCACACCCGCAAGCCCCTAAAACCAAAATGGTAAACGAATATGTGAAGGACGATATCCGTGATGGATCGTCATTTGTTAATCATGATTTTGATTCTGATGAAGAATATCATGATGAACCAATGAGTTTTCTCGAGTGGGAAAACTATTATGCAGATGACATACACAATATGTGGTGGGAACTCAAGAGCTACCTTGACAGGACAGGCGCATCACTGTATATGCTACAGGGTAGGGACTACATGAGTTTCGCAGAATATTGCTGGAATAATTCATCTGGATATAGGTATAGACCGGCAGTAGGTCATTAAATTATATATGTATAATATTAAACATGATCGATATTACCGCCCCCAAAGTTCTCGCGCCCGCCGCTCTGTTCGCCGCTTTAAGCCCGGGACTGCTTCTCCAACTGCCAGACACCTTCGCTCTGAGCACCCTCGAGACGTCGCGTTCCTCCGTGCTCTTCCACGCTCTTGTGTTCCTGATAGTGTACAGCGTGGTGGCAAAGGTCTTTGGTCTTGTCCTCACAAAGACCGATCTTGCGGTTACGACTTTACTATTCGTTCTTCTCAGTCCAGGGTTACTGCTGACTCTTCCGCCTTCGTCGAACGGAGTGTTCATGTCGGGTCAGACCAGCGTGTCGGCAATTCTCGCTCATACCTTGGTGTATGCGATAGCGTTCGCTACACTGAGAAAGACTTTCCCTCACTACTACTAGGCGAGAGCATGAAGATAAAATATCTGGCTCTGGGACCAGCCGCAATGGGGTACTTTGCACTGCTGGGGAAAATGCATCAACTAAAAGAATCAAAAGAACTAGAAAATCTATCCGAAATATCCGGAGCTTCGGCAGGAGCAATATTAGCACTGCTATACTCTATTTTTGACGGAGACACCAAAGAACTACTCGATTTCTCGATGGATCAAGAAATTTCGTCAAAAACAAAGCTTAATATACAAACTCTCTTTAATAACTTCGGACTTATAGATACAACCGAAATCAGAAGCGTTATTAAAGAAACCATAAAACAGAAAATCGGACTAGAAAATCCAACATTCGCAGAATTCGATGAAAAGGTAAATATAAAAATACACATATCGGCTTATTGTCTAGAAAACAGCGAAACGCAATATTTCTCTTCCGATGCCACACCGGAAATAAGAGTAGTGGATGCAATCATGGCATCCATAGCAGTGCCGTTTCTGTTTTCTGCAGCGAAAATAAAGGACAAACTCTACGTTGATGGAGGACTGTGTGAAAGCGCACCCATGGCACCCTTCCTATCGAAAAGAGGAGAAGAAGTCCAAGCCATCACAATTATGTCCAGAAGAGAAATGAATGAAATAAATGATATAAAAACATTTACCCAAAAGATAGTTAACTCAATCCTAAAAAACAGAATAAAATATGAAAACATAAAAACTTCGAAAATTGACCTCAGGAATTATGATATCTTTGATTTCAAAGCGAAAGACACGGATAGATTAGAAATGTTTGTAAAAGGCTTCCTTACAATATAAATTATTCTGTATGTATAGTAAGATGGCCACTGCGCTCAGAAGGAGAATCTCCAAGCAGGTGGGAGTGCCGATGTTCTACCTCCAATCGAGGAGCGTAGCACAACTCGAAAAACTCTATACCAGGTGCTCGAAAGGCATATTGCCCATGCCGCCGATGAGACCCTATAAAAATTACCTCATACCCGATTCGCCGTTAAGTGCGAATACGTACTACAAGGTATTTCTCGTACCGAGACCCAAAAGAGCAGACCTCGTCAGGGCTGCAAACAAACTCGGCATAAAGATTGGAAAATCGAACGTGCAAACGCTCAAACAAGTGATTACGCAGATAATGCACAAAAATAAGTTTCCGGAGCCCATAGTCATGCCAAAGCAGCGAATGCGAATAGCGAAAAGAAATACGATGCCGGCGATTGTGCCAAACGTCGCGCAACCGACGGAACCGAGAAACAAAAAGGTGATCATCCAACACCTCGCAAACAAAGGAAAACAAAGATTGCAAAAGTTGCTCAACGACAGAAAATTGCAAAATTCACTCAGAAAGAAAGAGCTCAATGCGCTCCTCGCAAAAAATAAAATGGTGAAGGGATCCGACGTTCTCAATGCACTTCTCAAAAACAAAACAAAAGAAGAAAAAGAAAATGCGATTAGAAACCTTCTGGCGGGGAGGAGAAACAGAGCCGTCAACATGGCGAACCTGTTGAGACCAAGAGTAAACACACAAAACAAAGGAATCGTTACGAACGTTCTCGCGGAAATGAGAACAAACAACGTGCCCAAACCAAAGGGAATCACAAGAAATGCACGGGCATCTACAAACAACGTGCCCAAACCAAAGGGAATCACAAGAAATGTAGGAGTATCCACAAACAACATAAATACGAGAAATGTAGGAGTATCTACAAACAATATAAATACGAGAAATGTAGGAGTACCTACAAACAACAACGCACCATCGCCCACAAGAACACTGCCACCGCGAAGGGTGAAGAGAGAATTACCGCAGGCAACAAATAAACCACCCATGCCCCAACGGAGAAGAACATTACCACCACGGATCAATCCCACCGCGGCAGAAGAAATAAATCTCCCATCACCTCCCACAGGTCTTCCTACAAACAACCAGATACCCGAACCCACCGCGACAGAAGAAATAAATCTCCCATCACCTCCCACAGGTCTTCCTGAACCCACCGCGCCCGGCAGCACCGTCACCCCCAACACTCGCAACAACACAGTCATCTCCACCACTCCCAACAACGGCAACACCCTCGATAGTAAGCTTCAAAATAGAATCAATAGAATGAAAATGCGCGTAGGTGGACCGGGAATAAACAATCAGAGGGCAAGAATAGGTGAATTGGGAATAAACAATCAAAGGGCAAGAATAGGTGAACCGGGAATAAACAATCAAAGGGCAAGACTGGTAGGATAAAATATTATATTCCAATATATTAATGGTGAATACAGAATATATAGCTCTTGCGAAAACTTTAAGCAAAGAGCTTAATAACATACAAAAAGTATATGAGAGCGACAGGGATCTGGCAAAGGCGTTAAATAAGGTTAATGCCGTAAGCAAAAGAATTAACAATGCAGCCAGTAACGCCCAAGAGAACAATGTTTTAAAAGCTTATAAACTGGCTAATATTAATGCCAACGGTAAAGTTAAATACCCAATTACTAGTTGGAACAGATTAAAAAAGGGTAAATCTAAAAATCAATTTGCCCAAACCATCGCCAACGCCAACAATGCCGGTACCCAAACCAATGCTAACAAGACCCTGAATGGTAACAATACCCCCAATGGTAACAAAGGTAAAAATGCCGGTACCCAAACCCCCAATGGTAACAATACCCCCAATGGTAACAATACCCCCAATGGTAACAATACCCCCAATGGTAACAATACCCCCAATGGTAACAATACCCCCAATGGTAACAATACCCCCAAAGGCAACAATGGTAACAATGGTAACAAGACTCCCAAAGGCAACAATGGTAACAACACCGCCAAAGGCAACATTATTAGTATTGCCAACAAAGTTGCCATCGGTCCAGAACCACTTCAAAAATCAAATGCAGTGAAACCTAATGATAAAATTCAAAGACTTCAAAAAAAAGTGATTGAACTAAAGAAACAGGTAAGTAATGCGAACCCATTAGGAGGTTCCAGTGATCTCACAAACAAACTTAAAGCCGCTATAGCTCAATTTAGACAAGCTAAACAAGAAGCTAAACCTAACTCCGGTAAAAATAAAAATAGCAATAATCAGCCACTCAGAATTACATCTAGCAATAACGCTGCTAAAAACAAATTAGCCGGCAACTTAGGAATTAACATTCAAACTCTTAATAAACTCACGAAAATTATAGAAAACAACCCTTCTAAGCGTAATATTACCACTAAAGATATATTGAACTACATTGTAGAAGCAAGAAAGACCAATGGACGCCTTAAATTTTATTCACTTAACAGCAATGAAAATATCAAACAAACGGCTACGAGAGCTATTAACAATAAGATTAAGAAAAATGAAAGGAACGCCATAAGACAAAATAAAAGTAACAATAATAATTACGGAAGTCTCAACGAAAAGTTAGGTTTTAACAACAAGGAAAACAAATTTTATAACGCTCAACCGCGTTTAAACAAAAACAATAATGCTCTTAAAAATGCAATAAGTTCTGTACTTTTGGAAAACAACAAAACTTTACCTAAAAATTTAACTGTAAATAATGTCATGAAAATGATTAAAAATACTCCTAACTTTAACTATAATGGCAACTTGAAATCTTCGATTCGTAAAATTCTTAATGGTCGTAATAGTTCGACTCGAACTGTGGTTCCCGTGGCAGGTCCTTCTAACTCGGCAAATAATTCTAACGCGGAAAATAATTCTAACGCGGCAACTCCTTCTAAAGAGGCAAATAAATTTAACATAAAACCCAATCCTTTGTTTAATGCTCCCCCCACTATTAACACCTTAAGAATTTTGAATTATCGACTTAGGAGAGGTAGTAGGGTTCCACGGAAAGATTTGGAAAATATAAAAAATAAATTGAGTAGCATAAGAGCTTTTCTTAACAGCAAACGCAGACCCAAGAACCGGAACAACGATTGGAGAAAAATGAATGCAACATATAAAGCTGTGCAAAGTCGGTTAAACAGAGCGTTGGCAGGAAAACCTTAAAAATAAAAAGTATATAAATAGTAAGTGGATTTCATTACGCATGATTCCTACAAATTCACAGCTTGCGAGTTGCATTTCTGGAAAGTGCAAGTCTCGTGCTCCCGCCCCCCCCGTTTCAGCTCGTCGCATCGGTTCCCTCAAGAAGGGTGAGCTCACCAAGTACGGTTACGTGAACGTCGTTAACATGACAAAGCTCGCGCGCCACCGCGCTTTGATGAGAGCCATGCGCGGCATCGCTCGCGAGAAGGGCGTCAGTCTCTATGCGGCAGGTATTACTCTGGTGAGGAAGCTCAATGCGGTGTACGTGTACACTCGCAGAACGAATCCCAATTCTTCGGAGATTTTCTTGCGCGATAGAAAATGGGTTAGCGATAGCATTAAAAAGTTAAAGAATAAGAAATAAATTATATTATGTCTATACGTTCTATAGCTAATCATGTTTATAAAACACTTGGTTATGGTCATTCGGAGAGCGTTTATCACAGAGCGATGGAGGTCGGTCTCAGAAAGCGCTGCATCCAATATGAAACCGAAAAGGTTGTCACCATCACCTACGAGGGACATGTGGTGGGCAGTCGTCGCTTCGACCTTGTAGTCGATGGAAACACTATCGTTGAGCTGAAATCCGTCTCTGCCATAAAGGAAAGGGAGCGGACGCAGCTCAGGAATTACATGGATATCACGGGAATGGAACACGGCGTTCTCATAAACTTCCCTACGAATGGAAATGATCTCGAATTTATCGAGAGGAAAACTGAGGAAATTCATCTAGAACGTGAAGGAGAGGTAACACTTTCATCACCCACCTCGCATGCTGCATAGCATCCTTATAGTAATCTTGGGGGTTCGTTTCTCTCGCATCTAAAGCAATTTTCGCCTGCTTTAGATGATGGAGTGCGTCATTGACACAGTGGTCATTTACCACCTTGCCATTTTTCAATTTTTCAATTTCGGCTTCTATTTCTTCGAACATTACTTATATAAGCTTCTTATACTTTAACGCCGCGAGAATGAGAAGGACTACGAGCGCCACGAGTGCGCCCACCTCGAGATTTCCCTTGGGGAGACGCAGCATGGGTTTCTTGGGGGCGGGTGCCTTCTCCTCCTCCTCCTCCTCCTTCGGGGCTGGGGGCTTCATCGCGACTGGGGCATAACCTTCCTTCATGTACGGCATTGAGAGTTATATAATTATAAAATAAATTTTTTTGATCAATATATGGATTTTTTGACTATGTAAAATTTTGAATCCGAGAACTTGTAGCCCAGGAAGTTATTGCATTTTTTACAAAAAATACAGTCTGACATTGTTCCATTTAAAGTTTCCCTGTATCTGCAAAAGTAGTTCGTAACCTTCCTGAACCTGTAACACAGTTCTTTCTTATCTGTTATTAAAGTCGTAATCCGCATTCCATACATGTATGCAATTGCATCGTGGCAAATTGAACAGGTGTAGTAATCAACAGGGGATTCATCCACGGTTCTTACTATACCCATAATTATATTATATTGACTAATTTTAAATGCCTAAACCCACTCCTTCTCCTGGTAAATCATCTAAACCCACGTCTCCCAGAGCGCCTAAACTCAAACGTAAATCCACTGCATCCACGAGGAAACAAGAAGCGGTGCTATTGGCGGGAACACAAATGCCCTCCACTAACAAGAACCTTAGTACAATTTTTACAAGAATAAAATCTTCTAACAATAATTTACGTATTAAAGTCGATGCGTTAAATATACTGCAGCGCCGAATCAAGCACTACTACATTAACACTAGCATTAGTGGAAAGATGAAAGAAATCGGCAGAGGTCTTTTGGGCAAGCTCATGGAAAAGCGAGTCCGTTTTAAATTGTAGGTATGTATTCCCATTTTAACTCGATCGTTATATTTTTCCATATCTTGTCCTGTTGTTTTAGTTTTTCCTTAGATTTGAGAAGCGGGAAACAGGGCAGAAAATCGTCCTCCCCAAGTAGTTCGCAAAACTTGTAGAGAACGTACGAGTAAGACAGGAAGTTCTTTCTTTCCGTTGGACAGTGCTTTTCGAAGGGCTGTTGAATTTCGGAGAACATCAATCTCAACTTCGCCTCGAGCGCGTGCGACATTCGCGGTGGTGTTATTCCGTTGAGAATTGTCGTAATGTAGGGAACGTGTTCGTAATATTTATTTAATCTTAACTTTTTGAGAACGTTTCTTACCTTCGGGTGAGTTATGTCCTCGAGTTTCTTTATTCGCTGTTTTTGGAATTCGTATCTCAATTGGTCTATTATTTCCGTGGGTATGGTGGTGCTTTCTATGCCCTGAAATTGCGAAATCCACTCGTTGAAATGGTTTTCGCGCTTGTAAGAATACACAAAGTTTTTTTCTATTTCCTGCTCTTCCTTGTAGGAGAGCTCTTCTCCGAGGTAATCGACCGTGAGTCCGCACTTCGGGCACACGAGAGAACTCGCCGAGGAGTGGTCTATGAGGGCAACGTCACACCTTTTGCATATTTCGAAAGACCGATCCGTTTTTATCTCATCCGGGTACTTACCCTCTACTTCAACAAGAAATCGCTCGAATAGTTCCTTTTGTTTTGTATTCTTCTTGAAGGCGAGTGGAAATTTGGCATCGCTCACATTTTCCTCTTTAAGGTTTAAAAGTTCCTGAATGTAAGGAGCGGTTTGTAACATGTATTCGGTCAACTCCGCGGGGTCTTCTATCTCTGAACACCGCTTGGTGTAATATTCTTCCATATGTATAGATAAAGAAATCAATTCTTTATTTATAAATAGCAATGAAAAGATGGCTTATGGAAACCTTTATGAAGCTTTACTATTATTTCGTAAAGCTCACGACGCTCAGTGATAACTACGTGTACGATAGGTGGATGACATACAACTCGAGTCCTCTAATGACCGAACCTTCGTACAAGTTTTGGCAGGATCTATCGGCAGACTGGAGCACCGACGAGAATGAAATATACTACTACGATTTAAACGGAGAAAACATAGATACAATTAACGAAATCGCGCGTAACATTCCAGATAACGTTTCAAATGTCGTGCTACACACAAAATATTACAAGAGCAGAATGACGTACTACAAGGCAGAACGCGCCGATGGAGAATACGCTTGGCCCCCCGTTAAGAAGAGGCGTTCCGGGATGTCCTTCAACCCCATCGTCTTAGACGCCTGGTGTGGAACGCAAGAGGAACCCAAAAAGTTCAACATATTTTGTGTGATTAGGGAGTTAGCGGGACCGCGTGGAGATTTCCACGGTTCCGACGTTCCCCTCAAACACGTCGTTGACATAAATCAGCCGTTAATAACAATTCAGTATGCGAATGGAACTGAAAAGGTATTAACGGAGGATGACTCATTTTCTAAATTATTCTGATTTTGCCGCCAGGTAGAATTCAATTTTCCCCAAATTAGCAACATCATATACAAACACAATTGGCATTGTTTCCGTAGGATTCGTGAGTTGAATTCTCATGTTGGAGCACATCCCGGTTGCCTTTGTAAATAGGTTAATATACTTGAGAGGGTACACGCTTCCCGCCTTTCCCTCGAAATCGTTCTGTTCGGTGTCTATTTCCGTCTGCTGCGACGCGAAGTCACCATCGCATTCGATGTTAAGAATATTGTTCTTGCGCTCAATCTTTATTTCCGTTCCTATGTTCGACATGTCCCTGCAAATTCTCTGGAAATCGACAGAAGGCATGACGGTCACACAGGTTGGCTTGATTTCGGGAATCTGAAGCTCATCCTCGTTGATCCACAGCATCTTGAGTTGGAACGTCGTGCTTGACTTTTTCACCTCGTTCTCAATCTTAATCTTTATGAAATCCGAATTTTCTATCGTCACGGTCAGAATATCCGTGTTCGTGATGAACTTCAAAATTTTGAAAAAGTTTGAAACATTCACGCCCGCCCTTATATCATCTTTACATTCATACTCCTCGAACTTTTCTGCGTTGAGGTTCATGTTAATGAGTGCCACCTTTGCCGTGTCCAGCGCAGTGATATTCACACCATCCTTCGTGAAAAATATGTTCACGTCATTTATGATTTCCTTCAGAACCTCAAAACAAGACTTGAGAGACGATGCCTGTATTGTTTTGAAATACATTCCTAATTTGCTAACGATTAAAATCTTTAATTTCCATTTCTCTTGTTAAAAGCATCATTGACGCTCATGCTTATTTTTTCTTGGAGTTCGGGCGTGATGTGTGGTGCCAGCTGCGCCCCGTAACTGTCTAGATCGTACATCGACGAGCGACTCGAATCCGGTTCGTCACCGATGGAGCACGTGCCTATCGCCTCATCGCCAAAGCCACTCACGGAGTCTGGCAGGAGAGACTCGTACCACATCTTGAGTTCCTTTCCAGACAAAACCTTGCCATCGTTTGTTATCAACGCTGGCACTGCCTGTATTTTGTTCAAAACATCCCCGGGTAGTCTGTGCTTATTCACGTCTATGAAGTTCGACACGTCGTGGAGGGGGGGCTTACTTTGAATAAAATTCAGCAGATTTACACAATGTTCACACCGAAGGCTGTAAAACAAAGTCGCTGTCATCTGAAATCCTATTTTATTTTTGTCAAAAAAAATTGACGCGCTATATTAAATGAAGATGATGTATCTCCTACTCTTCGTCGCAGTTTTATTTATAGTTTTACGTTCCACCAAGGAGGGATTCGTGGATTACGGTTTTTCCGGGTGGAAGAAGCCCGTCCCGCGGCTCACCATAACAGACGGTAAGCCAGTCGATACCTCCACCCTCCGTCGCGACCTCACGGTTTTGTCATCAGACACCATTGGCGGAATAGTGAACGCGGTAGCCGAATCCGCGAAGCAGACCACCAACATGTGTTTTACGCCGATAGAAACCATATACATAAACAAATACTCGGGTGAATCGGGCGACTTTTTCGACTCGCGTATTATGTTCTATTGCCCAAACAACTACTTCACGGTGGAGCTCATAAGCCAGGTTCGCGCAGAAGGCACGGGATACAGGGTAACGTCGATGCGCACCCAGGTACCATCGAACGACGCGAACGGACCATCGGGATTCGCAAACGACGCCGGATCGGTTTTCGTGAGCCACGACGAACTGCTCAAAACCGTCTCTCCCAGCAACTCTGCGATGAACGCTGTGTTAAAGGCGCTTGAGAAAAATAACTAAAACTAATAAGATGAACAAGCATCTGGTGTCTATATCAGAATTACATTCAGAAGAACAAAAAAAGAAAAAAATACGTAAAGAAACGTACGTAAAGATTCTGGATATAATCTCGAAAAGAATAAAAACGAAGAATGAATTGGGAGAAAAACGTATGATATTTTCGACCCCCTCTTATGTCATGGGCTGTCCCAGTTTCGACGTATATTCAGCAACAATATATCTGGAAAGACAGCTCAAAAATGGAGGATACAATACTCGCCTCATATCAAACGATAGTATTTATATAGACTGGTATCCAAAAAGAAACAAAAAGAAAGAACCATCGACCGAACGCGTTACTGAAAGGGACGTGCTTGAAGATGAGTTTTCGAATCTAATTAATCTCAAAAAATTTGCGGATAAATACAGCAAAAATTAAATGTCCTAACACTAAAATATGGATTCAAGCCTCAATATTTTAGCTGTTGCGCAGGAAGAATATATGTCAAAGCTTAATGACATCCTAATACCCTTCCTTCTTACGAACTTCGAAAACATATACAATATTGCCGTCAAAGACTCAAAGGGGAAAAACACCCTCCTCCGTTTTCAGGAATATCTCCGCGACGTGAAGACTTGGAACAACTCCACCATAAAGGAGCGCACCGACGAGATTCGTCAGTCTTTCTCGCAAATAAAGGAGTTAATCGCCGCCATAGTCGTGGGATACGTCAAGATAATGAGCGCCATTCGATTGAACGACGTGTCTAATCAAAAAATACCCATCAAGCTTCCACGCACGGAAGACTTCATATTCAGGGTGTACGAGAAGAACGCGGAAGCCTACTACAAAGACCCCTATTGGTTTCAGAAGAACCTGAGCGAGGACGAAAAGCTGGACAAGGTTCAAGAAATCAATGCCAAGATCATCAGAGACGTTCTGAAGTCCATCATTCCCATCGATAAGATTCTCGAAACGTACATCGCCGGCACCGGAACGTTTCCCGATGTGACGGAAGTCGAAAGCCAGATAGGAGACGACACGCCAGATCCAGAGCCCATAGACGCAGAGGAACACATGGAGGACGAGAATCTAAACACGAACATCGAGTCCGAACCACCGATGGTGCCTTCCGTACCACCACCCGAAGACGAGGAGGTAAACGATGAACTCCATCCAGAAGATGACATCAAAACGGTTCCAGTTACCGGGAATGTGGCAGCGGACATGCCAGAACAACAGGATGAAGAGGAGTTTGACGACGGATTACTCGTTCCCTTTGCAAACGACCAGAGAAAGAAAAACTTTGTATAATATAATAGATTATGGACATAAGAGAGCAACTGAGAACACCCGAGGGTGCTGCCGTCGCCGCCATATTTATCACCGGTGCTTACATCATCCTGAAGGCAAAACTCAACAACGAGCCCAAGCCAGAGTTGAACGCGATCGCCAAGCCAGCCGTTCTGAACGCGATCATGGTTTACGTCATCGTTGCGAACGGAACGGCCGTCCAGGAGAAAATTTCGACAGAAGCGTTTTAATTTAAAGATTAAACTCTAAAAATGTATTAACTATGACCAGCGTTCGTGCATTCACCGAATTACTTGACAAGTTTCTCGAGGAGCTTATCGAGGTTTTCCCAGAGGAGTCCACTCTCAAGAAGTATCAGGCTTCCTATGACCTGATGAAGAAGACCAACCCCCGCAAGGTTGTGGACGTCTTCATGGCGAGCGTCATTCCCTACCAGAAGCAAATCTCAGCCGCCGATGAGCAGTTCTTCCTCAATAACAATATCGACTTCCTCGATGGACTCAACATCAAGAATTGGTGGAACGACGACCTCTCTGACAACACCAAGGCGTGTATATGGCAGTACATTCAAAACCTGACAATCCTAGGCATCACCATCGTTTCTATTCCAACTGAAATGATGGAGGGTATAGAGAACCTCGCAGACAAGATGGCTCAGGGTGCGAAGAGCGAGGGCGGAAGCGAGGACGCAGCGCCACAGATTGACATGAATGCGCTTCAAAGTATGATGGGAAACATGATGGGAATGTTTGGTCGTAAGAATTAATTTCGTTATATATTGTAATAAAAATGACCGTAGCTTGGTTTGAAGACCCCAAGCAACTCTTTGATGAAAAGAAGTTGCTTTCATTTTGGCCAACTTCAAAGCAAGATGCCGCGGAACGCGTAAACTCGACGACGCGTTTCATACTCTATGTGTCCGCCGTGCTTTACGCGCTTCACAAGGATAGCAGGATTCTGCTTTTAGCTATGTTCAGCGTGGGTATCCTCTACTGTTTTTACAAATCCGAAATGATATCGAAACCCGTGGAGGGTGAAAGCACCAGCGAGGGATATGCCGTCCAAAAGTGCGAAGCCCCCTCCGTCGAAAACCCCATGGCGAACGTTTTGATGTCAGACTACACGGAGTTCCCCGATCGCCCCTCTGCGTGCTACTACCCCAAGGTTCAAAAACAAGTTATGAACTTCCTTGACGACAGCTTTGCCAAGGACGTGAACGACCTCTACGGAAAGCGAAACATGGCTGCGAACCGAATGTATAGCATGCCCGCAACCACCATACCGAATGACCAAACCGCATTTGCGGAGGCGGCTTACGGTAAGAAATTCCGCCCCATGTGCAGAGACGACTCGTCGTTCTGTAACGCCGATAACAACCCCAGGCATCCAGAGCAGGTGCAAATACAGGCTATCTCTGGTGCAGGCATTTAAAAAAAATTAATTATGTATATTAAATGGAGAAAGAGAATCCGTACACACTCAATGCCGGTCTCAAGCTAGTGAATGATCGCGCCGTTCCGGTGTACAAAGCCTCAGAGGAAATTTTCACGTATCCAGTTCCGTCGAACACGAACAGCTGCTGCAGAGCCAGCACCGTCATCTACGGAACCGCGCCATACATGGCAGGAAAGGGTGCGCCCAACAAACTCATAGGACTCGACGACGAACTCCGCCCGCAAAGCACGTCGCGTTTCAACAAGTACTACGACCAGAAGCCGTATGACTTCCCGATGATAGACGTCTCGTGCCGCCTCCCGCAACGGGTCAGATCATACGACCCCGAGAGCACGAGGGGGGAAATACAAAACGCGCTGTTCTTACAGCGTTATTGCAAGAAATAAATATATAAATATATCTTAAATGGACCCACTGTCCGCAGTTGCCATTGCTGGTTTAGTCTTTGCAGGAAAAGCCTTAAGTGAGCGAAAATCTGAAGATTACTACTCAAGCCCGAATCCGCCCAATGGTACCTTTAACGCAGCGCAGCAAATACAAACGCCACCACCAGCGCGCCAAGCGAACATATATGAGCAAACCATAGACAGAGAGCTTTCGAATAGAGACTCCATAGCCGACAACATTAATAGGGGGCAGAGCGAACTCCCAGCTTCCAAGCAGGAACTTCCCAGTTTTGCGGTCGTGACGCCCACGTCCGGGAAGAATCCCTACGGACAACCCGTCTACAACATGTATGACAGACAAAACGTCTCCGGGAAGATGAACAACAGCCAGCCCATGGAAAAGCAGTACGTGGGTGCAGGCATAGGAGTGGGACCGAACGTCCCCGCCTTCGGAGGATACCAGCAGCTCTATAGAGTGATGCCAAACAACGTCGGTGGATACAAACTCACCACCCTCCCGGGAAGAACCGGTCCCGCTAACCCAGTCGTGAAAAGCCAGGGAAAGATAGGACAACTCACACAAGAGCGACCGGAGAAAACGGCAGCGCTGTTCGATAGAAGACCCCCGGTTAGGGGAAGAGCCGAAGGTCAGGGCGGAGCGCTCACCGGGGCGATGGGGAGAATGAACTTCGAAAAAACGAAAAGGCAGACGAACAGAAGCACCACCACCCTTCGCGCAGACACGCTAGGGTTCGGAGCCGCATCGAGCTACGTGCCAGCGCAATCACTCCAAGACGCCCCGACGAGAAACAAGGGTGACCTCAACACGTCCAGAATCAACGACGTCGCGGCACCAGGAATACACAGTTTCAACGGAGCCTACACACAAGACCCAGTCCTCACCACCGGAATAAGACCCGCCGTAAACAGGGGTAACAAGGACAGACCGGCGAACGCGGGGAGAATGAACGTTCGCATGGACCCCGTGAACCAGGGTGGTTCTCTGACTGCCGTTAGAAACTCGGCGTCGACGCAAATCGTCGGCGGCGCGGGACCCACCGGTGCGGGTAACCAAACCTACGTGAAGGAGAAATACCAAAAGAATAATGCATACAAGGGAAACAGAGACTTCAGAAGCTGCAATTTAGGACTTGCCAAAAAACAACTCGCAAACAACCCGCTGAACGTCAATTTCTCTTAAATACATACATTTACCCAACAATTTCCATCGTATCGTTACTTACGAATGTATGATGAAAATGGTTGATAAAATTCATCTGTAGTTATATTAATGAAAGAAACATATATTCTTGAAATAGATAGCGCACAGAGAAATGTTTCTGAATACCCGAATTCGAATGACTACGCAATAAAAATCAACAGACCTCTCTACGACGTGTCAGAAATCAAACTCATAACAGGAAGAATACCGCTCGCACAACACACGGTAGACGCCTTCAACAACAAACTCAAATGGGATGACACCGAAATCACGCTGACGAACAGAGACTACGACACGGGAATACAACTCGCAGCGAACGTCCAGGATAGCATTAGAACGGTATCGTCCTTAGCTTCCAGTGCTACAGTCACATTCGACTCGAACACCAACGCGATCACCTTCTCCAACACCAGCTCGTTTAATCTAGGGTTCCCAAAAGGAAACAGTGCAGCGATTGCATTGGGATTCGTAGAAGGAACGCACGCCTCCTCGGGACCCGGAAACGAAGTTGTTTCGAATGCCATAGACATAGATGGACCCACCAACCTCATACTCTCAGTCAACGGGGATGAAAGAGATGACATAAAGAAAGACGTGTACATAGAAAACAAAGAACAACAACCAATCCACTTCTTCGGAAGAATAACGACGGTGGGGTATTTAACCAACAGAATTATAAACTACAGCGGCGAAGATGACCCCGTGAACCACAAATTCTATAGGGGATCCGAAAATTGCATAGAAAACCTGCGAGTGAAATTCTTTTGCTCAAACTTCGATAAAGTCCACCCCTATGACTTCAAACTCAGAAACCACTTCCTTAAATTTGAAATAACCTGTAACCTCGATAAATTCGAAGGAACGAGTAAAAATAACCATAAACACCAAGCAATTGATATACCTCAAGTAAGTGAACCATATAAATTGCTTCCTGAAAATAAGGATGTAATGTATGTAGCTGCATTTGTTGCAATAATGTTTTTAGTCGTCCTTTTGACGATTTAGACACGCGCCACGGCGTAGACGGGCTTGTCGGGCTTCTCAACCTTGGTGAAGAGGTTGATGACCGTGAAAACCATCACCGCCAGGAGGGTGGTGAAAAGGGCGGTCAGCACGTAGTAGGTGCCGCCGTTGCGCTGAACCTTCACGACCTGCGAAATGCTCCAACGAACGGCATCCATCCACGCGATTGCCGAAGCGAAAGAAAAGCCACCGACAATCGCGGTGAGGGACTGAGTCCTCACCTGCTCGGAAATATCCATCACTTGCTCAAGAACCATTTACAATAAATAAATAAAATTATTCGCCTATGAAGTCGGTTTCAATAGTCAACTCATCGGTGAGATTCATATACTTCGGGTGCTTCCTGTGTCTTTTTATCACGTAATAGGGCGAATCACCATCTTCGGAATTTACATCTGTATCAGATACATAGGCATCCTCCGAAGACTGAACGGAAGAAGGATAACCATCATCATCGTCATCACCATCACTCAACTCACAGACATTTTCTTGTTCCGTAAATCCTTCGAGACTCGAAACTGACTCCGTATCGGAATCAATAATAGAACTCATTGAGCATCTACTTTATCAATAGCATTTTTTATCATTCTTTCCGCATCATTGACTGGAATCCACGTATCCCAGGTATCGTAACATTCGTTCACCTTTGTGAGCAACTCATCGTCTCCGCTGTAACGAGAAAACTCAACGTCAGTGTCATCCACCACGTAATCCTCTTCATCATCCTCCTGACTATCAGTCTCCTCGTAAATCTCCGGGTACAGTGAACCCAAATGTTTGCCAACCATGTTGCGAGCGCAGAAACGCATGGCATACACGCTGTCCAAGTGAAGAACCGTATCGCGTCCTGACTTGGTGGCGTAATGGGCAGCCAAAACAATGGACTGCTCAATAACTGGTCTAAATAAATCCATCGCGCTCTCAACGATCTTATCCTCCATTGCCGCTACTACTACTATACAGTAGAATCGTACGTTTAATTAAACTCAAAAGTCAAACAACATACCCGCCATGCCGGACTCCACGCGAAGAACGTTGTAATTCTTTGCATAAATCCTAATGTTTCTGTTCTGGTTTAATGCGGGATTCAAAAAAACGTTGAACATCACGTCCTTAATGCGACTGAAATTTACCTGACCAGTCGGCTGGTAATTCTCAGAATCGAGAGAGAAGGAATAGTTGTACACGAACCTCTCGGGGGGCTTCGTGTGAGACTGTAAAGGCTGTATCACGCGCAAATACAACGAATCGGCTATCTTATCATCAATCCTCGTGTTGCCGTTAAAAAGGAGTTCGAGCTTAGACAAGTTGTCACGGTTTGTGGCAGAACTACTAGTGAAATTAAAATAGTCAGAAGTGGTTGAATCACAAGACGATGCGGCTGACCTCCTCTTCTCATCCTCCTGGACTATGATGTACAACTCTTTGACCGGGTTCTTAAAATAAGTGCGAATGTGCTTAGGAAACTTCGTAAAATTATCACTGCCACTGGATGTAGTCTCGATTCCCTGTAACTGCGTAATCAAATAATCCTGGGAAGTGTTTCTGAAAAAATCACCCTCCTCCTCGGATAAGAAAATGTAATCACAAAGGATGGATGGATTAATTATGGTAATGGGCTTATCACCGAGAGCGAGTGTATCCAATTTGGTGTTCAGGTTCTCTGCGCCACCGCCTCTCAACTTTTGGGTGTTCACCAACAGCCTCTCCAAGTTCTCAAACTCAATCTCCACTTGAACCTCCTGCTTGTAAAGGCTGGTCAGAGGTATGGACAAGTTGGGATCCTGTGTAAAGAAAAACCGAAGCGGAACTATGAACGTACGAGGAAAAGCACCCACCGCGTCAAATGACTGTTGTGTCCTATACACGACGTTACTCGCGGGACCAAGTCCAGTGCGCGAATAAGTCCTCCCGGTGAGCTGATTAATGGCTTGAGACTGGGAAGTAGGAATAAACATGTCATTGTATATCTCCATATATTCGCCGTTTATCGTTTGGATCGTCTGTTGTCCTATTTTCAAAGTAGCAGACCGCACGATGGCATTACCGATCGAATCACAAAACGAAGGGAAAGTATTCACGTTAATGTTAGATTGCGTCACGGTATCGAAAGTCTTAAATATACCTTGGTTAAGCTCCGGTAAAGTGAACTTAAAATACATTTCCTTCACCAAATCGCCTATCCTCGGAATGGTTGCATGCGTGCGAGAACCGAACACCGCATTCTGATCCAAAGGAACCTCGCCAGTTTGTATGGCGAATCTCGTGTGCTTCGAATAGCGTTTTAAAAAGTATGTTGTAGTAGGATTACCCGTAAGAAATATGTCCTGAGCACCTTGTGCAGCGAGCTGGACTCTGCCACCACTAGACATTCCTATTACTATTTTACATATTATTTTGCGTTTTTAAACTTGTTTAAAATAGTAGATTTATAACAGAGGATGAATATTCAGCTAAAAAAATTCGATCCAACAAAAATGGCCGATGACAAGGTCTGTGTATTCATAGGTAAGAGAGGAACCGGTAAGTCCACTCTTGTCACCGACATACTGTTCCACAAAAAACACCTCCCGATAGGAATAGTAATGTCCGCCACGGAAGAAGGAAACCACTACTACCAACAGTACGTGCCAGACCTCTTCATATACTCAGATTACGACAGGGAAACGATAGAAAAGGTGATTGACAGACAGAAAATGGTGGTGAGTCAGAACAGACCAAATCCAGGTGCGTTCTTACTACTCGATGATTGTATGTACGATAGGAAGTTCATGAAAGACACGTGCATACGACAGTGCTTCATGAACGGCAGACACTGGAAAATATTCTTCATGCTCACGATGCAGTACTGTATGGATCTCACACCAGACCTGAGGGCGAACGTAGATTATGTGTTCATCCTTAGAGAAAACGTGATACAAAACAGAGAAAAACTGTACAAATCATTCTTCGGAATATTCCCGACATTCGACTTGTTCAACCAAGTCATGACGGCGTGCACAGAAAACTTCGAATGCCTCGTATTAGATAACACGAGCAAATCAAACAAAATAGAAGACTGTGTATTCTGGTATAAAGGGAAATTGAGGAAGAATTTCAGAGTAGGGTCGCCGGCAATGTGGGCTCAACACAAAATAAACTACAAACCCAAATCGGCATACAACGGCAAAAAAGAACAAGACCCAAACAGCGTGAGAAAAAACAAAAACTCACAAGAAGTATCAGTTAAAAAACTAAGATAATAATAACACATATGCAAATCTTTGTGAAAACGCTAACGGGAAAGACTATAACACTCGATGTCGAATCGTCGGATTCTATAGATAACGTAAAAGCGAAGATCCAAGACAAAGAGGGAATACCACCCGACCAACAGAGACTCATCTTTGCAGGAAAACAACTGGAAGATGGGAGAACGCTCTCGGACTACAACATACAAAAAGAATCCACGCTTCACCTAGTTCTCAGACTGCGTGGTGGAACGATTTAAACTTTCTCACCAAAATGTAGAATGACGGACATCGAACCACTCGAATTTTCGTCAAATGCACAAAAAAACATGGTCTCTCTGCAAGATAAACCCACCGCACCACCACCCGAATCGACAAAGGAACCCGCGTTCGACACGTATGATGCTCAGCGCGAAAACCTTACCGAAAATAATGTAGATAAAGAACAAATGATGGAGCTCGCGACGCCTTTAAGTGAGGTGATGGGACCAGATCCGATGGAGCAACAACAAATGCAACAGCAGCAACCACAGCAAATGATGGCACCCGCACCGATGCAGGACATGCCGATGCAGCCACCCGCACCAACCGCACCCATGGCGATGGAACAACCATCCCCACCCGCTCCACCAGCGGCGAAGAAAAACATAGGAGGCTTAACGGACGAGCAAGTGGATGCTCTTCTGGTAGGCCTCGTAGCAGCGGTCGCGTTTTCGCCGCAGCTCAAGTCCAAGATGATGGATATAGTACCCACGCTCTTCAACGACGCGGGGTCGAGAACCGCAGCGGGTGTCGCAGTCACAGGTCTCATCGCCGGAGGACTCTACCTGGGTGCGAAAAGACTAATTAATTAGATCTTGTAAAGGTCAACAAAATTCGAAGAAAGTATTATAGTAAGAGCATACACAAGTGCTATGGATACATAAATCGTTGCGGAAATCGCTTTATTATCCATAGGATTCCTCTGACTCTCACGAACGCGCTTCGACATGGAAACCATTGAAGCATAAAGGGCAGACGTGATACCCGCGAATAAAACAATCAAAGGGTTTATGGCGGTGTAACGCACGCCGCCTATGGGCTTCGTCAAAAAGTAAATGGCGAAAGGGTAAACCATGCTAAAAAGAATCTCGCGACCCGGGTAAGGAATAGCAGGGAAAAACATGAGAGATATACCGATGCCATATATCACCAACCATATAGCAGCAGGTATTACCGCCTGGGACATAGTGTAAGCAGCCATATTTAATTTAATCCTTTATTTTTTTCCCACAGAAAGGAGTGTACTCGGGAATCGCCCTGTATAGACCGTTTCGCTCAGCAATCTCCCTCAAGTCCTTAAAGTTCGACCAAAACTGCTCAGAATGACTATACTCAGTTACAGAACAATGAGCTAACTCGTGAAGCAACACATGAAACATAGAATTCAAATCACCATCAATACAAACATTTATCTCATAACCCTTATTAACACTTGAACCCAACTTTCCCCTCGTGTAAGTCCCTGTAATTATGGGGTGCTTATCAAGCAAATATTCATAACGAGTTCCGACCAAAGCGGCACGGAACTTCTTATATTGATCCTTCAATAGAAGAAGGCGGGGTGGCTCACGAGTCGTCACAAAACATAACATCGCAACGACAAATACCACGAAAAACAAAACAATTTTCATCTTACTCTAACAAAACAAAATTTACTGTACATGTCACTAATAGTATTCGTGTGCTGACACGTAAACGGAGACCACTCCACCAACTCAAAACCGTTCTTCTCCAACCAAGTTATCAACAAGTCCTTGTAGGCGATGGGCTCGCCAATGAAGTTACCGCCATAATAAGGAGTATCGACAAGCATCACCGATATGAAATCACCAAACTCACCCTTCACGTCACGAACGTTCACCACATTACCCAAAGCATCTCGAAAAGAACCCGTCATCATTATGTATTCAGAATCAGGAATGCAGCCGATGAACCGAGAACCAAGCTTTGTGCGATTCTTAATCTCCTTCAAAGTTCTATAAAACTTACCAGAAGTCTCAAAAATATACTGCAAAGAAAAGTTATAACAAATTACATCGTAAAAAGACTTTGGCGAAACGCACACATCACCATGTAAAAAACAAATGCACTTTACGTTTGACTTTCTCGCCCTTTCCTTCGCGATTGAAAGCAAATCACCATCAGGATCGCACATCACCACTTTCTTCGTAATTGGCATCCACTTGAACATATCACCCCCTCGCCCACAACCAACATCCAAAACACTATCGTTCTTTCGGGTATATTTCTGAATATGATTTAGCTTAACGTTATTGTGGAATTTACGAGTGCGTTCCATAGTTAAAGTTATTATGCTTGTTCTTTTTAAATGGCTTCTCTTGAGGTTGATCACATAACGGTGCCCGGGCAAAACTTCGCACTCATCAGTATCGTGGGAAAGAACTGCAACCAGAAGACGGAAAGCGGCGAATCTGGTCTCAAGATTAGAGGCTGCTTTTCGACGGCAGAGGAGGCGGCAGCGTGGGCGAAGAAGCTACAGAAGGATGACGCCACCTTCGACATCTACGTGGTGGACATGTACAAGTGGCTTCTGATTCCACCGAAGACGGAGGAAATCGAAAACACACACTACAACGAAGACAAGCTCGAGGAAATGATGCAGGAATACAAGAAGAACCAGGCTCTCGGAAAGAGAATGTTCGAACAGCGTGTTAAAGACGCCAAGGAGAAGGGCATCGACGGAGACATGCCCTTCGTAAAGCCAGGCGACGATAACTCCAAGTTCTACACGAAGCCGGACGAGCCACCGATGCCCCACCCATCTGAGTTCGTAGAGAAGTTCAAGGAGGAGTTCCCCGACAAGCCCCTCGAAGAAATCATCAAGATGGCAGACGACGCAGTCACCGAGGAAGCTAACAAGCGCAAGGCAGAGAGGGAAAAGGAGGAGTAAATAAAAATAACAATTGCAACGGTGTTGCCCCTGCAATTGTCATATAAGACATTTAATTTAACGAAGTTTTCCTATTAAAAAACCCATCATGAAAGCAATCGATATCACGAACCAAGAAGTAACGCCTATCGCAGAAAATGGATCCCATTTTACCTCTTGTTTATTATCCATCTGAAATGGATAATACATAGGAGTATGAGGGTGAACGACCTGAGGATGAGAAGGAGGAGGAAAAGTCTGTTGAGAAGGATGGTGATAAAACGAAGCGTCCGATTGTATCACGTTCTCGAGAGGAGTCTCCGAAGGAATATCGTCCTCCTCAAAAACACCATCATCACCCACGGGCGAATCTAATGACTTGTCATCTGGCTCAGGTATTGGGCGAGGATCCTCTTTTGTATTAAAAATAGGAGCTATGTCAGATTCCATCTGTTAAGTTATTAGTTAAAAGTTTTGGTTAATTTTCGCAATCATAATCTTCGTCTTCGTCGTCCTCGTCATCGTCCTCCTCCTCACTATCACAACAATAATCAGCATCGTCGTAATCAACGTTATCATCGCTTACAATAAAACTCTCGTCCGATTCGTTGCCATCATCGCCCTCGCCCGAATCATCAGAATATATGCTCATAACCTCATCCTCATCATCATCCGTATCATACTCATCCGATTTGTAATCATCTGTGACAGTCTCTATGGGCTCCCAGCGCTCTGGTGCCTTTATCTTCCTCCCAAACCTCGTCTTTGGAGTTCTAGACATCTATAATATAATTATAACATATTGTTTAAATAGGTTTTACACGCTCCCCTGCTATTTACTAAACAATTCTTCGACCAGTTTTTGAGCCACCGTATAACGGGCGCCTTTAAAACCCTCGCATTGCTCATCGTGACACTTCTGATAACAATGACCGTTGCTGTTTATCACAAAATATACATGATTCGACTTGTGACAACCGCACTTGTTCTCACAATAACGAGAATCTGTATTTACAATATACAAATCATCTGTACCATGTGGCTTGAAAACATCCTTCACACAACACTTCTCGCGGTGGGGAAAGTTTGCTCGCAAAAACTTCTGAACGTAACTCACCGTAGAATCAGAAGCCAACTTTTCTTGACGGTCGAACCAACTTTCAGACTTACCGGGAGCGTGAATGCTAGATATCCTACAAATATAAACATCCGGACGCTGACTCAAATCTAGTATATCGAAATCAGTACTTACGATGTGAAGCGGCAAGTAAGGACTGTGGTAGTTACCCGTCTCCTTATCGTATTTCCAAGCCCAAGGCATACGCAAACCGCCCTTGTAAACTGCCTTGTCCAAAATAGCAGACCACTCAGAACCCAGAGACTTTATCAAAGTATCTCGGTGACCAATAGCAGTATCATAGTTACAAATCACAGTAGACCAATTCATGTGAATGCCACACTTGTATCGACCATCCGCTAAAACACGGGGCTCACCAACAGATACAATGCACTCACCTATAGACAATATCCTACATATCTTTATAGTAATGTCCTGGACGTATTCGTGAGTAATCGGCTCAGAAATCTTGTAATCCAAGTCCAAAAAATAACGAAAACATTCAGGATCATTCATCTCCACCACACACAACTTACGCTTTGCATTCACACAACTGACGTAATCCTTGTAAAAAGAAGAAAGCTTAGACTCAGGAACGTACAACGAACCGCCGTCCATTAACACATGGGTAGGACGCTTCTCGCGACACGCCGGATATTTGTTTCTCAAATCCATGTGACTTACAATAAAGAAGTATTTAATCTTTATCACGTCCGCGCAGAAGAAAAATTTTAAACAAGAATAATAAATGGCGAAGGTGATCAACGAAGTTGCTGATGTGGCAGAAGCAGTGGAAGACGTGATTGTTCAAATCGATGAACTCAAAAATGCAGAAACTATAGAAGATGTCATAAAGGAAATCAAAGACGTGGCAATGGCACTCAAACAATCGGTGAAAGAAACACAAGATCTGCTCGAAGAATTAAAAAAGACGAAAAAGTTCTGGAAGAAAATAATCTGCTGCAAATAAAAATAATCCAATATTATAAAATGAACACGAAAATCATAATTGGCATCGCGTTAATCGTGGTGCTGTTAATTGCAATGGGAGTCGCAGCACGCTTCAACATGAAAAAAAAGGCGGAAGAGGAGGAAGCGAAAAACGAAAAAGAAGTCGAAGTCGTGGTCACTGCATTTGATGACGAAACAATGCCAGTCATGTCCGTCGACACCGTCAAAATTAAACAACCAACCGAAAAAGTCAAAGGAATCGAAACCTACATGACTGAATATTACGACGTCGCAGAACTCTCCAAAAACATCAAACTCAAAGTTAAGTACACGACAGGTGGGGGGTGGAAAAACGTGTCCAGCCTCATATTCAGAAGAAAGCACAGAGACATCACGAAGGACACCGAAGCGACGGAAGAACAAAGAAAAGGAAACGCAGAACACACCATTATGCTCTCCGCGAAGAAAGGCGAAAACATGGTGGGAACGCATACCATAGAAACTATATACAAACTCGAAGGATCCGAGAAGGAAACTGTGCTCAACTCATTCACCGCAACCGTAGCAGAAGACCTCGTAAACCTTAAAATCGACCAACTCGAACCAACCGTAATTTCGACCAAACCTAAACTCGAAGGCGCGCCAGTCGCAGAAGTGGATAACCCAGACACCGGAGATATTATTAAACTCTCACCAGATCCAAAGGGTTTCGGTTTCCTGAACTTCATACCCAAAAAGGAAGGGTTTAAGTTAAAGAGAAGATCCGACAACAAATTCCTCAAGAAAAATGAAGATAACACCATAACTTGGACCGATAAAATCGAAGATTCGAAAACACTACACCTGGCTTTTGACCCGAGCTCCAACAGATACAAAATAGGAGGAGACAAAAACCACAACAAAAATACACTTTATCTCCTTAATGTCGAGAACAAAAAACCAATATTCAAAAAGAGGCAAGAACTCACGGGCGCAGAAGACGAAAGAACGTTCTTTACAATTAACTTAGCAGCCGACGAAGAACAAAGCACGCCACCACCCGCGGAACAAACCACGCCACCACCAGAAATTGCCATGATGATGGGTGGTCCCCAATAAATGCCAAATAATTTACATATGACATGATACCATGATTCTTTTAATTCACGAGAATTACGATATCAAAATAAATGCATTGCGTGCACGGAGGGTCAGAAATGCACAAAAAAATTTTTTTTCTGAAAAAGGGCATGACTTGTCACACTTCTCGGAGAAGTGTTGTAAGTCATTGAAAAAAAAAATAAATTCTGAAAACACTGTTTCAAATGAAGGATGCTTATATCAAAATGCATGTGACTATATCAAAATGAATGTAACTATATCAAAATGCATACAAATTGTACCGACCGTTCTCGGAATTTCCACCCGTGAGAGTGCAACACTTGTCACACTTCTCCGAGAAGTGTTGTAAGTCATAACATCTTATAGCAAAATGAATGTATCTATATCAAAATACATGTAATATGTCCATGAATGGGTCAGAAATGCACAAAAAA